>Ga0265594_1001293_pt1 | contig 19462 bp, 13 predicted proteins | sample saktaG_11_FD_190147 | JGI IMG/M metagenome (GOLD analysis project Ga0265594, IMG submission 190147) | Saline water microbial communities from Sakinaw Lake, British Columbia, Canada - sak_2011_5_24_80m | ecosystem: Environmental > Aquatic > Non-marine Saline and Alkaline > Saline ... | reverse complement strand
ACTTTTTTGAAACTCTGAAAGAGTTTAATTTTTACCCCGTTAGATAACCAATAAATTAATAAAAACAATGTTTTAAACTAAATATCTAACGGGGTTAATAACCACAGGTGCAACCTGTGGTATTTAACTTAATCATATTAATATCAATCCTGAAAGGATTGAATAGAAAAATAATTATTATTATGTTAGTTTTATTCAACCCTTTCAGGGTTGTAACATGACTTATTATTTCTTTAACTCCGCATTTCACCCCGTTGGTCATATGACCTACGGGGTAAATACGGAGTTATTAATATTTTTCCCCTTCGGGGAAATTCAATAATCAAAAAAAGTGTAAACTACTTTTATATGGTTTTGAAAAATGCCAATGTTTTTAAACTTTATTTTTCTGTATATAATAATTTTTTGTGTAATTTTGTATTTTTTTACTATTAATTAATCTTAAAAATCTTAAAAAATTATGAAAAAATTTCTACTATTAGCAGCAATACTATTTATTGTTAGTTTCTCAAAAGCACAAGATTGTTCTGACTTGTTTATTTCAGAATATGACGAAGGTAATTACAATAACAAAGCTCTTGAATTGTATAATCCAACTGATAATCCTATTGATATGTCAAATTACAGATTAATCCGTTGGTCAAATGGCTCTACAACTTCTGACACTGAATCTGATAAAATTTTACCTTTAGCAGGAACTATTGCTGCACATGATGTATTTGTAATTATTCTTGATAGAAGAGACACAACTGTCACAGGACAAGATACTGCTGTCTTTGCTGAACTTCAAGCTTATGCTGATACATTTTGTTGCACTAGCTATGCTGTAAATAATGTAATGAATTTTAATGGTAATGATGCTATCTCTTTACAAAAAAATAGCGGTTCGTGGACTAATATAGATATCTTTGGCAAAATAGGTGAAGACCCGGGTGATGCATGGACTGATGATGCAACCGCAGGATATACTGATGCTAACGGTGGAGCATGGTGGACAAAAGATCATACATTACTTCGCAAATCTACCATAAAACAAGGCGTTATAACAAATCCTTCGCTGTTCAATGTTACATTAGAATGGGATTCTTTATCAGAAAATACATGGACAAACTTAGGCACACATGATTGTGAATGTAACCCGCAATCAATTACAGAAATAAAAAATACTGATAACTTCTCTTTTTATCCAAATCCTGTATCTGATAATAATTTCTATCTAAAGGCAAATTCAAATATTAACTTAATTGAAATATCAAACATATCAGGACAAATTATATTTTATAAAAATCTTGAACAAAAAACTAAAAATACAAATATTAAACTGAATAAACTTAATACCGGCGTTTATCTTATTAAAATTACTTTTACCAATAAAAATACTATTGTCAAAAAATTTATTGTTAATTAACGATTGTTCATATTTACAACGCAATTTACAATCAGGCATCAGTCAGTCGCCTGACTTGACGTCTAACATGTTTTGAACTAAAGTCCATAATTTAGTTTTATTTCTATCCACAACTTTCAAGTCGGGATAAATGATACTCAAAATAGTTACAAAATATTTTTATTTATCAGTTGCCCCGCCATTTATGGTGGGGACTTAACGGGACAGTCCCAAAATATTAATATATGAAAATAAAAATTTTTATCTTTTTTGTCTTTATTTTATTTTCAACATATCTTTTTGCTCAAAAAGGAACTGTTAAAGGTGTTATTAAAGATGCCAGTACAGGCGAGACCTTAATTGGAGCAAACATCTTATATGCTCCATCAAAAGGAACTACAACTGACATTAATGGAAACTATTCTATCTCAATAGACAACGGCGATTATACTATCAAGGTCTCTTATATTGGTTATGAAACTATTACAAAAAAAATAAAAATATCTGATAATACTGTTATAGCTAATTTCATTCTTAAAACCATAACTCTTACAGAAGTTGATGTTGTTGCTGATGTTGCTAGAACAAGAGAAACGCCTGTTGCTTTTACTACTGTTCTGCCGGCAAAAATTGATGAAGAACTTGCTTCTCAAGATATACCTATGATTTTAAATACAACACCGGGTGTTTATGCTACACAACAAGGCGGTGGCGACGGAGATTCAAGAATAAATATAAGAGGTTTTAATCAACGAAATTTAGCTGTAATGCTTGACGGCATTCCTGTCAATGATATGGAAAATGGCTGGGTATATTGGTCCAATTGGTTTGGATTAGATGCTGTTACAAGGTCTATTCAGGTGCAAAGAGGTCTCGGTGCATCAAAATTAGCTATCCCTTCTGTTGGAGGAACAATGAATATTATAACAAAAGGTATTGAAAACAAAAAAAAGATAACTGTCAAACAAGAAGTAGGTAGCAATGGATTTTTAAGAACATCACTTGGATTAACAACAGGAAATTTAAAAAATGACTGGAGTGTTACTTTCGCCGGCTCTTTTAAAAGAGGTAACGGCTGGGTTGACCAAACTTATACACAAGGATATTTTTACTTTCTGAAGATTGACAAAAAACTAAAAAATCATCTTATCAGTATATCAGCTATGGGAGCTCCTCAAAAACACGCCCAACGTTCTTATAAAAAATCAATAGCAAATTTTGATAAAAAATATGCTGCTAATCTTGGCATTGATACAACAGGACTTATTGACAGAGGTATAAAATATAATCAACACTGGGGATATATTGAAAGATATAAAATAGAAAATGGCGATACTGTTCACGCTGAAAAAGAAAAATTAACCGAAATATTAAATTATTATTATAAACCTGTGTTCAGTTTAAGAGATTTTTGGAATGTTAATGATAAACTTTACATATCTAATATTGCATACCTGTCAATAGGCAACGGTGGCGGCACAGGTGCCAAAAATTCTATAACAGATGCTAATCTTGATAAAGACGGACAAATAGATTTTCAAAAATTTTATAATGCTAATGCTTATGGACCTTACTCTATTGATGCTTCAATCAGTCCTGTTGAACATAAATCAAGCCAGTATTTAAGAACTAGTGTCAACAACCACTTCTGGTATGGATTTCTGTCAACAGCAAATTACAGAATAAATCAAAGTTTTGATTTTTCCGGAGGTATTGACATTAGAAGCTATAAAGGTGAACATTACAGAGAGGTCTATGACCTCCTCGGTGGTGACTATGCCATTGATGAAAGTGATAAAAATCAGGAATCAAAAGTTAAACGCGAAGGAGATAAAATAAGCTATCACGATGATGGATTAGTAAGATGGGGCGGAATATTTACTCAAACTAAATATAAAAATGGAAACCTGTCTGCTTTTGTTAACTTAACTACAGCTTATAGCGGATATAAAAGAGTTGACTATTTCCTGAAAAAACAATTGTCGGTTGAAGATACTATATTGGAAATTGGCTATAACGATGCCATTCTATATAAAGGTAATACTTATACCAGAAATTCTTCCGGCTTAAAAAATAACTCAACCAAATGGAAATGGCTCCCGGGATTTACTGCTAAAGGTGGATTAAACTATAACATCAGTAAGGGCTCAAATGTTTTTATAAATTTAGGATATCTGTCTGTTGCTCCAAAATTTAATACTGTATATGATAAAAATAATACTCTGTTTAGAGATTTGGAAAATGAAAAAATAAAAGGTCTTGAATTAGGATACAGCTATTATTCTTCAAAAATAACTTTAAATGTTAATGGATATATTACTGAATGGGAAAATAAACCATCAGATTTTCCTGTTACTATTACAATAGATGAAGAACCTTACAGCGTTAATATAAATGGTATGAATGCTTTTCATAAAGGTGTTGAAATAGAATTTGCTCACAAAATAGGTGATAATGTTATATGGCAAAGATTATTGTCTGTTGGAAACTGGATATGGACATCAGAGGACTCTGTCCGAATTTATGATGATAATCAAAATTTAGTAAAAATTCAGTATTTTAATGCCAAAGGTGTTCATGTAGGTGATGCAGCACAATTTCAATATAGAGAAAGCGTGAGATGGCAAATAATAAAAAATCTATATGTTAATGGAGGCGTTACTTATTTTTCAAATTACTATGCTGAATTTGACCCAATAACATTAGACGGAACGTCTAACTCTCTTGATGCAGATGGCAACTCAAAGGACTCTTGGAAAATACCTGATTATTTTTTGGTTGACTTACACGCAGGCTATAATATAAAATTTAAAAAATTTAAAATTGATATAAGAGTTAGTATATTAAATGCTTTGGATAAAGAATATATTTCTGACGCAAGAAACAATGACCAATATATAGGACAAACTACTGACTCTTTTGACGCAAAATCAGCATCAGTATTCTTTGGACTTGGAAGACGATTTAATACTTCGGTAAATTTTACTTTTTAATCATTACCTAAATTATGCGGTATAAAATATTTATAACTAAAAAAAAATAACAATAAATAAAAATTATAAAAATTATGAAAAAAACATTATTAAATCTTTTATTCCTTTTAATAGGAACAGCAACAGCATTTGCACAAACAAGTTTACCAACTTCTTACAGTTTTGTTGACCCATATCCAAATGGATGGAGTGAAAATAACACAGACCTTTATACAACCACTTTCTCTTATACCATCCCATCATGCAAATTACATAACTATGACATTGCAACAGCAGGAAACAGTTCAGTACAAATATATTTTGCCGAACCAGCAGGTCCGCTATCTTACTGGTTAAGAGGATCATCTTTTTCCGGTGGACAATTTGACATACAGGAATCTGTTAATGGTACTGACTGGACTAATGTAAGAACAATTACAGCACCAAGTTCTACATGGATACAAATTTTTGATACTTTAAACAGTTCTTCAAGATATGCTCGCTTTTATTATACAAATAAAGTATCAGGCAACATTGCTCTTGACGATATTGAACTACTACCCGGACCTCCAACACCTCAAGCTGAGATAAATATAAAACAAGAAAATGATAATATTATTAGTGGCTCAGCATTTGTTATTGGAAATGACTCTGTTACTACTTTTACAATAGAAAATTTAGGAACTGATTCTGTCCTGTATATCACAAATTATACTATTACAGGAACTAACTCTGCCGACTTTAGTATTGACTCTATGCCTTCTGATATCAATGCTTTAGATTCTGCATACTTTTATCTTCATTTCACACCAACTGGCTCTGGCTCTGAATTTGCTACAATAAATATTGAAAATAATGACACTAATGAAAATCCTTATATAATCAATATATACGCTGTTGCCGACAGTTTTGCTACAGAACCAACAGCACAACCTACAAACCTTACTTTTTTAAATGTGAAATCTTATACCTTTGATGCTTCTTTTGAAGATGCATCTCCTGCTCCTGAACATTATATTGTTTTAAGACAAAAAGGAACTGATATTACAGATTTACCTGTTGACGGAACAACTTATGTAAAAGGAGATTATATTAACTCTGCTCAGGTAATATATATTGGTGCTGCTGACACACTAAAACCTAACAATATAATTGCTAATTCCAATTATTACTTTAAAATCTTTTCTTTTAACGGTCCCGAAGGATTTGAAAATTATCTTATAGACAATCCTCTAAGCTCATCTGTTACAACTTCTGATGCAATGATTGGAAATTATTATGATGGCATCTCTACATCGAGTCCTACATTTTTACAGGACTTACATAACAAAATTTATCCTCATACTCAGATATGGTATAGCTTGTATGATGATGATATGATAAATGTTTTTGAATCAAGAGATACAACAGGTGGACAAAAAATTGTTACATGTATTTATACAGGATATAATTATGTTTATACACAACCTTTTGTCTGGTGGTCAACAGGAGAAATGAGCCGTGAACATACATTCTGCCAAAGCTGGATGCCATCAAATAGTGAGACGGGCTTTGAGGACTCAGAAGAATATTCTGACCTTCATAACTTATTCCCCGCACTTTATACCAATGCAAACTCAAAAAGAAGCAATCATCCTTTGGGAATAGTTGAAACAGTAACTTATCAATATCTGGATGGCAAATTAGGCACTGATATTGATGGCAATACTGTGTATGAACCAAGAGATGAACATAAAGGAGATGCTGCCAGAGCAATGTTTTATATGTGTGTATGTTATAACAGTGTAAATGGTAATGTATGGAACCTGCCATCAAACCAGGACCAAAGCATACTTAAAACATGGAACTTTCAAGATCTGCCTGACAACTGGGAAATAGCAAGAAACGATTATATATATTCTCTGCAAAATAATAGAAACCCTTTTATTGACAGCATCAACTTTGTCAATTATATAGATTTTTATAGCATGGGTATAAAAGAAAATGATTTACAAAACAATAATATCAACATATATCCTAATCCATCAAAAAATTTCATAAATATTGAATCATCTGATAAAATTGAAAATATTAAACTTTATAATTTTACCGGACAAATTGTATTTGATAAAATTATTAATAATAATTCTATTCAAATAAATACATCAGTATATAAATCAGGGATTTATTTTATTAAAATTAAAACAAAAAATAACCTTATCAACAAAAAAATAACTATTACTGAAAATTAATATATTTGTTTCAAATTTGTAATTTTGTGGCGTTTTTATTACTAAATAGGTAATCGTTTACACTCTATTTTTTATAATTAGATTTAGGCGCTTAAGAAAAAAACTTTACCAACATTGTTGTCTATAATATAAATTTCTAATTGCTCTAATTACTCTAATTGACCTAAACAAGCCCTAATTTCCAATGTCTAAATTGGGGCATTGGTCATTATTTTGGTCATTTTGCATTGGATATTGGTCATTTTTTAGGTCAATTAGGTCAATTAGAAATTAGGTCAATTAATTAATATATGTTTAATGATATAAACAGTTATAAAATAATGAGCTGTGAACGGTTACCTAAATAAATATTAAAAAAGTTTTAATTTTACACATAAATAATAAATACTACTGTGTCAGATAGCTTAATAATTATACCAACTTACAAGGAGAAAGAAAATATAGAAAAAATTATATTAAAAATATTTTCTTTTGATAAAATATTTGATATACTTGTTGTTGATGATAACTCTCCTGATGGAACAGCAGAGATAGTAAGTTCTTTGATAAAACAATTTTCTGACCGCTTATTTATTGAAAAACGGGAAGGAAAATTAGGATTAGGGACAGCATATATACATGGTTTTAAATGGGCATTAAAAAGAAAATATGAATATATTTTTGAGATGGATGCTGACTTTTCTCATAACCCTGATGATTTAATAAAACTCTATAATGCCTGTGCAAAAAATAATGCTGATGTAGCTATAGGTTCCAGATATATATCCGGTGCTAATGTTGTAAATTGGCCAATGAAACGTATACTTATGTCTTATTATGCTTCTACTTATGTCCGTATTATTACAAGAATGAAAATAAAAGATACTACTGCCGGGTTTGTTTGCTACAAAAGAAAGGTGCTAGAAAAAATTAACCTTGATGCAATTAAATTTAAGGGCTATGCTTTCCAAATTGAAATGAAATTTACAGCATGGAAATTAGGATTTAATATTGTTGAAATACCTATAATATTTACTGATAGAAAATTTGGCGAATCAAAAATGAATAAAACTATTTTTAAAGAAGCTGCTTCCGGGGTTATAAAAATGAAATTTAATAGCATCTTTAAAAAAAAATAAAAAATTTGCCCTTTTCTCTATTATCTTTGTTATCTTTAAATGAACATTTTTAATTGATAATTGTTAATTGATGATTGTTAATTGATAATTGATGATTATTAATGACAACTAATGACTATTAATGACTATTAATGACTATTAATGACTATTAATGACTATTAATGACTATTAATGACTATTAATGACTATTAATGACGTGAGCGAAGCGAATAAATGACAACTAATACTTTTTTGTAAATAACAAATTGTAAAAATAATCATTGACAGTATAATGAATTTTATGTCAAAGAAATATCTTATTATAAATCCTCTTATTGTTAATCAAGGCAAGATATACAAAGGCGATGTATTAATTGAAAATAATGTTATTACAAAAATTACCTGCAAGCCAAAAAACATTTCTGCTTATTCAAAAGAAAAAAATGCTGTAATAATAAATGCACAGGGAAAATATTTGTTTCCGGGAATCATTGATGCACATGTCCATTTCAGAGAACCGGGACTAACTCATAAAGCAGATATTTATACAGAATCAAAAGCTGCTGTTGCCGGCGGCATCACTTCTTATATGGAGATGCCAAACACTGTTCCTGCTGTCTTAACACAGGAATTACTGGAAAAAAAATATAAAATAGCTTCTGAAAAATCTTTGGCAAATTATTCATTCTTTTTTGGTGCTTCAAATGATAATATAAATGAAATTTTAAAAACAAATCCTCAAAATGTATGTGGCGTAAAAATTTTTATGGGCTCATCTACCGGCAATATGTTAGTTGATAACAAAAAAAATCTTGAAAATATATTTTCCCGCTCAAAATTATTAATTGCTATTCACTGTGAAGATGAAAAAATTATTGAAAAAAATACAGCTCATTTTAAAGATATATATGGGGAAAACTTACCTGTAAGCTGCTATCCTCTTATAAGAAACGACAAAGCATGTTACAATTCATCACATCTTGCTGTTACACTTGCCAAAAAATATAACACACGATTACATATACTTCATCTGACAACTGCTCTTGAAACAACATTGTTTGACAATTCTTTGCCTCTTAATCAAAAAAAAATAACCACCGAAGTATGTATTCCTCATCTTTTGTTTAATGCTCAGGATTATAAAACATTGGGAACTTTGATTAAATGTAAACCTGCAATAAAAACTTCAAAAGACCAAAAAACATTACTTGATGCTTTATTAGATGATAAAATTGATATTATAACTACTGACCATGCTCCTCATACAATACAGGAAAAGCAAAAAGATTTTTTTGAGGCAGCTTCCGGATGCCCTTCAATACAGCATTCGCTTGTTGCAATGCTTGAATTATACCATAAAGGGAAAATTTCTTTAGAAAAAATTGCAGAAAAAATGTGTCATGCACCGGCAATATGTTATAAAATAAAAAAAAGAGGTCTTATAAAAAAGGGCTATTGGGCTGACTTAACTATTGTGGATTTGAATAACCCATGGCAAGTAAATAAATCCAATATTTTATATAAATGTGGCTGGTCACCTTTTCAGGGAAATACATTTATTTCAAAAATTACCCATACATTTGTTAATGGAAATTTAATTTATGAAAACGGAACATTTAACGAATCTCAAAAAGGAAAAAGAATTTTATTTGACAGATATACTTCAAGCGGTTAAAATTTTAACTTTACAAATTACTCCCTCTCTACTAGTAGAGAGGGTTGGGGTGAGTAAATAAAAAATAAAAAAGTTAAAATTTTAACCATTTATAGTATAACCCCATAAAACTTGACAAATAATAATTCAATAATAAAAAATTAAAATTTATTGCTGAATTATAAAAAAATGCTTATATTTGCTAAAAAATAAAAATTTTAGTGTAATAAGTTGGTTGTATAAACATGTTACCTGTAAGCATTATTGAAATTGGAGCATAAGCAAAAAAATGTTTAACTTTGAAAAAATTTTATTATGCAGAAAATACTTGAAAAGAAAATAAAGGATTTAAAAAACATCTGTATTTCTTTGAATGTAAAGAAACTTTATGCATTTGGATCAGTTATTTCAAATAAGTTTAGAAAAGACAGTGATATTGACTTTTTAATTTCATTCGCAGATAACCTTTCAATTGAACAATATACTGACAATTATTTTGCTCTTCAATATAAACTTAGAGAACTGTTCAATAGAGAAATAGACATTGTAACTGAGCGAACTTTATCAAACCCTTATTTCATTGAAAGTATTAACGAAACAAAAGAACTGATTTATGAAGCGTGAGATAAAAAAATATCTTTTTGACATTAAAACATCAATTGACTCTATAAATGAATTCTTAGGTGAAAGAAGAGATTTTTATGAATATCAAAAAAATAAACTTTTACGTAGAGGGGTCGAAAGAGAACTTGAAATTATTGGCGAAGCAGTAAATCGGATTCTTAATCTTGATCCCAATATCCAAATTGAAAATGCGAGACAGATTGTTGACACAAGGAATTGGGTTATACATGGATATGATAAAGTTGATGATGTTGTAATATGGGGAATTATATCAAACCATTTGCCAAAACTGAAAAAAGAGATTGAAAACTTACTAAAATCAGAATAATGTCAGCAGATAACACGCAATATAGCAAAAAGGAAAAAGAATTTTGTTTGACAGATAACCCCATAAAACCTGATAATTGATAATTCAATAATAAAAAATGTAAAATCACCTTTTGATGATTTGGTATTATAAAATTATGCATATTTGCAAAAAATATTGTATGACAAGTATCATACATATACAGCCAAAAAGGTAGTAATAGTATGAATTTGTCATACATATAAACGAGTTACAAGCAAGCCGAAGAAAAAAGACAACGACAGAATGACAATGAAATTTTTGCTGCATAAAAACAAAAAAGAAAAATGAAAGACTGCCGACCCTTTGCAAAATTAAAAGAGGTCTTTTGCCAAAGCACAAGCCGTCTCAAAAACACCACATTTAATTTTGCCCAACCGCACCAAAAGCCCACTCACCAAGCTTCTTCATGACTAATTCAATAATTGTTAATAAAATTTTTATTCACGAAGTTTCGAAGTTATAAAAACAAACTATATTTGCCAATAATTGACAAGTCAAACTAAATATAATGAATCATTTCGGAGAAAAAATAAAAGAGTTGAGAGAGCAGAAAGGTTTGCTACAAAAACACATTGCAAGCCGACTTGACATTGATACACCAATGTTGAGCAAAATTGAAAGAGGAGAACGCAAAGCGAAACGCAAACAATTACCTATACTTGCAAAAGCACTTTCGGCAGAAAAAGACGATTTGCTTTCTCTTTGGTTAGCAGACCAAGTGTACGATGTTCTTAAAGATGAAAATATGGCACTGAAAGCAATTCAAGTAGCAGAAGAAGAAATAAAATACGAAATAACCCAAAAAACAAAATGAGTTATAATCCAGACATACAATACAGATGTACAATTATAAGAGGTAAATCTATTTCAAGAATGGATGATTATCTTCCTATCTATGCAGAAATACTGAATGAAATTTGTCCAATACCTGTAAAACAGTTTAACGAAATTTTTGACAAAAAACTTTCTCACTACATCAAAGATGATTACAAGACAATTAAAAATCATCGAACTGAAAATGTAGATAAACTTTTGGGAATGTATTTTGAAAAAGATGGAATTATATATATTTCTGAGAGGACTAAAAAGTTTTTAGAAGATAAGGACCAACCTGCATTCTTTAAAAGTGTTTGCTTTAAATTTCAACAGCCAAATGGCTCTCAAAAAATTAATACAACCATTGACAAATTTGAACACAAAATAAACTTCAAACCATATCACTTTGTTTTATCTCTTTTAAAATTAGCAGCTTCAAAAAATCTCGTTTTGACAAAGGACGAAGTTGCCTATTATGTTTTAAACGCTCTTCAGGTTTTACAAGGAAAGGTTTCTGTTGATGAAGTTCTGAAACTCATTCTATCAGACAGAGAAAAAAAACTTTATAAAAAAGTAGAAACCCCTGGCAAGGCATATTCGTTTTCCTTCCAACATATCAATGAGCAATTTGACTATTTAGAACTTTCAAACCTCATTCGCAAAGAAGGCAAATCAATTTGGCTAAACTCCGCAGAAAATTCTGCAACAGATTTATTTATAAAAGATTTATCAAACCCTTTATTGATTAATTTTTCAAAATACAATCTTGAAGAAAAAGGAATTGGAAAAGTAATTGAACTTGAGTGGCAGGAATATTTCGGTTCAATTTCTGAAAAAGAATCCGAAGCATTTGCAACCACTATTTCAAGTTTAGAAATACTATCGCCTACAGATGTCTCGCCAAAAATCCCAGCTTTTTCAACAATTGAAATTGGAGACGAAGGCGAGAATTTTGTTTTACAAGTTGAGAGGAACATAGTAAAATCATTTAATCCAAGATTAGTAAACAAAGTTAATCATCACGGCAAGACGAGAGGTTTGGGCTATGATATTACTTCTATTGAAGCGAGCAGAAATAAAAAGAATCCCGAATATTTACGATACATTGAAGTAAAAGCGACAAAGCGTGTTCACCCGCCAGACTTCACAGATACATTAGACACAATCAATCTTACAAGAAATGAATGGGTTGCAGCGGAGCAACAATCAAATCACTTTTACATTTATAGAATTTACTTCACGACAAAAGGAACTTTTATTAGTATTATCAAAGATCCTGTTAAGAAAAATGATGATGGACTCTTATATGCAACTCCGACCGTTTACAGACTAGAATTTGGCGATAAGGCTGTTGACGAAAAACTAAAATTTGCTTAATGGAACCAACAGCAACATATACTGCAAATTATTTTAATGACTTTGAATTGTCAGTTGCAAACGAACCAATAGGTACGCTTTCGTTATTTGAAAACTCTTTTTCTGATATTCAAACAGAACAATTAGAAATTTTTAAATCATTAGAACAAAATGCGCCACTAATAAATGCAAGTTCATTCAGTAATCAAGTTCATTTTCAAAGTGCTTATCAAACACCAGTTCAAAGATGGTTTCCATATCGCGAGGGCTATTCAACACGCCTTGTGAATGCTTTTATAAGGGAATTGAAAATTACAGGAAATGTTTTTGACCCTTTCTCTGGAAGCGGGACAACTTTATTGGCTTCAAGACACAACAACCTTAATTCCTTTGGTATTGATGTGAATCCAATTTCGGTTTTAGTAGCAAACGTTGAGAATGAGAAATATAGCAACAGTGACATTATAGATTTTAACTTTGAAATTGAAAAACTAAAATTAATCTCTAAATCAAACGAAGTTTTTCAAACTTCGTTTGACCTTGCTAATAAAGTTTTCAATTCTGAAATCCTTCAATGTCTTTTACAATTGAAGTTTCACATCAAAAGAATTGAAAATAAAAAAATTCAAAATTTATTTTTTGTTGCTTGGCTTGCTATCATTGAAAATGTTTCAAACATCAAAAAAGAAGGAAACGGAATTAAATACAAAAACAGAAAGAGAACACCTAATGGCTACATAAACATTGACAAGGATGTTTGGGAAAAACAGACTTTCCCAGAGGATAAATTTGGTTTTGTAACAACAAAACTGATAAAGCATCTTGCAATAATTTCTGAGGACATCAAAAATAATTTTGGTAGTTGTGAAAAACAACCGAAAATTTTCAAAGGAAGCTGTTTGGAATTTGACAAAATGTTTTCGGATGAAATTCAGTTTACTTTCTTTTCTCCACCCTATTGTAATTGCTTTGACTATTTTGAAATTCATAAAGTAGACTTGTGGCTTGGCGATTTTGTAACAGACAAAGAAGAATTCAGATTGCTTCGCAATACTGGTTTTCGTTCCAACACAAATTCATTAAACCACAAACCGATCGTTTACAAAAATGAATATCTTGAAGGTTTGATTTCTCTATTTGATAGTGATAAACTTTGGAATACGAGAATTCCAAACGTTGTAAGAGGTTACTTTGACGATACGCATACTTTGTTAAATAAACTTTATCAGCAGACCGCAAAAGGAGGATATGTTGGAATTGTAGTTGGTAACTCTGCTTATTCAGGAGTAATAATTCCAAGTGATGTTTTGATTGCAGATATAGCAAGAGAAATTGGATTCAAAGTCAAAAATATTTTTGTTACAAGACACTTGACAACAAGTTCACAACAGAAGCAAGGATTAGAACCATTAAAAGATATTTTAAGAGAAAGCATAGTATTACTTGAAAAATGATTGACACCATCGAATATCAATTTGTAAAAGAAATAATCCCTTCAGAGATTGAAAGAGATGCAATTCTTAATATCATAACTCGTGATGTGAATACGCATACACATGGCTTTCATAAATATCCAGCCAAATTTATTCCTCAAATTCCTAAGTGGGCAATTGGAAAATATTTGAACGGAAGCAAAGACAAAAATATTCTTGACCCTTTTTGTGGTTCAGGAACAACCTTAGTTGAAGGAGTTTTAGCAGGATACAATGTAATCGGAGTTGATATTGACCCTTTGTCTGCAATGATTTCAAAAGTGAAAACTACAAGAATTGATGAAAAGGAATTGAATAAGATTTCAGTTTGGCTAATCAAAGAAATTAAAGCAAAAAAGAAAGGAACTTTCAATCCAGACTGTGAGACGATTGAACATTGGTTTACTAAAGATGCAATTAAAAAACTTTCTTCTATCAGAACATTAATAAATCAAATCCCGGAAAAATTTGGTAATACTGAAAAAATAAAAGACATTCAAGACCTTTTCCTAATTTGCTTTTCATCAATCATTCGTAGAGTTTCAAATGCAGACGATGAATCTCAAAAAACTTATGTTTCACACACTAAAATCAAAGAACCAAAAGAGGTTTATTCGCTTTTCTTTACGCAACTTGATTTATTTGTTGATAGAGCAATAAAATTTTCTGCAACAACAAATTCAAAAGCGAAAAACAAAATTATTAATACGTCAAGTTCATCATCTTTAATTAAAAAACTGAACGGACAGCAAATTCATTTAGCAATTACTTCTCCGCCTTACATCAAAGCAATTGACTACATCTATAATCAAATGGCAGAGTTGTTTTGGATTGGCGACTTGTTTCAAATGCAAACACAGACAAAACAGAATAGTAAGAAAATTGAATATATTGGTAACAAGCAAATTTCAAAAGCCGAGTTCAATAACTACACTCCATATAATACCATTTTGAGCATTGACAAATTAGATGAGAAATTGCAACAGATTTACAACACCGACAAAAAAAACGGACACAAACATTCTTATGTGACATTCAAATATTTTGCGGAAATGGAAAAACATTTTGTTGAAATGTCAAAATCTTTAAATAAGAAAATTCATTATGTAATGGTTGTTGGCGACAGTAATGTAAGTGATGTTTTCATTGACACGGCAGATTTCCTAATTGATATTGCGGAGAGAAATTGTTTTAGAATTTCAAACAAATGGGGTTACAAAATTAAAAACCGTTTTATGCGATTTGACAGAAAAGGAAGAGGCGGAATAATTGAAATTGATTGGGTACTTGACTTTGAGAAAATATAGCCGACGCATTTGGTAGCACATTTGCATTTTTACTAACTCACAAACCATCACAAAAAATGCAAAAGAGCTACCAAAACAACGCACGGACAGAAAGACAATGCAGCAAAATAAAAAACAGAATAATGAAAGACAAGAACGGCCAGCTTGTAACACGGGCTAAAAGCAAGCGGGAGGATAGTGCTAATTTGAAAGGTATTGCAACTAATAAACTTTATAGCAGGTTGACAGTTTTGTGCTTCGAAATGCCCGCCAGCTCTTAGCCCGAAATCGTTACCACACATAAAAAGAAAGACATATGTACATAATTGACAAAGAAAAAAATAGAATATCTAAACTTCAAGAAAAGACTTTTTCCGAACTGAAATTTAAGGAAAGAGAGAATTTGCAAGAATGGATTGCAAATAATCCATCTTCACTTGGAGAAGAATTATTAATTATTCAAAAAGAATTTAATGGATTTGGAGAAACAAACGAAAGACTTGACCTACTTGCTATTGACAAACTTGGAAATTTAGTAATCATTGAAAACAAACTTGATGATTCTGGGAAAGACGTGACTTGGCAAACAATAAAATATGCCTCGTATTGTTCGAGTCTGACTAAGCAAGAAATTATTAAGATCTATCAAGATTATTTGGGAAGCAATTCTAATGCAAAAGAAAAAATATCTGAATTCTTTGACGATAAAGAAATAGATGAAATAATTCTTAATCAAGGACTGAATACTCAGCGATTAATTATGATTGCGGCAAACTTCCGAAAAGAAGTTACATCATCTGTTTTATGGTTAATGAATTTTAAAATGAGAATTCAATGTTTTAAGGTAACACCATTCGAATTAAATGAACAATTATTTTTAAATGTTGAGCAAATATTGCCAACGAAAGACACAGAAGATTTTACAATTAGTATTGCTTCAAAATCACAAGAAGAAATTGAAGTTCAAGAAACTCTCAAAAATAGACATTTAGTAAGGTTGAAATTTTGGGAACAGTTTTTAACTACAAGTAATCAAGAGAATACTGTTTTTTCGAATAATTCACCATCGAAAGAAGGTTGGCTCGGAAAAGGAATTGGAATGAGTGGGTTAGGATTATATCCTTCAATTAGTGGAAATCATAGTCGTTGTAGTATAGAAATCAATACAGGAAATAAAGAGACAAATAAGGAGATATTTGATTATCTATTTAACCAAAAAGAAAAAATAGAGAATTTAGCAGAGAAAGAATTGATTTGGGAAAGAATGGATGATAATAAAACAAGTAGAATAAAACTGGAACTTTCGGGAGTTAGTTACTTTCAAGAGAAAGACTGGGTTAAAATGAATAATTTCTTAATTGATGCCTCTGTTCGTATGGAAAAAGCATTTAGAGAGCCAATAAAAAAATTGAATAATAAACTGAAAAATAAATAATTACGTGTGGTAACAGGCGGTCATAAACAATTGCGGGTGAGGCGGTTAATTGGGCATTTTGAATTTCAGATAAACTTTATCATATCCTGAAAGATATGTGCTTTGAAATCCCGCAACTGTTCATACCGCCAGCCGTTGTGTGCAAGCTGTTAAAAAAACAATATGAGAAAAATTACAATAATTATTTTGACAATAGCTTTGCTACCAGATACCTTATATCCACAGGAAATAACACAAACCATCAAAGGAAAAGTATTTGATAGCGAAACACAAATCAGCTTACCCGGGGCAACCATTGTTATTGTAAATTCAGATCCATTAACAGGTACTACGACTGATCTTGACGGTTTTTTTAGACTCGAAAATGTTCCTATTGGAAGAGTTACCCTTCAGGTTAGTTTTCTTGGATATGAAAGTAAGTATATTTCTGACCTACTTATTAGTTCGGGTAAGGAAGTGGTTTTAAATATTCCGTTAAAAGAATCTTTAAGTACTTTAAAAGAAGTTGTTGTAAAACCGGAGGTTGAAAAGGATAAAGCAATAAACAAAATGGCAACCCTGTCGGTAAGGACATTTTCTGTAGAAGAAACACAGCGTTATGCAGGTGGATTTGACGACCCGTCACGGTTGGCAGGTTCACTCGCAGGTGTTACCCCAAGCACTGTTGATAATAATGAGATCGTTATAAGAGGAAATGCAGCCAAAGGTATATTGTGGAGAATAGACGGTGTTGAAATTCCGCCTCCCAATCATTTAGCGGGATTGTTTTCCGGAGGAGGAGTCAATATGATGTTCAGCACAAACATGCTGGCTAATTCTGATTTTTTTACAGGCGCTTTTCCTGCTGAATATGGAAATGCCTTATCAGGAGTATTTGACCTTAATTTAAGAACAGGAAATCCCGATAAAAGAGAAACAACACTTCAATTTGGCTCTTATGGTATTGAGATTGCTACAGAAGGCCCTTTTAAAAAAGAAAAAAGAGCATCCTATCTGGTTAATTACAGATATTCAACATTTGGCATTTTAGAAAATTTACTACCACAGGTTACCGGATTTCCAACTTCATCAGACCTGTCTTTAAAAATGCATTTTCCAACCAAAAAGGCAGGATTTTTTTCTTTATGGAGTATCAACGGTAAGGGTAAGGTTACATTTGACCCGAAAACCGACTCAACAGAATGGAAAACTAATTACGATAACTACCAATACGATATACATTATGACCTCACAGCATCAGGGCTTAGTCATAGAAAAATAATTGGTAAGAAATCTTATCTCTTTTCATCAGTTTCTTTTTCTGCAACCAGATACACTCACCAATCTACATATCTAAGACAGGATTTAACTTTCATACCTGTTGCCGACCAAAACGAAGAAAATTCAGAATTAAGCCTTTATAGTTATCTGAATCATAAATTCAATAGCAGACATACAAATAGAACAGGTATAATAATAAGACGAATTGCTTACAATTACAATGTACAGACGAATTCTAATGTTGCCGTCAGTGACAGTATGGACTATTTTGTTGACAGCAAAGGAGCGACATCATCATTTCAATTTTATTCTCAGTCAAAATATTATTTGAGAAAAAATTTGGTTGTAAATGCTGGTTTACATTTGTATTATTTTAACCTGAACCATGATTATTCTATCGAGCCAAGATTAGGAATAAAATGGAATTTCAAGCCAACACAATCATTGAGTTTTGCTTATGGTAAACATAGCAAGCCCGAACCACTGCGAACTTATTTAATGCAAGTGCAAAATCCTAATGGTTGGAGTAAACTTAATAAAAATCTTATCATTACAAAAGCACATCATTTTGTGCTGGGCTACGATTGGAATCTTAGCAATTTCACACATTTGAAAATAGAGCCATATTATCAGATATTATATGATGTACCCGTAATTCCCGATAGTTCTTTTTCTATGATAAATTACAAAAACGATATGTTTTTCAATTCAGAACTAAGAAACGAAGGAACCGGAAGAAACATTGGAATTGATATTACATTTGAACATTTCTTGAAAGATGGATTTTATTATCTTTTTACTACATCTATTTTTGATTCAAAATACAAAGGCGGTGATGGCGTTGAAAGAAATACCCGTTACAACCAAAATTATGTTGTAAATCTGCTTATAGGTAAAGAATGGCAGGTAAGAGAAAACAATATTTTCAGTCTGAATGGCAAATTTACAGTATTAGGTGGGCAGAGGCACCCTCCTGTAGATGAAAACAAATCAATTCAGTATCAGTTTGCAGTTTATGACAATTCTAAAATTTATGAAGAACAATTACCTACAAACTATTATCTCGATATCTCAATTAACTACAGGATAAACAAAGCTAAATATAGCCATACAATAATATTTCAAATTAAAAATCTGCTAATGCAAAAGGAATTTCTTGGACACGCATATAATTATGAAACAAACTCAGTAGTACCTTTTGAATCTACAATTATGTATCCTTATTTGAGTTATAGATTTGAGTTTTAGAATAAAAGTGGAATGAAACAGCCAGCACACAACAGCAAATATAAGTAAGCTGGGTTGCAGTGGTAATCTGACAATGAAAAAATTAAATAAAAATACTAGCGGTTTGACAAGTTTGGATTTGAAAAATTCCAGCCTACTCATATTTGCGAACCGTCAGACTGTCTAAAAACCTAAAATTTAATGCTATTAACAAAAACAGGAAACTTATGAACAATCAGCGATTTAAGTAGCAAAATATTTGTTTATGTCAATATTTTCGGTTAGTTTCGCTGTAT
>Ga0265594_1001291_pt1 | contig 19515 bp, 10 predicted proteins | sample saktaG_11_FD_190147 | JGI IMG/M metagenome (GOLD analysis project Ga0265594, IMG submission 190147) | Saline water microbial communities from Sakinaw Lake, British Columbia, Canada - sak_2011_5_24_80m | ecosystem: Environmental > Aquatic > Non-marine Saline and Alkaline > Saline ... | reverse complement strand
ATCAAATATTTCTTCCGAATGATATTGGGAAACAAAATATCGTATTTACAGATTTGTTGAAAATTTAACTTTTTAGAGTGGACTCAAAGATAAAAGACAAAAGTATAAAGATAAAAGTATAAAGTGAAGCAAAGCAAACGACACGAAGTCCATACGGATTCACTTCGTTTCATTAGCCCGCATGGGACCATATGGGATAAAAGTCTTTAACGGAAATAAAATTTGTGTTTAATTGTCCCTATACGGAAAACAGGAGCTTTATATAAAAACACAACGGGAACCCATTCTTTTGGAATAGATTCCCGTTCACTTGCTGAATGCCGTAGCTTTCAGTTTGTGCCAAGTTACTGTTATTGTGACTGACTTTTTTGGTTCTTCTCCGAGGAGCTTCCCCGTTTGTCAGGTTTTAGCCGCTCTTTACCCGTGCGGGTAACGCTCTTCTAAATCCAAGCTTTCGAAGACTCTTTCAAGTTCCTGCTTCCGCCTCTCGGCTTGGCTTTCCTTTGAAAGTGGAGTTGGTTTTGCTCCTTCCTTGCGGTTTTCACTTTCCCTTCTCCTTAGCTTTTTTCGGCTCGCCTTTTATCCCTCACTTGATGAAACAAATATACAACATAAAACTACCCGAGGTCAAGTATTTTTTTCTGTTGTTTTAAACAAACTATTCACGGCAGTTATTAACAATTGTTGATAAAGTCAGTCTGTCAAAAACCCTGAATGGTATTAGTTATTCATAACGCAGCAAAACTGCAAACAAATTGATTTAAGTTTGCTAAAATATTCCTTGATTCGTCTGATATTTCAATATATTCAACATTGTCAATGGGCAATTCTTTAATTACTTCCTTAACCCTTTCTGGAGCATTTTGCAATTCCTTTTCAAGTAAATTTGAATAAATGACAATTACTTCTCCTCTTTTAATTTTTTCGAGATAATCCCAGAAATCTTTTCAATTGCTATTCTCTCCTGCCCCATTGAATCTCTTTCTCTTATAGTTACAGTATTATCTTTAAGTGTTTGGTGGTCAATAGTTATACAATATGGTGTGCCGATAGCATCCTGTCTCCTGTAACGCCTGCCGATAGCATCTTTTTCATCATACTGGCATAAGTAGTCAAATTTCAGGAAATCCATTATCTCACGGGCTTTTTCAGGAAGTCCGTCTTTTTTTACAAGAGGTAAAACAGCAGCTTTTATGGGGGCAAGAGCAGGAAGTATTTTCATAACCACACGTTCCGAGCCATCTTCTAATCTTTCTTCAGTATAAGCATAACTGATAATTGCAAGGAAGGTTCTGTCTAAACCAAGAGAAGTCTCAACTACATAAGGCACATAACTTCTATTGATCTCGGGGTCAAAATACTGAATCTTTCTACCTGTGTATTTTTGATGGGCCTCAAGATCAAAATCCGTTCTTGAATGAATTCCTTCAATCTCCTTGAATCCGATAGGAAATTCAAATTCTATATCAGTAGCAGCATTTGCATAATGTGCCAGTTTATCATGTTCATGAAAACGGTATTTTGATTCGGGAATACCCAATGACAGATGCCATTTCATTCTTTGTTCTTTCCAGTATTCGTACCACTTCATTTCTTCGCCGGGACGGACAAAAAACTGCATTTCCATTTGCTCAAACTCACGCATACGGAAAATAAACTGACGTGCAACAATCTCATTCCTGAATGCTTTTCCAATCTGTGCAATACCAAAAGGTATTTTCATCCTTCCGGTTTTTTGAATATTGAGATAATTTACAAAAATACCCTGGGCAGTTTCAGGCCTTAAATATATTTGATCGGAATCATCGCTTAATGAACCCATTTGAGTGGAAAACATCAAATTAAACTGACGGACATCAGTCCAGTTTTTTGAACCTGAAAAAGGACAAACAACCCCTAATTCCTCAATCAATAATTTAATATCTTCCAAATCATTATTATCCATTGCCGGATATAAACGGTTTTTTATTTCCTCAATCTTTTTTTTGTTAGCAAGAACTCCTGGATTAGTAGATAAAAACTGTGCTTCGTTAAAAGTTTCTCCAAATCGTTTTTTTGCTTTTGTAACTTCTTTTTGAATTTTTCCTTCAATTTTTGCAATATGGTCCTCAATCAAAACATCAGCCCTGTATCTTTTTTTTGAATCTTTATTATCAATCATCGTATCATTAAATGCATCAACATGCCCCGAAGCTTTCCAAATAGTGGGATGCATGAAAATTGCCGAATCCACTCCAACAATATTTTCATTATATTGAACCATTGCTTTCCACCAATGGGCTTTGATATTGTTTTTCAGTTCAACACCATATTGTCCGTAATCGTAAACAGCAGCTAAGCCGTCATATATTTCACTTGATTGAAATACAAACCCATACTCCTTGGCGTGGGATATAATTTTTTTAAAAAGATCTTCGTTATTTGCCATGGTGCAAAAATAGAAAAAAGAAAGAATTTAAAATAATAATTTTCTGTTTCGGTTTAAGACATTGATTTATAGGAATTTATTTGGTATTATTAATTTCTAATTTCTAATTTCTAATTTCTACCTTATAATAAGGTATAATATTTGTTTAAAATTGCATATTGCAAAACTTGATTTTAATTAACTTTACATAAACTAATTTTTAATATCATGAAGACAAAAATCCTAATTCTAATAGCTTTACTAAGTATTATGGCAATCTTAACCGGCTTCTCAGTAAAAAATCAAAAAATTTCACAACAAATAGTTTTAGACTTTCCTGTTGACAATGATGATTATGAAAAAGACTGGAAAAAAGTTGATAATTTTATAAATCAAGGTTTACCCAAATCAGCTTTAAAGGTTGTTGAAATAATTTATGAACGTGCAAAAAAATCAAATAATGCACCGCAGTTTATTAAAGCAACATTGTTTAAAATGCGTCTTCAAAGTGATTTTAAGGAAGATTTTGTTGAGAAAATAATCATGGATTTGAATGAAGAAATTAAAACTTCTGATGAGCCTGTAACACAAATCCTTCATTCTATTCTTGCTGAAATTTACTGGGACTATTATCAGGTTAACCGTTACAAATTTTTAAACCGAACCGAAACAATAAATATTAAAAGTAACGACATTAAAACCTGGGACTTGAAAAAAATAATGCAGGAAATTATTTCAAATTATATGCTTTCGCTGAAAAACTCCGCAGAGCTGAAAAAAATATCCTTAGAAAAATTCAATATTATCATTAAAGAAGAAAAAAACTCAAAAAAATACCATCCGTTCTTATATGATTTTCTTGCCCACCGTGCCATAGATTTTTTTATGAATGATGAAAGTTCACTTACTCAACCGGTTTTCAAATTTGAACTCAATAAAGCCGAATATTTTGAGCCTGCCCAAAACTTCGTAAAACTGAAAATTACAACCAAAGATTCTCTTTCGCTCAAATTTCATGTAATTGAAATATTACAGGATTTAATTGCCTTTCACCTTAATGATAAAAATCCGGCAGCACTGATTGATGTTGATTTAAAACGCCTTAAATTTTTAAGCCAAAATGCTTATGGTATTGAATTAAAAGACAGCATTTTTCTCAACGCTTTATCAAATCTTGAAAAGAAATATATTGATTTCCGGAATTCCACAGATGTTTCTTATGAAATTGCAAAGCAATATTTTCAGAAAGGTCAGCAATACCAGACTCTTGTTTCCGATAAATATAAATGGGATAAAAAGAAAGCGTGTGAAGTCTGTGAAAACGCTATCAGGCGTTTCCCTGAATCCGACGGAGCAAAAAACTGCAAAATCCTCCTTAACCAAATAAAAGAAACTTCACTGAGTCTTACAACCGAATATGCAAATATACCTTATAAACCATTTCTTGGTCTTATTTCGTATACAAATATTTCAGGCATTAATCTCAGAATTATAAAAATCAATCCTGAAAAAGACAGGGAACTAAAACAAAATCTGAAAAAAGAAAATTTAATTAAGGAATATATAAAATTAGCTCCGTTTAAGGAGTGGCAGGTTGAACTGATAAATGACGGTGATTTTCAAAATCATTCGGTTGAGATAAAAATGCCTGAAATTCCTTTGGGTTATTATGTTGTTTTGGTTGGAGTCGACAAAAATTTCTCTTTAAAAAATTCTGTTGCTTACAGTTCGTTCTGGATTTCAAACATCAGTTTTATCAGCCAGCGAAAAACCGACGGCACCATTGAATTTTATATCTTAGACCGTGAAAACGGCACACTTATCAAAAATGTTAAAGCACAAACTTTTATTAAAAATTATAATTACAATACAAGAACTTACGAGTTTCATAAATCAAATGAATATTTAATTGATAAAAACGGTTATTTTAAGATTATAAAAATATCAGACGACAAATCATTTTATGTTGAATTTTCACATAAAAACGATACACTCATCACCGATAATTATTTCAATCTGTATCATCATTTTTATCGCCCGGAAAAAAAGAAACTAAAAACTTTTTTCTTTACCGACCGGTCAATATACCGCCCGGGTCAAACGGTTTATTTTAAAGGAATTATTTTAGAAAAAAACGGTGAAAAATACAAAATCAAACCTGATTATAAAACCACACTGACTTTTTATGATGTTAACCGTCAGGAAGTTTCAAAACTTACATTGGTCTCAAATGATTATGGTTCGGTTAACGGAACTTTTACAGCACCACAAGGTGTTTTAAATGGACAAATGAGCATTGCCAACGAATCAGGTAAGATTTACTTTTCTGTTGAAGATTATAAGCGCCCGAAATTTGAGGTTACTTTCAATCCTGTAAAAGGCAGTTATAAATTAAACGAAGCCCTCACAATAATTGGAAATGCTAAAGCTTATGCAGGAAATGCAATTGATAATGCAAAAGTAAAATACCGGGTTGTGCGAGCAGTCAAATATCCTTATTGGGGATTTTGGTGGAGATGGATTTACCCGCAATCAGCCGAAATGGAAATTAAAAACGGATTTATAACTACTGACGAAAATGGTGAATTTGAAATTGAATTTAAAGCAATTCCCGATTTGAGCATTGATAAAAAATTCAAACCGGTTTTTAATTATATGGTTTATGCTGATGTAACAGATATTAACGGCGAAACTCACTCTGCTGAGGAAAGTATTGCTGTTGGCTACAAAACATTATTGCTCAATGTTGACATTCCTGAAAAAGTTAATCAAAACAAACAAAAAGAGTTTAAAATAATATCAACAAATCTTAACGGGGAATTTGTAAATACATCAGGTAAGATTTCAATTTATAAACTAAAACAACCCGACAGAATTTTCAGAAAACGTCAATGGCAACGTCCTGATTTATTTATTATTAATAAAGAAGAATTTTATAAATATTTTCCTGATGATATTTATGACGATGATGATAATGTTTCAAAATGGGAAACAGAAAAGATGGTTTCAGATATTTTATTTGACACAGGAAAAGATTCAACTTTGAAACTCAACAATATTGAAGATTGGATGCAGGGAACATACAAACTAAAAATTTCAGCAAAAGATAAATTTGGTGAAGAGGTTGAAAACACAAATTATTTTACCGTTTATTCTACGGAAGCAAAAGTAATCCCCGATAATTCGGTTAATTGGTTTACAATGTTAAAAGATAAAGGTGAGCCGGGACAAAATGCCTCGTTTTTAATCGGCACAAAAGCAAAAAATGTAAACATTATTTATGAAATCCAGCATAACGACACTATTAAAAGCAGGCAATGGTTAAAATTCAACAGCCAGCAAAAATTAATTGAAATTCCCATTAAAGACGAGTACCGCGGCAATTTTGCAATAAATCTGGTTTTTGTAAAAAACAACAGGAGCTACCAGAACAATGCTATCATTAAAGTTCCTTATACAAATAAAGAGCTAAGCCTTGAATTTGAAACTTTCAGGAATAAATTATTACCGGGTCAAAAAGAAGAATGGAAAATAAAAATAAGAGGAAAGAAAGGTGAAAAAGTTGCAGCCGAAATGCTTGCAACAATGTATGATGCCTCTTTGGACGCTTTCAGGGAAAACAATTGGTTTTTTAATATTTACAAAACTTATTACAGTTCATTGAGTTGGAAAACAAACAATGCTTTTAAAACAAGATCAAGTCGCTATTATAAAACTAAAAGTCATGATATAAAATCTTATATTTTCCGCAATTACGACAAATTAAACTGGTTCGGTTTTAATTTTTATGGAAGATATAATATAAGAGGAATGGGTGCAGTGGCTGATGAAGATGTTTTTGCAACTACCGAAATGCCCGAAGGCGAATTAGAAACCCGTGATATTGAGGCAAAAAAAGATTTTAAAAAATCAACTTCTGAAACAGAAATACAAGGTTCGGAAGAACAAACACAGCCCGTAATATCAAGTCCCAAAATCCAGATCAGGAAAAATTTTAATGAAACTGCTTTTTTCTTCCCAAATCTTGAGACAAATAAAGACGGAGATGTTATTATCAAATTCACTATTCCCGAATCACTTACAAAATGGAAAATGATGGGACTTGCTTACACCAAGGATCTGATGATCGGAAAGATACAAAAAGAGCTTGTAACTCAAAAAGACCAGATGGTTATTCCTAATCCTCCCCGTTTTTTCAGAGTTGGCGACACAATAACTTTCAGTGCAAAAATTGTTGATCTTTCTGATAAAGAATTGTCAGGTTATGCTGAGCTTCATTTTTTCAACGCTCTGAGCATGAAACCAATTGATGAGCTTTTGAAAAATAATAATTTTGGGAAGCCATTTTATGTAAAACAAGGACAAAGTCAGGTTTTGAACTGGACAATTTCAATCCCGGGTGGAATTGATGCCATCACTTACAGAATCACTGCAAAATCAGGAAAATTCACTGACGGCGAAGAAATGGCAATTCCTGTCCTCACAAACAGAATACTTGTTACCGAATCATTGCCATTACCGATAAACGGAAAAGAAACCAAACATTTTAAATTCATTAAGTTATTAAATTCATCAACTTCATCTACCGTCAGTAATTATAAATTAACTCTTGAATTTACTTCCAATCCTGCATGGTATGCAGTTCAGGCATTACCTTACCTGATGGAATATCCTTACGAATGTTCCGAACAAATTTATAGCCGTTATTATGCAAACAGTATAGCATCACACATTGCCAATTCAAATCCGAAAATTAAAAGGATTTTTGAAAGCTGGAAAAATTTAAGTCCTGATGCTTTGCTTTCAAATTTGGAGAAAAATCAGGAACTGAAATCTGTGATACTTGAAGAAACACCATGGGTTCTGAATGCAAAAAATGAATCCGAACGCAAAAAAAGAATCTCATTATTGTTTGATCTGAACAAAATGTCAAATGAATTGCAAAATGCTTTATTCAAATTACAGCAGATGCAAACCTCTAACGGTGGCTGGCCCTGGTTCAAAGGCATGAGAGACAGCCGTTACATCACACAGCATATTGTTACCGGTTTTGGTCATCTCGCACATCTGGAAATAAAAAGCTGTAAATCAAATAAAAACTCATGGAATATGATTAAAAAAGCCGTAAGATATTTAGATGACAGAATTAATGAAGATTATGAAAAAATTTTAAATAGCTTTCCTGAAAAAATTAATGAAGACCATCTAAGCAATATTCAAATCCAGTATTTGTATGCCAGAAGTTTTTTCAGAAATGATATTGAAATAGAGAAAAAGAATGAAAAAGCATTTAACTATTTTAAAGCTCAGGCTGATAAATACTGGGTTGATAAAAATAACTACATGCAGGGTATGATTGCGCTGGCTTTAAATAGATACGGATACAAATCAACACCTTCGGCAATAATAAAATCCCTGAAAGAAAAGGCACTTCATTCCGGCGAAATGGGTATGTACTGGAGAAATCCTGCCGGATATTTCTGGTATCAGGCTCCGGTTGAAACTCAGGCTTTGCTGATAGAAGCATTTGATGAAGTAACTGAAGATAATATAGCTGTTGAAGAAATGAAGATATGGCTGCTGAAACAAAAACAAACCCAGGACTGGAAAACCACAAAAGCAACTGCTGAAGCTATTTATGCTTTGATACTTAGAGGAACCGATTTGCTGGCAAGTGACGATTTAGTGAATATTACTATCGGTAACGAAAAAATTGATCCAAAAAATATTGATGGTGTAAATATAGAAGCAGGTACAGGCTATTTCCGGACATCATGGACGGGCAAAGAAATTAAACCTGATATGGGTAATATCACTGTAACAAAAAATGACGAAGGTATTGCCTGGGGTGCTGTTTACTGGCAGTATTTTGAAAATCTTGATAAAATAAGTTCTCATAAAACTCCTTTAAGTCTTGAGAAAAAACTATTTATAGAACAGAATACTCCAAGTGGTCCTGTAATTGAGCCTGTTACGGAAAACACAATTTTAAAGCCCGGCGACAAAATAAAAGTAAGAATTATTTTGCGTGTTGACAGGAACATGGAGTATGTTCATATGAAAGATATGCGTGCCTCGGCTTTTGAACCTGTGAATGTAATTTCAGGTTATAAATATCAGGACGGACTCGGTTATTATGAAAGCACCCGCGATGCTGCTACGAATTTCTTTTTTAATTACTTAAACAAAGGAACCTATGTGTTTGAATATCCTTTGATAGTGTCTCAAAAGGGTGACTTTTCAAACGGCATTACAACTATTCAGTGCATGTATGCACCTGAGTTTACAAATCACTCGGAAGGAGTAAGGGTTAGGGTTGGGAAATAAGGCTCAATGGAAAAATTGGGGGGAGCATCATACGGCTAATGTAGCGAATTGAATCCATATGACAAAAGGAGTCCTTACGACCAAATGGAAATCCGTATGGATGGATGGACTTCGTGTCGCTAACTTCGTGTAGCAGGTTTCAGTCGGCAATTAAATTTGTTTTTTGATAGAATCCGAAGGATTCAAATGTTTATAGAAAAACAAATAAAAATAAAATATTCGACCCCGACGGGGTCGTATTAACAAATGATATTTTTAATGCTGACAGACGGCTGAAAGGAGTCCGTATGGACTGCCGACTTCATATTAATTTAATCAGTTTTATCAGTGAAAATCTGTGCCTGAAACTTTAAACTCCGGGATACTTTCTCTTGGTAAAATAATGAATATCCTCAAATTTTTTATAGCCTAATTTTGGAAAGACTTCCATAGAGGTTTTATTCCAGCCCTCAATCAGGCATGCAATTATTTCAATGCCAAAATTGTAAAGTCGTTGCTCGGCTTCTTTAACAAGTAAAGCCGCTATACCCTGATTACGATATTCAGGTAAAACAGCTACACGGTTAATCCATCCTTTACGCCCATCATGGGTTGCTAAAACAGAACCAACTAATTTACCGCTTCTTTCGGCAAGCAGAAAAACCGCACAGCCATGTTCCATCTCCTTTTTCATTTTTTCACGGCTATCACGACCTTTGGATTTGTAAGGCAAGCCTGCTTTTTGCCATAAATCAACTAAAATATCATAATCCTCTATTTGAAATTCACGAATTTTTATTTGTTGTTTTTTTGTCATAACTATAACTCCTTAGTTTATAGACCAACTATAATTATGATTAAAAAATTATTGAAATTTGTAAAATTAATTTACTTTTGCAAATTATTACAATCCAAAAATAAAATTAACCAACATATTTCTGATGAAAAATTACCTTTTATTATTATCAAAATTAAGTTTTATTCTTATCGTTTTTATACTTTTATTTTCTTCATGTGTTCCACAAAAAAAAATCAGATACCTTCAAAACAAAAGTGAAAGCGAAGCCCAAAAACATTTTATTAATGAAAAAAAAGTTGAATATAAAATTCAGACAGGAGATAATCTTTATATAAATATTTCAAGTCTTGATGTTAAAACGTCAGATATATTTAATAAGGAAAGTAGTTTTAGAAGCAGTAATTATTATAATGATGCCGGAATATACTTAAATAGCTATACAGTGAACGATGAAGGTTATATTGATTTCCCTATAGTTGGAAATGTTTATGTTAAAAACCTTACTATTGAACAAATAAAAAATGAAATACAAAAAATTTTAAACGAATATCTAAGGGGAGCAACGGTAATTGTTAAACTTGTTAATTTTAATATTACATTGATTGGAGAAGTAAAACGCCCGGGAGAGTACAAGGTTTATCAGGATGATATCAATATTTTTGAGGCATTTGCATTTGCCGGTGACCTTACGGATTTTGCAAACAGAAATCATGTATTGTTGGTAAGGCAAACCAAACAGGGCGCAACAATTCATAAACTGGACCTCACAGATGATAAAATCCTTGAATCCGATTATTATTATCTTATGCCCAACGACATTATTTATATAGAACCTTTAAAAGGCAAACAATTTACTTTTGCAAATTTCCCGTATGCCCTGATATTCTCTGCAATTTCAACAGCATTACTGCTGATCAATTACTTTAAATAATAATTTAATATCACAATTTGACACAAATTATAAACATGGACAACACAAACAATATAAGCAACATACCCAAAGAAGAATCAATTGATTATAAAGCATTATTCTATAAATTTTACAGATACTGGTACTTTTTTGCTTTGGCAATATTTATCTTTTTTACAATTGCTTTTTTATTTAATAAATATTCAAATCCCATTTATAAAGTAAACACAACTGTTTTAGTACAGGAAGACAAGTCAATGACCGATCCTCAATCTTTAATCGGTTTCGGATTAATGGGAAACCAACAAAACCTGGAAAACGAAATTGGGATATTACAATCATACTCACTTACATACAAAACTCTAAAAGAACTGGATTTTAAAATTTCTTATTTTATTGAAGAAAATTTTATAACTAAGGAATTATACCATACCTCACCTTTTGATGTGATAATTGATACAGCTCATTTACAACCGGTAAACCTGAAATTTCTTATTACGATTTTATCAGATAAAAAATTTAAAATAGAAGCTCAGGGCGAAGAAATAAAACTATATAATTTTAACGATTATACTTTTTCGGATAATGAAATAGAAAATCTGGATTTTGATAAGACTTATGAATTCGGTGAACAAATAAAAAGTCAGTATTATAGCTTTAAAATATTTTTAAACAAAAATTATAATGAAGATGAGTTTAAAAATAAAGATATGCACTTTAACTTTAATGATATTGAAAGTCTTATTGGACAATACAGCAGTTTTAGCATTGAACCGATAAACAGGGAGGCTTCAATTCTTGATATTTCATTAGAAGGAAGTGATATTGAGAAATCCGTTAATTTCTTAAACAAGTTAACAATGGTTTATCTTGATCGCGGATTGGAAAAAAAGAATCAGATAGCTATAAACACAATAAATTTTATTGACTCCGAACTTGAAGGAATTGTTGACTCTCTCACTATTACCGAACAAAACCTGCAGGATTACCGTACGGCAAATGTTGTAATGGACCTTGATTTTCAGGCTCAGCAGGTATTTGAATACATGAAAGAACTGGAAAATGAAAAAGCAGTACTAATAGTCAAATCCATGTATTATAATAATTTAAAGGATTATCTTCAAAGTAAAAATAATGTGGATGACCTTGTAGTTCCTTCATCTATAGGAATAGAAGACCCGCTTTTAAACGAACTGGTTTCAGGACTAACACAGCTTTATAATACACGTACGGAACTTTTATTCACTTCCACTGAAAAAAACCCAATGGTATTAAGTCTTGAAAAACAAATTCAGAATACAAAAAAAGCCATTATTGAAAATATCAATAATATTATTAATACATCAACTATTGCGGTTAATGATATCAATAGAAGAATTTCAAAATTAACCGGCAAGATCAATCTTTTACCGAAAACCCAACGAAATTTAATAGGTATTGAAAGAAAATTTAAACTTAATGATGCTATTTATACTTATCTTTTAGAAAGGCGTTCGGAAGCTCTAATTACAAAAGCCTCCAATATAACAGATAATGAAATTATTGACTTAGCAAGAACATCAGGACAAGCACCTGTTTTTCCAAAAAAAGGACTGAACTACATAATCGCTATTATTCTCGGAATAGTAGTCCCTGTTGTTTATATTCTCGGTAAGGATTATTTTAATGACAAAATTATTGAAAGAAAAGATGTTGAAACCATTACAAATCTTCCAATAATCGGGCATATAATCCACAGTACAAAAGATAGTAAGATAGTAGTTGCCGAATCACCTAAATCTTCAATATCCGAATCATTCCGCTCAATAAGGACTAATCTTCAATACATAACCAAGGGCAAGGAAAAACAAGTTGTTCTGATTACATCCGATATGGTAAGTGCAGGTAAAACTTTTATTTCTATTAATCTGGCTTCAATTTTTGCACAATATGATAAAAAAACACTTTTAATGGGATTTGACCTTCGTAAACCAAAAATTTATCAGGATTTCGGCTTAACCAATACAGAAGGTATCAGCTCTTACCTTATCAATAAAAGTAAATTTGAGGATATTATTCAAAAATCTCCCATCAATAATCTGGATATTATTATGGCAGGACCTGTTCCGCCAAATCCTTCAGAGCTGATAGCATCATCAAAAACAACAGAATTGTTCAATAAACTTAAAGAGATCTATGATTTTATAATTATTGATACTCCACCGGTAGGTTTGGTAACCGACGCATTTCTAGTAATGAAATATACTGATGCAAATTTATTTATTGTGCGGCAAAATTTCACACACAAAAAAATATTTGCTTCAATAATAAAAGATGTTGAACAAAGAAATATTCCAAATGTAAATATCCTGATAAATGATGTAAAATTAACCAAAGACTCTTATGGATACGGATATGGTTACGGGTACGGGTACGGATATGGTTACGGATACGGTTATGGATACGGGTATGGTTATGGTTACGGATATTATTCTGATGATGATGAAATAGAAAAACAATCGTTCTGGAAAAGGGTATTTTCTAAATCATAAAGATCAGGTATCTATGAATATTTATTAACCTCCCCCCTGCCCCTCCTTAAAAAAGGAGGGGAGTATGTGCGGAAAAAATATTGGGGTTTTTATTAATTAAATAATTACGATGTATAGAAAACGCTTTAAAAACAATTACTTTTCAAATAGAGAAAAATATATACGAAAAGAATTCACCTCCTATGATTAGGAGGGGCTGGGGGTGGTAAATTAAAATTGTTAAAAACCTCCCCCTGCCCCTCCTTAAAAAAAGGAGGGGAGTAATTAAAAAATTATCTCATTCTCCTGATCCCGATAGTTCGGGATTAGGAGGGATTAGGGTTGGTAGGAATTATCAGAAAATGTGTTAACTACTAAAAGATAAACAGATGAAACGAACATGAACCGACGGGTTAACCCGTCGGCTCACACTGGGATATGATTATTTTTTACAAAGATAAACAGATGAAAAAAAACATAGCTCTTGTCGGAGCAGGAAACTGGGGGAAAAATCATTTAAGAAACCTGCGTAAAATAGGAGTACTTCATTCGGTATTTGATCCTTCAAAAAAAATCACCCAACAAAGAAAAAAAGATTTTCCGGATGTACTATTTGTTAATGACGAAAAACAAATAATTGACAAGCCTGAAATAAAAGGAGTTGTTATTGCAGCACCTGCAGAATTACATTATGAATTAACAAAAAAATATCTTCTTGCAGGCAAAGATGTTATGGTTGAAAAACCTTTGGCACTTAAAGTAGAAGAAGGTGAAGAGCTTGTAAATATTGCAAAAGAAAATAAGCGGGTTTTAATGATCGGTCATATTTTGCAATATCATTCTGCTGTCATTAAATTAAAAGAGTTGATTGATAATGGTGAACTCGGACATATCAGGTATATTTATTCAAACCGTCTGAATATAGGAAAATTAAGAACAGAAGAAAACGTTCTATGGAGTTTTGCCCCGCATGATATATCATTGATAATTATGTTTATGAACAACGAAGAGCCGTTAAATATTCAGGCTCATGGCGGATCTTACGTTAACAATAATATTTATGACACTACTCTAACTACTCTTGAGTTCAAAAACGGTATTAAAAGCCATGTATTTGTAAGTTGGTTGCACCCGTTTAAAGAACAAAAATTAGTAGTGGTAGGATCGGAAAAAATGGCTGTATTTGATGATGTAAGCAAAGAAAAACTATTCCTGTATCCACATAAGATAAAATGGGAAAAAGGAACAATCCCTGTTGCAGAAAAAGCAGATTTTGTAACAGTTGAATTTGAACAAAAACAACCATTAGAAGAAGAACTTCTTCATTTTGTTGATTGCGTAGAATCCGGAAAAACCCCGAAAACCGATGGTGTTGAAGGTTTAAAGGTTTTAAAAATATTGGAAGCTGCACAGAAAAAACTGGCTCAAAATGAACGATAAAGAAAAAAAATATTTTGTACACGAAAGTTCATACGTTGACGACAATGTGGAAATAGGCGAAGGAACAAAGGTCTGGCATTTTTCACATGTACAAAAGGGTTCTAAAATAGGAAAAAATTGTGTTTTGGGACAAAATGTTAATATCGGTAATAATGTTAAAATCGGTAATAACGTAAAAATCCAAAATAATGTTTCTGTTTACGAAGGCGTTGAATTGGATGATTATGTTTTTTGCGGTCCATCAATGGTTTTTACTAATATTCTTGACCCGAGATGCGAATTCCCGCAAAGAGGTTCTGACTTTTACCATAAAACAATTGTAAAGAAAAGCGCCTCATTCGGTGCAAATTCAACAATCATCTGCGGAAACACAATAGGAAAATATGCTTTTATCGGAGCAGGAAGTGTTGTAACAAAAGATATTCCCGACTATGGAATGGTTGTTGGAACTCCCGCCAGATTAATCGGCTGGATGTGTGCATGCGGGAATAAACTCTCTTTTGCTTCAACTACTGATTCCGAAGAAGAAACCGGAGAATGTACAAGATGTGGGAGAAAATATAAGAAAAGAGGGAGAAAGGTTGAGGAGAAGGTAAAAGTGTAAAAGCTGAAGTGTAAAGGCTAAAGTGGGAAGGCTAAAGTGGAAAATCCCGAACTATCGGGAAAAGTTAAACACTGATTACACTGATTATATTTTCACGGATTATCACAAATAACTCTGTGAGAATCTGTGAAAATCTGTGGTGAAAAGAATTAAAAACAAAATAATTTAAAAAAGGGAGAAAAAATGCAATTTATTGATTTAAAAGTACAACAAAACAGAATTATTGATAGTATTAATTCAAACATTGCCCGGGTTCTTGAACATGGAAAATATATCCTTGGCCCTGAAGTAAAACAGCTTGAAGAAAAATTAGCAGAATATGTCGGTGTTAAACATGCCATTGGTGTTGCCAGCGGTACCGATGCTTTGCTTATGCCTTTGATGTCTTATGACCTTGGTCCGGGTGATGCAATATTCACGGTTTCTTTTACTTTTATTGCAACTGCCGAAGTTGTAAAACTTCTCGGTGCAACACCGGTTTTTGTTGATATTGAACCGGACACTTTTAATATTGACACGAATAAACTTGAAGAAGCAATATTAAAAGTAAAAAAAGAAGGGAAACTAAATCCAAAAGGGATCATTCCTGTTGACCTTTTCGGACAAGCCGCCGATTATGATGAAATAAATGCTATTGCAAAAAAATACGGGCTTTTCGTGTTGGAAGATGCAGCACAAAGTTTTGGTGCTTCGTATAAAGGCAGAAGATCATGTTCGCTCTCAGATGTTGCAGCAACAAGCTTTTTCCCTGCAAAACCATTGGGAACTTATGGCGACGGAGGAATGTGCTTTACAGATAATGACGAAATTTATAATAAATTATCATCAATACGTGTGCATGGAAAAGGTACGCATAAATATGATAATGTGAGAGTTGGAATCAATGGTAGAATTGACACTTTGCTTTCTGCAATATTATTGGCAAAATTTGAAATTTTTGATGAAGAAATTAATCTAAGACAAGATGTTGCGAAAAAATACAATGAAGGATTAAAAGATTTTGCAATTACTCCGTTTGTTAAAGATTTTAATATTTCTGCCTGGGCACAATATTCAATTCTACATCCTGAAAGAGAAAAAATAATCAACCATCTAAAAGAATCAGGAATTCCAACTGCTATCTACTACCCGAAACCACTTCATCTGCAGGAAGCATTTGAAGTCTTAGGTTATAATCCCGGTGATTTACCTGTAAGTGAAAAAATAGCACAGGAAATTTTCAGCCTGCCAATGTATCCTTATCTGAATAAAGAAAATCAGGAAAAGATCATTGAAGCGGTGGTGAATTATAAAACCTAATGCTTTATCAAGTGTGGTATGTGTTTGACAAACTAAAATTACGAATTACGGGTTACGAATTACGTATTGATTTCAGATTTTGAATGTCTTCTGTTTTAGTCACTTTTAAAAACAAGTAATTTATTGCAACAAGAGATTCTAAGAGAATTCTAAAATGTCAGGGTGGGTATTTGAAGGATCAGCCTATTAAAAATCAACGACCGTAGGGAAAAATGAAAATCTGTAGCGTTAAGAAAAATTACTGATTACGTGTTTGGAATCTCGTAATCCGTAATCCGTAATTCGTAATTCGTAATCCGTAATCCGTAATCCGTAATTCGTAATCCGTAATTCGTAATCCGTAATCCGTAATCCGTAATCCGTAATTCGTAATCCGTAATCCGTAATCCGTAATCCGTAATTGTGTAAATTCCTACTTATATGGTTTTATCCCAGGTACTCAAAACAGAATCATTTGAAAAATAAATAACCATAACAAAAATATTCTATATCAATAAATTCAGACTTCTTAAATTATAAAACCAGTTAATTTAAAAATATTTATCCAATTTCAAGATAATTAGACAGTTAGCGGTGTTGTTAAAAATAAAACTGGACATTTGCAATATTTCTAAAAGATTAATTTAAATAAATAAAACTGGACATTTGCAATATTAATCATATAGAATTAAGATAAATTAAAAAAAAGAGTGTAAATAATATTGTTGTTTTGCAAAATATTATAATTTTGTAAACAGAAAAAAAAATAACATTATGAACGCTCTTTTTAATTATAACAAAGATACTATGATTATTTCAATTGGTAACAATTATGGCATAAAAAAAGTAGGGGATGATAAAGTACAGATATATCGTTTAGGAATATTAGACAAGATTGTGCCTATACTAACAGGATTCGACAGACGGGTTTTAGTTGTTGATTTAGTAGAAAAATGCGGCGTAAAGAAAAACAAATTGGCAAAAGCATTAGGTATTTCCCGCACGAGTATAGATACATGGTTAGAAATATATCGACAAAAAGGTCTTGAGGGTCTTGTAAATAGTGCAAAGAAAGGGGTTGGACGCAAAAAAGAATCTATAAAACGCCCAACAGGTGATAAGTTTAAAGAGATAGAAAAAGCAAGGAAAAAAAACAGGGAATTAATAGAGGAACAGAATATTAGGATAAATTTTCAAGAAGAAGATTTTATTGAAGATAATTCACCATCAGATTTATTTAATGAAAAATACGATTTTGAAGAGAATCGTTATGCCGGCAGTCTCTTGTATTTGGGGATTTTCCAACACACCTTTAAATTGATGAGTTTTATAGAGTCACTTTTTGGTAAATACAGTATTGTAATTTACTTATTTTTGATGATGCATGTAAATCGTATAAGTTCTATTGAACAATTAAAGACTGTATTTAAGAAGGAATTCGGACGTATTATAGGGATAAAGAGATTATATAGTCATCCTATTATATGGAAATTAATCCATGAAACAGTCAATATAAAACAATCGATATTATTAAAAACACATTATTTTAAATATCAATTATATAAAGGTTTGGTATCACTATGGTATTTATTTATAGATGGACATTTTATTCCGTATACAGGTAAGGAGAAAGTACATAAAAATTTTCACACACAGAGTGGCATGATGAAACCTGGACAAAATGAAATATTCATACATGATATTGATGGTCGGATAGTATATTTCGACTTGCAGGAAGGTAAGGGAGATATGTTAGAAGTAATCAAGGCAAAAAGTAAAGAAATTGCTCTATATATTGGTAATATACCACCATTATTTGTTGTAGATAAGGAGATATGGGGAGTACGGAATTTTCTCTTCTTGTCAGGTTGTCGCTTTGTAACATGGGAAAAGAATACCGATAAAAAAGAAGTAAATAATTTACCTGAAACCGTTTTTTCATCACCATTTATTGTGAATGATATTGAATATCAGGTTTATGAAACCGAGAAAAAATATACAGATAATAAAGGCAATAGCATAAAGTTACGCCGTATAGTTATTTGGAATAAAGATACCAATAAGCGAACAGTAGCGGTTGCACAGGATAGTTATGAAGATAATATAACTATAGCAAGAGCAATGTTAAATCGTTGGGGAAAAAGTGAAAATACATTTAAACACATGGGCAATAGACTAAATATACACTATAATCCTGTGCTGGATATATCAAAAGATAGCGAGAAACAGGAAATAGTTAATCCAGAACATCAAAAGTTGAAAAAAGAAATAAAAAGCTTAAAAAATGAGTTATCAAAAATAGAAAAAAAATTAGGACGAAAAAAAATTATATACAACAAAGATGGGACAGTACGAAAAAACAGGAGTCATGATAAACTCCAGAAGCAAAGAGAAGAATTACAACATCGAATAAATACATTAAATAATTTATTATTAGAATGTCCGGAACGAATAGATATAAGTAAATTAGAGGATTACAAACACTATAAAGTAATCGAAACAGAAGGAAAAAATTTATGGGATTTATCAGAAACAATAGTTTGGAATAGCAGGAAAAAGCTAATATCATTATTAAAAGAATATTTGCCTAATGAAAGAGATTTACTCCCAGTATTGGAAGCAATTACATCAACGAGAGGTTGGGTAAAAAGTACTTCAGATGTTATTATTGTTAAACTTGAAGCATTAGAGCGACCGCAATTCCGACAAGCACAAATACAATTATGTAGAAAACTTAATGAAATGAATATACGCTTAAGTAATGGAAAATTACTCTTATATGATGTAATTGAAAATAATAAAAATGTCCAAAAATAGATTAACTTTGTACTAATAATTTAAGAAGTCTGAATTTGAAATAATTTATAATAATCTTTCCTGATTTGGATAATCCGTTTGATATTAATGTATAAAAATAAACACCGGATTTTATAACTCTGGTATCCCATATATACTGTCCCTGTTTGCCTGAAATACTAAATTGTTCAATAATATTGCCCGAAGTATCGGAAATTGTTATGGTGCCTTCTGTATCCTTTAAAGCCAAATGGTAATCGAAAGCTACCCAGTTGTTTGCCGGATTAGATTCGTCTGCAATTTTTAATTTAAACATCTGCGATAACTTTATTATTTTCAAATTAACAAATTTTCAAATTAATTAACAAGTACCTTCACACTACAAGAAATTCCATTTTCGAACTGTACTCTGACAAAGTAAATTCCTCTTTCCCAAGTTTCGATATTGATCTCTGTTTTTATTTT
>Ga0265594_1001290_pt1 | contig 19525 bp, 14 predicted proteins | sample saktaG_11_FD_190147 | JGI IMG/M metagenome (GOLD analysis project Ga0265594, IMG submission 190147) | Saline water microbial communities from Sakinaw Lake, British Columbia, Canada - sak_2011_5_24_80m | ecosystem: Environmental > Aquatic > Non-marine Saline and Alkaline > Saline ... | reverse complement strand
AAAAGTTAGAACCTTTTAACATTGTTATTTCCGGCCGTCAGGCAATTGATGGTGATACAGCACAAGTAGGACCACAGACAGCTGAAAAATTAGATATACCTCAAATTACTTATGCAGAAGAAATATTAGATGTAAATAATAAACAAATTACTGTAAAAAGACGACTTGAAAGAGGAATAGAAATAGTTACTTCTCCTATGCCTGTATTAATTACTGTAAATAGTTCAGCACCAAAATGCAGAGCAAGAAATTCAAAACTGGTAATGAAATTTAAACATTCTAATACCAATTCAGAATTACAAGACAAAACAATAAGTTATACGGAATTATATGATAAAAGACCTTATCTTAAAATTAAAGAATGGAACGTAGATGATTTAAATGCTAAGTCCGAACGACTCGGACTATCAGGTTCTCCTACAAAAGTTAAAAAAATTGAAAATGTTGTATTACAACAAAAAGAATCAAAAATACTTTCAGATAATAATAATGATATAGAAGAATTAATGAAAGAACTAATTAATAGTCATATAATCGGTTAAATAATTTTGATATATTATAGATATTTTTTTTATTTTTTAAATTTTAAAATATTAATTAATTGTGAATAATTTATTTGTATATTGTGAAGTAACAGAAGATAATTCTATAGCTGATATTAGCATTGAATTATTATCAAAAGGACGCAAATTAGCTAATGAAATTAATTGCAAATTAGAAGCATTGGTAATTGGCAATAATCTCAATGGAATAGAAAAGCAATTGTTTCCTTATGGTGTTGATATAATCCATATTGCTGATGACAAAAAACTTTTCCCTTATACTACTCTACCACATGCATCAATAGTAAGAGAAGTATTAAAAAAAGAAAAACCACAAATTGTATTGTTTGGTGCAAGCCCAATAGGCAGAGATTTGGCTCCAAGAATAGCATCTTCTTTACTTTGCGGACTTACAGCAGATTGCACAAACCTTAAAATAGGCGATTATACTGAAGAGAAAACAGAAAAACAATATAAAAATATTCTCTATCAAATTCGTCCTGCCTTTGGAGGAAACATAATTGCTACAATTGTTAATCCCAACACTCGTCCACAGATGGCAACAGTTAGAGAAGGCGTTATGAAAAAAGAAATTTTCTCGGATAATTACAAAGGAATAGTAAAAAAAATAGATGTAGATAAATATTTGAATGATTGTGATTTTGTTGTAAAAATTATTGAAAGACATATAGAAAAACAAAAAATTAATATAAAAGATGCTCAGATAATAGTATCTGGCGGATATGGTGTTGGCTCAAAAGAAAACTTTCGCATTTTGTTTGACTTAGCTAAACTTATTGGAGCAGAAGTAGGTGCTTCAAGAGCAGCTGTTGATGCTGGATTTGCTGAAAAAGAAAGACAAGTAGGACAAAGTGGCATTACTGTGCATCCCAAACTTTATATCGCCTGTGGAATATCCGGCGCAGTACAACATAGAGCCGGTATGGAACAATCTGTAAAAATTATATCTATAAACATTGATAAAAATGCTCCTGTTAATAAAATAGCAGATTATACTATTACAGGCGACTTGTCTAAAATAATACCCAAAATGATTAAATATTATAAAGAAAATTCTAAATAAAAAAATATTCAAGACAAAAGATAAAAGTATTCTTGGCGACTTTGTTTATCCCGTAAGGAAGAATGACTGTATCGGGACGTCTTAGCGTGAAATTTTAAACTTCAAAATATTAATACCGATAATTTTTGACTTGTCGGAACTAAATAATTAAAACATTTTTTATTAATTTTAATTCTTAAATATAAAGATAATGGCTAATTTCTATACAGACAATCAGGATATAAAATTTCATTTATCACATCCTTTAATGGAGGAAATAGTAAAATTAAAAGAAAGAGATTTTGCTGATAAAGATAAATATGATTATGCACCTTTTGATTTTAAAGATGCTGTTGACAGTTATGAAAAAGTCCTTGAAATTGTCGGAGAGATATCAGCAGATACTATTGCTCCTAATGCAGAAATGACTGATGAGCAAGGTAATATTGTAAAAGATAATAAAGTAATATATGCACAAGGCATTATTGAAAATCTTGATGCTATTAAAAAGGCAAATCTTATGGGATTTACTTTGCCTCGTAAATATGGTGGTTTAAATCTTCCAACAACTACCTATGCTATGGCTGGAGAAATTATGTCAAGAGCAGATGCAGGATTTGTTAATATTTTTGGATTACAAGATTGTGGTGAGACCATTAATGAGTTTGCTTCACAAGAGACAAAAGACAGATTGCTGCCATTATTTGTAAAAGGTAAGACAGGAGCAATGGCTTTAACAGAACCTGATGCCGGCTCTGATTTGCAGGCAGTACAACTAAAAGCAACTTATGACCAGGAAAATGAATGCTGGAGATTAAATGGTGTAAAACGATTTATTACTAATGGAAATGGAGATATTTTATTAGTGCTTGCACGAAGCGAAGAAAATACTACTGATGCAAGAGGTCTGTCTATGTTTGTTGTTGAAAAGACAGATACCGTATTAATAAGAAGATTAGAACATAAACTCGGTATCAATGGCTCACCAACATGTGAGATGATATTTAATGATACTCCATCTGAATTAATAGGCGAACGTAAACTTGGACTTATAAAATATGTTATATCTCTTATGAATGCTGCCCGTTTAGATGTCGGTGCCCAATCTCTTGGCATTTCCGAAGCCGCATATAGAGAAGCATTACAATATGCCAATGAAAGAGAACAATTTGGAAAAAAAATTATAAAATTTCCTGCTGTTTATGAGATGCTTACCGATATGAAAGCCAAAATAGATGCAATAAGATCTTTGCTTTATGAAACAGCAAGGTTTACTGACATTCATAAAATATATAACTGTATTCAAAAAGAAAAAAATTTAGAACCTGAAAAAAGAAAAGAATTAAAATATTATCAAAAATTAACTGATATTTATACGCCTTTATTAAAAGGTATTGCAAGCGAATATGCCAATAAAATTACTTACGATGCTATACAAATTCATGGCGGAACAGGATATATGAAAGATTTTCCTGCTGAACGATTATATCGTGATGCACGTATCACCTCTATTTATGAAGGAACAACACAATTACAGGTAATTGCAGCTGTTAGAGGTGTATATAATGGCTCTTTCCTCAAAAAAATAAAAGAATATGAACTGATACATATAAATGATGAATTAAAATATTTAAAAAATATACTTATATCTATGACTAATGAATATTCTGATACTGTTGAAAAAGTAAGCCAAACAAAAGATGAAGAATATTTAAGTTTTCATGCCCGTCGCCTTGTTGAAATGACAGGAAATATTATTATGGGATACTTGCTGTTGTTTGATGCTGACAGAGATAATAAATACAAATGTTCTGCACAGGTATTTATTAATAAGATGAAATCTGAGAACCTTGAAAAAGCTGATTATATTAATAACTTTGAGATAAACAATCTTAATGCTTTTAAAATATAAAATATCCTTTATACTAAAATCTTGTGAAAAAAAATTTGATATATTCTAAAATTAGTAATCTTAAAAAAATATAAGAAAATAGAGAACCACAAAAATTTATAAAGGGTATATTAATATGAAAGTTCATTTTATAGCAATAGGAGGAAGTGCAATGCATAATCTTGCTATTGCTTTACATAAAAAAGGATTTGACATAACCGGTTCTGATGATGAAATCTTTGAACCTTCAAAGTCCAAATTAGCAAAATATAACTTATTACCTAAAAAATTGGGCTGGCATAAGTCCAATATATCTAAAAACCTTGATGCTGTCATACTTGGAATGCATGCCAAAGATGATAATCCTGAACTAATAAAAGCCCAAAACCTCGGAATAAAAATTTATTCCTTCCCTGAATATCTATACGAACAATCAAAAAATAAAATACGTGTTGTTATAGGCGGAAGTCATGGAAAGACCACCATAACTTCAATGATAATACATACTCTTAATTATCATAACATAGATTGTGATTATATGGTAGGCGCACAACTAAAAGGATTTGATGTAATGGTAAAATTATCTGATAATGCTAAATATATGATTATAGAAGGAGACGAATATCTTACTTCTTCTATTGATAAAAGACCAAAATTTCATATATACAAACCAGATATAGCATTATTAAGTGGTATTGCATGGGACCATATCAATGTTTTTCCTACTTATGATAATTATGTTGAACAATTTAAAATATTTATTGATTTAATTACAGATAAAGGAACCATTGTATATTGTGCAGAAGATAAAGAAGTATGTAAAGTTATTGGAGCAACACAAAAAAACATTAAAAAGATACCTTATTCTCTTCCTCAATATATTACAGAACAAGGAATAACTTATTTAATTAATAACGGTAAAAAAATACCATTACAGGTTTTTGGGAAACATAACTTATTGAATATCAATGGAGCAAAATATATCTGCAATGAATTAGGAGTTAGCGACAAACAATTTTATGAATCTATAAGCTCATTCAAAGGTGCTTCAAAAAGATTAGAACTTATTGCAAAAAATAATAATACTGCTATATTTAAGGACTTTGCTCATTCTCCGTCAAAATTAAAAGCAAGCACAAAAGCAGTAAAAGAGCAATTTCCTGCTCGTAAATTAGTGGCTTGTATGGAGCTTCATACTTTTAGCAGCTTAAATAAAAATTTTTTAAAACATTACAAAAATTCTATGGATGAAGCTGATATACCGGTAGTTTATTTTAATCCTCATGCTATCAAACTAAAAAAATTATCTGCTATTACTAATAATCAGGTAAAAGATGCATTTCAAACTAAAAATTTAAAAGTATTTACCGACTCATCAAAAATGGTTGATGAATTATTAAAAATAAACTGGGATAATAAAAATTTGTTAATGATGAGTTCCGGTAATTTTAATGGCATAAATCTTGTAAAACTTACTGATAAAATAATCGGGCAAATGTCTGACTAAAGACGGATAAATTATTGGTATAACGATTTGGCTATGCGTAGTGCGGGATTTTGGAACAATTAATTTTCAATTTGTGACTAAATTTCATTACTTGCATAATCTTTATTTTTTACACTGAAACCCGCATTAAATATAGCCGTTGTTATCGCATGGCATTATTTCAATATTTCCAGACTCTTTATTCTTTCAAAGTGTTTGACATTCAAAGTTGCAATTGGAATATTATGTGTTAATGCCGTTGCTCCAATCAGGATATCAGCTAAATCAATCATTTTGTTTATTTTCAATAAATTCAGATAAATAGCAATTGCTGTGTCTGAACAAGTTTTATCAAATGGAATCACAGTTAAATTTTTACATAATGAATCCCAAAAATCAAAATGTGATTTTCTATTTCCTATACCTATTTCATAATAGGTTATCGTTGAAATGGATAAATCTTTGGCTGATTGTGAAAGATTATAAAACAAAGTTTTTTTCTTATCTTTCTTGCGGAATAATTCAATCAATATTGAAGAATCTAACAAAATCATGCAATCCTTGATTTATTTATGTGACTTCTCGTTTTTTGGTAATAATGATAATCAGAATCAGACCAGGTTGGTGCATTAAGAATCAGTTCTTGTATTGACCTTGTTGATTTTTTTGATAAAATCTCAGATTGTAGTATAATTGTCAATTTTTCAATATCCCTTTTAGGTAGTTGATAAATCAATCCAAGTATCTGTTTATAATCTATATTTACTCTTAATTCCATATTATTATCTTTTAAAAATCAAAGATACAAAAAATATTTTACTTTTTAGTGTCTTGTTATGCAAAGTGTATGTTTTGCTTGGCAGTAACGTTTTGCAGCTACAAGAAGTTGGCGACTCCGAAGCATCTCACTTTCATTTTACCACTAAATTTCATTATTTGCATAATCGTTCAATTTACGCTGAAACCCGCATTACGTATAGCCTTTGTTATGGTCTTTACTTTATTCTTCTCTTATTCCTAATACTTCGTATTTATCATATCCCCCATTTCCAAACCCAAATTGCAAATAAATTTTTATTGTATCGTAATTTGAGTAAAATCCAATAAAATTATTGTGTCCTCCTATTGGATATTCTGGTAATGATAAACTATCATTTAACAATAGTATAGGCAAAAGTTCTTGGCTAAGTGTATCGCCACCATCATCAATTCCTATAATATCATCTCCGAATAGAATTCTTATCCTGTTAGAGTCAATTAAGGTTACATTACTAGAGAAGTTTATGGTATCAAAATTAATTTCTTCCCACCCATTAATACAAGGAGGTAAAGTGTCATAACACATAACCATTGTGCTCTTTATTGTTGAAAAAGAAAATAATCCGGTATATGGTTTTCTGTAATCATCTTCTTCTTGAATATTTTCTTTCTTACAACTAAAAAGAAGAAATGTCATCAATAATATATAAATAATTTTCATAATTAAATTTTTTTATTAATACGTTAGTATCATATTTTTAGTATCAATTATTCTACCATCAACAATAAGAGAATAAATGTACATACCAGCATTTAATTCTCCTGAATTGATGATTACTTCTCCCGTCCCAACATATAAATTCCTATAAGACTTGATTAATGTTCCTTGCATATTAAAAATCAGTAATTGTGCATCATCGACGTTTTTATCCAACATATATTTTATTGTTGTGGTAGAATTAAATGGATTTGGGTTGTTTTGAAATAACTGACAAGTATTGTCTTTGTTTGTATCTAATGTTGTATCAATATCTGTTTTGATGCTTTTTGTTTTAAAATTTTTATTCGGATTGCAACAAATATCAAGATTTTCTTTTAATGATTCAATTTGAATCTGTTGTTCTTTAATAGCTTCTATTAAAACAGGTATGAGACTTGTGTAGTTTATAGCTTTTGTAGAATCATATAGAGTTACGACTGCTTCTGGAACAATTTTTTCTACTTCTTGTGCTATTAAACCATATTCTGTGGGTTCAAGTTTTTGTTCAACAATATTTTCAGAATGTCCTGAAAGAGAAGTTATATTTGTATCAATTGGAATATTAACAAAATATTTACGATTATATTTCACTCCTCGCAAACTCATTACTTTATTTAATGATGAATCTAAATCTTCAATGTTTGTTTTAAATGCTGAATCAGAGGCTGTTAAAAAACCATGACTAGTCCAAACGTATCCATCACCTCTAACATAAAATACATCTTGATTATAATATGTATTCCATAGGTGATAAGCACAAGAATTTTGATAATGAACTTTTGTCCAATTTGCTCTACACCAGTTGCCTCCATAGGAATTAACATAGAGGCTACCATCGTTCTCAACTCGAAGTTGAGAAAATACATTGTTTGTACTAAAAGTTAAAATAATTAGCGACAAAGAAATTTTTATAATTGTTTTCATCTTTTTAGTTTTTTTAAATTAATAATTTGTTTTATTTAATTAGGACAAGTATTACAATGGGTTATTGCCGTAAAAGTACTGCCTAGAGGAACTGTAAATATTCCATTTAACTCAATATAATCAGTAGCTCTAAGTACTATGTTTGAATTATTTGGAATAGTTGAATTACTCAATGAATAATACTTTTGAACCTTATAGTCATGATTACTAAAGTTAAAATTATTTTGAATAATACCATTTGAACAATCCGTCTTTAGCCTGTAATATTTGAAATTTTTATATCTCCAATATTTCGTAGGAAAAGTTGATGTGTTAGGAGCACAGCCATATGGGTCAATCTGAAAAGTTAAAAACACAAACATTGGATGAGAAGGAACATATAATGGATCAACTATTTCATATAAAATTTCATCATTAACAAGAACTTGAACATATTTAGGTGTCCATATTAATGCATATTTATTATAATTAAAGGATAAATTTGGAAAACCATCATATATTCTTGCATAAGATCTAGTTGTTCCTCCATGAGTTGCAAACACACCACTATGGAATTGTGTTCCTAATTCGCAATCGCAACCGTTTGGCTCTAAAACATCAATTTCATCCCATCCACCTTCACCAGTATGCATCCAAAAACCACCCCATGGTCCACGGATACCGCTTAATGGTAATTTACTTTCAATCTCAAAATATCCATATGAGAAAGCTTTTTTATTGACTGTTTCAATACCTCCTGAAATATAATCATTTCCAACTTTTTCACATTTTAACTCCAATACTCCATTTGAAGCTGTAACATTATTTGCACTATATGTTTCTAATCCCCAAGTATTATTTGGTACAGCATTCCATAAATTTGAGTTAAATAAAGTAAAATCATCATATGTGTCAAGTACATAATGATTTGGATCTTCACTTGGAGTTTGAGATTTAGCAATAAAACCTATACAAATAAAAATTAGTATTAGTATTTTTTTTGTTATCATAATATTAATTTTTAATGATTAATTAAGATTATTAAAAAAAACTACTTCTGTTTTTATATTTTATGGCGGTGCTCGTTTTATTGTAATTGTTGTATTGCCCATAACTCTGATATACATGGAACGTAATTATTTAAAAGTTCCATTTTTAAGCCCTATATCAAAGACCAACGGTTTATACTTTATAAAATTTTATTCCTCTTTACCCCGTAGGATATTTTAATTATCCAAAGGGGTGATTTTTTTTGTTTTTGGAACAATGTAGTGAACTAATTGAATTATAAATCTTACATTTATCAGGGAACGATTTCACTAAAAATAAACTTTACAATTAACACATAAAACAGAAATTATTTATTTAATAGAATACTGAAAATCTGCTTCATCAAAATAGTTTATAAATTCTCTGTCATCTTTAGCTTGTTCTCTGTATTTAGGGTCTTTATGAATAGCTTTTTTAAGATTTTCATAAATCATTGAAGCATTTTTTGTACGAGCACCTGCTATTGCCATTAAATAAAATGACTCTGCACTTTCAGGAGCACATTTTAATGTTTCAGAAGCACCATTAGGATTTTTTGATAACAGTTGTGCCAAAGCAATATTATAAGTACATTTTTTGTCTCCAAAAGAAGCTAAAGCTCCTGCATAATCACCTTTTGTTATTAGTATTATACCTTTGTTATATCCTTCGTCAATACCTTTTTCTGCAGCTGATTCATAATATGATTGTGCATTTTCATAATCTTTTTTATAAGCATCGGCAACTCCTAAGTTATTTAATATAATTCCATTATTAGGAGATAATGTATTAGCTTTTTCTAAAAAAGAAATAGCATCATCAACATTGCCAAGTTCTAAACTAACATAGCCGGCATTATTATATCCTTTCCAGTTATCAGGATAAACAGTTGTTGCTTCTGTATAAATTTTTAGTTTAGTGTTTAAATCTTTAGTTAATGTTGCTGCATATAAAAGTTCTTTATTGTCAAGAGAATCAGGATAAGTAGTTGATAATGTTGCTATTTCTTCGTCTGTTTTTTTAGGTTCATAGCAATATACTGATATTTCAGATCTTCTTAATACAGAGAGCATATCTTCAATTTCCTGATATATTACTGTCATATCTTTAATTTTTTGTTCTCTTTCATATTTTGTTGCTGAAGATTCAATAACATTTTTTATAGCTCCTTTGTCGGGTATATTAGAAGCATTAAGAGCTTTCATAAATCCTTCAAAGTCCTCTCCTTTTGCAACAACGTTAAAAGGTGTTTCTTCCTCTGTTTCTTTAATATTATTTTTTATTTCATCTTTCAAATATTTATCAGCTGTCTTTGACCTGTTTTCAGATAGTTTTGCATTAAGTGTTTCTTCGCCTTCTGGTGAAGCCCATGCATTTATATCTATATTTTTTATTTTCCATCCTTTATCTATAAAATCGCATAATGTTTTTAATTTTTCAGAATTTTCCTGGTCCTCATTAAGAGTAAGTTTTTTATTAAAATTATATTTATTATATTCAAAATAAATATTTGCTTTTTCTGAAAGTATTGTTTCTTTCTCATATTCATGTTCTGCCAAATATATATCTTCATCTTTTCCAATTCTTTCAGAAGTATATATAACGCCATCAGCAAGTTTTGTGCTTCCTAATTCTACTGATTCCTGGTCTGGTTTAAGCTTAGCTTTAAGAACAACACCAAGTTCTGATTTATTCATATCAGGTTTATAATCAATAATATCATTATAAGTAAAGGAACCTCCTGTTTGTTTTATTATCATAATACCATCGCCTAATGCTTTTTCTCCTTTTAGTGTTATTGATTTTAATTTTGTAGAGCCACCTTCATATCTAAGTTCCGGAGTAAAATCAACTATAGCTTTTTTATGGAAATATTTTGGCGGAATTTTTCCTTTTACCTCAACAGCAATCTTTCCACCATTAGTTTCAAGAACTTTTGGTGTGGTGTCAAATCTTACTGTATTATAATCTTTTATCATTTTTTTTAGTCCTGCACATCCTGTGATAAATACTGATACAACAAGTATTGTTGCAAAAATTTTTAAATTTTTCATATTTTTATTTTAAATTTATTTTTTATATAAATAACATTAATTATAATATTGGCAAATGTATAAAAATTTTGTTCAATTATACAAAACAATATTTAATATTTTTTGTTAAAAATAATTAACAAAACGCCAAAAGTAATAAAATTTTTAAAAAAAAACTTTTTTATTACTTTTTTATTATTATTTTTGCAACAATTATGTAACTACTTATGTATAAGACATATAAAATAAAATAAATTTATTTATTAATTAAAAAAACATTATTATGAAAAAAATTAAATTACAGGTAATAATATTATTATTATCAATTACATCTCTTACTTTATATGCACAACAGAATGATTCAACCAAAGTAAAAAAATATAATACTTGGTCGGTAAGTGCAAGTTTTGGCTCAATGTTATTTTATGGGGATTTAAGGCAGTTTGATTTTTATCCTTCAAGCAATAATAACATTCAAGAATGGTATAAAGTAAATAATGATAATATTACTGAAAGAAAATGGGGAGGATCTTTTTCTGTAAATAAACAAATTACACCAATATTAGGATTGCAGGGACAGTTTTTAATGGGAAAAATTTCAGGAATTAAAAATAAAAGTAATAAATATTTTGAAGCTAATATTTATGAATATGGTATTAATGCTACAATAAGTTTAAGTAATTTATTAGTCAGAAATATTAAGAATAAAAAAATTAATGTTTATGCTTTAGCTGGAATTGGTCTTGTTGACTTTAGAACATATAAGAGAGAACTTGATACTGATAAATTCTTACAGGATTATGGATATGATGAAGATGGCGAAACAAAAACCAAAATGACAACTGAAACAGTTATACCCATTGGATGTGGAATTAAGTATAAAATAAATAATAAATTAGATATAGGCATTGAAGCTACATTAAGAAATGTTTATACAGATAAATTAGATGCTGATGTAAAAGCAAACACTGCCAAAGATAAGTATGGATATACATCAATAGGTATAACATATAAATTTGGTAAAAATAAAAAATCTTTGGAATGGATAAGTCCTTTGGAAGAGGAAACAAGTAAAGAGTTAGCTGATATTGGTGATTTTGAAGCAGAAAAAAATAAAAAAGCTGATGACAATGCTAAAGCTATAGAAGATGTTAACAGAAAAATAGAATCTTTATCAGACAGGGTAGGTTCTTTAAATAATAAAATAGACGAATTAAGTAGAAATTATGCAAGTAAGCCGTATGATGTAAGTAAAGAGGATGTGTCGGAAGAACTAGATAGTGATGCTGATGGTGTTCCGGACAGCAGAGATGCAGAGCCAAACACTCCGCAAGGTAATCTTGTTAATTTTCAGGGTGTAACAATTCCTGTTGCTGCAGCACCTGCTATTGCATCATCTGTTATTCCTCCACCTGTTGCTCCGGTCCCGGTTACTATAGCACCTGTTGTTTCGTCAATGAGGTCTGAACCGGTATTGCTTTCTGTCTTTTTTGATGTAAACAAGACATCTATATCATTTTTAAATCATGAAAAAATTGCTTCAGTTGCTAAAATGTTAAAGTCCAACCCTAATATGAAACTTAAATTAGTTGGAAATACTGATAAAAGTGGTTCTGAAGATTATAATAAAATGTTAGGCAAAAAAAGAGCTCAAGCTGTTGCTGATATTTTAATAAATTCTTATGGTATTGAATCTAACAGATTAAGTATTGAATCTAAAGGAAAATCAGATCCTTTTTCTTCTACAAACTATCATATAAACAGAAGAGTTGATTTTATTATAGAATAATAATAATAAATATTTAAAAATGCTAAAGCCCTGATATTTTTCAGGGCTTTTTTTTATTATAATTATTTAAAGAAACACATAAAATTACAATAGTATAATAATGAGTACATTTACAGAAGTATTAATTTATTTAATAAGTTTTGCAATAATAGTTGTCTCGTCAAATCAGATTTCAAAACTTTTTTTTAAGATAAAATTACCATTAATAACAGGATTTTTATTTATAGGTATTTTAACCGGCCCGTATTTATTAAATTTTGTTCCACAAAAAGCAATAAAAAGTTTAGATTTTATAAATGATATTTCATTGTCATTTATAGCTTTTGCAGCCGGCTCAGAATTGTATCTTCGTGAGTTCCGCAGCCGTATGAAAAGCATCAAATGGATGACTTTCGGACAATTATTTTTCACTTTTATTCTCGGTAGCGTTGGCATGTATTTTTTAACTGATTTTATTCATTTTACTCAAGGAATGTCAGTTGAAAGCAGGATAGCAATTTCAATTTTGACAGGAACCATATTTGTAGCCCGTTCACCTGTCTCTGCCATTGCAATAATAAATGAACAAAAGGCAAGCGGACCTTTTACGCAAACCGCTCTTGGAGTAACTGTATTAAAAGATGTTTTGGTAATAATACTTTTTACTGTTTGCCTGGCGATTGCTCAAACAATGATTAAAGGAATTGATTTTAGTTTTTATATAATATTAATCCTTTTTTCAGAATTAATAACATCTTTTTTAACAGGTTATTTATTAGGGAAACTACTTATTTTCATTTTATCGTTACGAATAACGACAGAAATAAAAACATTTTTGATTTTAGCGTCAGGTTATGGCATTTATGTGTTAGCACATTTAATAAAAGTATTTAGTAAAAATCAATTTAGCTTTGAATTTTATGTTGAACCTTTATTAATATGTATAATAGCTAGTTTTATTGTAACAAATTACAGTAAATTCAGAAGAGAATTTTTAAAAATAGTAAAAAAAGTAACTCCTGTAATATATTTAGTATTTTTTACATTAACGGGCTTATCTGTTTCATTGGATGTAATAGCAAGCTCGTGGGCAATAGCTATAATATTGTTTGTTTTACGAATAGCAACAATGGCAATAGGTTCTTTGGTTGGTGGAACTTTAGGCGGTGATACCATGCGGTTTAATAAAGTTGGATGGATGCCATATATAACACAAGCCGGTGTAGCAATTGGTTTATTGACAGTTGTAGAAGGAACTTTTCCTGCATGGGGAGGTGATTTCGCTTCTATTTTGTTAACTGTAATTGTTCTTAATCAAATTATTGGACCGCCTTTGTTTAAGTGGGTAATTAATTATGTAAAAGAATCACATCTGCATGCACATGGAATAAAAGGTGAACAGAAAGCTGTAATTTTTGGTTTAGAAAATCAATCTTATACTCTGGCACAGCAGTTAAAAAAAAATAATTGGGATGTTGAGATTATTACTATGCGGACAAATTTTGATTATAATGATTATTCAGATGTAAGTGTTAAAAAGGTAAATGATTTTTCGTTACAGGAATTAATAAATTGTGGAGCTGATAAAGTGAGTACAATTGTTGCTTTAAAAACCGATGAAGAAAATTATGAAATATGCAAAATAGCTTATGAAAAATTTGGAACAAAATCAATTATTGTAAGAGTAAATAATTATTACAATTATAATCGTTTTCAGGAATTGGATGCTTTAATTGTTTGTCCTTCAACAGCCATTATTCGGTTACTTGACCATTACGTTCGTTCACCACAGGCAACTTCATTATTATTAGGTATGGGAGACAACCAAGATACTGTTGATATTGAAATAAAAAATCCTGATATTCATGGTATTACATTAAGGGATTTACGAATACCTTCTGATATAATTATATTATCTACAAAACGAAAAGGACAAATGATAATATCTACAGGTTATACAAGAATCAGGCGTGGAGATATTTTAACAGTTGTCGGCTCAATTAAAAGTATTGATGATTTAAGATTGCGTTTTGAAGGTGATTGATTTATACTTTGCACTTCGGCAAGCTCAATAGAGCCGTAATAAATTACAGTCATTCATAGTCATTTGTTTGCTTTACTCACTGTCATTTGGCTTCGCCGTCATTTGTTGCCATTTGTTCGCTTCGCTCACTGTCATTCAGGTTTATTGACTATTTAATGACAACTAATAACAATCAATGACAATCAATGACAATCAATGACAATTAATGGCTATATGTTAAAATTATAATTGTTTTCAGGCAACCATCTTCGGCTATTGACGAATGCCTGATAAATTAGCTCAAATTATTACCGCTTGAAGTATAATCATCTATTTGTTTCCCAAAATACTTTTCTCTCTCTTTTTTTTTCTTACTTTGTATCTTTTTATCTTTCAATCGTTTTTCGTTTATATATTCCGGTTCTGTGGTTGGTTTTCTTTCTTCATATACTTTGAGTGCTTCTTCCATAATTTTATAAAACCTGTTTATAACATCTTTTTTGTTTAAATACTGGGACCTTTCATTATCAGAAGTAATTTGCAAGATGCCTTGGTTCGTGATTTTTGTTTGCAAATTTTTTAATAATCGTTGTTTTTCTTCTTCTGTAAAAATTTTAGATTCAGGAATATTAAATCTTAGTTCCACTTTTGTCTCGGTCTTATTTACATGTTGTCCGCCTTTGCCACTACTACGGCTGGTTAAAAATTCCCATTCAGATGAAAAATCTATATTTTTAATATCCTGTTCCATTACAAAAATTTATACAAAATTACATAAAAAAAAATATTATAAGATAGCATTATGTAAAATAAATAAAGTTTTATGGAATATTGGATTTATAACGGTCGAGGCTATATGCAGTAAGAGATTTCGAGCTACCATCCTATCCATCGGCACGAAATTTTGAGCGGGGCAGAATGCTCGAATTACCACTAAAACCCTTATTGCATATAGCCTTTGTTAGGTGCCAGTTATTTAAGTATCATCATTTTTTTTGATGTTTTGTAATTACCAATTTGAAGTTGATAATAATAAACTCCTGAGTTCATATCTCCCGAATTGAAATTCACTTCATATCTGCCGGAAGGCATATAACTGTCGACCAATGTTTTAACTTTTCGCCCAATTACATCATATATCTCAATTTTAGCGAATCCGCCTGTTTCTGATTGCCAACTAATAATTGCTTCAGCGTTAAACGGATTAGGAAAGTTTTGACTCAGACTAATGCAGTTTTTTTGTAATTCAGGGGACTGAACAGAAGTTACGCTATCATAGTAAATTACCCCATAACTTCTTGCATTTGTAGTAAATCCTAAACTCGTTGTTAGGTTGTAATAGTTTTTGTTTACATAAGCCACAGCATATCTGTTGTCTTCGGTAATGAATGCCTCCATAACAAGATTCGTATCTGTATCCAGGTAAGTAAAATCGCCCCATCTTCCATAGAATAAAGGAGCAAAGTCTCTGTATACCTCACTTCCTTTGCTTAATATCCACTGACCAGAAACCAGATTTATAAGACCACCGCCACTCCATTGAGTCCATCCTTGATGATAATGCAAAGCCTCTAATTGCCCATTTCTTTCATAATACAACCGTGCACAACTTAAAAGCATTTCAGCAACAGCCAATTGCAAATAATCGTTTTCACCCTGCGCCAAAGAATCTTGGAATGGGTTCCATTCTGTGAACCATATTTTTGCGTCAGGAAAGTCTTGTGCATATAAATCTAAATCAGCCCTGAGTGTGTTTATAATTCGTGTGTTTACATTTTTGCATTTCTCTGTAGTGGCAATACCTGCACATGCAAAATCTCCATTTGTCCATGCTATTTTTGCACTATCCCATGTTGCTTGTTGAATTACTTGCTGTGAAGGTATTAGATCATCAATATTGATTATTTTAATAGCTTGCGCAGATTGAAAATAAGTAATAGTAGTATCGGCATATTGAAGCATATTAACCACCCAATTTACATAACCACCATAAGGGGCAAAGTCATTTACATGAATCGGAGGTTCGTTACCAAGCGAAAATCGTGTAATGTTTGGATAACTGAGATGTTGGTTTGAAAACTGTGGTGGATGAGTTCTGGAATTGCTTGCATTTAATGCTGATAAACACTCATTTAACAAAGAGTCGCTTTCGCCTTCAACTAATGAATAACTTTCTGTCCCCGGAGGCAAGCGAATATCTGATATTCTACATGATAGAATTGTATCGACTTCCCAAGCATGTCTATCCTGATTATCCAGAGCATTTAATGCGTTATTATATGTTAGCGAAATACCATAAAACCTGATTAAATCGCCCTGAGTTTCATAGTTAATGGTCTGAAGCACAGAGGGGGTCTGTCCGAATAATGTATTGCATGTTAATAATGCTAATACCATAACCAATTTTAATTTGTTAATATTATTCATAATATTTTGTTTTAAGTTTTTATAATGGCACCTAACGTTCCCGCGGTATGAGTAGTAGCGGTTTGCGGGCTTTTAAACTTATCAGAATACTGATAAGTTTAAGCGTAAACCGAAACCAACGAATACCTGTAACCATAGCTATTATTTATACCGCGTGTTGGCGGTTGGGCTTTCTTTTTATTTTTAATTTGTCTTTATCATCTTTTTTCAATTTTTCAGTCGCTGCAGTAAAAGCTATTGTCGATACCTTTCGAATATTTTCATTTAAATACTGTAATGTTTCTGATGGATACACATTGTACAATTCTTTTAATGACCATCCAACTGCTTTTTGTACATAATATTCTTTATCCTCAAGTAATTTGTCTATTAGCTGGATTATTGTATCATAAGGTAATATGACCTTTTTAGTTCTACTGAAATACAATAGACTTACAACAGATTGTCTTCTGTCCCAAAGATTTGTCGATTTGTTCCATTGCTCTAGTTGTTCTAATACTTTGTCTGGAATTATTTCAAGTATCTTTGTGTAAATTTTAGATAAGGCATCACAACTTCCCCAATCATTTACTTTTTTTTGCCAATGCTTTATTATTTCCCAAGAATCAAGCAGAAAACTATTATCTTTCATATGTAATTCGAGATATAAAAAGGATTGGATACGAGTCCAAAAGTCAGGCGAATTATTCCAAATATAGTCCCAAATAACTAATTGTTCTGATAATGATTGCTCAGAAAAGGAGTATTTCTGTTTTGAAAGTTTTCTCTGAGCAACTGCATTTTTAGATGCAATATTAGCTTTATATTGAACTTCTTTTAAATATTGTTTCAAATTGTCGTTGCTCATAAAACCCGTTCAGTTTATTTATCGTGTCAGCCTTACCGCCAACTCTTTTATACGGTTACCATTTGACCCCAAAGGTAACTTTTATATGCCATATTAGAATCTATTGGTTACTTTTTGTTTTTTTGTGGTAACTTTTATTTTAACAAAAGTAATAAAAAATTTTATAAACAAAGCAAAAAATATTTTTATTTATAATTCATCAAATGGACTTTTAACCCTATTAGAAAGCTCTATTTCTTAGAGATATGATAAGTCCTCCGGGTAATTTTTTTAGAAAGAATAGAATTAAAGATAGGTTTTTTTCTAACGGGGTAAACTTTTTGTACTTACCGTGTGTATATTTCGGTCGTTTTGCTACTTTTACCCCGTAGGATTATTAATCTCGTAAATATAATTATTACAGATATTTTATATTATTGCTATTTTTTTAATAATTCAGTGCTTTAATTTTTTATAATAATATTCAGCTTTTACAAAGTCCCCTTTTGTATAAAAATAATTTGCTAATTCTTTGATTATATCATAATTATGAGGATTTACTTTTACAGCTTTTTCAATATATTTTATTGCTGTTAAAGTGTCATACCTTGCCAGATAATAATTTCCCATATTAACATAAGGTATATCCGTATCAGGATTTATTTTCATTATTTTTTTATTCAAATCAACAGCGGTCTCAAAATCCCCTAATTTGTTGTATAGATTAGCAAGCCGTGAAACAGGGTTTATATATTTTGTCTCTAATTCTATTGCCTGTTTGTAATATCTTATGGCTTTGTCATAGTCAGTCAATTTTTCATGACAATATGCGAGATTAAAATATGCCTTGGCAAATTTCGGGTTTACTTTAACAGCTTTTTCAAAATAAGGTATGGCAACATCATATTGTCCTAATATCATATAATAAACAGAGCCAAGTTTGTTCCATGAATAAGAATATTCAGGACATATTTTAACAGCTCTGTTATAATGTTTTATCATAAGATTTATTTTATGTCTGTCTTTTGTCTGCCATGATGAACCTATTTTATGAGTTATCTCTGTAAATAATTCACTTGCCAGTAAGTCATTGGCTTTTGCTGAATTTTTGAGATATTTGATGTCGTGAGAATAAAGAGTTATGCCATCTTTCCAGTTTCTGTTGCGCGCTATTGTCTTTATAGAATAAGGTATTAATATCATTACTAACAGGACTATTATTTTATTAATGTTTTTAAAATGAATATATTCTTTATGTATATCTGTTTTTGTAATTTTAAATAATAAAAATGCTAATATTATACAAAAACCAAGCGAAGAAAAGTAAACAAGCCGTTCACCAACAATTCCTGTTACAAGAACTAATATATTTGAAAATACTGATATTGTGAGCAGATAATATAAAATGGCAAATGATAATATATGCTTTTTCTTAAAATTAACTATTGCATAAATAAATATTGACAAATAAAAAATAAAAGATATTATTACCCATACATTTGACCAGTTTGTAACAGGTATCATATCATATCCGTAATAAAATCTTAAAGGATGTGGAAATATCAGTAATCTGAGATAAAACAATAAAACATAAAGCCCTGTTGATATTCTGATAAATATATTTTTTTCAGCTATCAATGGATTTTGCCAAAAAAATGTCTGCGAATCATCAGGAAGTAAATAAAGTTTGGGGACAAATATTACTATTATAACAGTTGTTATTAGCAAAGCAAATATTACGATTATCTTTTTCAAAGAGGTCTTTGTAAAAAAATATATAACAAGAGGAATGATTATTAAAAAAGTGATAGCATTTTTTTTTGATAAATAAGCAATTACAAAAAATAATAATCCTAAAAATATGTTTGTAATCTTTTGATTTTCAGTGTATTTAACAAATAGATATAATGCTATCAATGAGAACAGAAAGCTCAACAGTTCTTCACGATTTTTTAAACTGCATACAACTTCTGTATGAACAGGATGAGCAAGAAACAATAATGTTATAGCAAGAG
>Ga0265594_1001289_pt1 | contig 19525 bp, 20 predicted proteins | sample saktaG_11_FD_190147 | JGI IMG/M metagenome (GOLD analysis project Ga0265594, IMG submission 190147) | Saline water microbial communities from Sakinaw Lake, British Columbia, Canada - sak_2011_5_24_80m | ecosystem: Environmental > Aquatic > Non-marine Saline and Alkaline > Saline ... | reverse complement strand
TCCTCGTTAGAACATGCAACATCATTGAATCCAGGTTTTGGACCTCTTCGACCCATCTTGCTACACCCACAATGAGATAGGACGTAATAGTATAATAACATCAACTCACTGCTGGTGCACTACCGATTATTAATCATAATGACCACTAGATTTTAAGATAGAAGCTGATGATCAGCCAGGATAGAATGTGCCGGATGTTGCTGGCAAGTTCCTGGACGAAGATCAGGATCTATCGGAACATAGTTTAAAGATGGATTATGCAGCTGAAATCCTTTGCCGGTGGACTGAACTATAATTTCAAAATGGAGGTGGGCGTTGAATGAGCGCAGAATCTTCGGAAGGGCAGAGCAGCCAAGAGCCGGACGAGATGAAAATCCTGCGGGAATATAAGGGATGGTTTTTCGGGCTGGGCATGGTCCTGATAATCCTGGGCATCGCAGCCATCAGCTTGCCAATGTTCGTCGCCCTGACCATCGACGTGACCGTGGGCGCGATCCTGGTAATCGGCGGCGTAGCTCACGTCGGCCACGCTTTTATGTCTCGAAAGTGGAAGGGATTTTTCCTGGGACTCTTGGTGGGGGTTCTCTATCTCGTTGCCGGCGTCATAATGCTGGTCCACCCACTGCAAGGCGTGCTCACACTGACGCTATTGCTGGTGGCGTTCTTCATAGTCGATGGCCTTTTCAATATCGGCTTGGCGTTGAAATTAAAACCGATATACGGCTGGTTTTGGCCGCTGACAAACGGCATATTTGCCTTAATTCTGGCTGGCCTGATCTGGTCCGAGTGGCCCAGCTCTGCGGCATGGGCGATCGGCCTTTTGGTCGGGATCAACATAATATTCAGCGGCGTTATAATGGCGGGCTTCGCGCTGAAAGCGCCCGATCTCTGAGCAAGAGTCGGGGGCCCCAGGACGGACGTCTCGAAGATGGGCGTTTCGAATGAAAATGGCCCTACGAGGATCAGGACCTTCCGGCCCTGATGGCCCCTTTCCAGATCTCGTCCGCCCTGTCCACCACCGCCAAGATCTGGTCGTGGATCTCGAGACGGTGCTTGATATCGCTGGCCTTGAGGCCGTTATCCACCGCGAGCCTCATCATCTCTCTGCTCTCGTCCCGCAGCTCCTCGGACTCCTGCCACATCTTCTCTGCGGCCAACGGGTCCTCAGAGCGAAGGTCGATAGATCGGTTTCGAAGATCGTCAGACCTTCTCAATAGCTCCGTTGCCTCTTTTTTGAGCCGTTCCGATTCACTCTGGAGCTTCGCCATATCCTGCTCCATCTCTTCGAAGCTCTTCTCCACAAACTCCTCGTCAATGCCGAACATAAATCCGAACCTCCTAAATCATCTCCAAAAAGATCTCGTGGAACCTGAGGTCGTCTGTCAGCTCGGGGTGGAAGGCAAGGCCCATCAGATTTCCCTGCCTGACCGCCACCGCCATGTCCTCGATCCGGGCCAGGACGTCGACGTCGTCTTGCCAGCCGACTATGGCCGGAGCTCTTATGAAGACCGCGCGGTAAGGCGAGTCGAAGCCCTTCACCTCGAGATCGGCCTCGAAGGACTCCCTCTGGGACCCGAAGGCGTTCCTCATGACCCTGGCATCCAGAAGCCGGAGGGGCTCAAACCTCGTCTCCTCGACGATCTCTTTGGATATGACGATAAGGCCTGCACAAGTGGCCATCAGAGGGACGCCGGACCTTGCAGCTGCCTGGATCTCGGCGCCTACGCCGGTCCTGGCAAGGTGCCTGCTTATGGTGGTGCTCTCCCCGCCGGGGAGGACTATGCCGTCGCAATCGGGAACGATCCCTCTCCTACGAACCTCCACCACCGATCCCTCGCCCCCGAGGGCGCGCTCCATAGCATGGACGTGCTCTGAGACGTCACCCTGGAAGGCGACCACGCCTATCCTCGATCTACCAACCCCTGGTCTGAAGGATCTCGCCCTCTTGGAGGGTCCCAGCATCGATCCCCTTCATGGGATCGCCAAGGCCCGTGGAGATCTCGACGAGCTTTTTGGGGTTGTCGTAGTTGTTCACCGCTTCCACGATCGCTGTGGCCATCAGCTCGGGTTTTTGGGACTTGAATATCCCAGACCCCACGAAGACGCCGTCCGCCCCCATCTGCATCATCAACGACGCATCGGCGGGGGTCGCGATACCTCCGGCGGCGAAGTTCACCACGGGTAGCCTCTGCATATTCCTGCACTCGAGGACCAGCTCGTAATCTGCCTCGATCTCCCTTGCGACCTTCATCAGCTCGTCGTCGTTCATGCCCTTGAGGGTTCTGATGGTGCCTCCGATCAGCCTCATGTGGCGGACCGCCTCTCGAACGTCGCCGGTCCCGGCCTCGCCCTTGGTCCTGATCATGGCCGCGCCCTCCTTCATCCTTCTGAGGGCCTCGCCCAGGTTCCTGGCACCGCAGACGAAGGGGACTGTGAACTTGGCCTTTTCAACGTGGAACTCGTCGGCTGGCGTCAGCACCTCCGACTCGTCGATCATGTCAACCCCGATCGCTTCCAAGATCTGAGCCTCCGCGAAGTGGCCGATCCTGACCTTGGCCATGACCGGTATTGTGACCGAATCGATGATCTCCATGATTATCTTTGGGTCGGCCATCCTGGCGACCCCGGCCATCTTCCTTATGTCGGCCGGCACCGCCTGCAGGGCCATGACCGCCACGGCCCCAGCCTCCTCTGCGATCACGGCCTGCTCAGAAGTGGTGACGTCCATTATGACGCCCCCCTTCTGCATCTTAGCAAAGCCGCGTTTGAGCAGCTCCGTGCCGAAACGAAGTTCTTCCAATTGCATGATAGTCAGATGCCCCGATCTTTTTTAAGCCCTGTACAAGTGAGGGCCGAATAAATAAACTTTGCTCCCTGAACCGACCGCCGCCATCGGCGAAACGGCATCAGGAGAAACGGTGGACGAGCCATAACTCCCGCGACGGAGAGTTGTGGCATCAATTGTCGACCGATTAGACTATTCCCTGTAGATCTCGTACATATAAACGTCCTTGCCCCCCTTCCGGTCGTCCACCCAGACGATCTTGCCGTTTCCGGTCCGAGGATCGGTCTGGTCGCCGGGCCCTGCGAATATCTCCATCTCCTTTCCGGTCGAAATGTCTTTCGCGCGAATGTCCCAGTCGCCCTCACGGTCATCCTGCCAGACCAGGATTCCATCCCGGAGGTGGGGTCTCTCCTGGTCCGAGGGGTCGGAGGTGAGCTGGGTGACCTTGCCGGTGGCCAGGTCGTAGGAGTAGAGGTCCCAGTTCCCGTTCCTGTTGTCCTGCCAGACGACCAGGCTCCCATCGGTGGTGGGGCGGGTCTGGTCGCCGGGCCCAGAGAAGACGGGCTTTCGCGTCTGGCCAGACCACATGTAGACGTCCCAGTTGCCGTTCTGGTTGTCCTGGTAGACGACCAGGGTCCCGCCAGCATCGGGGTCCATCTGGTCGCCCCTTGGCGGGATCGCCTCCCTCGCCTCGGTGGTGTAGAGGGGCTTCTTCTGGACGTCCCACCCGAAGGCGGCTATGGGAAGGTCTCCCCAGGCCAGCGTCTCCTCGCTGATGGAGGGCCTCGAGGGGACGGAGATGCCCCTTTGCAGCTGGGTCCTGTTGACGGTGGGTATGTCCAGGGTCCTGATGGCCCAGGCGTCGAACTGCTGCTCGTAGTGCATCCAGACCACAACGTCGTTTCTGATGTCCGGGTACATGTCGAGCTCGGGACCTGCGGCGAGAGGCCACTCCACGTTCTCGATCAGGTTGTAGAGGTAGATGTCGGGGTTTTCTGTCCTGTTGTCCATCCAGACCACCCAGTCGCCGCTGACGGCGGGGCTCGTCTGGTCCCCGGAGGCCTGAGAGATCACGCTGATCTGATCGGACCCCAGGTTCTGGAATCCGAACTTTCCGCTGGGAGAGATCAGCCAGGCGAGCCTCTGGTCGAAGTCGAGATTGATCTCTCCAGAGCCGTGTGCCACCTCCTTGTCCTTCCAGGTGTTGGGATCGAAGCTGTGGATCGACCAACCCTCTTCGGTTGGCTCCTGGTAGACGACGCGCTTTCCATATACCTTCGGCTGGACCTGATCTCCGAGCCTGGTGTAGGCGCGACCCCACTTTTTGTCCCAGAAGTAGTAGCTAACGTCGCCGGTCGTCGAATCCTCCCAGACGATCATGTTGCCGCTGACGTGAGGATGGACCTGGTCGCCCTCCCCAGTGAGCTTCGTCTCATCGCCTGTGGCCAGATCATAGGCGTAGACGTCCCAGTTGCGGTTCCGGTCGTCCTGCCAGACCAAAAGGTCGCCGCTGATGACTGGATACATCTGATCTCCGGCTTTGTGGGCCAGCAGCTTGATCGATGCCCCATCGAGATCCTTGACCACCACGTCCCAGTCGCCAGAGGAGTTGTCCATCCAGGCGACCCGCCTTCCATAAACCGAGGGGTTCGTCTGGCCGCCCCGCCCCTCGGCGACGGTGATCTCGTCGCCCGAAGAGAGATCCAGGGCCCGAACATCCCAGTCGCCCTTCCGGTCGTCCTGCCAGACCAAGAGGTCGTCCCCGACGTCGGGGTTCCTCTGGTCGCCCGGGGCCCGGACCAGGGGCCGCTCGAACCGGTTATAGAAGTCGAAGCCGAAGATGTCCCAGTCCCCTCCCCGGTTGTCGGACCAGACGATGAGGCTTGCGTTGGTGGCCAGGTCTGCCTTCTCCAAAAGCAGGATCGGATCGTCTCCGATCGACCTCGTCATGATCTGAGGCGCGCCCTGGCTATAGTCCATCCAGACGATCCGATCACCGCTAAAAAACTGAGAACCACCGATGGGTCTAACGTCGAAGGGAAAGCCTCTTGCGTCGTTTGGCTTCTGGGTGAGGGGACCTGTGACTAACGGGACCTCCCTTTCAAGCTCCAGGTCGTAGAGGTAGATGTCCAGGTTGCCGTTCCGATCGTCCAGCCAGGCGACGCGCTTGCCGGAGATGACAGGCTGTACCTGGCCTTCGGTGCTGGTGGTGATCACCGTCTCCTCGCCAGTTCTGAGGTTTTTGGCCCTTATGTCCCAGTTCTCATTCCGATCGTCAATCCAGACTATCACGTCTCCATAGATCCAGGGAGCCTCCTGTTTTCCTGGGTACACAGTCACCTGGGACTCGGCCCCGGTGGTCAAGTTGTAGGCGAATATGTCCCAGTTCCCATTCCGTTTGTCCATCCAGGCCACCGTATCGCCCTCGATCATGGGGGTAAGCTTATTCGAAAGAGCTGTGGTTATTTGTTGCTCCGATCCGGTGGCGACGTCATATAGATATAATTGGCTAATTTGGTCACCGCCGGTCCGGTTGTCGACCCATACGACCTTTCCGTCGCCCACCATCCCGTACCTCTGATCGGAGGGGTCGTCCGTCACCGTTGTCTCCTCCTTCGTCGAGAGGTCGTAGAGGAAGAGGTCGAGGTTTCCAAATCGGTTGTCGGTGTAAAGGATCAGGTCGCCGCTGATGCTGGGGCTGCTCTTCTCGTCTGCCGAGTCTGTGATTTGAATCTCCTGGTTGGTGGACAGCTCCATCATGTAGACGTTGAACTTCCCGGTCCGATCGTCGGTCCAGACCACCCTATCCCCGTCGATCCAGGGGTTGGTGTGGTTGTAAGGTCCCGAGGTTATCTGGTCGTCGGCCAGAAGGCCGAAATCGTATATGTAGACGTCAGAGTCGCCGGCCCGATAGTCGGTCCAGACGACGCCCTCATCGCCGAGGGCGGGCTCCATCTTGAGAGATCCCGGACTTATGGCCGTCTCCTCGCCGGTCATAACGTCGTAAATGTAAAGCTCGGCAACCCCGCTCCTGTGATCCTGCCAGGCGACTAAGTCGCCTTCGACCGAGGGCGCCGTCTGAAGACCGGGCCTCTCGATCACCATCTCCTTCTTCGTCGATAGATCGTATACGACTATGTCGTAGTCTCCGGTCCTGTTGTCGGACCAGACCACCAGGTTCCCGTCGATGGCCGGAAAGGCCTGGTCTCCCGGAGCCGTGGTGACTGGGCTCTCACGGCCCGTTCCCAGGTCGTAGATGTAGACGTCGGAGTTTCCGTTCCTGTCGTCCACCCAGATTATGGCATCGCCGCTGATCTGGGGCTGGATCTGGTCTTTGGGGTTTGTGGTGATCTTTCGCTCCTGGCCCGTTCCAAGATCGCGGATGTAGATGTTCCAGTCCCCGTCCCGGTCGTCCATCCAGACCACCCGGTCGCCGTCGATGTCCGGTAGAAACTGGCTCCCGGCAGCAGTGGTGATCGGCATCTCCTCTCTGGTTACAAAGTCGTAGAGGTATATGTCATACTCCCCGGTCCGCATGTCCTGCCAGACTATCCGGTCGCCCGAGACCGCGGGATGGTCCTGGGGCCCGGGATAGAAGGAGACGCCCCTCTCGGTCCCGGTCTCAAGATCATACATGAATATATCGAAGTTGCCGCTTCTGTTGTCCGCCCAGGCCACTATGTGGCCGTCGATGGCAGGCTGCTCCTGCAAGCCGCCCCAAGTGCTGATGGGACGCTCTTTTCCCCCACTCATCCCACAGGCAACGCCCGCCAAAAGCAGCGCCGCCATCAATAAAACTATGATTCGCCTCGACATCTTAGCACTCATCCTGTCGAAGTTAAGCTGATGATCTCAACTCCCGCAAGTAAGGTGGCGAATATATAAGGTCTTACCCTGCGAGCCCCGAGAATACGCCTTTTGAGGATTATATGTGATGTGTATTTGGACAAAAGGGTGAAGCTCGGGAACCCGATGACCGACTACTTCCCCCTGACGACGATCATGAGCACGTCCTCGTCGGAGAGGACGTGGTTGAGGCCCACAGACTGGCCAGGGAACTTGGCGCTCTTTCCCCAGACCTTAGCGTACCTGAAGAGCCTCACGAAGTCCCGATGGAGGTGCTCGCAGACCGTCCGGACGGTCGAGTCCTCCAGGATTACGAGAGGATCTTTCATGTCCGCCTTGCCCCGCTGGGGCTTGAGGTATATCCTGATGAAGCCGAGGGTCTCATATATCAGCTCTTTCAGCTCCTCGACGCCGATATCCTTCTCGACGGAGAGGGGTATGAAGTCGCGGCCGATCGTATTCTTTATATCTTCCCGAACGTCGTCGTACTCGAGATCGATCTTGTTGATCACGGCGAGCTGGGGAACGTAGATCCTGTTTCCGGCGAGAAAGTCGACGAGGGTCTCGGTGTCGATGTCCTCCCTGATGGTTATGATACCGTTGACGATCCCGTAGGCTCGCAGGATCTCGGCGATCTCAACCTCGATCATTTTGGTGAGGTTGACGGTATTTCGAATGATTATGCCGCCCTTGTCCGAGGGGCTCAAATGGATGTCCGGGGGAACCTTGTCGAGCCTGATCCCGGCATCGTAAAGCTCCCGTTCGAGAACGTCGAGGCGGTAGTTGTAGACGTCGCCCATCAGAAGAATTATGTCCGCGGCCCTCGCTGCGGTAATGACCTCCCTGCCCCTGCCCTTCCCCCGGGAGGCACCCTTTATTATGCCGGGCATGTCCAGTATCTGGATCTTGGCGCCTTTGTAGTCCATAACCCCTGGGATCACCTCCAGGGTCGTGAACTGATAGGAAGCCACCTCGGCGTCGCTTCCCGTGATCAGGTTCAACAGGCTCGACTTTCCAACGGAGGGGTAGCCCACGAGAGCGACGGTGGCATCTCCAGACTTCTTGACGTAGTAGCCCTTGCCGCCGCCTGCGCCCTTGATCTTCTGCAGCTCTTGCTGCGCCTTCAATTTCGCTATCTTGGCCTTGAGCTTGCCTATGTGATGCTCTGTGGCCTTGTTCTTCTGGGTGTTGAAGATCTCTTCTTCTATCGCCTGGATCTGTTCATCGATCGTCGCCATCTATAACCTGCCTTCGAACGGCCCCGGCCAGCTTTTTCCGCCTTTCGCCGCCAGGGAAACGCATTTCTCAGCCCCCTGGGGACCGCTTACATATTAATGGTTTGGGTTCGTTGTTGAGGGATCGATAGGGAATCTCAACTCCAAGGCGGCTACCAAAAGTATAAATATCGCCCCTCCATGACTATCTCCGATCCGGGGTATAGTATGAAGTGGCAAGGAAATTCAAAAAGGAAGTATACCGGTGGAAGGCTGATCTCAAACCGGGGAAAGCGCAAGTACGAGCTGGGCAGAGAGGCCGGTGAGCCGAACGTCGACATCACCAGAAAGAAGCAGATAAAGACCAAGGGCGGCAACTCCAAGATCAGGCTCCTCAGGTGCGACATCGCCTGCGTCGCCGATCCCAAGACCGGAAAGTCCAAAACTGCGAAGATCGTGAGCGTGAATGACAACAGCGCCAACCTGAACTACATCAGGAGAAACATAATCACCAAGGGCGCCATCATCAAGACCGAGCTAGGAGAGGCACGGGTCACCAGCAGGCCAGGGCAGGACGGGGTCGTGAACGCGATCCTGGTTGCTGAGTGATTCGAAACCTTCCATCCGTCCAACCTCTTTTGATGTACCTGATATTCAGGTGTGCCGGGTGTGGACGCCACCTCTACGCTGAGGGGGGCGCCGCCACCAGGACCTGTCCCTGCGGGAAGCGGATCAAACTCAAAAAGGTCAACGTCATCTCCAGGGCAGAAGATGAAAGAGAAGCCGGGGATCTGGTGAGGGCCCTCCAGATGGAGGGGCGGGACATGACCGGCTTTTCGCCAGCGGGCTAATCCGTCTTCTTTTCAATAAGTTTATAAACCTCAGGGGCGACGGCCCATGTGGGGTGATAGATTGCCGAAAAGGCACTTCGACTTAAAAACCATAATGGCGATAGCCGTTGCCATGATGGTCTTTGGGCCCGTGGCCGCAGCAACCGTCTGGGGCCCGGGCACATACGGCCTCGGATACGGTTCTGTCTCGTGGTCTTCACAGGACGTCAGCGCGAACAAGGAGGTTGTACAGCTGGGCGGCTACGGCAGCCAGGCGAGCCTGAAGGAGTCAACCGTGGCGGCGATGCAGCTTGGAAACAACAGTAGCCAGGTGAGTTCGCAGGAACAAACAGCTGCGACGGTGCAGCTCGGAAGCGGTGGCAGCCAATTGAGCTCGCAAGCGCCCGCCTCGGGTGCCGTGCAGCTGAGCGGTTATCATGATAATATGGGAAGTTATACAAACATATTCTACCCGTCCATCATGCTCGGCGGCACCTTTGGCAGCGCCGGTGGCGGTGGCGGCTGCTGCAGCGGCTGATCGCTCGCCAGAATAAGAGCGACCAGATACCATATTTTTTCCTATTACATCCATTCATAGTGGGCGAGGACCTCAGGCCGAAAGTCGTACAGGAGGCTGTTTTCGACGTAGCCGAAGAATAGGCAGCCGTCGCACTCCCGGACGATCTCCTCGCGCCTCTTCTTCGAGGACTCCCAGACCCTGGCGATCCCCTGGGAGACGTGGCCCAGGGGCTCTTTGTGGACCCTGCAGCTCATAACCGTCCCGTCGGAGGCGACGTGAAGGACGATCTGTGGAGCGTGGCACCTGAAGTCGGGCCTTCGGTCGCGGACCATCTTGAGGTATGTTATGGAGTTTATGATCGGACAACCCTCCTTCTTCATCTCGATCAACCGGTCGATGGACCGCCTAAACGCGGGAAGGTCAGAATCCCCGATCCCCATATCGTCCCAGACGCCGCCTTCGACCTCGGGGGTCTCGTGGAGCGGCTCAAAGGATACGAGGGCCCCGATGTCCTCGGCGAGGTGGACGAGGGTCTCAAGCTCCCGGAGGTTCTTTTTGCTGATGACGCAGTTCATCAGAACCTGGTGGCCCGCCTCCTGGGCAGCCCTGATCCCCTCGAGGACCGGCTCGATTGAAGCGCCCCGGATCTCCCGGTATGTCTCGATCCCGTCCACCGAGACGGAGAGGTAGTCGAGGTCCCCGAGCTCGTGGGCCCTTTTGGAAAGGAGCTTGCCGTTGGTGATGAGAGATGTCGCGATCCCCAAGGACTTGGCATGGCGGAGGATAGCGGGAAGGTCGGACCTCAAGAGGGGCTCTGTGGTCCAGGCGTTGTAGACGCCGATCCCGAAAGATTTCGCGTCCTCCAGCATGGCGAAGATCGCCTCGGTTGTCATCTCCTGACCGGGACCTCGCCAGTACTCGCAGAAGGGGCATCTGAGGTTGCAACTGGCGTTGATCCCGTGGGAGAGGACGAAGGGCCTCTTTTTGACCCTCATCTGCACCAGGGCCTTGAGGGCGATTTTGGGGTTGAAGGTGGCCATATGCGCCTATGAACTTCTTTGGTGGATCACTTCAAGAGCCTTGGGGGGACGATCTGGCCCGAGAGGAAGACGCTTCTGTCCTCTCCCCGGCGGATCAGCTCTGCCCTGCCCCCGTTCACCAGAACCTCGGGGCACCTTGGCTGGCCGTTGTAGACCGACGCCATGGAAAAACCGTAAGCTCCGGCGTCGAGCATTGCGACGATATCGCCCCTCTCGACCTTCGGAAGGGTTCGATCCCTTGCCAGGACGTCGCCGCTCTCGCAGATCGGGCCGACGACGGTGTACTTCTCCTCAGGCTTTCGGTCGGCCTTGTTGGCGACGACGGCGTGGTGGTAGGCGTCGTAGAGCATCGGCCTTGCCAGAAGATTGAAGCCTGCGTCGACGCCGACGAAGTTGACGTGAGCTTTCTTGACGACATTTACCCTGGTGAGAAAGAGGGTGGTGTCGGCGACGATGCTCCGGCCAGGCTCAAGGATCATCCTCGGCGATATCCCAAGCTCCCCGCACCTATCCTTGAAGACCGGCAAAATTCCGGAGGCCAGGTCCGCCGGAGTCGGGGCCTGCGTCTCGGGGGCGTAGGCGATGCCGAGGCCTCCACCGAAGTCCATCATCTCGATATTGCCACCGATTTCGACGATTTGCCCGGCGAGGTCCATCATCTTCGCCATCGCCTCGACGAAGGGGGACGTTTCCAGGATCTGGGACCCGATGTGGCAGTGAAGGCCGACGGGCCTCACCCCGTCGAGGTTCATGGCGGTCTTGTAGACCTCGACTATCTCCTGCCAGGGTATGCCGAACTTTGAGGTCTTGAGGCCCGTTGCGATCTTGGGGTGGGTCTTTGCGGAGACGTCGGGGTTCACCCTGAAGGCCACCTCGGCCGCCTCCTCGCCCCTCTCGGAGGCGACCTCTGAAAGGGCCAAAACCTCGTCCAGGGAGTCGGCAGAGACTCGAACGCCAGCATCGACGGCCATCTCCAGCTCCTCCCGGCGCTTGGAGTTGCCGTTGAAGAGGATCTTCTCCATCGGCATTCCCGCCATCCTGACCAGGGAGAGCTCTCCCGCGGAGAAGACGTCGGCCCCCATCCCCTCCTCCGCCAGTATCCTCAGGATCGCGAGATTCCCGTTGGCCTTGACCGCGAAGTAGAGCCAGGCCTCGGGGAAGGCCTCCCGGTAACGCCTGAGGTTATCCCTCAGCCTCTGCTCGCTCGTAGCGTAAAGGGGCGTGCCAAACTCCTCTGCGAGGTCCACGACGTCTACCCCGTCGATTTTGAGATGGCCGCCCTCCGCCCTCAGGTGATCCTTCGTCCCGAACATAGCTATGGATGTAGGAGCTAGGCCCGTAAATTCTTTTTCGTGGCGGGCCGAGAAGAATAGACTCATCCCTCTTCCAGCTCAGTTCCGTCCTGAGGCATCTGAGTGACCTCGACTCCTGCCTGCTCGAGAAAATGGAGAGCCTCGTCGTCAGGATATGGATTTCCGTAGACGACCCTTCTGATCTGAGAGTTGATGATTATCTTGGCGCAGAGGATGCAGGGCTGGTGGGTGCAGTAGAGGGTGGCATCAATGGTGCTCACTCCATGGATCGCGGCCTGGATGATGGCGTTCTGCTCGGCATGAACGGCGCGGCATAGCTCGTGGCGGTAGCCGCTCTCGACGTTCTCGCGCCGGCACCCGACCTCAAGACAGTGGGGCAGGCCCGTGGGAGCGCCGTTGTACCCGGTGGACAGGATCCTCTTGTCCCTCACCAGGACTGCGCCCACATGGTGGCGAAGACAGGTGGACCTCGTCCCCACCACCGAGGCGATCTGCATGAAGTACTCGTCGAGGGAAGGCCGATCCATGGATGGGCTTCTGCCCCGATCCGATATCTCTCTTTCTCTTCTCGCTTCTCTTCACTTTTCGTTTTCGCCTCGGCTACGACCGAGGGCGGAAAGTTAATATCCACTTCTGCATCGATGAGAGCCCATGACGATTCACTGGGCCGACGTGGCGGCGGAGAAGCTGGCCGACCGGGGCCCGCAGACGGTGGCGACCGGGATCACCCCCTCCGGTCAGATCCACCTGGGTAACATGCGGGAGGTCATGACCGCCGACGCAGTCTATCGGGCGCTCCTCGATCGGGGGGTCGAGGCCCGCCTGATCTACATCGCTGACACCTACGACCCTCTCCGAAGGCTTTACCCCTTCCTGCCGAAGAGCTTCGAGGAGCACGTGGGTAAACCCCTATCAGAGATCCCCTGCCCCGAGGGCTGCTGCGAGAGCTACGCAGACCACTTCCTTCTGCCATTCTTCGACTCCCTGGATAGGCTCGGGATTGAGCCCAAAGTCCATCGGGCGGACCGGATGTACAAAGAGGGGCTCTACGTCGACGTGATCAAGACCGCTTTAAAGAGGAGAGACGAGATCGCCCGGATCCTCAAAGAGGTCTCCGGAAGGGACCTGCCCCAGGATTGGTGCCCCCTGGACGTGATCTGCCAGGAGTGCGGCCGATTGAACACCACAAAGATCACAGGCTTCGACCTCGAACGCGAGACGGCCGATTACGTCTGCAAGTGCGGCCACCAGGGCACCGCCAGCATGAGGGGCGGAGGAAAGCTCGCCTGGAGGGTCGACTGGCCCGCTCGATGGTCGATCCTGAAGGTCACGATGGAGCCCTTCGGCAAAGACCACGCCACCGCAGGGGGCTCTTACGACACTGGCAAGAGGATCTCCGAGGAGATCTACAATTATCCTGCACCATACCCCGTCGTCTACGAGTGGATCCACCTCAAGGGGAAGGGCGCGATGCACTCCTCGACGGGCATAGTCGTGACGATCAGGGACATGCTGGACGTCGTCCCGCCCGAGGTCCTCCGCTACCTCATCATCAGGAGCAAGCCCGAAAAGCACATCGAGTTTGATCCTGGCCTTCCGCTCCTCAACCTGATCGAGGAGTACGACCGCCGGGCCGGGGAAGAGAGGGCTCTTGAGCTATCGACGGTCGGGGCCGAGGGACCGGCCCAGGTCCCCTACAGACACATGGTGACTGCAGTCCAGATCGCGAGGGATGATCCCGAAACGCTGATGGCGGTCCTCGCCCGGAGCGGCTACGACACCTCGAATAGGGATCGGATCTTCTCCAGGGCCAAGAACGTCAGGGCCTGGCTCGACCGGTACGCCCCGCCCTTCGTCAAGTTCCAGCTTCAGGAGACGCTTCCATCGAAAGTGAAGAACATCGATCCGGAGTCGAAGGAGGCCCTCGGCGTTCTCGCGAGAAGGATCGAGGGAAAAAGCGCCGAGGACATCCACAACGAGGTCTACGCCGTCGCCGAGGAGAGGGGGATTGACGGAAAGAAGCTGTTCCAGGCGATCTACGTCGCCTTCCTGGGCCAGAAGCAGGGTCCAAAGGTCGGCTGGTTTTTGGCTAGCCTCGACGAAGAGTTCGTAAAAGAGAGGCTCATCGCGGCCTCCGCCGATTAGATGAGATGGGGTTGAGGAGAAGAATGGAAAGGGAAGAAGGTTGATCGAGAAAGTCTCCGTCTACCTGGCTGGCCCCCTCTTCAGCAGGGCCGAGATCGAGTGGGCCGGATCTCTGAAAAAAAAGATCGAGGCGGCTCTGGGTGACCGGATTGAGGTCCTCTGGCCCTTCGAAATCGCCTCCGGAACGAAAGAGGAGATCTTCGCGGCCAACCTGGCGGCGTTGAGGCGGTCGCCCCTGATGGTGGCGATTCTGGACGGCCCCATGGTCGACGACGGGACCGCCTGGGAGGTGGGGTGCCACTATTCCCTCTTCGGTCCTAAGGCGGTCGGGATCAGGACCGACTTCAGAAAGGCGGGCGAGATTTCGGATTCAAAGGTGAACCTGATGATCGAAGGATCCTGCAGGACCGTGGTGAGCGACGTCGAGGGGCTCATCCAAGAGCTGGAAAGGGCCCTGGAAGAGATCGAACGATCTTCGCGGAAATGATAAGGTTAAGGCCGATCCCAAATGAACCCCTCCTTCTGGTGGAGGGAAGCTTGAGGGCGCTGGTGGCAACAGATCTCCACATAGGAATCGAGCGCCAGCTCTGGCTCGGGGGTGCCAGCGTCCCCAGCCAGACCAGCAAGATGCTGGAAGATCTCAGGTCCACGGTCGAAGAGATCAGGCCCGATCGGCTCATCCTTCTGGGAGACGTCAAGCACAACCTGCCCTGGACCACTTTTCAGGAGAGGAGCGAGGTCCCATCCTTTCTGAAATCGCTATCCGAGGTCGCAAGGATCAATCTGATCCTGGGAAACCACGACATCGGCCTCTCTGACCTCGCTCCCCCCGAGATCCGGATCCATCCGGCCTCGGGCCTGGTCCTGGACGGCGTCGGGTACTTTCACGGCCACACCTGGCCAAGTCCCGACCTATTCGAGGCCGAAGTTCTCGTGGCGTCGCACCTCCATCCCGCGGTCAGGCTGGCCGACCGCCTGGGGTCCGGCCCTCCCGAGAGGGCCTGGGTGAGAACCCCCCTATCCCCGGATGCCCTGCGGGAGGAGTACGGCCGAGACCTCAAAAGCCCGGAGATGACGATCGTTCCGGCCTATAACCCCCTCTCTGGAGGCTACCCCCTCGACTCCGTCACCAGAGAGGATCGGGGACCATTGCCTAAGATGGCCCGCCTCGATAGGGCCAGAATCTACCTCCTGGACGGAACGGACCTGGGCAGGCTCGATCGGATAAGGGCGGTCCAGGCCGAGAAGACGAGGAGACGGCGCTGAAAACGGTTATATTCCCAGCAGGCGAGGGATCAGTTCATGGACGAGAGAGAGAGGCTGCTGGAGCTGGTGAGAACGAGGGCGCTTAGGGAGGGGAAGATCACCCTATCCTCGGGGAAGGTGAGCGACTACTACGTCGACGCCCGGGAGGTGGTCCTCGACCCGGAGGGAGCGTACCTCACGGGAAAGCTGATGCTCGATATGATCGATCCCGATGCGGCTGCCGTCGCGGGGATGACCCTTGGCGCTGACCCGATCGTGACCTCGATATCGGTCGTCGGCCACATCGAGGGAAGAGACCTGACGGCACTGATCATAAGAAAGGAGCCGAAGAAGCACGGAACCCAGAAGTTTGTGGAGGGGCCGGCCCTTCCCGAGAGGGCGAAGGTGGCGGTGGTCGACGACGTCGTCACCACCGGATCGTCCCTCGTCAAATCGATCGAGCGGCTCCGGGCCGAGGGTTACGAGCCGATCCAGGTCGTCGCCATCCTCGACCGGGAGGAGGGCGGAAGCGAGAGGCTGAAAGAAGCAGGATATCGCCTCGAGTCGATATTCACCAGGGCGGACCTGCTGGTCAAAAAGCGATAGTCTAGCTCACGATGAGGAGCCTGCCGTTTTTGTCGCCGCACCTGATCTGGCGGGACCGTCCATCATCGTCGGTGTAGATCACCTGGGATGCTATGGCGTACTGGCCGGGCCTCTCGCCTCTCACTGGATATGTTACCAGGGCCGAATTTCCCGGCTGTATCTCCACCGACTGGACCCCAGGATTCAGAGCGGCGAGTCCCTCTGGAGCGCCCGGAACTACGCTCACGTCCAGTGCGGACTCGCCGGTGTTGCCGAGCCTGAGCATCACGTTCGCGTCTTCCCCCACACCCACCTGGTAGCGGTCCAGCTCCTGCTCTACGTGGATCCCCACCACCAGAAAGACGAGCAGGACCGGCACCATCAGAAACGTTTTCATCAAATCCCAACTTGAGCGGCGTCGGGATTTAAAGGTAGCTTTCATATAAGAGCTACGTGAGACCTCCGCGTGCCCTTTTCGCTCGTCGTTGCGAGGGTGGTACGGATACAAAAATACTTATCATGGCGATGACTTTTGTACCTGCAATGGACGTTTCGTACTCGGTCTGGCGCGAGATCGCGGCGGAGAAGCTGGAGGTAGGCGGCGAAAGTTTCTCCTTTCTCTTCGATCGGCGCTATTCGAACCGCCTGAACAGGATGAGCCGGGTATTTTTCGAGGCTTACGCGAAGGCCACCTTGGAGGTCTCGGCCGAGGAGGACCGTTTTCCAAGCCTCAGCGAGATCGAGTCCAGGATGGAGAGCGGCGCGATCTACGCTTACAAGGACCGGCTCATGAGGAGCACCGGGTTCTTCGAGGAGGTCAAGATCTCCGGGATATCCTATCTGATACCCAAGGCAAGCCGTTTTGTCGACGAGACCAGGACCTATACAGACCTAATACTGGACCTAGAAAAGGGCGAGGTCGTCCTCCCCAAGAGGGACAAGCCCTCGGCGATCGCGAGGCCCGAGGGGGCAGGACCCGAGGAAGAGCTGGAGGACGAAGCAGAGGATCTGGCGGAGGCAGGTGTTGAGCCGCCATCCGAATTTGCCGAAGCTGAAAAAGAATCTCCGGGAGAAGTCGAACCCGAGCAGAAGCTCCCGGAAGAGAAAAACGAAGAAACTCGGACCGGAGAGGCGGCCCCTGAAACGAAAGCAGAGGAGCCCCTTTTTGAGAAGGCGATGGTCGGAATCGGGGCTGAGGAGATGCCGCCAGCAGAAGCTGTGGCCGAGACTCCCCAAGCAGAGCGGGCCCTCGAGGCGGAGGCGCCAGCGGTTGAAGTGCCTCTCGAAAGGGCTCCAGTCGAGGTCCAGACTGAAGAGAAGGGGCCTGAAGGGGCGGAAGAGGAGTTTGAGGCCCCGGAAGAGGAGATCCTCGTCGAGACGGAAGAGCCGGAACGAAAGCCTCCAGCCTCGAAGAGGGCGGCTGCGCCATCTAAGCCCCATACCCCCGAGAAAAAGCCCGGAAAGGGGTTCGCAGGTTGGGGCAGAGACCACAAGGGCCCGCTTCTGGCCCTGGCGGCCCTGGCCCTCGTCATAATACTGGCAGGCTTTTACATCTGGTCGCCACTGACTCCGGAGCAGCCAGCGACGCCTGTACAGCCATCCGATTTTGTCAGCTATTCTGCTTACCTCACCAACGCCACCGGAAACACCTATCTGAACCTGGACGTCACAAACCCAAAGGGCCTTGAGAGCAAAGTCGAACTGGTGCTCCCGCCGGACGTGGACAAGAGCATCAGCGCCACTGGCGGCATCGTAACTATATCCTACACCAACAACACGGTGATCCAGCTAGTCTCCAGCAACAACGCCAGCATCTCGGTCGCCCTAACCGACGAGTATGTCCTCGTCCCAGTGACCTTCAACCTGGCCATTCCGCAAGGTTACGAGTCGAGCGTCCTCGTCTACGACAAGGACTACAAGGTCAGCCGCACCAACAGCACCATCAACCTCTGGTGCAACTGCACCGATGACCATCTGGAGTTCGATCAGACTTACAATGCGAAAAAAGTTTCTGGCGGTCCCGGTCCCCAGGAGAGAGGCCCAGAGAACGTTACAAATGGTCAATCAGCTGGGCCTTCTGGACCGGAGGCGAAAGACCGTCTCTAAGGACGGTCGCGTCGAGATACCGGTGACCGGTAAGCTCCCGGGACGAAAGGTCGTTTTTCAAGAGCATCCCGAGTTTTACGATATATCCCCGGAGCTGGCCGAGGTTCTGGGCGATGAGATCGGCCCTGAGGAGAGGGAGCTTCTCCCAAGGGGCTGGTTCATCCTCGGAACGGTGATAACCATCAAGATCGATCCCAAAATCGAGCACCTGAAGGGAAAGATCGGTGACGCCCTCCTCGATATCTACCCGAGGTGCAGCACTGTCCTTTTGGACCGGGGGATCGAGGGACAGTTCAGAGAGCCGAACCGGGAGGTGATAGCCGGCTCCGCCCGAACCGAGACGATCCACCGGGAGAACGGCGTCGTCTTCAAGCTCGACGCCATGAAGACTATGTTCTCGCCCGGAAACCTCAGAGAGAGGATGAGGATGAGCCTTCTCGGCTCAGGCGAGGTGGTGGTGGACATGTTCGCCGGGATCGGGTACTTCAGCCTACCGATGGCGGTCCACTCGATGCCCAAAAAAATCGTCTCTATCGAGCTGAACCCAGTCGCCTACGGGTACCTGGTCGAGAACGTGCGCCTCAACGGCGTCGAGGACATCATTCAGCCGATTCTGGGGGACTGCTCCGAGAAGGCCCCCCAGGGCGTCGCCGACCGGGTGGTGATGGGGTACGTCGGCACCACAGACCTTTACCTGGAAGCCGGCATAGCAGCGCTTCGGCCCGGCGGGGTCCTTCACTACCACCAGACCGTCCCCGAACGGCTCTACCCTCAGGAGCTGGAGAAAGAGGTGGCAGAGGCTGCCGAACGGGCCGGAAGATCGGTCAAAATCGAGAGGTGTGCACGGGTGAAGAAGTACTCGCCGGGAATGCTTCACGCCGTTTTGGACGCCAGGATCGACTGACCCCGACCCAGACCCTGACCAAAACCCCGACCTTCCGCCCAATCCCTTCCATCCCATCCTTTCCATCCACCCTGAAGGGACCGCCCGAATGATAGTTATCCTCCAAGGTCGATATTTGGAGAAGGTGATCATTTTGAAGATATCCTGGCTTGGCCATTCCTGTTTCAAGATCGAGGACGATTCGGGGAAAGTAGTCGTCACAGACCCCTTCGCCGAGAGCGTTGGCTACCCCGTCCCAAAAATCCGGGCGGATGTGGTCACCGTCAGCCACGAGCATTACGACCACAACAACGTGAAAGCGATCCAGGGCGACCCCGCCGTGGTTAGAGGGCCCGGAGAAAAGACCGCCGCCGGAATGAAGTTCGAAGGGACCGCCACATATCACGACGAGAAAAAGGGAAAGCTCCGGGGCGAGAACACCATATTCTGCTTTGAGATGGACGGCGTCAGGGTATGCCACCTCGGAGACCTCGGCCACCTCCTCGGCGAAAAGGAGGCAAAGGCCCTGGGGGATGTGGACGTGATGATGATCCCGGTGGGCGGAACCTTCACCCTCGACGCCGGGGGCGCGAAAAAAGTCGTGGGCATGATCAAGCCCAAGATCGCCATCCCGATGCACTTCAAGACCCCCGCCCTGACCTTCGAGGTCGATTCTGTGGATCGGTTCCTCTCTGGCCAGAAGGTCGAGCGGCCGGGAAAGAGCATAACGGAGGACGATCTGCCCGTCGAGGGCAGAAAGATTGTGCTATTGGAGTACGACCGGCCCTCGGATCGGCACAATCTATTTTTCCAGTGATGAAGTTGGAGGCTGGATACCCCCTCCCAAAAGTTTTTAGTCTTTGGAACGAAGTACCCAGTGGTACTTTCCAATGACTCACATACACCTTAACCTGATAAATTTTTCGTATCGTGAAAGGCTTTCGAATATCTTCAGTGATTACCCCGACGAATTCGAGTTTACCGCAGAGGGTGTATTTCGTAGGTCACTACCA
>Ga0265594_1001287_pt1 | contig 19531 bp, 17 predicted proteins | sample saktaG_11_FD_190147 | JGI IMG/M metagenome (GOLD analysis project Ga0265594, IMG submission 190147) | Saline water microbial communities from Sakinaw Lake, British Columbia, Canada - sak_2011_5_24_80m | ecosystem: Environmental > Aquatic > Non-marine Saline and Alkaline > Saline ... | reverse complement strand
TGATTCAACTTCTTTGAGAATCCGGAATACCTGCGCCTCCGAATACCTTCTTGTTTTCACGATTACCTCCTGTTCTTATTCTACAGGAGCCTCGCATTAAAGGTGGACCTATTTTCGGGGGGCAGGCTAGGTGGAGACACTTGTTTGATTGAATTAGTAGAAATATAGCCACTCTGATAAAGCCAGTTACAAAGTGCTCTCAGGCATGAGTAGAACTTAGCTTTACCATTCTTACACGTCAGGCTATTAAGGTAGGAAGTGATTCCTTGAGCGGTAAGGGGATATCCCAGAAAGCTATCCAGGGTATAATGGTAGGATTCAATACTTCGGGGACTTGTGCCTTGTGGACGAGATGTGATAAACTTTTGAAGTAGCTCAGTTGTGAACTCTTGTGAACTTTTTAAGGCTGAGTTATCTATGAGCGGAAGTAGTTCAGCGGTAGAACGCCTCCTTGCCAAGGAGGAGGTCGCGAGTTCGAATCTCGTCTTCCGCTCCAGAAGATACGCCGAAGTGGCGGAAGTGGTAGACGCGACAGTCTCAAAAACTGTTGAAGGGCAACCTTCGTGTCGGTTCGAGTCCGACCTTCGGCACTAGATAGTCGCCCGCTTCCTCAGCAGTTATATTCAAGTAAATCTAGGAATTTCTTACCTTGAAAAAGGTGCCAGGCAAAGACATAAATGCGGTATTGCTTTAGGCACGGCTAGATGCTATAATCCAACTTAATTGCCGAGTTGTGTAGCGGTAGCACGGGGGACTTTGAATCCCTTAGCCCAGGTTCGAATCCTGGCTCGGCAGCCAATTAAGGTAACGTTATTACCATCAGTTAATTAGTAATCTGCAGTTCTATTTGTCCGGGAATGGTTATTCTCATTCAGTAATTGGTATTTACTTGGACTTTATCCCCCTCTTTTTGATAGAGGAGGAGGAATTAGTTATATTAAAAAAGGCTTTACCTCTATTTGACTTTCCATTACTCTCCATTATAAACCGGGATTCATCATGTCCTGGCGCCTTTTCATAGCCACTTTTTCACGAGTGTACTGTTTCAGCAAGTGAACACGGTGCCCCCAGAAAAGGGAAACTAAAAGTGGAACAACAGCTAACAGCATAAACCAAGATGACCAATCGAAATGACGAATAATCCAGAAAAAGACTGCTATAATAATTGCTACAATAATAGCCACAAAATTGTTCGCGCACATCTGCTTCAGCACCACCAAACGCTCATGACCCTGCAGTACCTTTTCATTTCCACTCATGGCTTCAAAGAACTCTGACGTCTCCTCTGCCTCTTCCCACCACCAGAAATTAGATTTATTCCAGGGTTTATGAGCATTTTCCCAGTCTTTCTTCCAATTGCACCACAGCATACTGAACCGCTTGCCACAACTTTTTTTAGCGTACGGTGTGTAAGTAATAACCCCGAACATTTCACCGAAGCATTGTACCGCGAAGCCAACAACATAAAAAAGACCGAAAAGGGGAATATAGAGCAGCCAGTGCATTTCACGTGAGTAATAAATGAGCTTTTTTATGCTGTATATCAAGCTCGGCTCTGGCACAAGCAGTAACAAGGCGGCTAAAACGACAATCGCACCCGGCGTTACGAAGGACAAGACATCACGCAATATGAACTGACTATACAAATACTTTATGGCACTACCAATATCTCCCATTGTCCACCCCCTATAGCTTAAATATCAGGCTTTTTCTTATGCCAGTCGGTCGCCTGCTGGTAGGCATAGGCGATTTTAAGTAGCGTTTCCTCAGCAAAAGGTTTGCCAATTATCTGCATGCCGATGGGCAGTCCATCGGCAAAGCCGGCGGGAATAGAAATAGCCGGCAGTCCAGCAATATTTATCGGCAGAGTGCAGACATCGCTCAAATACATTTGGAGCGGGTCATCTACCTTCTCACCAATTTTAAAAGGGGTGGTGGGTGAGGTGGGGGTTACCAGGGCATCATATTTCTCAAAGGCATGGTCAAACTCCTGCCTTATCAGGGTGCGTACTTTCTGAGCCTTAAGGTAATAAGCATCGTAATAGCCGGCGGACAGGGCATAAGTGCCCAACATGATACGCCTTTTCACCTCAGGTCCAAAGCCATGCTGCCGAGTTTTCGCCAGAGCCTCCCACATATTATCGGTTTCAGAATAGGAGAAGCCGTACTTTACTCCGTCATAGCGAGCTAGATTAGCCATAGCCTCGGAGGGGGCAATAATATAGTATACTGCCAGGGCGTGGGGCGTATGGGGCAGTGATGCCTCCCAGTCTACCTGCACTCCCAGTTCCTCGAGTTTACTGATAGCAATTCTTATTGCTGTTTCCACCTCTGGTTGCATCCCGGCAACAAAATATTCCTTGGGGATACCGATTCTAAGTCCGTTGAGTTCGGTTGTCAGACACTGGGTGTAATCAGGGATGAGACAGGGAACTGAGGTAGAATCCCTGCTATCGTAGCCAGCGATAGCATTTAATACCAGGGCACAATCGGTAACATCCTGAGTTAAAGGCCCAATCTGGTCAAGAGAGCTGGCAAAGGCGACCAGCCCATAACGGCTGACCCGGCCGTAGGTAGGTTTTAGACCAGTAACACTGCAGAAGCCAGCCGGCTGGCGGATACTGCCGCCAGTATCAGAACCCAAGGCATAGATAGCCTCGCCAGCAGCTACAGCAACGGCTGAACCGCCACTACTACCCCCGGGCACGCGACTCAAATCCCACGGATTGTGCGTAGGGAAAAATGCGGAATGTTCAGTGGACGAACCCATGGCAAATTCATCCATATTGGCTTTGCCGACCATGACTAAACCGTGCTCATTTAGCTTTTGTACTACGGTGGCGTTATAAGGAGGAGTAAAATTTTCCAGCATCTTTGATGAGCAGGTAGTCCGTACCCCTTTAGTGCACATATTGTCCTTGATTAACGCTGGGATACCAGTCAACGGGTTGGTATTACCAGCAGCCAGAAGTTTGTCAGCCTTTTCGGCTTGCTGTAATGCCAACTCATCAGTAATGGTAACCAAGGCGTGAACTTTCGGCTCTGCTTGATGAATGCGCTCCAATATAGCTTTAGTCAATTCAAGCGACGAGAGTTCTTTAGCCTTAAGCAGCTGATGAGCCTGATGAATGGTCAGTCGGTTATGGTTTATTATCTGCCTCACCCCTTTCGTTTTACCTGTGCTGGGCATTATTCCAGCACAGCTCGCACTCTGAAGAAGTTCTCTTCCTTCCGAGGAGCATTAGCCAGAATTTGGCTTTGCGGTAGAGAGTCTGCTACTTCATCGTCACTGACTACATTCTGCAAGGTAATAGGTTGAGCGGTAGGAAGAATATTTGTAGTATCTACCTGCTGCAATATCTCAAAATTCTCCAGGATAGTAGATAATTGTTCTCTAAATCTTTCTACCTCGGCATCAGTCATACCTAGTCTAGCCAGCAGGGCGATATGTAATACGTCTTCACAGGTTAGCTTCATTATTTACCTCAGCTACACAATAGGAATAGACGGGCTATGTTGGCTTATTATAGCATTCGCATTTGGGTATCGGCAACAGGAACACACCTGCTATAATAGGACAGGAGGGATCAAGATAATAATGACCGCTAGACTTATCTATGCTATCGTGAGCATTTTGATGGAGGAAGCAGCCATAGTCGTGATTGCCCTTTGGGGTTTACCCCAAATAGACATTAAGATACCTCTTGGCGTTCTTATTGCCGTGATGGTGGTATTTGCTGTCTTTTCTGTTCTTCTTTATCAGGCGGGTAGCCGAGCCTTGAGAATAAAACCAATAGCTCTGTCGGTTATGATTGGTAGCAAGGGTAAAGTAGCAAGCTCACTAAATCCGGTAGGTTTTGTTAAAATTAAGGACGAACTCTGGGAAGCCGAATCACTCAGTGGTAAAATAGGTGTTGGTAAAGAGGTTATGGTAATAGGCCAAGATGGGCTCAAACTCGTTGTACGCCGGCGTAATAAGGATGATTTGTAGGTGACCATGATATAGGAATTAAATATAATCTCAGGCATTATTGACAACTATATTGTCCCAATGATTAACTGATATGCAAATCGATCCGTTTCTTTTTATAGGAATAGACAGGATAAAGATATAGTTTAATAAGAGGTTAGTTATCGTGTTTAAAGGAGTGAAAGAGGATATCCGAACGGTATTTACTAAAGATCCGGCGGCGAGAAGCATGCTAGAGGTTCTTTGTTGTTACCCTGGGCTACATGCTTTATGGTTTCATCGTCTGGCACATTCGTTGTGGCAACACAAATTCAGGCTACTAGCTCGCCTCTTGTCACATGTCAGCCGCTTTCTAACCGGGATTGAAATTCACCCCGGTGCCAAAATTGGCAGGAGATTCTTTATCGATCATGGGGCAGGTGTAGTTATCGGAGAGACAGCAGAGATTGGCGATGATGTATTATTATATCAGGGGACTGTTCTGGGTGGGACAAGTCTGGAGAAGAAAAAGCGCCATCCCACACTTGGTGACGGTGTAGTAGTGGGTAGTGGAGCGATAGCCCTCGGTGCCATTACTATAGGCGACGGCGCCAGGATTGGTTCCGGTTCAGTGGTAGTTAAGTCAGTTCCGCCCGGGGCTACAGTTGTAGGAATTCCCGGAAGAGTAGTAAAAGACCACAGAGAACCTTTCATGGAGTTGGAGCATGGGAAGCTACCGGACCCGGTAGCGGAAGCCATCAGGCTAGTCTTAAAGGAACAGGATAAGTTAGAAGAACGGCTAAAAAGATTGGAGAGCTCAGGTGGAATAGCGCCTCGCCAAGATAAATTAAGAAAGAGTAAGCGGAAAATTGAGCGTGAATTTAGCCAGAACGATGAAGTATAAGCCTTGGTTAAGATAGGGTTAATGTGCATATAGCAAAGGTCGTAGTTGCTATGAGCGGTGGTGTGGATTCATCTATAACGGCTGCCGTTCTTAAGGAAGAGGGTTATCATGTCGTTGGGGCTACTTTGCAAATTTGGTCCTCAGACAAACCGGCATACGACGCAGACGGGTATAGGAACTGTTACCGGATTAATGCCGTAGAAGATGCAAAAATAGTAGCTGATAGCTTGGGTATTCCTCACTATGTATTGAATGTTCAGGGCGTCTTTTCCCAAAAAGTCATCGCTAATTTTTGTCGAGAATACAGCCTGGGGAGGACACCAAACCCCTGCATCATGTGTAATAAGTATATCAAGTTTGGTACTCTGTTGGAAAAAGCTAGGGGATTGGGAGCTGATTTCGTGGCTACCGGACACTATGCCCGAATAGAGAAGGATAAAACTAGTGGTAGATACCTTCTTAAGAAAGGTGTTGCCCAGCGTAAAGACCAGTCCTATTTTCTCTATGCATTAACTCAGGAGCAACTAGAGCATGCTCTAATGCCCATCGGGAATTTTACTAAACAGCGGGTGAGAGAGATGGCTATAGAACTGGGGATTCTGGCAGCAGATAAACCAGAAAGCCAGGACATTTGCTTTATTCCTGATAATGATTATCCCAAGTTCTTTAACGAGTATTTCCCCCAGGGAGTTAAGCCGGGGCCAATACTGGATAGGCAAGGGAATACTTTGGGCGAGCACCGGGGAATCCTGTTTTATACTATAGGTCAGCGTAAGGGATTAGGTTTATCGTCAAAAGAACCGTTGTATGTAACCGATATCATTCACGAAAGGAATGCTATTGTAGTAGGTGGTAAAGGGGAAGTGTATGGAACTGAATTTATAGCCTCCGGGCTGAACTGGATATGCCTCGTTAAGTTAAAGCAGCCTATTGCTGCCAAGGCAAAGATACGGTATTTGCACAACGAAGCAGAGGCAGAGATAACCCCCATAGATGAAGATAAAGTTTACGTAAAATTTAAGAAACCGCAGATGGCAATTACTCCGGGTCAGGCCGTGGTCTTTTATGATGGAAATACGGTGATAGGTGGTGGGACAATAGAGCAGAAGATAGATAATAAGCCAGTTGAGGCGCTTCTAGCATCAACTAAAAACTAGGGGTGAGAATTAACAAAGTGTAATAACCAACTCGATGGACAGAATTTACCCGTCGAGCCGGAGTAAACTAAAAATGATATTCTTTCTCGTTCTTTAGGGCGTAGCGCCTAGCTTTTTCTTTTTGGCAATGCACTTTTTAACTGCTGCAGCCAGGTCTTCGGCTCCGAGCTTGAAGTGAACTTTAAGCTCATCCATTTCCTTGGTAATTATGCCTGATTGACTAAACTCATCTTCAACTCCAACTATAACCATGGGTGTTGGAATATTTTCAGCCAATACTGCGGCAACTGATTCACCTAAACCGCCGATTATACTGTGGTTCTCGGCAGTAATGATGGCACCAGTTTCCTCAGCGGCTTTAATGATGGCATCCTCATCTATAGGCTTAATGGTACTCATATTAATTACTCGTACGTCAATATTTTCCTTATCCAGGAGCTCGGATACTCTTATTGCTTCTGTTACCATATAGCCTGTGGCAATAATCGTAGCCTCTTCGCCACTTTTAATGGTATAGGCTTTGCCTAGTTCAAACGGGTAATCTTCGGTGAATATCTTTAATGGGGGTGGGCTCCCAAAGCCAGCCTCTAAGTTTAAGAAGACCGGCCCAATATAATCAGTTATCGCCATAACCGATTTTTCTGCCTCAATAATATCTCCTGGATTAACTATTACCAGATTTGGCATTACACGCGTTGCTGCTATTCCTTCAACATAGTTGTGTGATATTCCTAATGCACTCCAGGCTCCCTGACGGGCCATTATCTTAACATTAAAGCGATCAGGTAAGATGCTTTGCCTAATCTGATTATAAGCACGGCCAATGGTAGCAAAGGCGAAGCCGTATATGAATGGTATGAACCCCTCGGCAGCTAGGGCAGCTGCTACGGAAGCAGCGTTAGCCTCGGCTATTCCGCATTCGACAATTCTATCCGGTGCGTTTTTAAGAAACCATGCTATCCCGGGGTACCCCAGGTCTTCTAAAAGGGCGAGCATGTTATCATGTTTTTCGGCTGCTTGTGCCACACCTTTAGCTATCCCTGCAGCAGTGGCAACAGGCTCTCCGATATCAACATACTTATTAAATTTAACCATATTTTATTCTCCCCTCTTCAAGACCTTCGGCTACTTCATCCCCGCGGGAATGATGTGAATGTGATTCTTCCCACTTGGAGATACCATGTCCCTTGACTGTATGTGCTATTATACACTTTGGTCTACCATCGCCATAAAGATTATTGGTCAGATCTAATACATCGACCAGCTGTCTTATGTTATGACCATCAATCTCAGTTACCCACCAGCCAAAAGCCTTCCATTTATCGACAAAGGGCTCTATAGGTAAAATCTCTGTTGTTGGCCCATCGATGCAATATTTGTTATAGTCAACGATGGCTATTAAATTATCTAGCCTATATTTAGTAGCAAACATAGCTGCTTCCCATACCTGGCCTTCATGACATTCACCATCACCAAGGATACAGTAAACTCGATAGGTAGGGTTGTACTTTGTAATGTATTTGGTCATATATTTTTTAGCGAATTCGGAAGGCGGGGTTTTTTTCGTCTTTAATTTTTCGGCCAGACACAATCCGGCAGCAAAGGATAAACCTTGCCCAAGAGAGCCACCCGAATATTCTATACCCGGCGTACACCATCGGTCGGCATGACCCTGAAGTGGAGATCCAAAGCGATAATATGTCGAGAGCTTTTCCTTCGGAATCCAGCCAATCTCCGCTAGAATCGCATAAATAGCCTCACAGCTATGAGCTTTAGATAGGATTAACCTGTCTCGTTCCGGCCAATCATAATTCTCGGGGTCTAGTTTCATATGATGGAAATAGAGTGCGGTGACTATTTCAACTACCGACATTGTCCCGCCTACGTGACCGGCACCACTCCCCTCAAATATACTTATAATATTTTTGCGCACCACATCGGCTTTTTCCCCGAGTTCTTTTATTAACTCTTCGCTGTGTGTCATTTACGCCACTCCTTTGTTTCCACCTTCACTGTTCCAAGTGACAGTTTATTCCCGCATCTCGGACAAACATTGTTGTAGAAACCTAGTACAGTTTCCTCCGACGGTATCGCACGCATGTAAAGACGTCTCTTTATTTCCTCACCAAAATACAGCAACATGTTACATTTACCACAAAAAATCTTCTCACTCATTTATGACCTCGCTATACAGAAGCAAAAACTCCCTTGCTACTCAAAGAGTACTCGAAGTAGCTTGGTTGTGTCAAGACTGGAATTAAAGATTGTTTTGCAACTCTTCAAAAAACTTTGTCCTGAAACTAGCCAGTTAACCCCAAAACTACTATACTTAAACAAAAGCCTAGAGGCTAAAGCATGGCAAAGGTAAGGTGCAAATAAACAAGGGTAGACCCTTTCTTCGATAATTTCCTCAATAACCAGAAGGTATCAAGAAACCATTTCTTAAGGAAGCTAGATAAAGTTGGGTACCAAGGTCAAAGTCAGGAGAGCAGGAAATAAGTCAAGAAGAGTGGCTAGCTTTCTTAGCTATGGAGCAGGAAGGCTGGAAAGGGATGTGGCTCCAAAGATTATGAAACGGAGGTAGACAATGACTAAGTATGAAGTAATTATTATTGGTGGTGGTCCCGCTGGACTCACCGCTGGACTCTACACCTCACGGGCAGGACTCAGGAGCTTGCTGATAGAGCGTGGGGTAGTAGGAGGGCAAATGGTCAATGCTACGCTGGTAGAGAATTACCCTGGCTTTCCCGAGGGTATAGCCGGCTCCGAGTTGGGCTCACTTATGCATCGACAGGCTGCCAAATATGGCCTGAAGGTGATAACTGCCGAGGTTACAGGCATTACTCAAGGGCAATTCTATAGTGTAGCTACCACTGAAGGCAACTTTGAAGCTGCAGTCATAATCATCGCTGCTGGTTCAGAATATCGCAAACTGGGAGTTGTCGGTGAGGAAAGACTCTCAGGCCATGGTGTTTCCTACTGCGCTACCTGTGATGGTTTTTTCTTTCGCAACCGGGAGGTAGCAGTGGTAGGAGGAGGTGATACCGCCATCACCGATGCTCTGGAGCTGACCCAGCATGCCAGCAAGGTCTATGTAATACATCGACGAGACCAGCTCCGAGCGGGACAGGTTCTTCAGGAGCGAGCCTTTGCCCACCCCAAGTTAGGGTTCATCTGGGACACCGTGGTGGAAGAAGTCTCAGGGGACAGAGTACTGGAGGAGCTTAAACTGCGCAATGTTAAAACAGGACAGCAGTCTAACTTGAAAGTAGATGGCGTTTTTGTTGCCATAGGGCTCATGCCCAATAGTCGAAACTTTTTCAACATTGCTGAACTTGACGATGCCGGCTACATTGTCACTGATGAAATAATGGCTACTTCGGCTGCTGGTGTTTTTGCTGCCGGTGACATCCGCCGAAACTCATCTCGCCAGATTACAGCTGCAGTTGGGGATGGTGCTACTTCAGCCATGTCCGCCTTTAAATATGTGCAAGAGATAAGCTCATAGAGGAGAAATACTAGACAGTTTTGAACAGGGGCAAATCTCGGTGTTCTTCTATTTGATAAAGAATTCAACCTTTATAAGGGAGAGGAAGGGGCTCCTAATAAAAACATCTAACAGGTGTGGGATACTATGGAAGCTCACAGTCATTGGTATGATGATATTGTCAAAGAAACCAGCTTACACAAAGACCTATATATCACAATGAGGATGGTTTAGTTGAATTAATTATACGGTAATTTTTAGAATGTTACAATGAAAAAGTCAACTTTTACTGTCTTTTATTCAAAGATACTACCTTTCTTGGTGCTAGCCCACTTTGGACATCATTTACTGGTAGCGTTACTGGTACCCCTCTTACCTTACATTCGTGACGACTTTATTCTTGATTACTCCCAGGCAGGCTGGTTGGTCTCAGCATTCACGTTGGCTTATGGTATAAGCCAACTACCAGCAGGGTGGCTGGCTGATCGTATTGGTCCTCGTCTAATGATAACCATCGGTATTTCTGGCGTGGCATTGGCTGGACTTCTAGTTAGTATTTCCCCAACCTATGTGGTGATGCTTTTCTTTTTAGTGCTGTTGGGTGCTATGGGTGGTGGTTATCACCCCGCAGCTACACCATTGGTTTCAGCATCAGTAGTGCCAGAAGGACGTGGCCGGGCACTGGGTATTCACCAGATAGGAGGCTCTGCCAGCTATTTCTTATCCCCTTTGATTGCCATTGCCCTTGCCAATGCATTTGGCTGGCGTGGCTCATTCATCGGCCTAGCTATTCCGGTTTTCGCATTTGGAATTATCCTGTATATCTTCCTTGGCCGTCATATATATGACAGGAAACCTGGGACAGAGGCAATAGTAAGTGAGTTAGGAATATTCACTCCAGGCAAATGGCGCCGGCTAATCGTCTTTCTCATTCTTGCCATAGTGAGTGAGGCGGTCATTTGGGCTGTAATAGCCTTCATCCCCTTATTTCTTGTCGACCAACTTAGTATAGGAGAAGGAGCCGCAGGTGCACTTTTAGCCGTTGTTTACTCTGGTGGGCTCTGGGCGGCTCCTGTGGGTGGATATCTTTGCGACAGGTTGGGAAAGGTGCCGATGATAATCGCCACCAGCCTCTTTGCAAGTCTGATAATTTATCTACTAACTCTGATATCCTATGGTTGGAGCATGTCAGCAGTACTAATTGCTATCGGTATGTCTGCGTTTTTCCTTATACCTGTGTCAGAAGCCTATCTTATTAATCATTCCCCGGAACATAAACGGTCAATGATACTCGGCATCTATTATGTTGGGAGTATTGGCGGTCCTGGTGCATTAGCACCAGCCATTGGTTATCTCATTGACTGGGTCAGTTTTGACACCAGTTTTGCCATCGTTGGTGCTGCTTTCGCTACTATAACACTCGCCTGCAGCGCATTCTTGTGGAGAGATAGAGACTAATGAAAACTCAGGTGTTCTCAAACTTATGCAACCAGGTTATGTAATAGAACCCTTGATAGACTGGAATTACTCCTTTCCAATTTCGCTTATTGTTTTAGCTCGACATCTAGTTCAGTTAAAAATGTTATAATATGGGTCGTATTATCTGTGCCACAGGGAGATAAAGGTGGCTAGGGCTTATTAATACAAAGCACCTAAAAAGTATGGATAGCATGGAAGCTCACAGTCGTTGGCATAATGATATTGCTAAAGAAATCAGCTTGCACAAAGATATACTAGGCAAAAAAGACGCTAAAAAGTATAAACTGGACTTACTTCTGAGGATTGCTGGTAGAGTGGATAGTTTCTTATCCCGTTGTGGAGAGTGCCAGATATTTCAACAAGACATCACACAGCTTACTCAAGATCTAGGTTATATAGTTCAAGCATCCAAAGAGAAACGCAAGAGCTACTTCAAGACAATTAACCACATTATCAAGCACCTTCAGAAACAGCACAAACTGGTTAATGAAGGGCACTATATCGGCATTGGGATGGCTATTGGTGCGGGAATTGGCACCGCCCTTGGTGCTATATTCGAAAATCTTGGTATTGGTACAGGCATTGGCACTGCTATTGGTTTAGCAATCGGAGCTTATCTGGATAAAAAGGCAAAAAAAGAAGGCCTGATCATTTAATGTTAGAAGTACAACGGTGAACAATCTTAAAGTCAATTGCTACTCAGGACACACATATGCCGAGGAACCCAGGTCTTTCCTATGGAAAGGTATACAGTATAAGGTTCAAGAAACAGAAAAAGCCTGGCATGAGCCGGAGAAAAGGTATTTTCGGGTCTGCACTAAAGATAATAAACTGTTCCAACTCTGCTATAGCGAGGCAGAAAAACAGTGGTCGCTAATTGAGCTAATTAAATAAGCCCCATCTTCTGCTTGACTTCTTGGAGAGTCTCCCGGGCAATAATTCGAGCCCGCTCAGCACCGTCAGCCAGGACATCAGCTATATACTTAGGCTTATTTGCTAATATCGCCCGCCGTTCACGGAAGGGTTTAAGAGTGGTATTAATTTCTTGAGCCAGAAGTTGCTTGCACTCAACACAGCCAATCTTAGCTGAACGACACTGGCTGGCTATTTCCTCTAATCGGAACGGACTAAAACACCCATGGAGCCGATAAATATTACATATCTCCGGATGCCCCGGGTCGTTGCGGTAACGGCGAGCCGGATCAGTAACCGCTGTCATTATCCGCTCTACTGTCTCTTCATCAGAAAGAGCTAATTCTATATCATTGTCCAGTTGCTTGCTCATCTTCTCTTTACCATTCAGTCCTAGTATCAAAGGAAACGAGGTAAGCTTTGCCTCTGGCTCGGGAAAAGTATTACCGAACAGGCTATTAAAGCGACGAGCAATCTCTCTAGCTAGTTCTAAATGAGGCAACTGGTCTTCACCAACCGGCACAACCTCACCTTTATAAAGCACAATATCAGCCGTCATCAAAACTGGATAGCCTACCAGCCCGTAGTTTACATTTTGTGGCTGAAGCCTTGCTTTTTCCTTAAAGGTAGGCACACGGAGTAGCCAGCCCAGCGGGGTAACCATGCTAAGCAAGGTGTGTAATTCCATAACTTCGGGGACATGGGACTGGACAAAAAGAATACTCTTTTGAGGGTCAAGCCCAACCGCTAACCAATCAAGCATCATGTCATAGATATTTTTCTGTAGACCTCCGGTATCCTCCAATGTAGTTAGCGCATGGATATCTACTATACAATAGATACACTCGTACTCTTCCTGTAAATTCACATAATTTTGTATCGCACCCAGATAATTACCCAGGTGCTGCCGACCGGTGGGACGAGCCCCAGAAAAAACTCGTTTCTTCATCCTGTCTCCTCTACTAATTACATCTTTTCCGGCGCCGTCATTCCCATAAGATGAAGAGTATTAGCCAAGACTAGCTTGGCTGCCGCAACTAACTTGAGGCGGGCATTAGTTAGTGCTTTATCTTGAGAGACGACACGGCACTGTTTATAAAAACTGTGGAACACAGTAGCCAAATCCTGAGCATAATAGGTAAGATGATGAGGCTCCAGAGTACAGGCTACTATCTCCACTATCTCAGGTAGAAGTAGCATCTTGCGTATCAAGGTTAATTCAGGCTCGGTAACCAGCAAAGAAACGTCACCATTTCTATAATCAATCCCTCTCTGCTGTGCCAGACAGAGGATGCTGGCAATACGAGCATGAGCATACTGAACATAGTAAACCGGGTTATCGGCTGACTCCTTTTTGGCCAATTCCAAATCAAAGTCCATCTGGCTATCAGCCGAGCGAGACAAAAAGAAGAAACGGCAGGCATCCACTCCTACCTCATCTACCACTTCACGTAAAGTAATAATATCACCGCTCCGTTTTGATACACGAACGAGTTCCTCACCACGCCGAAGGGTAACCATCTGGGAAAGCAATACTTTAAGCCGCTCAGGGTCAATACCCAATGCACCCAGCACAGCCTTCATCCGGGATATATGACCCTGGTGGTCAGCCCCCCAGATATTAATTACGGTATCAAACTTGCGCTCCATGAACTTGTTATAGTGATAAGCAATGTCAGAAGCAAAATAGGTGGGCGAGCCATCACCCCGTACCAGCACGTTATCTTTATCCTCTCCCAGGGCAGTAGAGGCAAACCAGACCGCGCCTTCACTTTTAGTAATGTAATCTCCCTGTTGCAGAAGTGCCATCACCTTCTGATACTGACCGTTATTATAAAGCTCCCGTTCACTAAACCAGACGTCAAAGCTCACCCCCAGTAGCTCAAGGTCGCTTCGGATAAGCTGTACCATCTTCTCCAACCCTATTTGTCCCAGCTGGGATATTGCCTCTTGCTCTGACAGATGAAGAAACCTGTCGCCCTCCTCGGTAATAATCTCTTTAGCCAGGTCAACCATATAGTTACCCAAATAACCATCAGCTGGCATCTCGGCGCCAACATCCAAACATTGTTGATAGCGAGCATACAGCGAAGACCGAAAGGCATCTATCTGGTTACCGGCATCATTAATATAATACTCTTTCTCTACACTATAGCCCGCCGCGGTCAGCACATTTGCCAAAGTGCTACCCAGAATAGCACCACGTCCATGTCCCACGTGAAGTGGTCCGGTAGGATTGACACTAACAAACTCTATCTGTACCCGGCTACCCCGACCCAGGCTAATATTGCCGTAGGAATTACCAGCCTCCATGATTGATTCTACCTGACTGGTTAACCAATCGCTGCTAAGGGTGAAATTAATGAACCCCGGTGGCGCCACGGTAATCCTATCAATCTCATACGTGGAATCCATGAGTGCTACCATATCATTAGCTATAGTTAATGGTCTGAGCCCGGCTACCCGAGCCAATTTCAAGGGGAAACTTGAGGCATAGTCTCCATGTTCCGGTTTCTGGGGATGCTCTACCACAACTTCAGGTAACATTACTGCCGGCAGCTTGCCTTGTTGCTGTGCCTTGCTTGCTGCCTGCGTCAGCAGTTCTATAAGCTTCTGCTTAAGCGTTAATATGCCACTCACCCTGCTTAGCACCTCATAATTAGCTTCCAGAATATAACTAAACTATAGCACGAATGGCACCACACACTCAAACGTCAGCATTTCAATCACATATATAGCTACTCTATCAAACTGGCTCTCATTAGATTAACTCCAATAAAAGAGTCACCATGATAGCTAACGCGGCTACGGATACTATCGAAGCAGCAATTCTCCTAAATAGAGTGGCGTTTATTCTAGGCAATACTTTTATGCCGATATAGAAGCCCAGTATTGTTGTTGGTAAAAGCATAGCTGCTTTAAGTAAGATATCAATCGTGACCATACCCAGAGATGAAAAGGCAACAACACTGGCAGTTCCCAAGAAAACAAAATAGGCGGTAAGAGTTCCGACAAACCTTTCCTTGACTAAGCCTTGATTAAGCAGGAAAAGCACCGCTGGAGGGCCACTAAAGCTGGTACTAGCTCCGAGCAATCCACCTAAAAAACCAGATATACCGCAGCCAAGACTATCCCGCTTAAACTGGTGGGAGTGACCCAACAGCAAAATTATAGAAAGCGGGATGATTAAAATTGCTATGATTAGCTTTATAATTGAGGGATTAAGGCTGGATAACAGATAAGCACCTATCGGAATACCAATTATGCCACTACCACACATAATCAATACGCGTTTTCTATCAATATAGTGTCTTGTGCGGACCAAAAGTAATAAACCGGTAAGCATACCAAGGATGATAATGATTATCACTACTGATTTCGGGTCAAACACAAATAGAAGCAAGGGTGTAGCGACAAGCGCAAAGCCAAAACCGGAAATAGCCCGAACGAAACCAGCCAGTAAAACAATAGCAGCAGCTATAAACAAAGCAAACCCCCTGTATTCTTTAGTTTTTAAAGTTTCCAGTTCAAAGTTGAACTATTAGAACTAGCTAGCTCCACTCAGCAGTATCCTGCTGCCAGACTCTTGCAAGCTCTTTAGTGAGAAGGTGATGCTCGGGTCTTTCTAAGCGAGGATCTATTTGAAAAAGCCTTATTGCCTCGGTACGGGCCATCTCCAGTAGCGGCACATCAGAAAGTTTCGCCATACGTAAGTCCGGCAGTCCGCTTTGCCGGGTACCAAAGAATTCGCCCGGGCCCCTCAACCTCAAATCCTCCTCAGCCAACTGAAAACCATCTCGAGTCTTTTCTATTATGTCAAGTCGCTCCCTGCCTATCTCTGAAGGGTTCTCAGCCAAAAACATGCAGTAACTTTGTTCTTGCCCCCGCCCTACCCGACCACGGAACTGGTGTAGCTGGGATAGACCAAAACGGCCAGCGCTCTCCACCAGCATTACCGTAGCATTAGGGACATCTATTCCCACCTCTACCACCGGCGTTGAAACCAGAATATCCAGTTCGCCAGAGCGAAAACGGCGCATTGCCTCATCCTTTTCCGTGGCTGGCATGCGCCCGTGCAGCAAGCCTAATTTCAAATCGGGAAAGACCTCTTCAGATAGACGTTGATATTCAGCTACTGCTGCTTTAGCCTGTATAAATTCTGATTCCTCAACAAACGGGCAGATAAGAAAGGCCTGACGCCCGCTAACCACCTGACGGTGCATAAAAGCGTAGGCGCTTGCCCGCTGTGCTGGTTTAAGCCATTTTGTCTTCACTTCCTGTCTCCCGGGGGGAAGCTGGTCAATAACTGAGAGGTCAAGGTCGCCGTATAACGTTAAGGCTAAGGTGCGCGGGATAGGCGTCGCCGTCATCACCAACATGTGAGGATTAAAACCCTTCTGGCGCAGGACCGAACGCTGAGTAACCCCAAAACGGTGCTGCTCGTCAACCACAGCTAATCCCAAACGGTGAAACTTCACCTCTTTTTGAATCAGAGCATGGGTACCAATAGCCATATCTATATCTCCATCCGAGATACGCTGGTGGAGTTCTCGTTTTCTAGCTTGGTCAATATCGCCAACAAGTAAAGCTACCGTCAGAGGACGGGGTAATATTCCCGGGTAACTGCGCAGGTAGCCTTCACCATCCTGAGGACCTATCCTGGACAAAAGCTCACAAACAGTAGAGAAATGTTGCTCGGCCAGGATCTCAGTAGGCGCCATAAGTGCCCCTTGATAGCCATCAGCAATAGCTACCAGTAAAGCTGCCAGAGCCACTACCGTCTTGCCACTGCCTACCTCTCCCTGAAGTAACCGGGACATCGGCTTTGATTGTTGTAAGTCAGCTAGTAATTCTTGAAGAACTCTCTGCTGAGCCGTCGTCAACTCGAAGGGTAGAGACTTTATAAAAGTATCCAGTACTGGTGTCTTAATACTAAACGAATTACCTGGCTGGTTCTCTTGCCAGGCACGCTTCTTACTCAGCACACCCAACTGAAGCAGAAACAGCTCATCAAAAGCCAGGCGAACCCTGGCCCTATCTTTACTTTCTTCATCTTCCGGATAGTGCGCTTGGCTTATTGCCCGTGGTAGTTCCAGCAGGTTACATCGCTCTTTCAACTCCAATGGTAAAAAATCCTCCACCTGACAAGCCCACTGGTCAATAACTCCTTTCATTAGCTTTCTTACCTGGCGAGGACGTAAACCCTGGGTGAGAGGATAGACAGGCACCATACGCCCAGTGTGAATCAACTCTCTATCCTCTACTAACTCCCACTCCGGAGATTCAAACACGTAACGCCCACGAAACAAGCTTACCCGACCACTGAGCACTATCCTGGTATTAGTCGTTAGCGTCTTAGATAGATAAGGGTTATTAAACCAGACTGCTCTGACATTACCTGTATCGTCACCGACAATAGCTTCGGTGCTACGTCTGCCACCCAGCATAGTCACCCGAGCCTGCCATACGTTCGCCATTATGGTCTGCTCTCCTACCTCGCTAAGCTGCGAAATAGGCTTCATCTGGCTATAATCAAGGTGACGGCGAGGAAAGAAATAAAGCAGATCACGAACCGTTTCCACACCGAGCTTTTTGAGCTTGGCCGCTACACCTGAGCTAATACCCTTAATACAAGTCGCAGATGAATCAATAGATTTACTAACCACAGCAGGTTGTCTTGCCAAAGATATCTTGCTCACCACCCGGGGTGATTTAGCACCATCGGTTCGAGCTTTGCCATGCTCAAATTCAGCTAGAAAGCTGAGTACACTACTTACCCAGTGCTTACGCTGTTCCTTAGTTAGAGAAGCATAGTTGGAATTAACTAAGCGAAGTTTCTGAAAACGACTTAAAAGTTGCGGGGCAGTTATTGACTCTACAGTCTGCCCGGACCAACGTTGCAAGAATCTATCTAAACCACCAAATACCGCCGAATCTGAATATCCCTTTTCACACTCAAGTTCAAGAATTTTACACAGCGGCTCAACATTTATCGGCAAGGCCTTTCCTCCGTAGCCACTACGAACATAGCTAAGGGCTAGAAAAATTCAATTTTGGTATGTGTAGCATTGGTAAAGAAAGTCGTTTTCTCGAGGGTCTACTCTCACCGGCATCTTAGCTAATACTACCACCTTTTTGCCTCAAGGCTAAGATGAGGGTGCCTGGACCACCATGGACACCCAACCCTGGTCCTAGCCTAGCTATATGAATCAGCTTTTTATCAAAGACAGAAGCAATACGCTCCCTAAGCAAACTGGCTTCATCAGGAGTAGTGCTATGCACAATAGCTATCTCTTCGACGTTCAAAGTAGTCCTTACCAAATCAAATAAGCGCTCTAATCCTTTAGAACGGGTGCGGACTAAGCCGGCAGGGCAAAGCACACCATCCCGCATGGTAACCACTGGTTTTACATTTAGTACACTCCCCAGCAATACCTTAGTTTTACTAATTCGTCCTCCTAGAAGAAGGTATTTAAGGGTTTCAAAAACTCCGAGTATGCGTATATTAGAGATAGCTTGCTTTATCTCCTCCATTACTACCTGCAAGCTCTCACCAGCCTTAGCTAATCTGGCCGCAGCCATAATTATTAATCCTAGACCCATAGATACCGAAAATGAGTCTACTACCTCAATACGACGCCCTGTTTCCGCCAGCTCCCTGCCCTGTAACGCTGAACTGTAGGTACCGCTTGTCTTACTGGAAAGATGGATAGATACTACTTCCTCCGCCTCTCTTGACACCTTACTGTAAACACCAGCAAAGTCCGCTGGGGTCGGTTGGGAGGTAGTAGGATGAATAGGGCTTGTCACCAGTTTCTGGTAAAACTCATCCTGACTTATATCCACTCCATCTCGGTAAACCTTTTCACCAAAGCGTACATAGACTGGTACCACTGTAATCCCTAGCTGTTGAGCTATCGGGGATGGTAAATCCGATGTGCTATCGGTCACAATTTTAACTGTCATAAGAATTATTCATTCTTCAGCTTAATAATTACTCTCTATCCCCCAATACAGCTACCAATAAAAGACCAGGACCAGTATGCGTACCAATCACAGGGGTTGTTTTCGACCGGTAAATACGCTCCTTAGGGATTTTATTACTAAGCTGTTCAACTAGCGTCTCCGCATCATCTTCACAGGCAGCATTCTCAACTGCCAACCCCTCAACATGCGAATAGCTCATAGCAAAGTTATATAAATGGTCTAGTGCCTTAGCCCGAGAACGTTCCCTAGCAACAGGATGAACCACACCATCTTTCATAGTTATAATCGGGTTTACCCTTAGCATAGACCCCAGGAACGCTTGTGCCCTGCCAATGCGCCCACCCCTCTTGAGATATTCCAGCGTATCGAAAGCAGCAAGCAAATCTACACGAGACATATTGCGGTGTGTTATATCGATCACCTCTTCGATGCTAGCCCCAGCCTGGGCTGCTTTAGCAGCAGCAATAACTATGAATCCCTGTGCCATAACCGCCCATTGTGAATCAATCACTTCCACCCGGCATTTCCGCTTCATTAAACCTACGCTTTGTAATGCCACTTCATAGGTACCACTGAGTTTAGCAGAAAGAACGATGGACAAGATTGCGTCTGTCTCCTCAGCAAGCTTATCATAAGCCCCGGCGAAAGCCGCTGGC
>Ga0265594_1001286_pt1 | contig 19531 bp, 14 predicted proteins | sample saktaG_11_FD_190147 | JGI IMG/M metagenome (GOLD analysis project Ga0265594, IMG submission 190147) | Saline water microbial communities from Sakinaw Lake, British Columbia, Canada - sak_2011_5_24_80m | ecosystem: Environmental > Aquatic > Non-marine Saline and Alkaline > Saline ... | reverse complement strand
ACCCCGTTAGATAACTAATAAATTAATAAAAAACAATGTTTTAAACTAAATATCTAACGGGGTAAATAACCATAGGTGCAACCTATGGTATTTAACTAATCATATTAATATCAATCCTGAAGGGATTGAATAGAAAAACAATTTTTATGCAAGTTTTATTCAACCCTTTCAGGGTTGTAACATAATTTATTATTCCTTTAACTCCGCATTGCATACAGAGTTATTAATATTTTTCCCCTTCGGGGAAATTATCTTTAATAAAAAGAAAATGTTTTCCAAATAATTACTTTTTAATAACTCTAAATATAAAATAAGTAGTTTTATTTTGATATATTATATAATCACTTGATATTCTGATTGTTATCAGGCAACTGCCTGATTGGTTTTTGTTTCTCCAAATTTTTAAGAAGTCTAAAATAAACAAAAAATGATAAATATTAGCACAAAAATTGTTGCAAAACAATTATATTTGCTAAAAAAAAAATCGTAACCGTTCACACTCTATTTTTTATAATTAGATTTAGTCACTTAAGAAAAAAAAATTACCAACATTGTTGTCTATAATATAAATTTCTAATTGCTCTAATTACTCTAATTGACCTAAACAAGCCCTAATTTCCAATGTCTAAATTGGGGCATTGGTCATTATTTTGGTCATTTTGCATTGGGTATTGGTCATTTTTTAGGTCAATTAGGTCAATTAATTAATATATGTTTAATGATACAAACAGTTATAAAATAATAAGCTGTGAACGGTTAAAAAAAATCTTACTAAAATGAATTTTGTTGTTTACAAATCATCAGCCGGCTCTGGCAAGACATATACTCTTGTAAAAGAATATCTGAAAATTATTCTCAAAAATCCTGAGCAAAAGAAATACAGAAATGTCCTTGCCATAACTTTTACAAACAAAGCAGCTGACGAAATGAGACAAAGAGTGCTTGGTTATCTGAAAATGCTGTCAACAAAAGAAAACACACACTCAAATGCTTACAAATCATTATTATGTGATTTAAAAAATGAAACAAACCTTTCTGAAAAAGAAATATCTGAAAATTCCGAAAAAATTCTTAAATCAATATTACACGATTATTACAACTTCTCAATAGGGACAATAGATAGCTTTGTTTATAAAATTATAAGAACTTTTACTCACGACCTTAATATTCCTGTAAATTCTGAAATTGAACTTGATACCGAAGACCTGATTTCACAATCTATTGACCTGTTACTTAGCTATGTAAATACAGACAATAACGAAAAATTAACAAAAGTATTAACTGATTTTGTGAGCGAAAAAATAAAACAGGGAAAAAGCTGGAATGTTGAAAAAAACCTTAAAGATTTTACTAAATATATACTTGAAGAAGACCAAAACACTCAATATCTGATAACAAAACTAAAACAACTTTCTATTTCCGATTTTTTAAAAATAAAAGAACAGGTTAATAAAGAAATTAAGAATATTGAAACAGAAATGCACACTTATGCAGAAAAATCCTGTGATTTAATAAAAAACAACAATTTATCTGCTGATGATTTTTATATGAAAGGTAGAGGAATAGGAAAATATTTTGAAAACATAAAAAACAAATATTTTGATAAAATAAAACCAAATTCTTATGTCCAAAATGCTATTAATGATGACAAATGGTATGCTGGTAATAGCATACAATCTAAACGAATAGATGATATTAAAAATGAGCTTGAAAATTATTATGAAGAAATAATAAAATATTTAGATGAATATACTTTATTCAAGCTTATAAATAAAAACATATATCTTATTGCTTTGCTAAATGAAATAGAAAAAGCTTTTAATGAAATAAAATCACAAAATAACAAAGTGCTTATTTCTGAATTTAACAAAAAAATATCAGATGTTATACTAAAAAGTCCGGTGCCTTTTATCTATGAGCGCGTAGGCGAAAAATATGAACATTTTTTAATTGATGAATTTCAGGATACTTCACTTATTCAATGGCAAAACTTTTTGCCTCTGATTGATAACTCTTTGGCTAACAACAACTTTAATATGTTGGTAGGCGATGCCAAACAAGCAATATACAGATGGCGAGGCGGAGATGTAGATCAATTTATTAATTTACCAAAAGTGCCAAATAATAATAACAAACAAATTGTAAATCCCATATTTGTCGGGATAGAAAATGCTTTAAGAAGAAACTATGCAGAGATAAATCTTGAATATAATTATCGTTCAAAAAAAGAAATTATTGATTTTAATAATGCATTTTTTAATGAAGCGGCAAACTGTCTGTCTGATGAATATAAAAACATATATCAAAATATTAACCAGCAAATTCCTGACAAAGATAATACAGGTGGTTTGGTAAAAGTTAAATTTCTTGATTGTCCATCAGCAGAAGAACTAAACAATGCTAATTATGAGGAAACAGAAAAAATAATAAAAGAGCTATGTTCAAAAGAAAATTTTCAACTTAAAGATATTGCCGTTTTATGTCGCAAAAACAAACAGGCAACAGGAATAGCCAAATATTTAATAGAACATAATATTAAAGTAATATCTTCAGAATCGTTAATACTTGGAAACTCTTATACAATAAATTTTATCTATGGTGTAATAAAATTTTTAAATAATAACTCTGATAATATAGCAAAGGCACAGATAATAAATTTTCTTATTAACAGCAAAAAGATAAAATCACAATCTCTAAATCAAGTCCTTCAGCAAATTAAAGAAGACAAAGATTATCCTGTTGAAACATTTATTGACTACCTGAAAAAACAAGGATTTGCTCTAAATATATCACAATTAGTTAAACTTTCTGTTTATGAACTTTGCGAAGAAATTATACACATTTTTAAACTTGATATTTCTTCAGGCATACAGTTTTTTCTTGATGCAGTATATAGTTTTTCTTTAAAAAATAATACTAATATTATTGATTTTATTCAGTGGTGGGAAGATAAAAAAGATAAAACATCTGTCATTGCCCCTGAAGAAATTGATGCTGTCAGAATAATGACTATACATAAATCAAAAGGTCTTGAATTTCCTGTTGTAATATATCCTTTTGCTATACAAAAATTTGAAACAGGAAGAAATAAATATACTTGGGTTGACTTTAATAATACTAAACTTGAAGAATTAAAAGTATTGCTGTTGCCTGTAAACAAAGGACTTTTAGATACTGAATTTTCAGATATTTATGAAAAAGAAAAAGACAAATCATATCTTGACCTTATTAATCTACTTTATGTTGTAATGACGCGGGCTTCTGAAAGATTATATATCTTAACACAAAATACTAAAAAAATAAATCAACCATTAAAATCTGTTCCTGAAATATTTGCAAAATATTTAGAAAATGATTATAATCCTGAAAAATTAGAATATGAATATGGGAATGCTGATATTCATAAACCTTTGTCAACAAAACAGGAAGAAAATATATGTAATTTGAATAAATTTATTTTTAGCAGCTGGAAAGAAAAAATTCCATTAAAAATTAGTGATACACAAAATGAAAGATGGGGAAATATTGTTCACACAGCTTTTTCAAAAATAAATAATGCAGGTGATATTGATAATGTATTAGAAGATATGTATCTTAAAGACATAATTAATGCTCTTGAAAAGAATGAATTAAATAATGAAATATTAACATTACTTTCCAATCCTGAAATAAAACCTTTTTTTGCAAAAAATCTGATTATCCGAAATGAAGCGGAAATACTTTCATCAAAAGGAAAGACCTTTCGTCCTGACCGTATAATAATGTCTGCCAATAAAACTATTATAATAGATTATAAAACAGGCAAACCTGCTCAGGAACATAAAGAGCAAATTAATGAATATGCTAAAATATTATCAGAAATGGAATATCATAATATAGAAAAATATCTTATCTATATAAGAGAAAACAAAGTTGTAAAAGTTTAATGGCTTATAAAAAAATAAAAATATAGTTAAAAAATTTTGTTTTATTATTTTTTTATCTTAAAATTGCAAAAAATTTATTCAATTAAAAATTAACTAAAATAAAATTATCATGAAAAAAGTATTTATCATTGTTCTTGCAGCTTTTTCTTGCTTTGCTCAACAAGGATTTTCACAGGAAAAACAAGAAAAAAACCCTATAATAAAGTTTGATACCAAGACATACGATTTTGGCACAGTAAAAGAAGAACTTGGTGATATTGAAGCTGTTTTTAATTTTACAAATGTTGGGAATGATACTTTAAAATTATTAACGGTAAAAGCAAGTTGTGGATGTACTTCTACAAAATACACAAAAGAACCTGTATTACCGGGCGAAAAAGGTTTTGTAAAAGCTATATATGGCACTAAAAACAGACCCGAAAAATTCAGAAAAGGTGTTACTGTTACTACAAATGACCCTCAAAATCAAAGAATTACATTAGTAATCAGTGGTGAGGTTACACCAAGAATTCAGACATATAAGGACTGGTATCCTACTAAAGTTGGTAATCTTAGATTCAAAACAAATCATCTTGCTTTTACGAAAATTAATAATGACGAGGTAAGAACAGATACATTGATAGTATATAATGAATGGGATAAAGATATGAAGATATTAAGCTTTAAAAATGTTACACCATTTTTTACATGCAAAGCAGAATCGGAAGTTATCAAACCATCTAAAACAGGAAATATTATCATAACATATGATGCTACAAAAAGAAAAAATGACTATGGACTACAATTTAGCAGATTTACAATGATGACCAATGATGAACTGCAACCTGAAAAAAAATTGATAGTAAGTGCAGAAGTTGTTGAAAATTTTTCTAAACTAACACCTGAGCAACTTAAAAATGCACCTAAAATTGCGTTTGATAATCCCGTTTATGACTTTGGCTCAGTAAAAACAGGAGAAAAGGTCTTATATGGTTTTGTCTTTAAAAATCAAGGCAAAACAGACCTTATAATAAGAAATGTAAAAGCAAGCTGCGGATGTACTGCTACAAATCCTGAAAAAACAACACTAAAACCGGAAGAATCCAGTAAAATAAATATTAGTTTTAATACAAGTGGACGTAGCGGAAACCAACACAAAACAATAACAGTAATATGTAATGACCCTAATAAATCTACAACAGTCCTTAGTGTTAAGGGTATGGTTACTAAATAGTTTTTGTTTATAAAGTAATTGATAAACCGTTGAAACGGTTATATCTATGTAATTTTTTTCATTAACACCTCGTTGAAACGAGGTGTTAATGAAATAGAAATGTTTATATGCACCATGATAAATCACGGTATATATAAACATTTTCTTTTTTAGTAACCGTTTTAATGAATTTTTTATAAAATATAAGGAATAATGTTTTAAAAGGCAGGGACAATAATAATAAAATATAATTTATGAACTTAGCGAAGCGATCTCACGAAGTAATAATTTAGATTAAAATTTGTAGCAGAATCATTAACATTAAATTTTTTCGTCAATCCAGTCGCCATTTTCTTTAATTATGTTAATTAGTTGATCTACAGCATATTTTTCGTCAATATTTTTTTTAACAATTTGGTCTTTTTTATACAGAGTGATTTTGTTTTTACCTGAGCCAACATATCCATAATCAATATCATTCATTTCACCCGGACCATTTACTATACATCCCATTATTCCTATTTTCAGTCCTTTTAAATGATGAGTGTGTTTACGAATTTCTGTTAGGGTTTTTTCTATATTAAATAGTGTTCTCCCGCATGAAGGACAAGAGATATATTCAGTTTGCGAAAATCTGTTGCCTGTTGCCTGTAAAATTTTAAAACAAGTATTATTTATAAAATTTAAGTCATATTTTTTGTCGGTCTTAATCCATATTCCATCTCCTAATCCATCAATGAGCAATGTTGCAAAATCTATTGAGCTATATAATTGAAATTGTTTTTTGTTTAATTCATTATATTTTATTTTTATAATAACAGGCGTTTCAGAGTTATTATTTATTAATTTAAAAAACATTTTACGTTGTCCTCTTACTTTATCTTTGGCTTGTATTTCAAAGATAAGCACAGCTGTTGGGTCTGTTTTTATTTTATTTATAAATTTATCATTAAGATTTTTTAAAGTAATATTGACAAAATTTATTTTATCAGATTTTTTATCGCATCTGAAATATTCTTCTCCTTGAAATAAAGGGAATACATTGTTTTTTGACTTATCAAAAATATCATTATCCTGAATTAAGTATAGAGAATCAGGATGAGTAAATTTTATTTTTTGTTTTCCAATATACAGGTAATCACATGCTCTATTGTTTTTGAGCCATTTATTATTCTTTTTGTTGTATCCTATTTCCTTAAACATCATTTTTAGTTCATCTTCTGAGTTAAAAAATGCTTTATCTTTATCAGATATATCGGCAATGACAACAGGAACATTTTTGCTTCCTGTATTTTTGATGTTAAGTGTTTTTCTTCTTTTATATGAAAAAGGGCTTGTAATTATTTGAGCAGGTCTTTTTTCAACAGGTTTATTTATTCTTTTTGAATATCTGTTAATCAATGTTTTGGCAACAGGTATTTCAAGTTCCGGCTTTTCTGTAAGAGACACGCGTATGGTATTGCCAATGCCATCTTCAAGTAAAGCACCTATTCCTGCGGCAGATTTTATTCTTGCATCGTCTCCTTGTCCTGCTTCTGTAACGCCAAGATGTTGTGGATATATTATTCCATGTTTAATCATCCTGTTTTGTAATAATCGGCAAGCTTGTATCATAGTTTTTGTATTGCTTGCTTTCATAGACAGAACAATATTATAAAAGTTTAATTCTTCGCATATACATACAAATTCCATAGCAGCTTCAACCATACCAAGAGGCGTGTTTCCATAACGGTTCATTATTCTTTGTGATAAAGAGCCATGATTACTTCCTATACGAATGGCTGTATTATGTTGTTTACATATTTTAATTAAAGGAGTGATACGATTTTTTATTTTTTCTATCTCATAATCATATTCTTTGTCAGTATATTTTAATTTTGCATTTTCTTTTCTATCTACATAATTTCCAGGATTTATTCTTACTTTTTCAACTATAGATGCAGCTATTTCAGCTGCTTTTGGATTAAAATGCACATCAGCTATTAAAGGGACATTATATCCTCGTTTTCTTAATTCATTTTTAATATTTTTAAGATTTTCCGCCTCTTTAATATTTGAACTTGTAATACGGACATATTCGCATCCTGCATTAATCATTCTTATGGCTTGCTCAACATTGCCAATAGTATTCATTGTATCAATATTTGTCATAGATTGAATGCGGATAGGATTATCTCCGCCAAGAGGAACATTGCCGATATTTACAATGCGTGCCTTAAACCTTGAATAAGATGTTAAACTGTTACAATAAATTAAATCTGATTTATCTGTATTATTTTTCATTAATTTTTTAATCATATAAGTATTTAACAGTTTAGCAATTTAGCAATTTAACAGTTTAACAGTTTAACAATTTAGCAATTTAATCTGTTTAAATAACTGTAAATATTAGATAATTATTATATAATCTTAAATTTATCCCAGTCAAGGGCAACAGTAAACTGTTTGCGAAAGTTCTCCATCTTATATTTAGAGAGTTCTATTGTTTCTATTGACTCAGTATCAGGTTTTGTTTTGGATATGATTTTCCCTTTTGGGTTGATAACCATAGAATTGCCGGAGAAAGGTATTTTATTTCCATCTGTTCCTATTCTGTTAACTCCAATAATATATGATTGATTTTCAATAGCACGTGCAATCAAGAGTGATTTCCATGTATAGTTTTTATGTTTAGGCCAATTTGCTATATAAATCAAGCAATCATACTCGTAAATATCTGTAAAAGTATTTTTGCTCCATACAGGAAATCTTAAATCATAACATACTAATGGTCTTATCTTCCATCCTTTTGTTTCAACAATCAATTTTTTATTTCCTTTTGATGAATAAATATGTTCTTTTGCCGGACGAAACAAATGCCTTTTGTCATATTTTTGATAATCACCATCAGGATTCATCCATATTAGTCGGTTATAATAATTATCATCTTCTTTTATCAACAAACTACCGGTTACAACACATTTTTTTTCTTTTGCTGTATTTTTGAGCCATTGTATTGTCTCTCCATTACTATTTTCAGCATAGTTGTTAAAATTAGGAGAAAATCCTGAGTTAAACATTTCAGGCAATACAATTATGTCTGTATTATTAATATCAGATATTTTTTTTTCAAAAGCATCTAAATTGGCTTGAACATCTTCCCAAATCAAATTTGACTGAATAATTGTAATTTTTAAATTATTCATATTAAAAAGTTTAATATATATAAATTTTGCACAAAGTTAAGTAATAATATCAAATATAATTAGTTTTGTCTGTTTTTTGTGCAAAAAGAGTTTAGATGTTTTTGAAATTAAAAAGAGAATCTTTGGTATTTTTTTAACTAAATATTTGATAAATAAAATTATTTTTGTTTATCTTTGCATTTTTATTTTTATTAAAACATATAAATATGTCAAAAAGTTGTGAACTTACAGGAAAAAGAATGATGGTTGGAAATAATGTTTCTCATTCTCATATTAAAACCAAAAGAAAATTTTATGCTAATCTACAGGTCAAAAAATTTTTCCTGCCTGAAGAAAATAAGTGGATAACATTAAAAGTTTCTACTTCAATGCTGAGAACTATTAATAAAAAAGGAATAAGCGCCTGTATAAAAGAAGCAAGAGAAAAAGGTATTTTAAAAAAATAGTTTATGTTTTTTTTATTTTTTTGCAAATGCTATTGCTATATAGTTAGTAATAGCATTTTTTTTTATATTTTACTAATTCTAAAAAAACTAAATATGAAAAAATCAATCTTATTATTTATAATATCATTTGCTATTATAACTTCATGTAATAATAAAAAACATAATGATAACAAAGCAAAATTAAGAGGGCTTGTTGATACTATTGGTTTTGCTCATCAATCATGGCAAATGGATTCTATTATAAGCCGAATTAATAATACACAGGGAGATTTATTACAAAATGCTCTAAAAACAGCAGATGTTAATAACAATACACAATGGAAAGCAATAATATCTCCTCATGATGATTATACTTATGCAGGATATTCTTATCTCACCGGCATAAAAAATATAAAAGCCCATATAATTATATTTTTTGGAGTAACACATAAAGCCCGTGTTTTGGGATTGGAAAATCAAATTGTTTTTGATAATTATATATCATGGAGAGGAGCTTATGGAGAGATTAAACCATCTTCAATTCGTGAAGAGATTATTAAACAACTGCCAAAAGATATGTATCAGATTAATGATTCAATGCAAGGTATGGAACATTCTGTTGAAGCCATCTTACCTTTTTTGCAATATTATAATCATAACATTGAATTTGTATCTATTTTAGTGCCTTATATGTCTTATGACAGAATGATAGAAATTGCCAGACCATTAGCACAGTCCATTAAAAAAATAGCAAAACAAAAAAACTGGAAATGGGGCAAAGATTACGCATTTGTTATAAGCACTGATGCTGTGCATTATGGAGATAAGGACTGGGGAACCTCAGAACTCAATTTTTATGGCTCTGATACAGCAGGATATAAAAAAGCTGTTAACCATGAGTATGAAATAATAAATAGTTCTCTTACAGGCAAACTTTCTCAGTCAAAAATTAAAAAATTTATCAACTATACTACTGACACTACAAACTTTAAAAAAGGAACTTGGTCGTGGTGTGGCAGATATTCTGTGCCTATGGGTTTAATGACAGCATATAACTTACAAATTTTACTGGATGAGAAATTGAATGGAACTTTATTATCATATTCTACAAGTATTGACCACAAACATATTCGCGTTGATGACATTAAAATGGGCGTTACTGCACCTGCAAATATTCATCACTGGGTAGGTTATGCAAGTATTGGATACGATTAAATTAATTATCAATTATGAATTATGAAATTTGGAACTTGATACTGAAAACTTTTGACTTTTATCTTGGCTGAATTCAACGGTATAAACAGATAAATTTATAGTAATGCCAAATAATATTTATGAATTTATTATTATAACTGATAATAATAAAATAAAAAATAATGTAAAGACACAATGCAATGTAGAGACGCAAAATTCGTCAGTAGCCGAACAAGTTTTTGCGTCTCTACAAATATAGCAGGAACAATAATTTTTTTTTACGTTTTCTCAATTAAACATAAACAGATGAAACATCCACAACCAAAGACAATTAAAGTTTTAGGTTTAATATTGTAAATTTAAAAACTTATCAGGTATCCGACAGCCGCTGCTACTGCCACTTCCGCTATTTTTTTAATATTTTTACTACATTGCGTTTTACCCATTTTGCTTCCATAACACGATAAGGATATTTTGATTTCATTTGTTGTGCATTTGGACAGTCAATACGATGAATTTTTATTCCGTCTTTTACAGTTATAAAGGCAAAGATATTATCACCAAAATCAGGATTACAACATTTTGCTAATTTATAATCAACTTTACCAAAATCATATCCTGTAATTGATATATTACTTTTACCGGGACTGGTATATTTAACAAAATCCTTAACATTTTCTTTGGTGATAGGTTGAGTAAGTTTATCATCAGTTTTTTGAGTAGTTATAAAAATATTTTTGATTTTAGATACATCAATTTTTTTTGTTGCTATGGAGTGATAGAGTTCTAATATATTATCTAATTTAGAATCAGATAATATTTTTTGTATATTTTCATTATTAAATTTTATTTTAAGTTGGTTAAATTTTCGTTTTAAGATTTCTTTTCCCAACTCTGCTTTTTTGTATCTTTCGTGGTTTATAAAACGTTTGATTTTTGCTTTGGCACTTTTACTATTTACAAAGTTAAGCCAGTCAGGTTTGGGCTTTTGATTTTTAGAAGTGATTATCTCTACTTTATCGCCATTTTGCAAAATATGTCTTATAGGGACTGTTTTATTATTTACTTTAGCTCCGGTGCATTTGTCTCCTATATCTGAATGTATTTGATAAGCAAAGTCAAGGACAGTTGCTTTGTATGGCAGTTTTTTTAGGTCTCCTTCTGGAGTAAAGATAAAAATTTCATTAGAATAGCGATTTAGTTTGGTGCTGTCAAATGTTTTTGTGTCAGGATTTTCAAGTATATTTCTTACATTTTTAAGCCATTGGTCAGGACTTTCAATATTTTTTTCTTTTCCTTTATATCTCCAGTGCGAAGCATTTCCTTTTTCAGCTATTTCATCCATTCTTTTTGTCCTTATTTGCACTTCTATCCATCTGTTATCATGTGTTGATACTGTTGTATGCAAAGATTCATAGCCATTAAGTTTAGGAAAAGAAATCCAGTCACGCAAACGGTTTGTATTTGGATTATAAATATTTGTTACAATAGAATATACTCTCCAGCAATCTGTTTTTTCATTTTCAAAAGAAATATTTATTATTATCCTGATAGCAAAGATGTCGTAAACTTCTTCAAATCTTATATTTTGTTTTTGCATTTTATTCCATACAGAATATACTGACTTATATCGTGTTTTGATTTTATAATCAAAATTATTGTCATCTAATTGTCTTTTTATTGGTTTAACAAATTCTTTAATAAATGCATTATGTTTTGCCTTTGTATCTCTTTGTTTTTTATCAATAGCATCATATATTTCAGATTTTGTATATTTCATAGCAAGGTCTTCTAATTCTTTTTTAACATTATAAAGTCCAATTCTATGAGCTATAGGGCAATAGATAAGATGTGCCTCTGTTGAGATTTTTATTTGTTCTTGTTTTGGCATTAAATTTAGAGTCCGCATATTGTAAAGCTGAATTGCTAATTTTATTAGTATTATGCGCACATCATCTGCTTCTGTGAGGAGTAATTTTATAAATCTTTCCGGCTGGGATGATATATTTTTATTTTCAAAGGTAAATGATAATTTTTTTAATCCTTTGAGTATAGTTATAACTGTTTTGCCAAAGTTTTTTTCAACTGTTTGTAATAAATCATTATTTTTTTCAACAGCATCGTATAATAATGAACATATTATTGAATTAGTATCTAATATTATTTCTTTGGCTGTAATCTGTGCTATTGCCAGAGGTCGTAAGATGTAAGGTCTTCCTGATTTTTGTTGTGTGTTTTTTAAATTTTCAGATGCTATATCAAATGCCAGACCAATTAATTTTATATCATTTTCTTTAATTAATAGCTTACTCGTTTTTAATAATGAATGATATTTGGTAAGGATATGTTTTTTTTCCTGATTTGTTATCTGTTTTGCCATGGTGGGATAATAAAAGTCATTACAGATAAAAGTTTAAGATTCAATAAATATTTACACATGAAATTTTGTAAAGCAGAATATCTTATAGGGGTTCTATTGTTCTTACTTTTTACTTTCTTGCTTCTCACTTTTATCTTCTTTTTTAGGAACAAACAGTTTATCATATTGTTTTTTGATTTTACTGTCTGAAGCTAAGAATTTTTTTGCAACAGAGATAGTTGCTTTTGCTGAGTCAGATTTATTATTTTCATTTAAATAGTCAGAATATAAGATAAAAGCATCTATTAGTACAGGTTCTGTTATTTCACTAGATTTATAATTAGGGTTTTCATAATTTTTATATAGATGAGTCATAGAAGTATCTATACTCATCTCGGCCTGAGATTCGTTGTTTGATAAAGCATCACATACGCCTTTTGCAAACATTACATTATAATCATCAAAATCAAATTTCATTATTTCTTTAAATGTATATGACGCTTTTTTATAATTTTTATCTTTATAATAATTTTGTGCCTGTTCTACAGCAGTTTTCTTTAATTTGTTAAAATAACTTTGTTCATGATTATAAGATTCATTTTTTTTATCTTTTTTTCTGAATTTAGCAGCATATTTTAAGGCATCTTTAAAAGCTTTTGGATAGTCCTCTTTAATACTTGGTTCATCCATCAAAGATATCTCATAATAGCTCATAGATAAATAAAGATAAGGTTCCGAATATCTTTTTGTTTTTTCATTAATTATATATTTTTCAGCTTTATAAATACAATCTTCATATTTTTCGTCCATATAAAGGCTCTCCAACTTTTCAAATTTTTTTTCATTTTTTTCTTCTTCCTGAGCAACAGAAAACTTATTGATGATTAGCACTAAAAATACTGCTATTATTACTATTTTTTTCATAATTGGTTTATTTTTTTTAATTGTTTAGAATTTAAGTTGAATTTTAAATAAAAAAAGGATACAAATTTATTAAACACAAAAATAGTTTATTTTTTTTAATTTCTGTATTTATAAACATTTTTTTTTATAACCTGAATTATTACTTCGTGAGATCGGTTATTCGCTTCGCTCATGAGATCACTTCGTTAAGTTCGCTAAGTTCATAAATTAAATTATATGTTATTATCATTAGCCCCGTCCTTCAGGGCGGGGTATAGATTTAAGCAACACCCACTTCTGCGAAATTTTGAAAAGTTTATTTTTTATTTTATAAAATTTTCAAAATTTTACAGATGGTGTCATGCTTTTATCCTTGTCCCCGCCTTAAAAGGCGGGGACAAGGATATATATTTTCTGAAAATTTATGGATAATCCAGGATAATAAACAAATTTACAATTTATTTATAAGATGCAATTAATAGAAGTCCCCTTAAGAAAGTTATTTATATTACTTTCTATCCTGTTCTGTATGTCAAGTTCATCATATTTTATAAATTTTTTGCCTGTAATATTTTCGTAAAGTTCTATATATCTTTTTGATACAGAATTTATAAATTTATCAGTCATTTCAGGAATTTTTTGATTTTTTTGTCCATTAAAATTATTTTTCATAAGCCATTCTCTTACAAATTCTTTTGACAGCTGTTTTTGTGGCTCATTATTTTTTTGTCTTTCATTATATCCTTTTTTATAAAAATATCTTGAAGAATCTGGAGTATGAATTTCGTCAATAAGATATATCTTATCATTATATTTACCAAATTCATATTTGGTATCAACTAATATTAATCCCATCTTATTAGCAATATCAGTTCCTCGCTTAAATAATGCTTTTGTATAATATTCTAATTTTTCATAATCATTTTTGCTTATTAATTTATCTAAATCAGATAAAATATCTTTTTTAGATATATCTTTATCATGTCCGTTATCTTCTTTTGTGCTAGGCGTGATTATTGGCTCAGGAAACTTATCATTTTCTTTCATTCCGTCAGGCATAGATATTCCACAAATAATCCTTTTGTCTTGTTTATATTCACGCCATGCATGACCTGACAGATAACCTCTTATAACCATCTCTATTTTAAATGGTTTACATAATATTCCAACACTAACCATAGGATCAGGCACAGCAATTTTCCAGTTAGGAATAATATCATCGCTAGCATCAAGAAATTCTGCTGCAATTTGATTTAATACCTGACCTTTGTAAGGAATAGCTTTTGGTAAAACAATATCAAAAGATGAAATTCTGTCTGTTGCAATCATTATTAACATTTTATCATCTATTGTATAAATATCTCTTACTTTTCCTTTATAAAAATTTGTTTGTTTAGGAAAATTAAAATTGGTTTTATTTAAAATATTAGTCATAATAAATATGTTCTGTTTAAAAATGTTGGAATTATTAATAATTATCACAAAAGTAATTAAATTTTTTTGTAAAAGTCATAAATCGTTGAATGATTTAAATTTTAAACCACCCAATTTATGTATAAACAACTGACGGGTTAACCCGTCAGTTTAAAATATAATCTGCATAAAGAAAAAAAATATTTATATTTTTTATTGTTATTTTATATTTTTTTATTACATTTGGAATTTTAAATAATTAAATTAATTTTAATAACCTATAAAATATAAAAACTATGAAAACAAAAATACTTATTTCATTATTTGTTGTCTCATTGTTTGGTATAGTATTAGTTAATGCACAGTGTACTCCTGACCCTGCATATACAAATACCGGTCTTTATCCTGCTGACAGTTTGCCACATGCTGATGTTGGAACTTCTTACAGCACAATAATGACAATAGTAATTCCTGCTGATACAATTCTTCCTATAGTAGGTGCTGTTCCTATTGATTCCGTAGGTATTACCAGTATTGATGGATTATCTGCCAATCTTACATATCAGGCAGATGCTACAAATGATTACTGGCCGGGAGGAACATCCGGCTGTATATTGATTTCAGGCACACCTGCACCTGCTGATGCAGGAATTGATACTTTAACATTTAATATACAAACTTGTTTACAAGGGCAGCAAATTCCTGGCACGGAAGTACGTATACTTAGAATACAAGGAACCAGCGGAATAGAAATAATTATACCTGACAAATTTAATGTCTTGCAAAATTTACCAAATCCTTTTTCTAATAAGACAAAAATTGTTTATACTACTCCTGTAAATGATAATTTTGATTTTACTGTTTATAACATTATTGGTGATGTTGTTTCCCAAAAATCTTTAAAAGCCAAAGCCGGCACTAATAATATCATTTTTGATGCAGATGGCTTAACATCAGGAATATATTTATATAAAATAAGTAATGAAAATCAGGTTATCACAAAAAGAATGATAATTTCTAAATAATTGGGTCTCAGACCAAATTATCTGATTGCAGGATTTTTAAAATGATGCTAAAATATTTATTTCAATCTGTTCATTATCTGTTTTAATTTGTTGTTGTTTTTTGAGCAAAAGATTAGAAAATTTGAATATTATGAGGAATAAAGAATCTTTTAATCTTTCAATCTGGTATGTTAATTTTGACGTATTTATTATAAATATTTTTCCTGAAAAAATTAAGTTTTTTTTAATAAGGTAATAAGGTTGAAAAACTGACAGAATTTGTATTTTTCTACTAAGGTCTAAAATCTTTAAAATAAGGTTTTTAAAACCTTATCATAAAAAAATAACCTTAGTAGAAATATTGAATACGCTATAAAAATAACCTTATTACCTTATTTAGTATATACAAAATTTGCAGGAAATTTTTTGGCGAATTATCCTACAAAATTAACACACCACTTTTAATTTTTCAATCTTTTATAAACAGCAAACATTCATAATTAAATTAATGACATTTTCTGTAACAATTCTTGGGTCTGGCTCTGCTATACCAATAGCAAACAGACATCTCAGCGCTCAGATACTTAATGTAAATGAGCGTTTGTTTTTAATTGACTGTGGTGAAGGCACGCAATTGCAGTTAAGAAAGTATAATATCAAATTTCAACGAATTAATAATATTTTTATCAGTCATTTGCACGGAGACCATTATTTTGGGCTAATATGCTTATTAAATACAATGCATTTGCTTGGCAGAACTAATGAACTTCATTTATATGCTTTTTCTGAGTTAAAACAAATAATTGATATACAATTAAAAGCATCTAACACAAAATTGTCTTATCCTCTTATTTTTCATTCATTAAAATGTGATGTTTCTAAAATTATTTTTGAAGATGACAGATTATCTGTAAAAACAATAATATTAAATCATGGTATTCCTGATTGTGGATTTTTATTTAAAGAAAAAAAACATGAAAGGAATATAAAAAAAGATGTTCTTAATGAAATAAATATACCTTTTACAGAATTTAGTAAAATAAAAAATGGTGAAGATTATATAGATGATAATGGCAAAGTGTATAAAAATGCTGTTCTAACTATTGAACCACCAAAGCCACGTTCTTATGCATATTGCTCTGATACTAAATATTTTGAGCCAATAGTTGAACAAATAAAAAATGTGGACTTGCTTTATCACGAAGCAACATTTATGGAAGATAAAAAAATAAATGCAGAACAAAGATTTCATTCAACAGCAAAACAATCTGCAGAAATTGCAAAAAAAGCAAATGCAAATAAACTTGTTATCGGACATTTTTCTGCAAGATATAAGGACTTAAACTTATTGTTAAAAGAAGCAAAAAGCATTTTCTCTAATACTTTTCTTGCAGAAGATGGCAAAAAATTTGATATTTAACAATTTATAAAATTATGATTTTAATTGCAGACAGTGGCTCTACAAAGACGGACTGGAAATTAATAAATGCTCAAAAAGAGATTGAAGATTTTCAGACCATAGGATTTAATCCTTATTTTATTGATTATAAAGATATTGAAAAAATATTAAGAAAGGACTTAATCCCTAAAATTGACTGTATTTCTGTCAGAAAAATATATTATTATGGAGCAGGATGCTCTTCTAAGCAAAAATGTGATATTGTTGCAAAAGTTTTGAATAATATTTTTATTAATGCAGATGTTACAGTAGAGCATGATTTACTTGGTGCATCAAGATCTTTATGCGGTAGGAGTGAGGCAATCGTTTGTATTTTGGGAACCGGCTCAAGTTCATGTTATTATGATGGAAAAAATATTGTAGAAAATATGCCTTTGTTTGGATATATGTTTGGTGATGAAGGTAGCAGTGCCCAGTTTGGCAAAATATTTATAAAAGCATATTTAAAAGATGAATTGCCAACAGAGATAAAAAATATCTTTTACAAAAAATATAAACTCAGTAATGAAGATATACTTGACTGCGTTTATAAGCAAGCTTATCCTAATAGATTTTTGGCTTCTTTTGGTATGTTTTTTTCTGAAAATATAAAGAATCCTTATATTTATAATATTGTTGAATCCTGCTTTGACAGTTTTTTTTATTATCAGATTTGTCGCTATTCAAACTATAAATCCGTTCCGGTAAATTGTGTTGGCTCAATAGCATTTTATTTTAAAGATATACTTAAAAAAGTTGCTAAAAAAAATAATGTATCAATAAAAAAGATAGTTAAATCGCCAATACAAGGGTTAATGGAATATCATCTTATGGTTTAGCTCAATATTTTTTGCATATACAATGGTGCAGACGATAATGCACTATTTATCAATGTATTGTTTCCCAATGTCCTCTCCATGTTTGATTATCTCTTTACTTTTTATTCTACCAGTCCGAATAGCAAATGAATTAATAATTTTTCCTTCTTTTGATTCTACTGCATTAGTTAATACTTTAATTGCACCTTTATCACCAGTGCTACCCATTGTAACAAAAATAATCACCTTTTTATCATTAAAATTTGCCTTTGAGATAAATGTGTTAACTGCCGGAGCTGACCTTGATGCCCAAACCGGTGTCCCTAAGAATATTATGTCATAATTGTCCAAGTTAAAATCCATAGGTTTTATTTCACTACACTTTCCTTTTCTTGCACAATATCCTCCATTAATAAAGCCAAATAATCCTTTTCTTCTTTTTACTTCTTCAATTTTTTTTATATCTGCATTTAATGTTTTTGCAATTGCTTTTGCAACGGATTCTGTTTTTCCGGTCAAAGAATAATATACTATTAATGTTTTTGTTTTCATTATGCTACTTTAGTTTTATATAAATGTTTCTGAAATTCAATAAACAGCGATGTTATGTTTGAAACATCACCCAATATTTCTTTCGCATCTTCCAACGATTGATATTTATTTGTCAGTAAGATTGGTAATTTATCCTGATCAAGTTCTTCAACGCCTGTTTCTACATATTTACTCAATACAAATTCTATAAACTCTTTTTGTTTGTCGTTGAGTAATGCAAAAATTGTTGCTTCGGCTCTTGTTACCCTTTCTTCTCTTGTTATTGGTTTTATGTCACTGTTAAACACATATTCCAACACATCATATAAATCGCTTTTTTCTGCGTTAATTAGCTTTTGTAGTGTGTTTAATTCATCTTTTCCGAAACCTGCTTCGTCCAACTTTTCAAGCAATGTTTTTCTTGTTATTGGATTACTCCAAATTATTCGCAATTCTTCTTCGCTTTTGAAGAAATTGGGAAGTTCTCCAAATAAGTTATTTAAAAATTCTTCTGCTGAAATTGGCTTGCCGTCAGCACTCCAAAACGAAGTAGCAATCATATATTGTATTTCACGTTCTTTACCATCGCTCAATTTAATTTTAATTTTTTTTCGTTTTTCTTTTTTATCTCCATCTTCCGGCTCTTTAGGTTCTTTGGGAGGTTCTGGTACTATTATGTCTGGTTGTCCTTCAGGTTCAACAGGTTCACCGTCCCATTCAGGGTCTGAAAAACGTTGATATGCATCTACAAAATCATAAATAGTAAAAAATTCTTTTCCGTCAAATAAACGTGTTCCTCTGCCAACAATTTGTTTAAACTCTATAATTTGATTAATCGGACGCATTAATACAATATTTCGAATATTTCTTGCATCTACGCCTGTTGAAAGTTTCTGAGAAGTAGTTAGAATAGTTGGAATAAGTTTTTCATTATCTTGAAATTCCCTTAAAAATTGTTCTCCTATTTCTCCATCATTACTAGTAACACGAACACAATAATTTGGGTCTTTGCTTTTTTTGAATTGATTTACCAAATCACGAACTGCTGCTGCGTGGACTTGAGTAGCACAAAAAATAATAGATTTATCGTTCTGATTAGCTTCGTTCATAAATATTTGAACTCGTTTCGCCTCTCTTTCCTTT
>Ga0265594_1001284_pt1 | contig 19541 bp, 24 predicted proteins | sample saktaG_11_FD_190147 | JGI IMG/M metagenome (GOLD analysis project Ga0265594, IMG submission 190147) | Saline water microbial communities from Sakinaw Lake, British Columbia, Canada - sak_2011_5_24_80m | ecosystem: Environmental > Aquatic > Non-marine Saline and Alkaline > Saline ... | reverse complement strand
TCGCTTACAGGTCTAAAAATAATTATTTAAAGGTCGCTTTAGATAAAAAACTGAAACCTTTTTCGGTAAGAAAATTAATTACCGAACCAGACCCCATTTCGGTAAGATAGTTAAATTACTTGACACGAATTTTCGGTTTAAATTAAAACTTATCAGACCGATTAATTGGATTTTTCTTTTTTTAGAAAAAATAGGTAAAAAATCCTTAAAAGGCACAAGACGGCAACCGCAATATACCACCAGCCGTTAACAGTTAACAGAGATGGTATCCATTTGGCAACTAAAATTCCTACTAAGATGCAGAATAATCCGATAATCTTATAATCAAACCATCTCATTGACGGACACATTGATTGAATTTTTTTGTCAGCCCAAGTAAAAATGCTCATATATAATTAATTTATTGTTTTTTCGACCTTTGCCGATTTTTATCTTTTTAAGTTTTCCTTTTTAAATTTTTAAAAGTTTCCGTTTAATATTTAAAATTATGACGCCGATTGTACCGGTCAGAAAAGCCAAAGGGCAAACAAGGATAGCTAAAAAGAAAAATATTATACTCAAGAAGTCCGCCAAATATTTCAATATAGCAATATGCCCCGATAAAACTCCTAAAGCGTAAAAAATATTATGAAGGAGAATACTTACAAAAAACCCAGTGGCGGAAATACCTGCCAAGAGTAAAAATGACTTAAGGAGATTCCCGATTTTTTCCCTGCGGGTAAAAAATATTAAGGCCATCCCCAAAAGAAAGAAAACCAAAAAGGGAACCAAAAACAATTCGGAGACGCCAACAAACTCTCTGAACGCAGGAATAAAAAACTGACCCAATATAATAAGGAAAACTCCCACCAACGCCCAAAATATCATTGTCAGAAATTTCTTCATTACAATATTTTGCTCCTATTTAGCCTTTTTGGTCCCGCTCTTTTTTGCCCTTCCTTTTGGCTGTTCTTCTCTCCTCGCTTTTCTTTTTTTTATTTTTTTATCAACTCTCTTTTGACTTTGCCATCCTATCCCCATTTTTTTATTTAATTTAATCAACTAATTGCGACCTTTGATTTATTCTAACATAAAAATCGCTTTTTGGGGCGATTTTCATTTTAATTTATTTCAATAACCTACTATTACCCAAACCAACCTCAAAAGAAACAATAATAAACTCTGGAAAAGAAAACGAGGCGCAACATTTGTCACACCTCGTATGTTTGTTTCGCCAAAACGAGAATTTAAAAAGTTCGGTCGAGGGCCAAAAATCAAAATTCCTAACCCAAAAGCCAAAGAGTAAAAGACCAAATTCCGGCACTACCCGAGGAACAGGAGGCCTCCAGAATAATAGCCACCCGCATAAGTCAGGTCGTCCGTGCGGTCGAAGCCAAGCCTGTCGTCGCCGGCCCTGAAGTAGAGCGAATAGCCGGCGGACTGCCACTGCAAAGCGGCTAAGTCCAAACCGGGTGTCTTCCAATCACAGGCCAAAATGTCAGGATACATCGCCATAGCGATGGCAGTATCCATACCGGAAAGGACAAATCCTTCCGGTAATGTTGACATCTGCTCACGACTGGCGTTAATCGAAAAACCCTGTAACGGATTCGGGAAATGAATCCCGATGACCGGTCCCTCTTTCATCCGACTAATGAGCTGGTCGTGTTTACTTCCAGCAACTATACTGACATTGCCAGATAATTCGCCTTTGCGATAGTTATTGAAACTCCTACCGCTAAAGGTTTTAGAGTAACTTCCACCAACTGCCTCTAGATATTGCTCCAAAGCAGTCCCGAGATCGCTGGTAGTAAGTTTGGGCAAAACCACCGGTAGTCCAACTCCATTAGTGATATTAGCGATTTGAGGATTCTCCTGAATTTCTGCCCAGAGTTTTTCCGACTCCCTTTTAAGTTGTTCAGGGGTGATCCCTGTATCCCCTAAACATTCGTGCAGTCGCCGGAGATAAACCTCATAATCAGCCACTATTTCCATTTTCGGTTGGCTTAACCGGAAATCCTTGTTGGCATCGCAGACACTGTCCAAGAGTCCTTTGGGGATCCTCCTATCATTTTTGTCGAAAAATTTTTCCATAGTTTCTCTTAGCTCTACCGAAATCTCGCCAACGAGCAGTTTTCTAGCATTTTCCTCACCAATAATGTTAAGGAGCGCTTCAACTTGACCTCTCGTCCATTCAGGATACTTACATCTCGTTTCCATAATTTCCTCCTTTCGGACTAAAAGTCCGAAGTTTGAATTTTCCTCTACCCGAGGACTGGGACTCTCTTATACTTTTGAGAGTGCTTTATTTTATCAATAATATCAAAAAAAGTCAAGAGTTGAATTTTGACTATTATTGAAAATATCTCAATTTAAAATAGAAAAAATGAAATGTTATATTGCTAAACTCATTAGGGCTGTAAAATATCTTCCGTTCGTCCGTTAATTGAAATAACAACAGCGTCAATTGTCTGAAATTGTTTTAAGGTCTCCGTTATCTGCGCCCTAATAGCCACCACTCGGCAAGAGCCACCCACTTGAAACTCTAATTGCTCATTGAAGTCAATCATAGCCACGCCGTCCTCAATAGTTAGCCCCTGGACTCTTACTCCCGAACCTATATTTGAGACAAACCCTTGTTCAATTTCTTCTTGGGTCGCTCCCCGCAAAAGGGCATTAATAGCGCTTCCGGCAACTGCTAAGGTCTTGGGAACCCGCCTTTCAACAGCTATAGTCCGAGAACAATCAAAATATGGTTCATTCACAAAACGAGAATCGTTCAAAAATATTTTCACAGTCATAAAATCTTGGGAGACATCCGACACCTCTTGAAATTGAATGGGAATTATCAATTCATCTCCATTTTCCGGCAGACCCGATGGATTGTCTTTTTCCAAAACTAATATCCCCTTCGGAGTAGAAGGAACGGAAAAAGGGAAGATAGCATCAAACGGCACAAAATCTTCCGTCATCCAATCAGCCGAACTCTGAACCGGCATTAATCCCAAGAGAAATCCATTGTCGTCAAAAAGTTTTACCGGAAAACTATTTTCAAAAAACCAAAATCCCCTCGCCTCTCCCCTAATAAAAAGAGGATTTTCAATGGATTGATTGGGACGAGGATTGTCTATTTTTATCAAATCCAATTTTTCCAATTCATTACCAATGTCTTCTTTAAAGATTTCGCCCTCGGATGTTTCGCATCGCCTGGGATAATCCCCCGTTATTAGATAACCGGCTGAAACACATTCTTCAAAATTATTAACATCGGTTATCGGCGCTTCGCTCGGTCTAAACATTGTAAAATAAGCCACAACTCCAAGAATGATAACCCCAATTATTAAAAAACCAAATATTTTTTTACTCATACATTTATTTTACCATAAAATTTATTCTTTAATTAATTTTCTGACTTTTAGATTATCCCCAACCAAGACCTTGACAGAAAATACCATTTTGCTATTATGAAAATAGAATTTGGGATTTTCCCACTGATTCCCGCCAGCAATGGCGGGATGACTTTTTTTTATTAAGTGCTGTAAAAATCTAAAAACCTTCGTTTTACTTTTTGGAAATCTTCATCGTCCAAAGTGCTAAACTAAAACTCCCCAAAATTTCTTTTCCAAATTTCCAATTTTTCATCTGACCAAAACCAATTGATTAAATTGACGGGGTCTAACCCAGTCAATTTTTTAACAATTTATTCTGTCAATTCTTCAACCTCGTTCTTGCCTTTTTCCAACTCAGTTGATTGCTCGGCGTCCTCTTTTAGTAATAATGCCTGAAACTCTCCCAGATGAGTTTTTTCTTCTTTGGTTATATCTAAAAGAACTTTTTTGATATTCTCATTTTCGGTCAGAACTGCCATTTGCTCATATAGATTTACGGCGTCCAATTCGGCTATCATCCCAACTCTTAATATCTCTTTGTCTATGTCCTCTTTTTTTATTTTCTCAAGATTTATTGGTATTTGCGATAACATAATTTTTTATTCTTTGTTGTTTTATTAAAAATTCGACTTTAATAAATTATATCATAATAAAAATCCGAGAGAACCTCTCGGGAATCGTTGCTATGTATAATAAAACTTATCTAAACTAATTCTATAACCTCAAAAGATTATTTTAAAATACCGATTTCAGTAAAACCCAAAAATCAATCGGTCAAAATGACGGGGTCTGACCCCGTCATATTTTCCTGATGAAAGTTATGACCTCTTGAGCCATAATTTCCTCATACGGCCTGAACGAATGAACCGCTCCTTCAATAATTTTACCTTGAGAATTGGGAATATACTTAAGCAAGATATTCATAGCTTCTTCCGGGTGCCCCGGATTACTTAAGTGAAAATATTCATCTTTTGAACCAACGATAATTTTAACAGGGATTTTAATTTGTTTAAGAATAGGAAAATTATAATCCGGCGAACAAAACTCAAACATTCTGCCCAAGTCGTCTTGTTTGTACCAACTAATATAGGTCTTATAAGAAACTGCAATATCTTCAAAATCTGGCGTAATCAACTCGTCTCCCTTGCCTTCATCAACTATTTTTTGAGCTTTCTTGAGAAGTTCTTCAATATTCTCCCTACCTCTTGAAACCATCAGCCCTTTTTTATCAAAGGGAGCCAACAAAATAAGTTTATTCACTTTATCTCTAAACTCGCCTTCAAATAAATACCTGACAACTTTTATTGTTCCTAAAGAGTACCCTTGTAAGATAATTTCCCGATAGCCCTCGCCGATAAGAAACTTAAGCCAGGCGGAAATATCCAAATGGGCTTCTTCTAAAAATTCGTATTGAGCCCCAATTACTTTATATTCACCATCAACGGTATTGAAATCGGTCTCCCGGCCATTGCCTCTTGTATTAGCCGTCAAAAAACCAATTTGATTTTTTTCGCATTCATCGGCTAAAAAGTAAATAAAATTATTCTCATAAAAATTTCCTTCAAAACCATGAATAGAAAGGAGAACCGTTTTCTTGTCATCGGAAGAAACATAGTAGCCGTGAAGATATAAGCCGTCCGATGTTGAAACCTGAAGTAATTTGTTTTTCTTCATATTCTTAACAATAAAATAAAAACATTAATACGACAAGTTTAAATGTTTGACCTTAAAACCATTATACCAGATTTCACCTTTTATTCCATTTCAAATCAATTTGTGAGAAAAAAATTACCTAGGTCTGACCCCGGTAAGTTTCCCTCCCTGTTCACTCCCAATCAACTAAACTATTATTCGCCATTGCCCGGAATGATATAACGAGAAGGAATTTGAATTGTTTTTGCAGTATAACTTCCATCTGAACTTTCTTTTCCGCTCACAAGAACTCGTTCTCCTTCATTAAGGTCGGTCAAACTCCCTCCAACGGATTTGGTTATTTGGGTACTCTCGCTCACAAAAACGATTTTTGTCGAACCATCGCCAAGTTTAATAGTTAATATGCCTTCGCTTAGCGAGATAACTTCCCCAGATAGAGACCGACTGCCTGCTTCGGAATTAAACTGCCCACCACCAACTCGTTCTCCAAGTGCGCCACTACCGCCAAGTTCTTGAAGTCGCTGTTGCCTTTCTTCGGAAGAAAGATTTTGAAGATTTGCCCACGCGGATAATCCTCTTTGCGAATTTTTACTCTCGGCGTATTTCATCCCCCCGTAAAACGCTCCTCCTCCGACCATTAATATTGCCACAATAATAATTGGTAATAATTTTTTCATATTTTTTTTATTGAGTTTTTAAAAATTCGACTTCTTAAAATTTTTTATTTTTATTTTTACATTTTGATTTTTATTTTACATTTTTCATTTTACATTTTTCATTTTTCATTTTTTATCACTCGTATCTCAACGCCTCAATAGGATTGAAAGACGCAGCTTTTTTTGCTGGATAATAACCAAAAATAATTCCAATTACGGCCGATACTCCAAATGCTAAAATTATAGAAAATAGAGACACTTCCGTTTTTATCCCGCCAAAACGAGAGATGAGAATTGAAATTATCCAACCGAGAATAACGCCTACAAGCCCACCAAGAAAAGTGAGCATCACGGACTCTGCCAAAAATTGAATGCTGATATACTTTTTCTTCGCACCAATGGCCTTGCGAAGCCCGATTTCACGTGTCCGTTCCGTTACAGTTGTGAGCATCATATTCATAATGCCAATCCCTCCCACTAATAAGGATATGCCGGCGATGGAGGCGAGAAGAATTGTAAATGTATCCGTGGTTTGAGTTGCGGCTTGCACTAAATCGGCTTGATTAATAACGGAAAAATCGGCAAGTGCAGGGTCGCTAATATTATGTTGAGCGAGTAAGACCTGAATAATATCGTTCTGCACCTGGACCATAACTTTTTTATCTGTCGCTTTAACACTAATGCTTGTCACATAATCATCGCCTGATAAAAATCTTTGAGCGGTTGAAAGGGGAACAAAAACCACATCATCCTGGCTTCCAAACCCCGTGCCACCCTTGGCTTTAGTTACACCAATTACTTTAAAACTGATACCGTTAATTTTAATTGTTTGACCAATCGGATTTACTCCTTCTCCGAATAAATCGTTTTTAGCCGTTGGCCCAAGAACAGCTACTTTGGCAAAGTCCGTAAAATCACGGTCCGAAATAAAAAAACCGGATTCTATCTGAATATTTTTTATCTCGGGATAAGTGTCAACCGTTCCGATAACTTGAGTGTTGGTGTTTAAAGATTTTTGAGTAATTTGATAGCGTCTGGAAACTTCCGGCGCCACAGCTGCAACCGAAAGAACCTGTTTGGCAATTGCAAGCGCGTCCTCCACTTTGAGTGTTGTTGCGCTTCCTCTGGCCATACGCACTTGAGAAAAACCGCCCTGAGACCCGGGCGAAACGGTGATAAGATTAGAGCCGATACTTTCTATACTCGCTTGGATTTGCCCACTTGCTCCCTGACCAATAGAAACCAACGCGATAACCGAACCAATCCCGATAACAATACCAAGAATCGTGAGACCGGACCTCGCTTTATTTGCCGTCAATGCCGATAACGCCTCTTGTAATAAATCAGATATTTGCATGAATTTCTAATTGCTCTAATTTCTAATTATTCTAACCAAATCCCAAATCCCAATTTCTAAAAATTAATTCTTTAAGCATTAGTCATTAGATATTGGGTATTGATTATATCAATTAGGTTAATTAGAATAATTAGGTTAATTAGATTTATCTTCAACAATTTCTCCGTCTTTGAGAGAAATTATTCGCTTGGTATGTTCGGCAATATATTTTTCGTGGGTAATTAAAATAATTGTCCGCCCCTGTCTATTTAAGTTCCAAAATGTCTCAAGGATAATTTCACCTGTCTTGCTGTCAAGATTGCCCGTTGGTTCATCGGCTAAAATAATAGAAGGATTATCTACTAACGCCCTCGCAATGGCCACTCTTTGCATTTGGCCACCCGACAATTGATTGGACAAATGTGACCAATGTTCTTCTGAAATCCCAACTAATTTAAGGGCTTCTTTGGCTTTTTCTTCTCGTTCCTGCCTTGCGATTCCCGAATAAATAAGAGGAAGCGTAACATTGCGAAGAACCGTTGCCCGGGGAAGAAGATTAAACGATTGAAAAATAAAACCGATTTTATCTTTGCGAATATCCGCCAACTCGTCATCTGAAAGCTTGGAAACATCTTGACCGTCAAGAAAATACTGACCGTCGGTCGGAGTATCTAAACATCCTAAAATATGCATCAAAGTTGATTTCCCGGAACCAGATGGGCCAACAATTGCTAAGAACTCTCCTTCATCTACAATGAAAGAGGCGCCTTTAAGCGCTTTGGTTTCTACATTGCCACTTTTGTATATTTTGCTAACATTTTTAATTTCTATCATATCTAGACAATTTCACTTGTTAAACAATTATTATCTTTGAATTTGAAACCCCGCCCCGTGAAAATCACTTCTATTATTTCCTCCGAGTCCGGGGATTTGGAAACTTGTTCCAATATTAGCTGTCTGTGAACTTGTTTGCGACTCTCCGCCCAATGTCGCAATTACAATTTTTTCTCCCTCTTGAAGCCCGCTAACAATCTCTGTTACTTCATCATTAGAAAGACCGACTTCCACTACCTTGGCAGATAGTTCACTTGTTTCCACCTCTAAAATCCGTACTGACATATTGTCTCCCTGCGATTGAATAGCGGAGTTGGGAACGAAAACCACATCGGTTTTTTTATCAATAATAATAGAAACATCCGTCGTCATCCCCTGTTTGATTGAATCGTTAGTTGTATCCAAGGTAATGACAACACCATAAGTGACTACGCCTTGGCTAATTGAAGCCGCGCCGGCGATATCCGTCACTTTCCCTGTTAAAGTCAAGCCCTCTACAGCGTCAAAGGTTAAAATAACAGGTTGGTTTAATTTCACTTTTGCGATGTCTATCTCATTAAGAGTGAGATTTGCTATTTGTTGTCGCGTCATCAAAATCGCAAGAGTACCCCCCGTTGAAATAGTGTCGCCTATTTTGACATTGACTTCCGTTATAACGCCGTCAAAGGAAGCTCTGATGAAATATTTGGTCAATTTTTCCTCGGCGTCAACAAGGGCTAATTCTTTCTGCGCTACAGTATTTTCTTGAGCCCTTATATCCAATGAGTCGGCTCCGTCCCTCACCTCATTAAGTGATTGTTCTTTTTCCTTTAATTTTTCTTCCGCGGATTCCATAGCTAAACGAGCATCTTCAATTTTATTAGGAGTGTCTTCCACCGTGTCATCAATTGCGTCTATAATTTTCTGAAGGGAGCTGGCATCAGAAAGGGTAGAAGAAATATTGCTCTGCATTTTTGACTTCATTTCGTCAATATGGGAAGCAATATCAAGTTGTTTATAACTCACGGCCACAATCGCATCAAACATATGACGAGCGCTTTCAAATGTTTGAGATATCGCCTTAGTGGTTTTAATAGTGTCACTTATTAATTGATAAACGGTATCTCGTTTGTCATCTCTATATACTTTTCTGAAAAATGTAAAGTTTTCATCATAAAGGTCGCATGCCTCATCATAATCATTAATAAATTTTTGAATAAACAGAGAGTCCTTACCTAAAATAAGTTCATATAATCCTACATATGCCAATTCGTTTTTTTCCGTTCCTCCAGCATCCCGCAAGACCTTCATATAGTCGGCTAACTTATAAAAGACAGATGAAACAGTACTGTAGCCGTCCTCGTAAGCAGTGGCCAATATCTCTTCGGCATCCGCTTCAATATCTTCGCGGGTCTTTAACTTTTCTAAATCGCGTTCGGCTTGAGCAAAGGCATTCTCGGCTTGGAGTAATAATTGAGCATCCGGTTGAGAAAGGAGTTCTTCTAATTTTATTTTAGCGCTTTCAAGGGCAACTCCGGCGTCGGCGACCGCTCTTTCAGCGCTTTTTGAATCAAAAACTGCCAAAATGTCTCCTTCTTTTACTTCCTGCCCTTCCTTGACATACACTGCGACAACTTTGCCGGAAACTTCCGGTTTTACATCAACTTGGTCAGAAACATCAATTTGCCCACTTCCAGATACAATGGAAACGATAGTACCGCGTTCGGCTTCCGCCGTAACATACTGAATTATATCCTGATTTTTCGTTAACCCCCGATAACCAAAATAACCGCCAACAATAATTAACGCTAAGATTATTCCTGTTGTCAGTTTTCTCCGAAGTATCTTTTTAAATAATTTATTCAACATAGATTTTATTAAAGAAACGGAGTTCGAGGAGCCCTATAAGGTATAGATGGACCTCTCGGGGTTTCTTCTTCATTAAAAACTCTTATGAGTTCCGCTTCAATTTGCCCCTCTTCATTTGGAGAGCCGATAATTACCACCCTGTCCCCCACTTTCAAATTGTCTTTCACGGTCTTCATCCCTTCTTTGATTATTGTGTCTTCGGTAATTATAATTATTTTTTCTATGTCGCCCCGCCCCTTAACAACAAACCCGTTATCTTTAAGTTCAATAATTTCCCCAAAAGCGCCGTGACCTTCAATGAAATCACCGGGCAAAAGAGGCATCCTTCGCCAATCGCCCAAAAATCCACCTCGCGGTCCGGCAAAGTTCTTATGATAACTCTCCGCCCAACGATAAGAAAACTTTACCTTCATTCCGCCAACAGACATACCGGCACCAAATATTAAAAAGACAATCGCTAAGCCGGCCAAACTAATAACGACCCATTTAAGAACATCTCGATTTTTTTCGCCATTAGAAATAAAACTTTCAACAAAGTTTATTTTTTTATCCGCCCCGTAAGGGTTTTGTTTTTCTCCAAGATTAAGTTTTCTTTCTTCATTCATAATTATTTATTAAGCGAAACTTTGTATCAAATATCCAAATAATAACCTTCTTCTACGCAAGAACAATCTAAGCGTGAAAACAGATATGGCAAAACTCAATAAGAAAGTTATTACCCCTCCAACTGGTAACGACTCCAAAATTGCCAAGCCGAAGTCCTGCCAAAGGGCAAAAAAGGTTCCTAAATCATTAATCGCGGTGGAAATAAAATAAGAAATCCCCGAACTTCCTATTTGATTTATGAGCATCACTCCGGAAAAAGGCGTAGCAACCAAAGAGAGCAATAAAAGAAATAGAAATCCGAACAATAATTTCTTAGTATGCCGCAGTTCTTGTTCTTTCTTGATCGCGAAAACTATACGGTCAAAAAGCCCCGCCGACGGCTCCGGCGGTTCAAGATGAGTAAAAAGTTTTTCGTAGTCCTTACGCATGCCAAATTTGTCTAAATTTTCGAGCTCAATTGTAGCGGAGAAAATTTAGCTACAAATTTGAGCACCCAGCACTTATTTTACTAAAGATGTCCATCAAGAAATAACAAGTTAAATTAGAATTACCTTTTCTTTTTCCACTGGACGCAGTCAGTAAAATAAGTGCTGGGTAAAGGTTTTGTTCCCAAAAATCATTCGCCTTTCGGCTTTGATTTTTGGACAAAGCCCTCTATTAATTAATACGACAAAGGGATGCCTTTTGGTGCATCCCTTTTTTAAAAAATAGTTTTAGTAAAACTTTTTAAAGTAAAATCCCGAAAGAGAGAATAAAAAACATCAAAAATGTAATGAGGGCAAAAATGGCAACCGTTGAGAGGAAAAACTTTACAGCTTTCCTTTTTTCTCCTTCAAAATAAAGCCGAATCGGTTGACAAAGAAAAAGATAACCCATAACGGCCGCCGATAATGTAAAAAGCGAAATGACAGCCATAATATTAATAACAAGAAAACTGCTTTGGTTAGCCACCTGACCCACCCTATCCATAATTAGCGCAATAATCGCTATGTAGAGAAACGCCACAAAGGCATTTATTAAAGGGCTTTTATTCATAATGTTTAATTAGTAATTGTTTTTTGAGTTGGATTAGGGCTCGCCTATGTCGACTTTTTATGGTATCAAGAGGGTCCCCTAATGTCTCGGCGATTTCCCTGAAAGTAAAATGGTCGTTATAGCGAAGAAATAAAACCATTCGGTATTTCGAATTTAGTCGGCTCATCGCTATGTCAAGCATTTCTCCGACATCGGCTTGTTCAAGAATCTCATTAGGCAAAGGCATAGTGTCTGCGAGCGTCCCAATGAGTAGATTTTCTCCTTTCTCGTTTTCAAAATTAGAAAATGGTATTGTTTTTTTCTTTTTCAACCAATCGATAGAGGCATTTTTAGCAATACTAAAAATCCATGTCTTGAAACTCTTACTTCGGTCAAATTTTTTCAAATTACGCCAAACTTTTATAAACACCTCTTGCGTTATATCTTCGGCATCTTCCAAATTACCCATATAGCGATAAGTAAAACTATAAATCGGTTTAAGATAGCGACCAATCAAGACCTCAAGCGACTTTTCATCGCCTCTAAGATAATCAGCTACAAGTTTTTTATCCGAGCAATTCATACCCATTTAAAATATCACTTATTTCTCAAAAAGTCCATATCCCCCTATGAAAAAAATGACGGGGTCTGACCCCGTCATTTAACAAGCGCAATCTGACATTTCATTTACTGAAATCAGTATATTCTATTTCAAAAGTCAAATTTATTTTAGAAAAATATTGACCTTTTAAAAAATTTGTAGTATAAATAAAGACACAACCTAATTTGATTTAAAGATATCTTACCGTTTTTTTGAAAAGCGGTTTTAATTTTATGGAAATAAGAAATATCGCAATTATCGCCCATGTTGACCACGGCAAAACAACTCTTACTGACGCCTTAATGCAACAAAGAGGGATGTCAAAAGTCGGAGATAGCATGGATAGCGATACTCTTGAACAGGAAAGAGGTATAACGATCTATTCAAAAAATACTTCTGTCTACTACAAGAATACAAAAATAAATATTATAGACACGCCCGGCCATACGGATTTTGGTTCAGAAGTTGAACGCGTTTTGCGTTCTGTTGATTCTGTCCTTTTAGTAGTTGATGCTCAAGAAGGCCCAATGCCTCAAACGAAATTCGTTTTGAAAAAATCGCTCTGTTTGGGATTAAAACCGATTGTTGTGCTTAATAAAATCGACAGCCCAGCTGCAAGACCCGATATTGTCCAAGAAATGGTTTATGAACTCTTTCTCGATTTGGGAGCAAACGATGAACAACTTGAATTTACTACAATCTATACAATCGCTCGAGATGGGATTGCTAAAATAAATTTGGATGATGATTCTAATGATTTGACTCCCCTTTTAGATACAATTTTAAAAAATGTGCCAATTTCTTCAAGTGAAAAAGCGAAAAATAAATCCCTACGGATGCAACCATTTAATCTCGCTTATGATAATTTTCTGGGACGGCTTGCTATTGGGAGAATATATGAAGGCAAAATAAAAGACGCCTCTACGGTGATTATCAAAGATATAAAAGGAGGAATTCGCGAAGGTAAAGTTTCAAAATTATTCACCTTTGAGGGGTTGAGAAGAAAAGAAGTGAATTCAGCTGAAGCTGGAGATATTGTGATGATTGCCGGACTCCCCGACATATTTATCGGAGAAACTATTTGTGAAGACGCCAAAGGAGAGGCCTTGCCAATTATCAGTATTGACGAGCCGACAATTTCCTTAAACTTACTTATTAACAACTCCCCTTTTGCCGGTAGAGATGGAAAATATATCACGAATGGGAAACTTAAAGAAAGATTAGAAAAAGAATTGGAAGTTAATGTCGGTTTAAAAATCGACTTCTCCGCTGTTGATTACTGCAAGATTTACGGTAGAGGCGAAATGCATATTGCGATTTTACTTGAAAATATGCGTCGCGAAGGTTATGAAATACAAATATCCCAACCCCATGTAATTATCAAAGAAGAAGATGGTCTAAAACTTGAACCATTTGAAGAGGTTACTATTAGTGTGCCTGAAGAAATGTCTGGGACTGTTATTAAAAAACTTTCAAATCGGCGAGGCAATATGATTGAGATGATGCCAGAAAGTGGCAATGTGAAAATTATTTTTGAAATTCCAACCAGAGGGTTGCTCGGATATCGAAATGAATTTATAGTTGATACTCGAGATGAAGGAATTCTTTATAGTAGAGTTATCGGGTTCAGACCTTATGTCGGGAACATAAAAAAACATGATGTTGGCTCAATGATTTCAATGGCGACCGGAAAAGCTCTTGGTTTTTCACTATTCAATCTCCAAAACAGAGGAACTTTATATATCGGAGCCGGTGCGAAAGTATATGAGGGAATGATTATAGGGAATACAGCAAAAGGAGACGATTTGACCGTGAATCCAACAAAAGGGAAGGAACTATCAAATATGCGTTCTTCGGGGGCAGATGAAGCACTTCACTTAAAACCACCCGTAAAATTAACTCTTGAAAGGGGTATGGGCATTATGAATGGAGATGAATACCTGGAAATTACTCCCAATAATATTCGCTTAAGAAAACAGTTCTTAACTGAAAGAGAAAGAGTTAGAGTAAGTAGAATCAAATAAAAATAGAAATTAAAATTAAAATCACTTAACCAAAAACCGCCTCAAGGCGGTTTTTAAATATAAAATAAATAATCTATCTGTATTGTTTTAGTGCTCGGAAAAATATATCGCGACCTCTGCATAACAAATAGGTTGTTTGAAAAAGGAAAGGCAATACTTCTCCCCTTGGCACAAAGAAGAATCTTGTTCCTTAAAAGCCAAGCAACAATAAAATTCGAGATTTTGAGTTGTGAGGTCCGACCTCAAACACATTTTTTTTCTTTGAGGAGCTCTCTTAAATTATTAAAACCTCCAATAACATAATTAGAGCATTAAAAAGAAGGAAAATTAAAAGCGCCATCCACCAATTTATTTTTTTATTAAGAAAGGACCATATTTTCTCTTTCATACATAAATATTATTTCTTCTACTTCTAACATAACCCTGTTTTTTAGAAATTTCAAATCAAAAAAGTGAAACTGATGAGCCCCTATCTAAGATTTATTTTTCTGTTTGCCCTTATTTTATAAAAAATCAAGCCCGAGAATGGGCTTGATTTTCATCTATCTGATTTCAGAGCAAGATGAAGACAATGTCTTCGTCGCCTCTTAAATCCGAGTTATATTTACTGCGTTAGGTCCCTTTTCAGAACTGGCTTTCTCGAAAGATACCTTATCGCCTATCTTTAACTCTTCATATCTCACATCTTTGAGTTCATTACCGTGAAAAAATAAATCTTTTTCTTCACCATCAACAGTAATAAATCCAAATCCTCTTTCTGTGAGGGTTTTGATTATTCCTTCCATAAGTTAGATATAAGTTAATTTAATTAATTTTTAAGGTTTTACCCTAAAGTATTGCTCTAATAAACTCGACTATTTTTTGTTAGACAACCACTTCATAAAACGATACTAACATTATGAAAATAATAAGTCAACCCAGGAAGAAATGACGGGGTTAAACCCCGTCAATAAGAAATGACGGGGTTAAACCCCGTCAATAATCCCGTATCATATAAAAAAGGACGCTAGTTAGACCAGCATCCTTTAAATACTTAGAACTTGGAATTAATGAAAAAAGAAAATGTGGCTTCCAGTAAAAACCCTTTCTCGTAATAAATCTTGTATTTTTAATCGTTTACGCTATAATATAAACAATTAAAATTTTGAACTTTAAAAAAAGGAAAAAAAATGAGAGCAATGCCAGCGATGAGAAAATGGACCCCATCCATATCAGGGAATCCATTTTTGAGATTTTTGGAAGCGAAATGGGATAGGTCATCCACCCCTTTTCATTTATCCCCTCCGAAAAAAAATAAAAGGAGGAGGATAAAAAAGAATTGCTGGGTCCGGCAAGGATCCAGAATATGACAATAAAAAAGGCGCCACTGGTTATTCTTTGGCGCTTTTTCATAAAAAAGCAAAAAGGAGCTTAGCTCCTTTTTAAAAAGACAGGACAAAATACCCTGTTCCCGTCACAACGAATTTATGGAGGGTTAAATCCTATTTTATTATCTTTATTGCCTTACCCCCTATCAAAGCTTTGGTAATTTTTTTGTAAGCCGAAGATAAAATCCGCTGAAAGGTGCTTTGAGAGGTATTCATTTTCTTGGCCGCTTCTTCTTGTTCCAAATCGTTAATATTTCTCAATCTTAAAGCTTCCACCTCTTCAGTGGTTAATTCTATTATCTCGAGCTCCCTCATCGGAACACCTTGGGGCTTAAAATAAGTTATATTCGGATTAAATTGTACTCGTCTGCAAAGTCTTGGTCTTGGCATAAATTTATATTGAAATAATTTAAATAAATTGATACTCTTTAGTTAAAGAAGGTCTCCCAGCCCTCCCGAGTGGAAAGGCTGGGTTCTCGGCCTTCTTTTATTTTTGTCCCCTTAGTTCGGTCAAACGGGCTTTAATAGATTTCAACTCATCTTCTAGAACTTCGACCTCTTCTTCCAAAACTTCTTTTTCTTCCTTTTTGGTTACTTGAGAACCAAATCTCCAAAATCTACCAAATCCTCGCCCAAGCCCTTTTCTCCAACCCGTTCCCATTCCACAAGGACCCATACTCCAGCCGGTGCGGGGACCTAGGCCTGAAGGACCAGTTCCGTCATATTTTGGCATAGTTTTATTATGATTAAACTTTTACTGATGAGGGCGACCTTTACTTATTCCCCTCTATTATGAATATACACCCATAACTATACCCTTGTCAATACCCTAATATCCCCAATCAAAAAACCGCCCAAAATAAAGGCGATTTTTCTCTTTAATTTTTAAGATTTTCGTATTTATCCAAATCAATTTCTCTACTTTCGGTTCTTCCATATTGTTATACCAAAAAGCATATTGTTTTATTCCGTTCCCATCAAAATCTTCCCGCATTCTGGCTCGGCGGCGATTGCCAAATCAATTATATCGTCAATCTTTGGTTCAACCGCAAACAATTCTTCTCCATTTTTAAGTTTCGCCCCCACATTTCTATCGTGTGTTTGCCAAACACTTTCAACTTCGCAATTAGTAATTGCTTGTTTAATAGCCAACCATTGCGGAGCATCTGGACACAACGCAAAATCACATTCAGGCAAAACCCTACCAACATAAGAACCGTCTGGGCAAAGTTTTGCGTCCATTGTGCAAGCGACCAGCTCTTTTTGATTGAGCGTCCAAATTGAGTAATTAAGATAACCGGCAAAACTCACCCAGAGAATATATGGTATAAGAAGCCAGGCGGCCAGTTTGGAGATTTTTCTAAAGGTGATGATGGTGGCAAAAATGGCAAGCCAAAGGAAAATAATCTCAACGAATGCCCAGCCAGGGTTATGCAGACCAAAAAAAATAATTGACCAAACGGTGTTTAAGAAAAGTTGAATACCGAATATGATAAGCGCCATCTTTACATCTTTTCGTTCAAAGCCATAGTGCCATACTAAAAAAACCGCAACGCCCATAAGAGCGAATAATGTTGTCCAGACCGGCCCAAACACCCAACTCGGTGGATTTAACGCCGGCTTTACAAGCCCGGCATACCAAGTAGGAATTGCCGAAACAGTAAACACCGAACCGACAACTCCAGCCAGTTCACAAACACCAATAGCAATAACTAATTTAAAAATGTTGTTAATTTTCATTTTTTAGTAATTTTTTAGTTATCTTCACTTGACAAGATATCCGGGTTTGCTATACTGTTAATATCACGAAGGGGAAAAGACTTTAAGGTTCCGTTCTTAAAGCAACACCCCTTTTTTTATTTAGAATATCTTCTAAGTTTATTTTCCAAATTATTCATATAATCAATATATTTTCTAAATTTCCCGAGAAGTTGAGAATAAGCTTTCCTGTTTGGAATAATAATTCGTCCTAATTTTTTATTTTTTTCTAAATATTCAATCAAACAATAGAAATCACCATCTCCTGATACAATAATTGCTTTATCGTAATTCAAATATTCTATCATTGTGGCAAAACCAATTCCGCATCAACATTACCTTTCGTATATGTCTCACCTTGTTGTTTATATTCTAATGTTGGTTTAAAAATAACAATATACCCAACTTTTTGTAAGAATGTGTATAGTGATTCATTACCAGTAACATAACTAATAAATAAAAAAGTTTTTCCCACCTTATACTTGTCTTTTAAATAAATATAAAATCTTGCGAAATCTAATTCCCAGCCACAATCTTTAATAGCTAAGTTTAAGTTATTACTATCAATAAATGCATAATTTTTTAATTCTTTTTTCATCTTATTTCTATCCTCTATTCTTAGTATACACCCGCCATAATGTTTTTCCATAAACCAACAAAAAAGGAGAGCATTTTTTACATATACACTCTCCTCTTCTTTTTAGAAGGTTAAAAATCAAATTCCTTTGCTTTGACTCCTTTTACGAACGCTTCCCACTCTCCCTTGGTAAATGTCAAAGTTTTGGCAGGATCAAAATTCTGCGAGTGCCTAACAATGACATTACCATCATCTGTCTGTCCAACGGCCACACAGAATGGGACAGGATCAATGTTACTAAACGAAGAAGTTCGGAATTCGACACCTTGGAACTTGAATCTTTTCACAACTGTCTCCTTTCTTTTTGGATTTTAAAGAACTTTATTCCTGTTATAGAATAACAGATATTAAATTTATTTGTCAATAGATGCCCCGAATTCTAAACGAAATCCAAACTTTTTTGCGAAAATCTCTTCGAGCCTGAGGCTCTCAAAGCCGAATGGCCGAATGCTGAATTCTAAAAGCCACTCGGGCACAATGACAGGGACTTTTATTCTTTTGTTTTATTTATAAAATCAATAATCCTCTGTCTATTTTCATTTTCTTGATTTGCTTTAAAATAAACTTCTAAAAAGACAATTCTTTTTTTATTTGGAAAATAAGCGTAGATAACACAAATACCACTTTTTGCTCCACGCCCTTTTAGATTTTTACATTGAAATTTTTTAACTTTAAAAAATTTCAACTCGGCTGTATTGCCAACTCCTTGAATTTCAAAAATACTTCTACTATCTATTTCTTTACAATGAAAAAGTTCAATTCTATATTGTTTATTCGCTTCTAAATCTTCCGCCAACGATGGAAATTTCTTCAACAGTTTTTTAAAATCTCGTCTGAATTCTTCTGTTTCATCATAATTCATCATCATATTGTCTTACGGAAAATTCGTCAGTGCGAGAAAAAACCGCTTCATAATTAATTGGATGTAAATCTTTAGCCCCAATCCATGGCACATCTTTATGGGAATAATCACGCATTTTTGTAGCATTAAAATCCTTAAATCGCTCAATTTCCCAATCAATAAGATTTGTTTCTTGGGCTGAAAAACTTGAAAGATTAGCAGGTCTTCTTGGTAAATATTTTTTTTGATCGTGTTGAAAATATTTTTTGGTAACTTGAGTCAAATCGCCATCTTTTTCCATTTGGGCGATAATTTCAGGAAAAGCAACAGGAGTTGGTCCAAAATGATTTTTTATATATTTAGCTCCAACTAATTGTTCTTCAAATTTCTCATAATAATCAAAATCAATAAAATACATTAATTTACATACAACAGCTTCGCCGATATTTGGACGTGCGCCAATTCTTTCTAAGATATACAAAAGCACTTCCTTAAATTTCTCTACTTTTTCTTGAGGCACGGAAATTCGTGATTCAATTTTCTGTATTTTTTTCTTTTTTGTTTTTCTCAATTCTACTTTTAACTTTGGTGTTTTTTTACCGGCAAGAAAATCATCCAAAGACAAACCAAAAAATTGTGCTAATTTTTGGGCTTCTTTAACAGAGACATCTCGCCTACCACTTTCAATCTGAGCATAAGTCGGACGAGAAAGACCAATCTTTTTTGCTAAAAATTCTTGACTCACATTATTCTCTTGACGAAGTTTTTTTAAAAATGTAGCCATAATGTTTAATAAATTAAGCTATTAATTATATTTCTATTGTAGCAAATGTAAAAATACCTGTCAAGCAAATTGACAGATATTCTTACACAACCCCCTTTTAATTTTTACCAACAATACTTTTATCAACTTTAAAAAATGATGAAAAATAGATAACAAACAAACGAAGCTGTAATGCCAGAGAAAACTCCTAAAAGAAAAGCACCCCACCATTTTT
>Ga0265594_1001283_pt1 | contig 19550 bp, 22 predicted proteins | sample saktaG_11_FD_190147 | JGI IMG/M metagenome (GOLD analysis project Ga0265594, IMG submission 190147) | Saline water microbial communities from Sakinaw Lake, British Columbia, Canada - sak_2011_5_24_80m | ecosystem: Environmental > Aquatic > Non-marine Saline and Alkaline > Saline ... | reverse complement strand
GGTGTCCCTGATGGTAAACAGTTCTTCGTTGAGAAGCTGCCAGAGGAGCGTGCTCACTACTCTGCTCAGACCTATGATCAGGTTGTGGAGATGTCTAGGTGGGGGTTTATTGAGGTTTCAGGTCATGCATGGCGAACTGACTACGACCTTAAGACGCATATAGATCACAGTGGTGAGGATCTGAGGGCCTTCGCTCAGTATGAGAAGCCTCGTCAGGTCAGCAGGCTTGTTTTGAATCTGAATAAGAAGCTTCTGGCAGCTGCCTTCGGAGCTGAGACTGGCCGAGTTATGAAGCTGTTGGAGGCGGCTTCTCCTAAGGAGGTTAAGGAGTCTCTTGAGAGGGATGGCTTCTACGTTCTGAAGGGTGATGGGGGAGATTACCGGGTTTCAGGCGGTCAGGTTGAGGTGAGGGAGATGACGGTTAAGGAGACGGGCAGGAGGTTTATACCCCATGTGGTGGAGCCCTCCTTCGGTTTGGATAGGCTTGTTCACACTGTTTTGGAGTACTCGTACTCTGAGGTGGAGGGGCGTGTTGTTCTACGGATCCCAAGAGAGTTGGCTCCCATTCAGGTGGCGGTCTTTCCTCTGCTCTCCAAGGGGGAGTTGATGGGTAAGGCTAGGGAGGTTTACAGCATGCTCGTTGGCGGAGACTTCACTGTGGAGTATGATGCAACTGGAACTATCGGTAAGAGGTATGCTAGGATGGATGAGGCGGGTACGCCTCTGGCGGTGACGGTTGACCACGCCACCTTGGAGGATGGGACAGTTACTGTTCGAGATCGGGATAGTTGGAAGCAGGTCAGGGTTAAGGTTGATGATCTCCCCTCGGCTTTAAGTCGGTATTTCAGGGGAGAGGCTGAGTTTAAGGATTTGGGGGAGCCTGTGTCTGATCGGGTGGATTAGGTTCCCAGCACCTCGACAGTCACCCTTCTACTCCTAGGGCCGTCCATCTCAATGAAGAAGATGTTCTGCCATGTTCCCCTCATGAGGTTTGAGTCTTTAATTGGGAGGACTTGGGAGGGGCCTAGGAAGACTGCGGCGAGATGGGCGTGAGCGTTGTTGTCTATCCGGTTGTGGTGGTATCCTGCGTCTTGGGGGAAGGTTTGATCTATTTTGGCTAGGATGTCGTGGATTAGGCCGGATTCGTGTTCATTCGTTATTATGGCTGAGGTTGAGTGGTGGGTGTAGATGAGGCAGATTCCGTTCTTTACCCCTGAGGCGGTGACTGTGCTTTCAACTTGTTGGGTGATGTCTACTGCCTCTATTCTCTCTCTTGTTGAGAGGGATATCTCCGTGAAGTATGCTTCCGTTTTTTTCGCCTCGATGAATGGTCACATGGGATCTATATTTGAGGCTATTAAAGAGGTTTATCTGAACGGTTTGTTTGTTGAGGGGGGGTACACACATTGTTGATATTTTATCAACATTGTTGACGATTGTTGAACACTCTGTCTAGAGGGTGTTAACGTTGGCTAATCAGCATGGATGCATCTGCTTGACAGCTTCATGCATATGTTTCCCCTGATCTGATCGCATAACACCGCTTTCCTGCCGCTTTCATAAACCTCAAGCATAACCTCCAGTCCACTTACCTTGCAGATGAAGATTGATACATGTCTTATCTTGTCTTCCATTCACATCATTCTCATCCGGTTTATCGGCTGAAGGCTGAGGATGCCCCTGTGAATATTTTTCAAACATTATCCGTTAATCTAGAGGTCATATCTAAAGGATGATCGAAGCCTGTGCCCTAAAAAGGTTAACCCCCAATGTTGGGGTATCAAGCCAAATAGCTTCAAACATAGTTAGGCGATATTGGAAACCTTTTTACCATTTGCAGTTAACCCTTTTACGTTGAAGATTGCCGAATAAGCCGTTGCCAAGATGTGAATTCTGTGAGCGGCCTCTGAAGTTTGGCGAAGAATATGTTTGCCAGCACTGTAAGGGGATCTTCTGCATTGAACATCGCCTACCCCCCAAACATAACTGTCTCATGATAGCGCTATGGAACGCTAAACCGCCACCTGAAGTTAAGCAGCCAACTAGCAAGTCTAGACAGGTAATAAAGAAACTGCGAAGATTGAGGAAAAAGAAATAGTTTTAGTTGAACCCTACTTCACGGGATAGGTTTTCTTCCTCCTAGGTATGATCAAGTGGATCTTCTTGTTTATGATCTTGGAGAAGAGTTCGGGGTGCTCGGTGTGAACAGGGTAGAGGCTTCTCGGGTTAATTGTGTTTATAGCTGTCTCAAGGTCTTTGGCAGGGCAGTGGCCTGAGGCGTGGATCTGATGGAACATTAACTTGAAGTGTTGAAGCCAGTTGTGCATGATCTCAGCGTCTATGTCTTCCTCGGTGAAGGGTTCACTCATCGAATGTATGAAGTGGCCTCCGCTGTCGGGTCTGATGTCTATCAGCTCGGTAAAGCTGGGTTGATCTAGGTTGAGCAACACCTTGGATTGGCTGCGTTTGACGTAGTCATAGGTGACTGCCTTATCGAGAAAGGGTCTCTCCCACAGGAAGTAGTCACGCGTCTCATAGAGACCGGAGCGTTTCCTCTTCTTGTAGAAGAGTAGGTTGCTGTCTTTCAGTACGTTAGGTATTTTGAGTTTGGGGTCATCTTTCAGCTTGTTAAGCAGGTATGCAGATTTTAGGGAGATAACGAATTTTCGGGCTGTGGCTTTGGCGATCTGGTGGAAGGTGTTGAAGCGGTCTATATCTCGACCGTAATAGGTGGCTATAACCAGTTTGGAGGTATTGGCGGTGATCTGTTGGCTTCTACGTCTGACCTCTGCCTCTGTGTGGTTTACCCGCCTCTCTTTGGGGGCTACCCTAGTGCCTTCGCTGATCATGGCTATAGGTTCAGCTTCAGCAGCCTTCTCGATGAATTCCTTCGTCATCTTTGACATGGGACCGTGGAGGCGCATATCCCCTGAGTACACTACCGCTCCCTCGGATGTGTGGATTATGAAGCCGTAGGCAGCGGGGATTGAGTGGTCTACATGTATTGGCGCCACTGTTAGGGAGCCGATCTTCAGTCGATCTCCTGTGCGGAAGGTCTTCCATGGGTGTTCGCCTGGATTATATCCTCCGGTCTCCGCCATTGCATCCATTATGGTCTTCGTTGCCTCTCCACAGTAGACGGGTATGTCGGGGTGGAGGAAGTGGAGGTGACCGATGTGGTCTATGTGTGCATGGGAGAGGATTACGGCGTCAAACCTTGGTCTAAAGTATCTGAGATCCGTGTTCTCTATGGCTTCTCTGCTGTAGAGCCCCTTAAGGGGCGGGATGAGACCAAATTCTAGGTAGTCGCCAACTCCGTTTACCCTCCGAGGGGCAAGGTAGCCTCCGAAGTAGTCACAGCCGAAGGAGAAGCTCTGCCCGAAGTCGAGGAATATGCGTGTACCCCCATCCTCTAGGAGGAACTTGTTTCCCCCGATCTCGTTAACCCCTGAAAAGAAGGTAAGCTTGGTCAATGCTAGGTATTCATTCTCAGGTATGTTAATAATGATTACGGAGGATCTGTCAAGATTAGGTTCACTCCCCTCTCTGGAATAAATATTGGGAGAGCATAATCTTCAGCCATGAAGATCAACAGGTGCATATGCTGCCATAGCACCATCTCAATAAGCTATGATGGCTCCGAGGTTGAGGAAGAGGTGGAGGATATCTGCTACAGATGCTACATAATCGGTGCTCAGAAACATTCCCGCTGACCACTGTAGAAGCGGCGGCTTGAACTAACCTGAGAGGGTTATAAGGAGAAATTATTCCTTCAACAGGGCACTGCATTCCTTGAACTCTTTTGTTTTAGCATCCCCCAGCAGCTCGTACATTAACATCTCTGTGGAAGAGATTGTTGCTCCATTATCCCTCATACGCTCCAAACCAATCTGCCAGTTTTCCTTCGTGCGGGAGGAGACAGCATCGGATATTACGCAGACTTGGAAGTTATCTGCCGCATCCAGTGCCGTCTGGCTGATGCAGACATGGGTTTCTACCCCCGTAATGATCAGAGTTGATGATCCCCCTCTGCTCAACTGCTCCTTGAATTCTTCCGAGCCAAAGCAGTTGAACTTTGTTTTCTCGATGGGATGAATGTCCGGTAACACCCTTTTCACTTCTTCAACGGTTCGACCTAGACCTTTAGGGTACTGTTCAGTTAGAATGGTGGGTATATTCATTATCTTAGCAAACTTGATCAGCTTTACAATGTTTTTAACAATCTTTTCCTTATCCACGATTAAAGGCAACAACTTCTCTTGAACATCGATAACGATTAATGCAGATCCTTCACGGGAGATGAGTCTAGAATTATGTGAACTGCTCATACCCTCAATATGGATAAAAATCTAAAATAAAAGTTTAGCAGGGTTTTCCTGAACCATCTTTTTTACTTCCTCTTTACTGACACCTTTCATAAGTAATGTTGAAATGAATATACGCATTCCTTCAACGGCAGATGGGTTGGCCGGTTGACCGAAGTCTGTGCATAGGAGGCTATGTTCTGCCCCTATCTCCTTAATCATATTTACAATTTCATTCGGATCTTGACGGTCAAAGAGGGGTGTAACGGGCAAGTATGCATAATCCATGTAAACTCCTTTCTTAACCAATTGTTTCTGTTCCTCAATTGCAGTGTAGCCTGCCGAACAATTTGGATGTGTTAAGATGATCTTTTCGACGCCCCCCCTCTTGGCTTCATCGACAATTATTTCATGTTCTCTAGTGGACAGATGGCATATGTCTAAGATTATGTTGGCTTCTGCGATTAGATTTAAAATTTCCTCTACTTCAGGAAGAATTTCACTTCCCTCTAATCCGCCTTTGAGTACTGAAATTCCCTTTTTGGGATCTTGGGTGCGCATTAAGCCTTTCGCCCACTGTGCTTCCCCTCTTTCATAAACTTGCTTTACCATCCAAGCAACATCTACCGGGGAAGCCATCCAAACTATCTTGCCTCCGAGTTCAATCGCAATCTTAACAGCTCGCGGATTGAGGCCGCCGACAGAGTGGCTTAGGGCTATGCCGCCCACGCAAGTGAATTCTGGAACCATTTTGTTAACTAAGTAGGCGCGGTCAGCGGTGATTGTATGGTGGTCTTTGAAAACTATAGCCTTCATTCCCGCTTCTTTTGCCTCTAAAGCGACATCAAGCATATCTCCCCATCTGGGATAAACATCCGGTCCAGCATGAGCATGCATATCTATAGAGCCTTTCAAAAGTTCCCTAATAGTTTGAATCATTACATGCCCCCGTTTATAACTATAAAAAGTAGTTCAATTTATAAGTTAAAGATTATTTCTCCGTCTAAGTGATTTCCTTTATCAGCTAAATGCTTCAAAGTCGGGTTGTGGAATTTGAGTAGATGATAAGTGTTAAAAGCTGGAAAGACGGTTAAACAGTCAGAGTGGTCAAGTTGGCTCAGATAGAGAGTGTTCCTCGCGCAGGTTTTGTTCTCTCCCTTATCTCCAGCGTTCTCATAGTGGTGAACCTCACTGCGGCGACAGCTGTCTACTACCTCGCCCCCCTTAGAGGCAGATTCATGGCTACTAGGCTCGAGGCATTTGCAGGGATACCGGAATGGCTGGTCGTTGTTCTTCTCGTTATAGGCACTGTATCTGCTGTGTTGGTCATCCTTGGGTCGAACGGTATCTTACATGGCTGTCGAGCCTCAGGGGCAATTGTCATAATCTTCGCAACTCTAAGCCTATGTATAGGCGGGGGCTTTATGCTGGGCTTCATCCTAGGCGTGATCGGCGGCTCCCTAGCGTTAGCAGGCGTATAATCGACCCTACATTCTCGGCGTCTATCCATCCTTTTCTTTTCGTAGGTACTGGGGTTGGCTGACGGTTTCTTCCCGCGTTGGGGTTTGAGAGATCTACTCTGAGCCTTCCATCGCCCTCAGCCAGTGCTAAAAGGTTTAAAAATTAGTTGAAACTTTAGATGCTTACAGGGTGAGAAGCGTGGTTTATCTAACGGTGAAAGATGTCATGGCAACCAAGGTTGTAAGCGTTGATGCTGGGGAAACTGTTGAGAATGCATGTAAAATTATGGGTGAGCAACATATTGGAAGCGTTATTGTGACCGCGGATAACAAGCCAGTGGGGATTTTTACGGAGAGGGATCTACTCTCAAAGATTATTCTGAAGAATGTTGATTTAAGGGAGACTAAGGTGGGGGGCTACATGGCGAAACCACTTGTCATGGTTAAACCTGAAACTAGCCTTCGTGAAGTAGCGAGAATCATGGCCCAACTTCACGTAAGAAGGCTGCCTGTGCTTGATGAGGAAGCAGGTAAACTGGTCGGGGTTATTACCTCAAGAGACCTTTCCACAGCCTTAGCGAAATACACTTTAAGCTTCTAATTCGGGTGAAAGCAAACATGAATAAAGAAGAGAAGCCTGTTTGTGTTGATTGCCGAAGGGTTCTTAAACCTGAAGATGAGCAACGCACTTGGGGTAAATGTAGCCATTGCCAGAAACCTGTCTGTTTCGAATGCTCCCATTATAGGGCTGTGTTTAAAAAGTCCCTATATATCGGCAGTTATGTTGAGGCATTGAGGCTTTGCAATAAATGTTATGGAGGACCCCCTTGATCTAGGTTCAAATTCCAGTTGAACCTTTAAAGCTAGCTCACCATAGGAAAGCTAGATTAATATTCCGTTTCGAAGAACAAGTTCAGGGGAAAAATGATGTCAGGATCCTCTACAACATTTAGACCTGTAATGATTTTCGTCGATGGGGGTTATATCAGAGAGATCTTCAGGGATAGATTTGGCCATGATAACATAGATTTCGGTAAGTTAGTAAATATCATGAATGAGTACCCCTTTCGAAGGAGAAGTATACAGGGAGAATTGTTAAGAGCGTATTACTATGATGCCATAGTTGAACAGAGTGAAGAACCTCGTCTGTTCAGTAAACAGCGGGCTTACTTCGATGCCATCGAAAACCTTCCGGATGTTGAGGTGAGGCTGGGGAGACTGATTCGGACACATACAGGTTTTTACAGGCAGAAAGGCGTAGATGTGCTATTAGCCGTTGACATGTTAAGCATGGCCTTCCAGAACCATTACGAGATCGCCATTTTTCTTGGAGGGGACGATGACCTTGTAGATCTCATCAACGCTGTGAAGGATTCAGCTGGCAAAAGAGTCTTCGGCTTCTATTACCCCCACCGAATCTCCAAGAGGCTCTTCAATTCTTTCGATCATAGGTTCGAATTGGATGAAAATATTTTGAACAGTGTCAAAAAAAGTTAGAAGCTGGGTTATTCGGTCTGTTTCATATGGGTTTTTCTGCGTAAGAGTTAAGTTTACGGTTAATAATTAATCGGTGTAATTTAATGGGGAATAGATCTATGATAAAGGGAGTGGTCTTCGATTTCGACGGCACATTAATTGACTCGATGAAGCTGATTTACAGGGTCTTCAACGATGCATTGAAGAAGCGGGGGTTGCCACAGATTGAATTGGATCTGTTGGGTCGCATGGCTGGCCGCCCGATCGCTGAGATTATGCGGCTTAAGGCGGATGTGTCCGAATCCACTGTGAAAGAAGTGCAGCAGGATATGTTTGAGGGTTATATGCAGTATTGTAAAACAGATTGTCAACTTTTACCCAATGCAAGGAGCGTATTGGAGGAGCTGAGATCTAGGGGGATCAAGGTTGGATTATTTACCACTACCCCGAGAATGCCTTTAGAAGTCGTCATTAACCGGTTTGGGTTAGAGGATTATTTCGACATCATCCTGGCTAAAGAGGATGTTAAGACCAAGCCCAACCCAGAGGGGCTTGAGAGAATCATCCGAGAATTCAACATAAGAAAAGAGGAGGGGCTGTATGTCGGAGACAGTCCCGCTGACATTCTGGCAGGTAAAGCTGCTGGAGTTAAAACAATCATCATACCCACCGGCATATCCACAACAGAGCATTTGAAGGAGAAGAATCCCGATAGTATGATAACTGATCTGGAACAGCTTTTAACATATCTCGATTAAATCTTGAGATTTAACTTTCATCCATCTAAAGATGGGAGTAGGGCACCCCATACCGGGGTAAGAGAGCGGCTGAAATCAGGTAAACAGTAGCCAACTGTAAATATGGAAGCTATTTTGGTTGGTTAAGTCGAGAAATAAGTTGCCCCGCCCATCTGGGCACGGTATCTCCACAACTATATGTATAGTTAAAATGTCTACATTTACCGTTGCCTTCCAGCGGATACCTTAATTTTATTCTTAAGATTTGAAGAATGATGTGGAAGGGAGGAATGATTTAAGAGTCGTGTTAATTTAAGTTGATAATGGCTTATCAGGAAATATAGTTTCGGGCAGGATATATCCTGAAGTTGATCAGTTGTGAAAGGAGAAGAAAATAAGCGTTCAGATAAACAGTTGGAGGAATTGAGTGGAAAGCTTGATGAGCTTATTAAGAGACTTGATGTTCTTGAAAAGATTATAGCAATCAGCCCGGAATATTCAGCCATTGCCAACGTGATTGATGTCCTTACGATGGGTGTTCGTCTTTACGATGAGCCGATAAAAGTCTTAAACAGACTTCTTTCTGTAAGGAAATATGTTGAGAAATCGGAAGTTGCAGGAGATGAGATTTCCCGCCTAACGGTTCAGGCCTTAGCTTTTAGGGGGTCCTTGAATATTTCACAGATAACGAGGGAGATTAAAGGTTCTAGGGGTAGGGCTTCGAGGAAGATTGTGAGGGAACGGCTTTTGAAGCTGGTAGAAGAAGGGGTTGTTATAAAGGAAAAACATGGTGGCGTTAGATACAGATACAGGCTTGTTGAGTAGCCACTTTTTGGTTAAAAGTTTCCAGAATACGTAAGTTTTCTATCCAGACTATATCTATCTCAGTGAATAAAAATGCGTGAATCTGAACATGAATGGCATGGACACGATCCACCTAAAGCCGAATACGTCGAGAAGATATTGAAGGTGGTCTCAGAGAGAATACCTAACTTGGTAGGAGGAATAATGGGTGTAATATATTCGGAGGATTTCGCTAAATCTAAGGGCAAAGCAGTTGCAGCATTCTATAACGAGTTGAAGGCGGGGGGCATACCGGACGATGTTGCTCTAGAGATGGCGAAGGACTATGTATCTGCAGCTGACAAGTGGGTGGATAAGTTTAAGCAGATGGAATCATGGAAAGATATTGCAAAGGAGAAGGCTGAAGAAGCAAGAAAGAAGTATGAGGAATGAGGGGCTTATCAATCGTAAAGATTGGGTACCACCTAGTTTCTCTGATCCCCTTTTTTATCGGGAGTTATATTCGAAGACCATACTTGGCAAGGAAGAGTAGTATAGAATTTAAAAATACCCTAATTAGCATGGGACTGCCTCAAGAGGTAAGCAGAGAATTGGCTAAAGCTCATTCTAGAAGCCAGAAGAAACTTACAAGCCTAAAGGCAACTATAAAGCTGTTTCAGAAAGGTTCTGTTACCTCTGTGATTGATTAGGTAACAGAACCCTATTTGAGCTATAACTTTGAAGACTTTAGAGTTCGCCCTATACTTCTATGCGGAGATAGATCCCGCGTAAACCATAAACCTCCAACCTATTTTTTAATCCATGACCTGCTAGCTCTGTATAATAGTAGCTTTCCCAGAGTAGGGGTCTTTACACTGATTGCTTTATGTGGGCATGTTTCTTGGCAACAGTAACAGCGAATACATTTGCTATAATTGTAAACAGGTGGTTTACTTTTATCTCCTTTGAAAGCCAAGGCTTTTCCTTCTACTGGACAAACATCAACACATATGCCGCATTTCTGACATTTCTCATCATCAATTACAGGTTTTCTTAGAAAGAGACTTCTAAAGGTTTTTGTAAAAACAGGATTGTGGGTACTTTCGCTTATAATGGGTGATCTGAGTACATCAAAATTCTTGTTAATAAAAGTCTCCAATGGTTCTCCTAACAGTTCTATTTCATTTTCATGCCATGTTCCCAGCCCATACTCTTTACCATACATGATGGATGGAACATATTCTGGGTTAAGGTCAATCATGCGACAAAAAGTAGCATCCAAAGCAACTGGGTCATTTGATATGAGCAGAGCATTCATTTTCGAAGAGTTACCTGATATGGGACCGTTGCCTTCCATTGCAATAATACCATCCATAATGAAAAGTTTCGGTTTAAGAAGCATATTAAGATCAACTAGCATTTTTGAAAAGCTAATTGCATCAGTAAATTTGGTATGAAAGGCAGCTTTGTTATGGCCATAGACACAGCCCAGCTGGTTTTTTATCGCACCCGTAATCCTTGTGAGCTCATGGGTTTTCATTTTACAAATACTGATTATAGAGTTTGCTTCTAATGCAGCTTGAGCTATCTCAAATTGCTTGCTTACTTTGCCCGCTGGATAATGTATAATCTGTCCGGTAGTAAATTCACCCATTTTTATATGATGCCTGTCAGCAACTTCTTTCAACCCAGCCTGTTTGGCCGCTTTTTCAGGGGCACCAAAAATTGGTGAATCACCATAAAACACATCATACCTGCCTTCTTTAAATATCCTAATGATTGCTTCAAAAACAGTTGGATGTGGTGAAACTAATTTGTCGGGTTTTTCACCTTTAAGCAGGTTTGGCTTTAACAAGACCTTATCTTTTTTACCTATAAATTTTTCAATTCCGCCGATAAGAGCAATTCCTTTTTTTAATGCATTGAACACTTGTTCAGCATCATAAGATTCACATTTTATTATTGCTACTTTTGGCATAGTTCTATCCCTTTCCATCTTTCAATTTTATAATTTGGGGTGAGTTAGCTACGAACTGCCGTTTAATTCTATCAAAAAGGGCATCAATTTGATAAGCTTTCACATAAATTCTATAGTTAGCTTCTACAGAAGCCAAGGTGTTCATATACCGAACCTTTAATAGTATCAAGGTAACATCTCTGCACGCAAAGCTATTTTCTTTCCGGATCGGATGCAGTCTGAAGGGAGCTACGTTTTGCTGATGGAGCAATGAAGAACAATTGAGTAGATTTCAACAGGTGGGTTTAGACCCTAGGATTGTTAAAGGGCTTGACAATTTAGGATTTAAAGAATTATTCCCAATACAGGAGCGAGCATTAAGTCCTCTCCTCCACGGAAAAGATGTGATAGGTCAAGCTAAAACCGGAACAGGTAAAACTGCAGCTTATGCGATTCCCATGCTTGAAGGAATAGAAACAGGAAATAGAATGGTTCAAGGATTAATTCTCACACCAACTCGAGAATTGGCTGTTCAAGTCTCCAATGAGATTAAACGAATGGGAAGATACATTGACATTAAAGTTATGGCTGTCTATGGAGGTCAGCCTATTGGCATTCAACTTCGCCATCTAGAAATGGGTACGCAGATTCTCGTTGGAACGCCGGGCAGGACTATAGATCTCATTAGAAGAGGAGCTCTTTTGCTGAGTAAAGTAAAATTTATGGTTCTAGATGAAGCTGATACTATGTTAGACATGGGCTTCATAAACGACATAGAATATATTCTGAGAGAAACACCCAACTCGAGACAGCTGAGTCTATTTTCAGCAACTATGCCTGAAAAAATTATTCAAATATCTGGCAAATATATGAAGGATCCCGAGGAAATACTTATAGATTCAGATGAACTTTCTGTCGAGACCCTGGACCAGAAATATATAATCACAGATGGAAAGCCTAAACTGGATGTTCTAGCTAGAATTTTAAGTGAAGAAAAACCTTCAAGTGTACTTGTTTTCTGTGCAACAAAGATCCGTGTTGATAGGTTAGCTTGGAACCTTAAGAAAAAGTTTCTTGGAGTGGGAGCTTTACATGGCAACCTTAGTCAAAATCAACGTGATAGGGTTATGCAACTGTTCAGAACGCAGAAAATTAAAATTCTTGTGGCAACCGACCTCGCGGCCAGAGGGTTAGATATAGCACACATTGATTGTATTATAAATTATGATGTCCCAAGGAATCCGTTAATTTATTTTCATAGGGTTGGACGAACAGCAAGGGCAGGAGGAGCAGGAAAATCTTACACCTTGGTTTCTCGGGAAGAACGTGAAGATTTTATACGAATACAAGATATTACAACTGTAAATATAAAACCAGCATATTGCGATGTTAGAGAAACATATTCTAGAAAACGTCTTAACCTTAAAAACGTTCATAAACGTAAATCTGAATCCAAGAATGGAAATGACTTCGTTTCCAAATATTGTGAAAGATGCGGAAAATGGGTTAACTGGGTAGCAGAGGGCACACTATGTAAATGCGGAGATTGTGGAAAAATACTGCATTAAAAAAAATCTGTTTAGCATGATGTGTTGATTTATTTTATTTAATTAAGACTTTGCACAGAAGTAATTATAGACCGGATGAAGAAAAAATAGAGATTCCCTTGAAGCCGCCCTCCAGAATAAACCTCCAAACTGTTCTTAGGTACGCCGTAATAATGAAAAACAAGTAATAGTTTGCAACTTTTAACAGTTTAAATACTTGAACTGACCGTAATGAAAAGATATTAACCTAAAAAATTGGGTGATAAAAATGGTTTCACAGGTGAAAGTTTCACACATCCTCTTAAAAAAGGAAACTGAAGCTAATGCTGCCCTAGAAGAGCTGAAAAAAGGTGCAAGCTTCAGCAAAATAGCTCAGGAAAGGTCTCTCTGCCCTTCCAAGAAAAGAGGAGGCGATTTGGGGTTTTTCGGCAGGGGCCAAATGGTTAAAGAATTTGAGAAAGCAGCTTTTGCTTTGAAGAAGGGAGAGACCTCAGAGATAGTTAAAACACAATTCGGATACCATATAATTAAGAAGACTGATGAAAGGTAAAAACCCACCATAAAACGATCAAGATTCACCATACCTGCAGTAAATCCTGAGAGAGAAATTTAGGTATCCACATTAACAGAGGCTTCCTAGAAGGCCAGCAGAAGTGCCCCAATCTATACTTGATTATTTTTCAGCATTTGGCAGGCTTTTCTAACTAAGCGAACTAGTTTGCACGTTGTTTTTAGCCAATGTTTTTCCCTTTTTGAATGCTCCCCTTGCACTTGGAGTTGCCATTAAAATAAAGTATATGGCTGCAAAGGCTATTACCGTGAACAGCCTAATTATATCTAACGGGATTGAGGAATACATGAAAAAATAGTAAATGTTACCTGCAATAGATCCAATATATATTACTCCCAGAAAGCTTCTAGCAAAAATGTAAAGCCTCAAGAGCCCTATAGAAAACATTACACTAATTACAATTACTATTACTCCCATATAATTTAGAGAGACGCCATAGATTAAAGGAAAAAATTGTAAGAAAACAGACCCAACTATAACCGTCAATGCTGCAACAGTAACCGTAACAGGCCTTTTTCTCTTAGGAACAACACCCATACAATAACCTAACATGAATCTCTAGATAAAAACTCACTTACACACTGCAAAGCATTCTGATTTGTCTGAGGTTAGGTGTGTAAAAATTAGTTATTTTTGAAACCTTTGCCGAGCTTAAAGGTTAAAATTTAACTTTTAATGTTTCTTCAGTGTACCCTTTAGCCTTCAGCCAAAATCACAATTCAATTATTTTCCCTAAAAATGGCGCGGAATCATAGACCAGTCTAGAGTGTAAGAAGCTCTCACGGTTTCTTACATCCTCGGTTAGCCCCCCTTAACCCATTTAAATCCATCTGATGCTTACACACTTCTCTTGAGCCACTCTTTAAGAACAGGATCAATTATAGTGTAGTTTCCTCCTTCATGCCTGCTCGCTATTCCATGTGCCATAAGCCGGTCTAGATAGCCAAAAAGCACATTCTTGGCAATTCTGACATGTTTCTCCTGAGCATAACTGAGCAAATCTTTTGGTGTTGATTTATTACTTCTGCTCATAGCAGTAAGGATAGTCTTCAATCTCCCCTCAACCAAAGTGTTTCCTTGCCCAATTCTTTCAATATCCCTCTGAAAATCTGTGCCAACATAGGTTCCACTTCTAAAGGAATAGAGTTCATTCCAAACCTTATTGACGAGACCCCCGTCCAATCTTTTTAACTTTTTTATCCTACACATCATGTGTAAATCATACGTTAGACGAACTAACCACTTTGGTATTCCACCACTTTTTTCGGATATAGATTCTACAGTATTGTTATCATAATGAATTCCAGTAGAGTCAAAGATCTCGCTGACGAATTCCTTTGAAGTGTCCACATCGAAAGGGTTGACTTTTCTATCTATGAAAAATTCCTTAAATGGCGAATTCTCAGATGTTATCAGGGATCTTAGCATTCCTATGGCTGAACCTGAGACGATGTAACTTGTCTTATCGTGTTCTGACCACTTACTCCTTAGCAAGCCATAGATGTTGGGAATAGCCTGTTTAAACAATCTGAGCTCCTGAAATTCATCTATTAATACTACTGCCCTCCTTCCTAAATCAGAAGCCAAGCTCTCTGGAAAATCTAGAGCAGTTCTGACAATTGTTTCAGCTTTCTCTTTGCCCGCTCTCCAATCGAGAGTGATGCCGACAAAATCTTTGATTATGTCCACTTTGATGCTACTAATGTTATCTTTCAACCATTCTATCTTCCTCCAAAACCCATACTTTAAAGCCTTCTTGAAACCACCTCCAGCTAGAAAACTGTCAAGAATAGATGTAGTATAATATTCAACCAATGCCTCTGTGGATGGGCTTCTTTCCCAAGACTCTTGAAAGTTTACGTATCCTGTGAGCACCCCCTTTTTCTTGCCAAATTCTTCTAAATACCGTAGAAGGCTTGTCTTGCCTACTCTTCTTGGCCCCACGAGGACGAATGCTCTAAAGACGCTTAAGGAATCTTGAAGTTCTGTCTTAAGAGATTCCCTATCATACGGATTTGGGGTCCATTTTGTTGGGTTGTAGGGAAAATAGACCATTCTTGAATGGTTAACCCCCCTTAACCTATATAAATCGATCATATTGAATTATAATTGAACCGCTTTGTAACTAGTTGCACTACTCAAACCCATCATCTTGTAATCTACCAAATCCTGACAAAAGTGACAAAAAGTATGACAAGCTACATGAACCCTTGATCTTTGGTGGGGTGGGTGGGATTTGAACCCACCGTACAGTGGAGATATCTCCCGTGTATATCTTAACAAGCATCTATTTTTTTCTTGAAACAGCTCGCAAGAGCTGAAAAAGAAGTTATGATGTTGGGCAATGAGAGAAAATAGTTTGTTTCATTATCCTTTAAAGTTTCAAACCTTTAGCTACAGATCTGCCTAACTTAGGATCAGCCTTTGTGAGGTTCTTGATCACTCGCCGCTGGATCGGTTTGTTGACGCGTTTAAGATCCGCGATCAGGTTATCCACCAGGTGCTCTTGATCTTTCTTAGCTAAGGATCGATATTTTTCTCCAGCCTGTTGAAAATCATTAGTCTTCCTAATCTTCTGACGGATCACTTCACCTGCAATCCTAGGTACATACGGTGTGCCTCCTAGGGCCTCCTTAGGCATACCGCCAGCCAAGGTATTTGGCTCGTAATTAGCTGGGCCGCTGAAGGATCCAAATTGCATAGCCCCGTCGCGTTGATTGTTATCGACGGACATTATTGGGCGATTAATAGGAAGTTGTAAGTAATTCGATCCCAACCGGTGGCGTTGTGTATCCGCATAGGAGAATGTTCGCCCTTGGAGCAATTTATCTGCCGAAAACTCGATTCCTGAAACAATGCTAGCTGGACAGAAAGCTGCCTGCTCTACTTCGGCGAAGAAGTTTGAGGGGTTACGGTTTAACACCATTTTTCCTACGGGCATTAACGGGAATTTATCTTCAGGCCAGGTCTTTGTGGGGTCAAGTGGATCAAAATCTTGTTTCAACTCATCTTCTATTTCCATCAACTGGACATTGAGTTCGTATTCAACTTTTTCTCCACGTGCAATTGCATCGTATAGATCACGAATAAGATAATCTGGATCTTCACCAGCCAGCCTCGTTGCTTGATAGCGGTCAAGGTTATGGACACCCAGTTTCGGTTTCCAGTGGTATTTCACATACCTAGCCTTTCCTTTCGCGTTCACCCAAACATAGGTGTTGACGCCAAAACCCTCTGTCATCCGGTAACTTCTTGGTGTTCCACGGTCGGAGAAAAGCCATATTATCATATGTGTCGATTCAGGTGTTAGGGAGATAAAGTCCCAAAAGCGGTTATGTGCAGAAGATGCCGATGGAATATTGGTGTCAGGTGCACCCTTAAAGGCATGCACCATATCTGGAAACTTGATGGCATCCCTTATGAAGAACACTGGAAGGTTATTTCCAACTAGGTCATAGTTGCCTTCTTCAGTATAGAATTTAACAGCAAATCCACGGGGATCTCTTACCGTATCTGCAGAACCACGTCCTCCAACGACGGTGGAAAATCTTACAAATACAGGCGACTTTTTCTTTGGATTCTGGAGAAATTTCGCTTTAGTGTAATTAGCCATGCTCTTGTAAACTTGAAAGTAGCCGTGTGCTCCCGCCCCCTTTGCGTGAACAACCCGTTCCGGAATGCGTTCCCTATCAAAGTGGGCCATCTTCTCTACAAACTGGACATCCTGCAACAACACTGGGCCACGTTCGCCGATGGTCAAAGAATTTTGATTGTCAGTAATCGGGACACCTTGATTGGTAGTCAAATATCTTTTTTTCATAATGTATCCCTTCCTCTAAAAAGAGAATTGGACTCGCACGCTATATATTTATTTCTTTTTATGTGTCTGCACGCAGTATCACAAACTATCATTCTCTTTTAACGTGTATACTCTGGCTTTCACACACCTTTTAAAGAGAAAAAGGTCTATGGAACTAGGTGGGAATAGCGCTCTATTGGATAGTTTGAGGAGAGGTTTCTTCATTATGGCAGGGTCGATCTCTTTGGGGATCGGGGCTATTGGCATATTTTTACCGCTACTGCCTACCACGCCCTTCATTCTGCTTGCTGCAGCTTGTTATTGTAAGGGCTCTAAAAGTTTGAATGAATGGCTTTTGAATAATAGATTGTTTGGAAGCTTCATCAGAAATTATATGGAGAGAAAAGGGATATCAGTTAGAAGCAAAATTTTTGCTATATCCTTCCTATGGGCAACAATCAGCTATACGGCTCTCTTTGCTGTAAATCTATTCATCGCCCAGATCATACTATTCATTATAGCCGTTGCAGTGAGCACACACATCATCACATTACCTACATATAGAAAAACTAACTAGAGACAGGTGAATCCAATGGTGGGGTGGGTGGGATTTGAACCCACGACCTCCGCGTCCCGAGCGCGGAATCATAGACCAATCTGGACCACCACCCCGCAACAAACATGGAACATACAGTTTATACCTATACCTTTTGGGGTTTTTGTCGGTGGACTCCCAACCTAACTACATTGGTAGGTTGCCTTCTAAATTTTTCCCCTGTATAAAGAGTTTGAGGAAGGTGGGGGGTTGAGAATTGGAAGGGAATAGTGAGGTAAAGAAATTAGTTAATGTGTATTAGATCCGTTATTGCCGACAAGTATTTATATTTAGAAAGTAAGATGTATCTTACGGGTGTTGTTATGGCTTTAGAAATGACGAGGCTTTCCGAGAAAGGTCAAATCGTTATCCCGAATGAGATGAGAAAACGCATGAGCCTCAAGGAGGGGACAAGGTTCCTAGTAGTAGGGCTGGATGACACTATAGTTCTGAGGAGGCTTGAGCTCTCCCAAGAGAGGATGAGGCTTAAGCAACTTCTGGAAAAGTCAAGGGCTAAAGCTGAGAAAGTAGGGTTCACTGAGAAGGAAATCGATAGATTGATACACTCGTACAGAAAGGCAAGTCGATGAGAATAGTTCTGGATACCAATGTCCTAGTTTCTGCCTTCATATCGAAGCTAGGTCATTCTGCGAAGATAATTGATTTAATTTCCATCTTTGAAGAAATTCAACTGATATTATCTGACCCGATACTGAACGAGTTTAAAGATGTTCTTTTCAGAGAGGAAGTAAAAACAAGGTTTCACTATTCAACTCACGACATCGAAATCTTCGCCAAGTCAATAAGAGATATCTCAACGGCAGTTAAGATCAAATCCAATTTCAAAGTAATAAAAGAAGATCCAAAAGACGACGTTGTTTTGAATACAGCCTATGATGGTAAGGCAGAGTATATTGTCTCCGGAGACCACCACCTACAGAACTTGAAGAGGTTCAAAGGTATCAAAATCGTAAATCCGAAGCAGATGATGAAGATTATCACAAGAAGGTTCGGAGAGCTTATAATCTAGATAAAACGGAACACTTACCCTTATCCACTTGTTGGTGACTATTTCGTTTCATATCTTCCGTGTGGGGGTTCTAGGAGGCTTTTTCCTCTTGGAGTATGGTTTTATGTCACTTATTGTTATACTGGCTGCCTCATCGGAGATTTTCTTTGTACCGAATAGATCCTTCAAGGGCAGCTTAATCCTCTGGACGGCTGGTAGTGCAGCGTGGGCAACCTGACCGCCTAGGAGGTAGCGGGCCAATGCTAGGAACCGCTGATCCCTTTCGTCTAATCCTCCCAAGAAGGAGTAGTGGATGAGGATCTTGTCAATAGCCTTGCTCAACACGAAGCTACTGTCAGGCCTGATGAAGGCAGAGACATCATCAACGTAGCGTCCTGCTTGATATTTCTCGGAGATATTCTTGAAGTATACTTTAGGGTTGAAAACCTTACGGGATCTGTAAAAGTAATAGAGAAAGAGCTTCCTTACCGCAACCCAATCCTGTCTCAGTTGAGCAGCATAGTAAAGATCATAGACATCTCGCCCCTTGAGACGCTCAAATAATGCTCGCAACTTGGTAGCGACCAGTTCCTCCAGCTTATAGCTGGTGACCTTGAACGAGGTGTCAGGCGCCTCCAGCCTTAACGTAAGGCCCTCTAATATTGGGAACCGCTCCACATGCGACACCTCTACCTTTAGATGTGCCCTGACACCAGTTACTGCCCGGTACTTAACGGTCAGGGTGGTCTGTTCATACCTCCGCTTACATCCTACATTGTAGGATGGATCTTGCGCCTGAAGCAGCTTGGTCAGCCGCTCACAGATTTCTCGCCTCTCCCTCAACACCTCTTGCTTTGAACCCAAGTGATTGAAGTCCAAGTCCACCGAGAGCCTCGGAGTCCTTTTGAGGTAGAGCTTGTTCAGCGCCGTGCCACCCTTTATCCCTAGCCTTGGAGCGAGAAACGCATCCGCGTAAATGGTCTCCAGCGTACGAACCAGCCTGCAGTCCTGTTCTGCAAGAGCTAGGTTGGCTAGCCCTTGTTCGTCAGCCCAGACTCTGACCTCCCTCTCCGTTATCATGCCTTACCCACCTTGACATTCTCTCTGATCAACCACTTCTTCGAGATCTGACCTTTTCTAGGTTCTTTAGGGTCTAGGAGATAGGTGAATGAACCTCTCAGGTTGTGTAGTTTTTCCATCACTCTCGGTGCCACCCGTCCCTTCCCTAACCTTTCGAGAAGAAGACCGATGCGTTGGGCTAGGACCCTGCTTTCCATTCTCTTGACGTAGCTGACCAGCTTGGGGCCATCCA
>Ga0265594_1001280_pt1 | contig 19583 bp, 19 predicted proteins | sample saktaG_11_FD_190147 | JGI IMG/M metagenome (GOLD analysis project Ga0265594, IMG submission 190147) | Saline water microbial communities from Sakinaw Lake, British Columbia, Canada - sak_2011_5_24_80m | ecosystem: Environmental > Aquatic > Non-marine Saline and Alkaline > Saline ... | reverse complement strand
AAACGACATTGTAAACGACATTGTAAACGACATTGTAAACGACATTGTAAACGACATTGTAAACGACATTGTAAACGACATTGTAAACGACATTGTAAACGACATTGTAAACGACATTATAGACGACATTATAGACAATATCACAAATAATACCATAAATAGCTATGAAAGAATATAATCCTGAGAAAATTGAGAAAAAATGGCAGAAAGAATGGGATAAAACCAAACTTTTTAAAGCAGTTAACAATTCTAAAAAACCAAAGTATTACGCTTTGGTTGAGTTTCCTTATCCTTCAGGATCAGGACTCCATATTGGTCATCCAAGATCATATGTCGCTTTAGATATTTTATCTAGAATGAAAAGAAAACAAGGCTTCAATGTTTTATTCCCAATGGGTTGGGACGCTTTCGGTTTGCCGACAGAAAACTACGCTATTAAGAACAATATTCATCCAGCTAAAGCTACTAAAGAGAATATAGCGACGTTTAAGAAGCAAATGCAGTCATTGGGTCTTTCTTTTGATTGGGAAAGAGAAATTGATACAACTGATCCTAATTACTATAAATGGACTCAATGGATATTTATTCAATTATTCAAAAAAGGGTTGGCCTATAAAGATAAGATGCCAGTTAATTGGTGTACTTCTTGTAAAATTGTTTTAGCTAATGAAGAAGTAGTCAACGGAAAATGTGAGCGTTGCGGCGGGGAAGTGGTTGAAAAAGAAAAAGAACAATGGATGTTAAAAATTACCCAATACGCTGATAGACTATTAAAAGATTTAGATGAATTAGACTATCCTGAAAGAGTTAAGGCCGGTCAAAGAGAATGGATAGGGAGAAGTGAGGGGACAGAAATTAATTTTAAAATACATAATTCTAATCAGATAATCACTGTTTTTACAACAAGGCCAGATACATTGTTTGGTTGTACTTATGTTGTCTTAGGTCCAGAACATCACTTGATTGAAGGGTTGAAAGAGAAAATCAAGAATTATGACAAAGTAGAGAAGTATATTAAGAAATCTAAAAAAGGAAAGAATAAAGAAAAAACGGGTGTTGAATTGGAAGGAATCAAAGCAACAAATCCTGTTAATAATAAAAAGATCCCTATTTTTGTTGCAGATTATGTTTTAACGGAATATGGGACAGGAGCAGTAATGGCGGTTCCGGCTCATGATCAAAGAGACTTTGATTTTGCTCAAGAATATGGTTTGCCAATAATACAGGTTATTGATTCGCCATCTTCTTTGAAGAAAGCTTTTGAAGGTTGTGGGAAGATGATTAACTCAGGTAAGTTCAGCGGTTTGTCTTCAGAGGTAGGAGGAGAGAAAATTGCTCAATGGTTAGCTAATAGAAAGCTTGGTGGTAAGAAAGTTAATTACAAACTAAGAGATTGGATTTTTTCTAGGCAAAGATATTGGGGCGAACCAATACCAATGATTAATTGTAAAAAATGTGCCCGCCTGTCCGGTGGGCAGGGTTGGCTTCCTGTTTCAGAGAAAGATTTGCCAGTAGAACTGCCTAATATTAAGGATTATAAGCCAAGCGAAGAGGGAGATTCACCTTTGATTAAAGCTAAATCATGGGTTAATGTTAAATGTCCTCAATGTAATGGTAAGGCTAAGAGAGAGACCGATGTTATGCCTAATTGGGCAGGATCTAATTGGTACTATTTAAGATATTGCGATCCTAATAATGATAAAAAGTTAGCTAGCGATAAAACTTTAGAACAATGGATGCCGGTTGATTGGTATAACGGTGGAATGGAACACACTACTCTCCATCTATTATACTCTAGGTTTATCTTTAAATTTTTATGGGATATAGGAGCAGTTCCTAAAAGTATTGGATCAGAGCCGTATAAGAAGAGGACTTCTCATGGAATGATTTTAGGAGAAGGTGGCGTTAAGATGTCTAAATCAAAGGGGAATGTTGTTAATCCCGATGATATTATTAAAGAATACGGAGCAGACTCTTTAAGAATCTATGAAATGTTTATGGGTCCTTTTGAGCAAATGATTCCTTGGGATACCAAAGGTCTTGTTGGCTCTAGAAGGTTTTTAGATAAGGTTTGGAATTTAAAAGATAAGGTAGGTAAGAAAATAGGCGATGGTTGTGATTTAGAAAAACTAGTTCATAAAACTATTAAGAAAGTTACTGAAGATATTGAAGAATTAAAGTTTAATACAGCTATCTCTTCATTAATGATTTTGGTTAATAAAATGGAGAAAGAAAAAGAAATCTCAATGAATTATTATTCAGTCCTTTTAATTCTTTTAAGTCCTTTTGCCCCTCATATAACAGATGAATTATGGGAACAAATGTGTGGTAAGGGATTGTGCTGGTCTTATGAATGGCCTAAATATAATCCTAGGTTGGTTAAAGAAGATAAAGTAAACTTCATTATTCAAATCAATGGTAAGATACGTGATAGAATAGAAGTAGAAGTTGATATATCCGAGGCTCAGGCCAAGAAGTTGGCTATGAATAGTATGAAAGTAATGAAGTGGATAAAAGGAGATATTAAAAAGACAATCTTTGTTAAAGGAAAACTAATCAACTTTGTTGTTGATATGAAATAAAGATGTTCTAAAGCCCTGTATGGGGCTTTTTTGTTTTTTGTAAAAATGGTATTATTAAATATATGAAAAAGATACTGTTAGGTAATGAAGCTATCGTTCAAGGAGCCCTAGAATCTGGGGTAGATTTTGTCTCTGCTTATCCGGGAACTCCTAGTTCTGAAATAGGAGTCATCTTTGGTGAGATAGCTCAGAAAAACGGTGTTTACTTTGAATTTTCTACTAATGAGAAAACAGCTATGGAAGCAGCTATTGGTGCTAGTTTTTCTGGTTTGAAATGTTTGGTAGCAATGAAAAACTTTGGATTAAATGTTGCTTCGGATGCTTTAATTCCTTTCTGTTATACAGGTGTTAAGGGACCAACAGTAATTATTGTTGCTGATGACCCTTCTTGCTGGAGTTCTGGTCAATCAGAACAGAATACTCGAGCTTTTACTTATACTTCCTATATCCCTATGCTAGAACCAGCTGATGCTCAGGAAGCTAAAGACTTTGTTAAACTTGGTTTTGAGATTTCAGAGAAGTTTAAAATACCAGTAATAATTAGAACAACAACTAGAGTTGCTCATCAAAGAATGCCTGTTGAAATAGGAACTGTTAAAAGAGGTAATCCTAAAGGAAAGTTTATTAAGAATGTTAAGCAGTTTGTAACTATGCCTCCAAGAGTATTGGAGATGAAAGATGAGTTATTAGAAAAGATTGAAAAGATAAGAACATATGCTGAGAAAAGTGTTGTTAATAGAATAGAAGGAAAAGGGAAGATAGGGATAATAACATCAGCTGTTAGTTACCTTTATGTTAAAGAGGCTTTAGCAGAGCTAGACCTTAATTTACCTATTTTAAAACTGGGATTTTTTAATCCTTTGCCTAATAAAAAGATAAAGAAGTTTACTAAAGGATTGAAAGCAGTTTTGGTTGTTGAAGAATTGGATGGTTTTCTTGAGAAGGAAGTAAGAGTTCTTGATCCTAAAATTAAAGTTTTTGGTAAAGACTTAATTCCAGTTTCTAGAGAGTTGGGTGTAGAAAAGGTAGCGATGGCAATAGCTAAAGTAACTGGTAAAAGGTACAAAATGAGAAAGGGTGTTTCTCTTGATCTACCAAGAAGATATCCTCGTTTATGTGAAGGTTGCCCTTATTGGTTTGTTTTTTCAGCAGTTAAAGAATTAGCTCCGAAGGATACTGTCTTCGGTGGAGGTATTGGTTGCTATATGTTAGCTGGCTTTCCGCCTCACGAAATACAAGATTATCTTTTCTGTATGGGTTCTTCTATCGGGATAGGCCATGGTATTAAGAAAAGTACTGATCAGAAATTAATCTCTTTTATCGGTGATTCATCATTCTTTCATTCTGGAATATCAGGATTGATTAATGCTGTTTACAATAAATCCAATGCTTTAATTATCATTATGGATAATAGAATTACGGCTATGACTGGTCACCAGCCTAATCCTGGTATGGGTGAAACTGGAATGGGAGAGGAAGCAGTAGCTATAGAGATAGAAGATATTGTTAAAGCTTGTGGTGTTAAGAATGTGAGAACTGTTGATCCGAAGAATATTAATGAGTTGAAAACAACTATTAAAGAGTTTTTAAACAAAAAAGAAGTATCAGTTATTATTTCTAAAAGAATGTGTGCTTTGTTAGCCAGGAGATTAAAAAGATGAAAACATTTAATACTATTATTTCAGGAACAGGTGGTCAAGGGTTAATAACCTTACTAATGGTTATTGCTGAATCGGCTCATCTTCAAGGGCTTGATGTTAAAACATCAGAGCTTCATGGTCTATCTCAAAGAGGCGGTAGTGTTCAGGCTCATTTAAGAATGGGAGAAAAGATTTATTCTCCTCTAGTGATTAAAGCAGATTTAGTTATTAGTTTGGAATTATTAGAAAGCTTAAGAGTTCTTCCTTATTCTGACTCTAAGACTAAGTTTTTAATTAATTGTTATTCTTTTCCTTTCACGGGGACATTTTCTGAAGAAGATATTAAAGATAAAATAGAGAAATATATTAAAGGAGAGAAATATTTAATTCCAGCCTCTGATTTCTGCAGAAGAGAGCTTGGCCAAGAGGTTGTTAGCGGTATTCATCTTCTTGGTTTTGCTGTTTTTAATGGAATGATTCCTTTAGAGCCAAGTATAGTTGAGAAAGCTATTAAAAAGGTTGTACCTAAGAAACATCTTGACATTAATCTAAAAGCGTTTAGACTGGCTAAAAATGGTAATTAAAAAAGTTGTCGTTGCTGCTGCGGGTGAAGGAACCCGTATGTTGCATTTAACTACAAATAAATCAAAACATCTAATAAAAGTCCGAAAAAGACCTTTTTTAGCTTATTTGTTAGACAATCTTTTTCTAGCTGGATATAGGGATCTTGTTCTGGTCGTTGGTTATAAGGAAGAGCTGATTGGTGAGTTTTTAGAGAAATACAAGCCACCGCTGAAAAGCTTAAAAGCTAATCAGTATGGTATAAAGATGGTTAGTCAGTATGAAATATTAGGTCCGAAGAGTAAAATATATGGGACAGCTTGTCCTCTAATGTGTGTTAAAGATATTATTGGAAAGAGCCCTTTTGTCTATTTGTGTGGAGATAATCTTTACTCGGTGAGAGATTTGAAAGAAATGGATTTGAATGGGAAGTATAGTTATGTGGCTGCTATTTATCGTAAGAACCCAGAGAAGTATGGCGTTCTTTTAGAAGAAAAAGGATTATTAAAGAAAGTTGTTGAGAAGCCAAAAGAATATATTGGTAATTTAACTAATACTGGATTATATAAGTTTAATGCTAGCGTCTTTGATAAGATAGATAAGATTCAAAAATCTTCTAGGGGAGAATACGAAATTACTGATGCACTTAATCTTTTAGCGAAGGATAAAAAGATGAAAGTTAAAAGAATTAAAGACTTTTGGCTAGATTTTGGAAACCCGGCCGATATTATTAAGCTTTCCTATTTCTTAAAATCATTTAAAAAGTTTAAAGAGCTCTTTTGGAAAAATAGACATTTTGATGTTATTTCATATAGGGCTAGAGACGTTGTTGATAAAGCAGAAGCCTTTATTAAAAGAGGACAGATTGTTGTCTCACCGACGGATACAGTCTATGGTCTCTTAGCTGATGCGACCAACAATAAAGCAATAGAAAAGATATTTAGTGTGAAGGAAAGAAGTAAGAAAAAACCAATCCCTGTTTTTGTTAGGGATATTAAAATGGCTAAAAAGTTAGCTATAATAAATCCGGAACAAGAGACTTTTTTGAAAGAAGTTTGGCCAGGGAAAATAACAGTTGTTTTAAAAAGAAAGCAAAGATGTGGTTTGGCTAAAGAATTGTTTGGGAATAAAAATACTATTGCTTTAAGGATTCCTGATAATAAATTAGTGAAAGATATTTTAGCGAGAGTTAATGTTCCTTTAACTGGGACATCGGCTAACCTTTCGGGAAAAGGTTCGTTGAGTAAAATGAAAGATGTTTTAGAACAATTTGAGCATGAAAGAGTGAAGCCAGATTTAGTTCTTGATGGGGGAGACCTTGCTAAAAGTTCATCTTCTATTATAATAGACTTGACCAAAAAGAAACCAGAAATACTAAGACCATAATGGATAATGAAATAAAAAACTTAATAGATAAGGAAATAGGTGCCGTAAGGCTTCAATAGAAAACATTAAATAATAGTTAACTAAAAATATATGAAAAAAGTGAAAAACTTTTTAAATAGAGGAATATCTTCTATTTGGGCAATCATAATAATTATCGTTATTGGGGTTGTTGCTGCAGGAAGTATTCTTACTTATCAGCGTTACTGGCAACCTAGTCAACTAGAAGAACAGCAAGATGAGACTGCCGATTGGGAAACTTATAGAAACGAAGAATACGGCTTTGAGTTTAAATATCCTAGCGAGATTAATGACAGTAATGTTAAGATCTCGTATTCCGGTCCGGGAGAATCTATAGATAAATCGGTTTCGTTCGCAGCAATGTTCCTATATGCTGCAGACAAAGATGTCGCTTATATAGTTAGTGTTAGCGATAATTCGTTTAATCTTTCTCTAGAAGAGTGGATTAAAAAACATGAAGCTTGTGGATTCCGCAAAGGAAATGATCTAGATATTAATAAAGTTAATCTTAAAAATATTTCTCTAAATGGTGAAGGTGCAGTAAGAATAAATGATTTAGGAGGATGTGTTACCGGAGGAGGTTTCGCGGGAGATGTGGTCTATGTCTCAAAAAATTCAAAAGTATATAGTATAGGATATTACGGAGAAGGAGGATGGGGAGAAGCCTCTAGAGAAATTTTAGATAAAATAATTTCAAGCTTTAAATTTATAAAGGCAATAGATGTTTCCTACATCGCAGACAATTTCTGCAAGAATAACGATCAAACATTAGCCTATTCTTCTTTACTTAATTACGACGAAGACGAAGACATGGAAATACTTGTAATGTGTGATATGGGTTATTCTCCATGGGAATCGGGGAGAGAAGGGTATTTCGATGTATTTGTTTTGAAAGAAAAAGACAACAGACATCAATCTATTTGGAACTTGTATACTGGTGATGAAAATGACCTTAATTTTAGAAATGTCTATCAACCAAAAGTTGTCGATATTGATAAGGACGGCATAGACGAAATTATTTTAGTGGGAAGTAATCATGGAGGAACTTGCACCGGTTCATGGACTAAAGTTCGTATATACTCTTGGAATGATGAGTATTTTGATGAAGATTTTTTGTGGGGATATTCTAATTATATAAATATAAATAGCCCTAATTGTGATTATAAAATAATAAAAGGAAGTGATGACGTTTGTAATTCTTCTCTTATGGAGGGAATTTGCTTTTCTGACAATTTGAACGCTGAAAAATATAAGCCTTTCAAAGATTATCTTGATGCAAATATAGAAGAAATAAAGAATAGAGAGCTAGAAGAATAGTCTTTAAATAATAGTTAACTAAAAATATATGAAAAAAGTGAAAAACTTTTTAAATAGAGGAATATCTTCTATTTGGGCAATTGTTATAATCATCGTTATCGGGGTTATTGTCGTAGGTGGTGTTTTAAGTTACCAATACTATCTTCAGTCAGATATAGTAATTGAACCAACAGAAGAACCTGATGAAACAGATAACATGGGAAAAGCAATAAAATTAGCAGATTCTATTTTCGAAATTCAAATGCTAAATAAAAGATCAATTTTCTTTGAAAAGGCAAAAAATTGTAAAGAAGAAGAGTTTATTTCTTTTGCTAGTAAAATGCTCGTTGAGTCAGGGGAAAATATTACTTCAGAAGAAAGGGAAATTTTACAAGAAATGGCAAAAGAGGCAAAAAAATGTATTCCAATTACAGAGAGGAAAGTAAAAGAAATTAATACTGACAAAAAAATATACGAAGTTAGTTATACTGTAACTCTTCCGGAAATTTGTGGTGGTGATTATCCTTATACTTTTTATGAAGGAGTGCCATATATAGTAGAAGTAGACTTAATAAACTCTTCTGCCATAATTAAAAAAGGCAATATTTCTGATTCTGAAAGAGATATGATTCTAGAACATGCAGAATGGCTTGAAAAGAAGAGTTCTTGTGTGATTTTGCTGTATTTAATCATAGATCCTGTTCCTCCTGAAATTTTAGATAAAATAGAATAGATTAATATAAAATTTCTAGATTGTAATCTTTAGAGTTTTTTGTTTTGACTAATGAGGAATTTGGAGTTAATATAAAAATATGGATAATGAAATAAAAAACTTAATAGATAAAGAGATAGAGAGGCAAAAGACTTCTTTAGAAATGATTCCTTCAGAAAACCACAGTTCGTCAGCTGTTAGGGAAGCTTTAGGTTCTCTTTTGACTGATAAATATGCTGAAGGTTATCCGGGGAAAAGATACTACGCAGGTTTGGAGTATTATGATCAGATAGAAGATATTTGTCGAGAAAGAGCTAAGAAGTTATTTGGTGTTGCTCATGCCAATGTTCAACCTTATTCCGGTTCTCCAGCTAATCACGCTGTTTACTTTGCTGTTTTAGAACCAGGAGACACAGTAATGGGTATGTCTTTACCTCATGGTGGTCACTTAACACATGGTTGGAAGGTTAACTTCTCAGCTAAATACTATAATTCAGTTCAATATGAAGTGAATAAAGAAACAAATTTGCTTGATTATGAAGCGATAGAGAAACAGGTCCAAGAAGTTAAACCTAAATTAATTTGGGTAGGGGCAACTGCTTATCCTCGTTTATTTGATTGGGAAAGATTAAGTCAGATTGCTGATTCTGTTGGAGCTTACTTATCAGCAGACATTGCTCATGTAGCTGGTTTGGTTGCCGCTGGTGTTCATCCTAGTCCAGTTCCTTATGTTCATATTGTGACAACAACTACTCATAAGACATTAAGAGGTCCAAGAGGTGGAATGATTATGGTTACTGAAAAAGGATTAGAAAAGGATCCTGATTTAGCTGTTAAGATTGATAAAGCAATCTTCCCCGGGTTACAAGGAGGTCCTCATGAGAATAATATAGCGGCTATCGCTATTTGTTTAAAAGAAGCATCTGAAGATAGTTTTAAAGAATATGGAAAACAAGTAATTAGTAATGCTAAGGCTTTGGCCGAAGAGTTGATTAAGTATAATTTTAATTTAATAACTGGTGGAACAGATAACCATTTAATATTAATAGATTTAAGGAATAAAGGTATATTAGGAGCAGAGGCTCAAGATAGATTAGAAAAAGCTGGTATTACAACTAATAAAAACAGCATTCCTTTTGATACTAGTTCTCCTTTTAAGCCTTCTGGTCTTCGCTTGGGGACACCAGCTATCACTACTAGAGGAATGAAAGAAGAAGAAATGAAACTAATTGCTTCTTGGATTAATGATGTTATTTCCAATGAAAGTAATTGTGATAAAGTAAGGCAAGAAGTAAAAGAATTGTGTAAAAATTTCCCATTGCCACTATAAGCTTCGAAAATAGATTTTTTGAAAAATATTTGGTCCACTCCTCCGCCCTTTTTGCCTATGGCAAAAAGCCTAATATTTTCAAAAAACTATTTTCTACGCTCATAAGTTTATGATAATAGACGGTAAAAAGATATCTGAGAAGATATTAAATAGTATAGAAATAAAGAAACAGTTGAAATTAGCTGTTGTTTTGGTTGGAGATGATCCTAGTTCTAAAATTTATGTTAGAAAAAAAGGAGAAGCTTGTGAAAGAGTTGGTATTGATTTCCAATTGTCTAAGTTTTCAGCTGATATTTCAAAAGAAGATCTTGTTAAGAAAATAAATGATATTGTTCAAGATAGTAGTGTCTCTGGTATTGTTATCCAATTACCATTACCAAAGCAAATCAATGCTGATGAGATAATGAAGTTAATTCCAGAAGAGAAAGATGTAGAAGGTTTTGTTAGCTCTAGGGTTTCTCCAGTTGTTTGTGCTATAGAACATATACTAGAAGAGTATAGTATATCTTTAGAAGATAAGAAGATAGCTTTAGTTGGTAGAGGAGTATTAGTTGGTATTCCTGTTGGGGAATGGTTAGATAAGAAGGGGATAAAGTATTCTGACAATACCAAGGAAGCTGATGTTATCATCTCTGGTGTCGGTAAACCAAATCTTATTAAGGAAGACATGGTTAAAGAGGGGGTTATTATCATTGATGTTGGGGGAGATGTTGACCCAGAGGTTTCTAAGAAAGCTAGCTATATGACCCCGATTATTGGTGGGGTAGGGCCAATAACAGTTGCCTGTTTAATAAAGAGTTTAGTTTATGGATCTACAAATATTTAATTATATCAATCAATATGCTTCTCGTTGGGTCTGGTTAGACTCATTGGGTATTTTTTTAGCTGAATATCTTGGCTATGGTTTAATTCTCTTTATAATCATTCTAGTAATAATTAATTATAAGAAATATTTAAGAATGGCTATTGAATCAGCTTTAGCTGGTGTTTTAGCTAGATTAGGAATAGTAAGTTTAATCAGACATTTCTGGGAGAGAACAAGGCCTTATGTAGATAATAATGTCAATCTATTATTTGAACATAATGAGCTTTCTTTTCCTTCAGGACACGCTGCTTTCTTTTTCGCTGTTTCTCTAGTTGTCTTTTATCATAACAAGAAGATTGGAGTTATCTTCTTTTTAGCAAGTATTCTAATAGTTGTTGCTAGAGTCTTCTCTGGTATTCATTGGCCTTCTGATATTTTAGCTGGAGCTGTAGTTGGATTATTCTCCGGCTGGTTGATCCATTGTCTATTAACAAAAAAGTAGTCCGGGACTACTTTTTTATCTGTGCCGTGGGTGGGAGTTGAACCCACACGAGATTGCTCTCATGGGTGTTTGAGACCCACGCGTATATCCAGTTCCGCCACCACGGCATGTTCCTTATTATACAATAATCCTTAAGAATTACAATCTTTATTGGAGCATTTAATTTGCTTCCTTTTTGTTTCTATCAATAAAGAACCACACTTTTTACATTTTTCTCCAGTTCCTGCCTGCCGGCCATGCAGGGGTTTATCCCAAAGAGCAAAGTCACAATCAGGAAACTTATCGCAGCCATAGAATATCTTTTTTTTCTTTGTTCTTTTTTCTGTTAATTCTCCTTCTTTACATCTAGGACATTTAATTCCTAAGGTTTTCTTTTCTAATGGTTCAGTGTGTCGGCATTCTGGGAAACCAGAACAAGCATAGAACTTTCCAAATCTTCCTAGTCTAATAACAAGAGGGGAGTTACATTTAGGACATTTTCTATCCGTTTTTTCTATAGAAGCTTCTTTTTTTTCTACTTCTTTGTATTTTTCCTGAAGGTTTTCGTTGAATGGTGTATAGAAGTTCTCTGATATCTTGGTCCATTTTTCTTCACCTTCAGCTATTTTGTCTAAATCTTTTTCCATATTTGCTGTAAATTTTATGTCAACAATTTTAGGGAAGTGTTCCGCTAAGATATCGTTGACGACTAATCCTATTTCAGTTGGTTGAAATCTTTTTTGTTCGTTTTTCTCAATATAGTTTCTATTTTGAATAGTTGTAATTATTGGAGCATAGGTTGAAGGTCGACCAATTCCGTTCTCCTCTAATACTTTAATTAAACTAGCTTCAGTGTATCTGGCTGGTGGTTGAGTGAAGTGTTGTGCCGGAATAAGTTCTTTTAGGTTTAAAGATTCTTTTTCTTTTAATTCTGGTAGATCGTTTTCTTCAAACTTTATAGGATAAACTTTTAAGAATCCATCAAATCTCAACATTTGTCCATTTAATCTAAGAGTATATTCTTTTGCCTTTATGTCAATAGAAGTAGAATTAAAGATGGCTTCTTTCATCTGACAGGCAATGAATCTTCTCCAAATAATATCATAAAGAGCTTGTTGATTCTTATCTAGTCTTATTTTTCCGGGTTCTTTGTCAGGATAAGCAGGTCTTATAGCTTCATGGGCGTCTTGAGCATTATCTTTTGATTTGTATTTTCTAAAAGAATAATATTCTTTTCCGTATTTTGATTCAATGTATCTCTTAGCTACGCCTAGCGATAGATTAGATAGATTTAAAGAATCTGTTCGGTGATAAGTAATATATCCTTTTTCATATAACTGTTGAGCAATACGCATCGTAAATTTAGCAGGGAATCTAAATCTCTTCCAGGCTTCTTGCTGAAGTGTACTTGTCTTAAAAGGAGGAAGAGGGTTTTTCTTTGTTTCTCTTCTTTCAATCTTTTCTATAATACATTCGGCACGGTCTAAATCTTTAACAATCTTATCAGCTTCTTTCTTATCTTTAATGCCAAGCTTAGGAAATACTTCGTCATTCTTTTTTATAATAAAAGCAGAGAATTCTTTTTTTGCTTTTTCAAATAAAGCTTCTATACTCCAATATTCTTCTGCCTTAAACTTTTCTATTTCTCTTTCTCTGTCAGCTACTAATTTAACGGCAACAGATTGAACTCGGCCAGCTGATAGTCCTCTAGCTACTTTCTTCCAAAGAAAAGGGGATAGCTTGTAACCAACAATTCTGTCTAAGATCCTTCTAGCCTGTTGAGCATCAACTAAATTCTGATCTATTTTTCTCGGATTCTTTAATGCTTCTTGAATAGCTGTTTTTGTAATCTCATGAAAAACTATTCTTTGAGGATCTTTTAGTTCTAGGGCTTCTGAAAGATGCCATGCGATAGCTTCTCCTTCTCTATCTTCATCAGTTGCTAGAATAACATTGTCAGATTCTTTAGCAGCTGCTTTAAGTTCTTTTATAACCTTTCTGGCTTTCTGGGGAATGATATATTTTGGTGTAAAGTTATTCTCAACATCAACACCTAATGTACTAATTGGTAAATCTCTAATATGACCAAAAGAAGACAAGACTTTATAGTCTTGACCCAAGAACTTAGTAATGGTTTTAGATTTAGTTGGACTCTCTACTATAATTAAATTCATAATTCTTTGATTGTAGTCTATTATACCACACCTTGTCAAATATTGACCCAGCACCACTTTTAGGAGTTTTTAAAGCTATAACTCAGATTATTGTTTTAGATATTTTTATTTTAAAAAGTGGTGCTGGGTTGACTTTTTGTAAATAATGTGATATATTTTGGTTATAACAATTGCACATTTCAATTTAAGGAAAGGAATAGAAGATGAGATTAAATAAAATTATTGGTGGAGTAGCAAATTTCTTTGTTGATGAAAAAATAGTAATCAACAAGGGAAAAATTTTAGAAATTCTTCCTCATAGAGGAAGGATGTTGCTACTTGACCAGGTGACGATAACCGACAAATTCGTCATTGGAGAGTTCAAGGTGACGGAGACTGTTTGTGAAGGGCATGAGTTTAATGGCCAGCTTATCTTTCGAGGAGTTGACATTGTAGAAATGGCTGCTCAAACCTTGGGCATCTGGTTAGCTCAACACCCTGAGTCAGAGGGGAAGATAGCTTATTTCAGATCAGTATCGGCTAAATTCTCTGGCATGATTGTTCCCCCAGATGTTTTGATCGTAGAAATACCTGTTAAGGGATCTATGTCTGATTCTGATGAAGACTCTTCGGAAGAATCTTTGGAAGAAGCAAATCCGAGGATTGAAATCTCTGGTAGGCCGGGGAGGATGCTCGAAAAAGCTATAGCAGAAAACGTTGTCGCTCGCGTAAAAGGTGATAAAAAAGCTTTTATCGCGAGCATCGAACTAAGTATCGTCACCCTAAATGGTTCAGCTTAACATAGCTGGGCCTTTTTTATTTCTTCAACAACTTTCTTTATAATTTCTCTTTCCCTAAACTTCCCTAGAACAAACTTCTCTATGTTTTCTGGTTTTCCTTTTTCTGGCTGTATACCAACTCTTACTCTTGTGAAGTCTTTAGTTCCTAATTCTTTTATTATCGACTCTATTCCCTTGTGTCCAGCCGATCCTCTGTTCTTAACAATCTTTATTTCGCCAACTTTTAAATCAATGTCATCTTGAACTACTATTAATTCTTTCGGTTTATAGAAAGAACAAAGAGCTTGAACTGATTTTCCTGATTCATTCATGAAGGTTAAGGGTTTAGCTAGAATAAGAATTTTTTCTTTTGAGACCAAAGCATTAAACTTTTTAGATAATTTAAACTGGGGAAAGTTATTTTCCTCAACTATTTCATCAACAACATCAAAGCCGATATTGTGTCTGGTATTTGTATATTTTTCTCCAGGGTTTCCTAACCCGACAATTATAATCATATTTTCATTGTATCACTTTTATAGTATTATAGAAAATTCTATTGTTGCATTAAATAGTTAATTTTGGTAGAATGTATTAAATATGAAGAATAACTTTTTATCCTTTATTTGGGAGGTGTCAAAAATAATCGTTATTGCAGCTGTTATAGTTATACCAATAAGATATTTTCTATTTCAGCCGTTTTTTGTTAGAGGTCAATCAATGGACCCTAGCTTTGGTGATGGTGATTATTTAATTATAGATGAAATAACCTATAGATTCAGAGCACCTGAGAGAGGAGAGGTGATTGTCTTTAAGTATCCCGAAGATCCTAATAATAGATTTATCAAGAGGGTTATTGCTCTCCCAGGAGAAACTATTGAGATCAAGAGCGGAGATGTTACTGTCTATAACGAAGTAGGGACGCATTTATTAAATGAAGATTATTTACCTTCTGATTTAAATACATCTGGTAATTTGAAGGTTACATTAGGAGAAGATGAATATTTTGTTATGGGTGATAATAGACCCTATTCTTATGATTCAAGAAGGTTTGGCCTTTTATCTAGAGAGTATATAATCGGTAGAGTTATTATTAGGGCATGGCCATTAAGTTCATTAACAATATTTAATAATCCAGCATATGAGTAAAAGAATAAAACTTCAAGCACCAACAGGAATGCACGATATCTTGCCTGAAGATCAGAAATATTATAAAAGGATATATGATGTTGTCTCCGATATAGCAGATTTTTATGGTTTTAGTAAGATAGATACACCTGTTGTTGAAGATTTAGAATTATTCTCAAAAGGAATAGGAGTTTCTACGGATATTATCAAGAAAGAAATGTATACATTGAAAACTAAAGGAGGCGACTCTTTGGGATTAAGGCCAGAATGGACAACACCGATTGTTAGATCATATATTCAAAATGGAATGCATTCTTTACCTCAACCATTGAAGCTTTGGTACTTTGGTCCTTGTTATCGCTATGAAAGACCGCAGGCAGATAGATATCGTCAGTTTTGGCAATTTGGGTTTGAAGTCTTTGGAGAACAAAGCTCAGTTATAGATGCTCAAATTATACAAATTTTTCATAATATATTAAAAGAATTGAAATTGAAGGATTTGATGGTTGAAATTAATAGCATAGGAGACAGTAATTGTCGTCCTTACTATAAGAAATTGTTATCTAGTTATTTGAAAAACAGAGAATCTTCACTGTGTGTTGATTGCAAAAGAAGAATTAAAGAGAATGTTTTGAGAGTATTAGATTGCAAGGAAGAAAAATGTCAGCCAATAAAAACAGAAGCACCTCAGATATTAGACCATCTTTGTGAAGAATGTCATTCTCACTTTAAAGAAGTGTTAGAGTTTTTAGATGAGATAGAGATCCCCTATACTCTCAATCCTTATTTAGTCAGAGGTCTTGATTATTATACTAAGACAGTCTTTGAAATGTTCTTTGAATCAGATAATGAGGTAAAAGACCTGCCCGCCGGCAGGCGGGCATTGGCAGGAGGCGGAAGATATGATAAGCTAGTTAAATTGATAGGAGGAAAGGACGTTCCGGCTTGTGGGGCTGCAGCTGGCGTAGAAAGAATCATCTCCTTAATGAAAGCACAGGGGATAGAAGGAGCTAAAGATCCAGAAATACAAATATTTTTAGCCCAGCTAGGAGGATTAGCTAAAAGAAAGAGTTTAAGTCTTCTAGAAGACTTTAGAAAGTCTAAGATAAGAGTAGGAGAATCATTCGGTAGGGATTCTTTAAAAGCTCAATTAAACAGAGCGGATAAATTAGGTGCTAAATTAACTTTAATACTAGGACAGAAAGAAGCACTAGATGGAGTGGTTATTATTAGGAATATGAAAACAGGAAATCAAGAAACTGTTAAATTAGATAAGGCGGTATCAGCCGTTAAAGCTAAGTTGAAGAAATAAATTTATTAAGTGGTAAAAAACTATGTCACTAGAAATCAAAAAAGAAGGCAGAGAGACATCTCAAAATCTAGTTAGACGCTTTTCACGAAGAGTGAAACAAAGCGGTCTTTTACTTAGAGCTAGAAAATCTCGTTTCTGGGAGAAAGAAAAGAGCCCACAAATGAAAAAGAGATCAGCTTTAAGAAGAGAACAACTTAGAGGTGAATATGAAAAGCTTGAAAAACTAGGTAAAATCAAGGCAAATGCCAGAGGTAGAAGATAAACCCAGCACCATTAAAATTATTGGTTAGCTGTTGTTATCTTTCAAAAAATAAAAATAACAATGTTTTAAAATGGTGCTGGGTAAAATTAAAGAAGAGCTTAACCAAGCGGTTAAGGATAATAATGAAATAGTCCGTTCTACATTACGGATGCTTTTGGCTGTAATTAATAATAAAGAGAAGGAGAAACAGTATAAAGAGAAGGAAGATTTGACCGAAGAAGAGATTGTAAATATTATTGTTTCTGAAGCTAAAAAAAGAAGAGAGTCTATCTCAGAGTTTGAAAAAGGGAATAGAAAAGATTTAGCTGATAAAGAAAAGTTAGAATTAGAAGTTTTAGCTAAGTATCTTCCGGAACAACTTTCAGAAGAAGAAGTAACTAGTTTAATTAAAGAAACTATTGAAGAGGTTGGAGCTTCAAGTTTACAAGATTTAGGAAAAGTTATGGGAGCGTTGATGCCTAAAGTGAAAGGTAAAGCAGATGGAGGCTTAATTTCTAAAATTGTAAAAGATTTGCTACAATGATTGAAATAAACAACTTAACTAAGAGAGTTGTTGACAAGAAGTTTTTAACAGGGCTTGCAAAAAAAGTCTTAAAGAGCGAGAATGGAGTAAGGGATGACTTGTCTATTGCGATTGTGGGTGAACAGAGAATAAGGAAAATAAATAAAGAGTATCGTCAGCAAGACAAACCGACGGATGTTCTTTCTTTTGAAGGAGGAGAAGTTCTTCTTTGTCCTAATCAAATTGAAAAGAATGCAAAGAAATACAAGGTAACGTTTAAAAAGGAATTAGCTCGTGTATTAATTCACGGTATTCTGCATAGTCTTGGATATGATCATTCTGAGGAAATGCGGGAGAAGGAACAAAAATGGCAAAACAACACATAATAACCGCTTTGGATATTGGTTCTGGTTCTGTAAAGATACTTTCTGTTTGTAAAAACGAGGCTGGTTTTGAAGTTTTAGCTAAACACGAAGAGCCATCTTTGGGTATAAGGAGAGGAGTGGTTGTTAATGTTTCTCAAGTATCAGAAACAATATCTTCTTTAGTCAGAAAAGCTGAACAAGATTGTGGAACGAAGATAGATAGGGTTTACGCTAATATCGGTGGTGGTCATATTTCTTCAGTCTCTTCTCGGGGACTTGTTTCTGTTTCTAGAGCCGATAGAAAGATTTCAGAAGAAGATGTTGATAGAGTTATTCAAGCAGCTAAGACACTTCCTTTGTATTCTAATCAAGAAATTATCCAAGTTTTCCCTAAAGAGTTTATTGTTGATGGACAAGCTGGTTTAAAAAACGTTGTTGATATGGAAGGAGTAAGATTGGAAGCTGAAACATTACTTCTTTGTGGCTTTCCACCATACATTAAGAATTCAAGTAAGACAATATTAGCATCAGGGATTGAAGTTAGTGAATTAATACCAGATCCTTTAGCTAGTTCTAAATCAGTACTAACCTCTAGAGAGAAAGAATTAGGGGTTTGTGTTTTAGATATTGGCTCAGGGACAACAGGAATGGCTGTTTATGAAGAAAGTAATTTAATTCATGCAGCTATCTTTCCAATTGGTTCAGGGCATATAACTAATGATATTGCTATCTGTCTCAAAACAGACATTGACACGGCGGAGAAAATAAAGCTAGAATATGGAGTGAGTAAAGAAGCACATAAAAAACAGGACAAAAAGTCTGATAAAAAGATTAAGCTTGGAGGTGACGATGATTTAGAGTTTTCTCCGAAACTATTAATTGATATTATTGATGCGAGAGTTTTAGAAATATTTAATTTAGCTAATAAAGAATTAAAGAATATTTCTAAACAAGGAAAATTACCAGCTGGTGTTGTCTTAACAGGTGGGGGAGCTAAATTGCCGGGTATTAGAGATTTAGCTAAAAAAGAATTAAAACTTCCTTGCCGAATAGGTACACCAAAAGAATTAGTTGGTTTTCAAGCGGAACCAGGCTTAGCCACTTTATGTGGTTTAGCCCTAGAAGGATTTGATATAGAGAATGATAGCAATAATCCTTCTGTAAAAAAGCGTGGGTTTGGTAAAAGACTCATAAATCTCTTCAGAACTTTTGTCCCGTAAAACTATATGAGCACAAAACCAGATACAAAAATAAAAGTAGTCGGAGTAGGAGGCTCTGGTGGAAATGGCATTTCTAGAATGATGAAGTGTAATATTAGAGGGGTTGAGCTTGTTGCTATAAACGCTGATGCTCAAGATTTACAGAGAGCTAAAGCTCATTCTAAGGTTCGTATCGGAAGAAATCTTACTAAGGGATTGGGGACTGGAATGAATCCTGATATAGGAAGAGCAGCTGCTGAAGAACAAAAAGAAGAAATAGAAGAGGTTCTAAGAGGTGCAGACATGGTCTTTATCGCTTGTGGTCTTGGAGGAGGTTGTGGTTCAGGAGCATCATCGGTTGTTGCTGAAATTGCTAAAAAGTCAGGTGCCTTAACATTGGCGGTTGTAACAACGCCTTTTTCTTTTGAAGGAATTCATCGTTCAGAAATTGCTCAAGCTAGTTTAAAAAGATTAAAAGGAAAGGTAGATACATTAATCGCTATATCTAACAACAAACTACTTTCTGTTTTAGAGCCAAAAACAACAATTATTAATGCTTTTTGGTATTGTGATGAAATATTAATGCAAGCGGTTCAAGGAATATCTGACTTAATTGTTTTACCGGGGATAATAAATATTGACTTTGCTGATGTTAAGGCAATTATGAAAGATTCTGGTTCTGCCTTATTCGGGATAGGCAAAGCCAAGGGGCCTGAGAGGGCTAGAGAGGCTGCTAGAAGAGCTTTAAACTCGCCGTTGTTAGATCTATCTTGTAAAGGAGCAAAAGGCATTCTATTCAATATTTCTGGAGGGAAAGACATTAGTTTAACTGAGATAGATGAGGCAGCAAAAGTTATTACTCAAGAAGTTTCTCAAGATGCTCGAGTCATCTTTGGAGCTATTCAAGATGAAAAGTTAAGTAAAGGAGAAATAAAGGTGACGGTTATCGCAACCGGTTTTTAGCTATTGACTTCCTCTGATTTTTACTTTACACTCTGATTAACTAGCACGTTAAGAAATATGTTTTTTAGGAGAATAGAAAATGGAAAAATCTGAAATTGAAGAAGGTGTT
>Ga0265594_1001278_pt1 | contig 19601 bp, 26 predicted proteins | sample saktaG_11_FD_190147 | JGI IMG/M metagenome (GOLD analysis project Ga0265594, IMG submission 190147) | Saline water microbial communities from Sakinaw Lake, British Columbia, Canada - sak_2011_5_24_80m | ecosystem: Environmental > Aquatic > Non-marine Saline and Alkaline > Saline ... | reverse complement strand
GAATCTTTACTTACTGTTCAGGGATGGAATTATATTACTGGGGTGTTTAATGGGACAAATTCTAAATTATATTTAAATGGTGTTAAGACAGGAAGTATTGGGAATAAAATATCGGGCATAAGGGATGGTGCAGGGGACTTGTTTATTGGTAAAAGAGGGGATGATGTTGGAGAGACATATTTCAATGGCGTGATTGATGATGTTGCGGTTTATAATAGGGCGTTGTCGTTGACGGAAGTATTAACTCAGTATCAAAAAGGTGTTGGGGGTATCGGGGGTTGTGGTAGTTTGTCGGTAGTGAGTAATTTTTCTGATAATTGTGATTATTCGATGGAGGCGTATTGGAAGATGGATGGGGACGCGACGGATAGTTCTGGGAATGGTCATGATGGTAGTGGTTGGCCTGGTGGGCTTTATGTTTTGAAGGACGGGGATGCTGCGGGTTTTACTGGTGCTGAAAAAATAACTGTTCCGGATATTGGGAATGTTCTTCAGGGTGGGTTCACGATTGAAATGTGGTTTCAGAAGAATGGTGCGCCCGTCGTGGACTCTGTTCTTTTTAAGAAGGGGAATTATTTGATTGAGCATCTTGTGAATGGGACGGTTAGGGCTAGTGTTGGCGGGGTTGTTGTTGATTCTGGAATTTTGAGTGTGGATAGTCCTCATTATGTTGCTTTGGTTTGGGAGCCGGTCAGTAGTAATTTGAGTCTTTATATTGATGGGAGTCGTGCTAATTCGGCGACGCTTTCTTCTCCTGGGGTTTATATTGGGAATGTTGAGATGGGGGAGAGTTTTGTTGGGCTGATGGATGAGGTGGCGATTTATGGTCGGGCGTTTAGTGAGAGTGAGATTGGGGTTCATTATACTCTTTCTAATGCTAATAGTAATTATTGTGATGCGAGTGGGGTTGGTGGTTTGTCGACGACAAAGGCCGAGTTTAATATTGCTGGTTGTAGTTTGCCGACGGGTGATGGGCTTGCTATTGGTACTTGTTCGAGGGGGCAAATAGATGGAGAGTATTATTGTAATGTAGCGGGAGAGGATGCTTTGGCGACGAGGGATGTTGGGTATGGTTGTTCAATGGGGTCTTCGGTTTATAATTTGGGTGAGCCATTTTGTTGTCCTGCGGGGATGTTTTGTAATGCGACTGGTGGAGCATTTAAGTGTGATTATAGATTGGAGCAGTGTTATAATCAGACGAAGGAAAGTGATTGTGTGGCGATAGGTTGCGTTTGGTTAGAGGAGGATGGGATTTGTGCGGATGGAACTCGGGATTATGCTTGTTCTCTTTATACCAATGAACCAGAGTGTAAGGCAGATATTTGGAATTTGGGGAGGACGGGAGTTGGAACTGAATTTTGTGGGACTTATCAAGAGTGCGGTGTTGCGATGTTCACGATTCCTTATGAGGGTTGTATTTGTAGTTGGAATGATGTCTCTGGGCTTTGTGAGTTGTATATGGAGGGGGCTGAGACTTATTATGACAATGAAAGTACTAAGCAATGGTTTTCGTGCTCGAAGGATTATACTCTTGGTGGATGTGTTGATGGTGAGCAAGGTGTGTCGTGGGTTGTGAGTGGTGTTTCGAATAATGGTTTTCCTGATGTGTGTTTGGATATGATGGGGTGTACAGATGGAAGTTCCGTGAGGGCTTGTGGTGAGCCGATAATTAGATTGCCTGGGTTTAGTTTGTTTGCGTTGTTTGCTTCGATAGTTGTTCTTGGGTTGTATTATGTTTTTCGTGAGAAGATTTAATTGAGAGAGGCGGAAAGTTTAAATAATAAAGATGCCTTTGTTAATTATGAGAAAAGGTTTGGTGTTTACGTTGTTGTTTTTGGTTTTGTGTGAGTTTGCTGTTGGTGGCGTTTATTCTGAGGTTGAGACGAATTTTGTTGTGATGGGGGTAGGTGGAGTTAGTAATGACTTGAGCTTTTGGGGGATGTATGGAGATTATATAATTGTTGGTGCTATTGTGTTGGTCGTCGTCGTTATTTATTTGAAGATGATTAAGGAGTCTAAGAAGAGCAAGAAGAAGGTTGTGAAGAAAAGAGGGAAGAAGAGGAAGTAGTTTTATAAAGTAGAAGTGCCATTTTGTTTTATGAAAAGGTTGGTGGTGTTTTTGTTTTTGGCTTGTGTTTTAGTTGGATTTGTTTCGGCTTCGGTTGAAGTTCATAGTTATTTTTTGGAGAAATTTTATCCGCCGTTTGAGCAGATAAAGGGGGAGATTAATTTGACGATTGTTGACGAGGGATTTGGTGCCAAGGTGACTTCTAATGATAAAGGGAGGATGGATTTGGGAAAGTTTTTGGCGGATAACGGGGTTATTTATGATTGTTCGCCGCCGGATTGTTCTGATGGTTATGAGGTTTTGAAGAGTGGGGAGAACATGACTTTTTCTATTCCTGCGATTGGGGTTGTTTATGGTGGGTTTGTTTTGAATGGGGATAATGTTGAGGTGACGGGGATAAGATTTGATATTAAGAGTGATTTTATTGAGAGTTCGAATTTGCCGATATCTATTGATTTTTTTGAGGGGAGTGAGTGGGAGTTTGAAGAATTTTCTGGAGAGTATTCTGGTGAGGATTGGGGATGTTATAATCCGACGGTGCCTGTGATTGGTCCTCCGATAAGGAAGTCTGTTTATTGTGAGATGATTTCTATTTCTGACACTAATGCTTTGTATGTTGGGGCGGAAGTTGATAAAGGGGATGTTGTTGATTTGAAGATGAGTGTTTATCCTGAGTTGGGTGGGAATGATTTGGGGAATTGTTTGTTTAATCCTGGAGTTGAGAGGGGGTGTGTTATTAATGCTGATGTTGGAGAGGTTTTTTCTGCTGGAAATTATCAGGTTTGTGTTGGGGCACCGGATTCTTTGGAGAATACTAATTATAAATTGTTTCAGGAAAATGTTGGGGCTGTTTGTGGGTTTGTTTATTCTTTGGGGCCGGGGACTGGTTCTGAGGATTATGCTATTTTTGTTAAAGAGGCTAAGTATGCTGGTGCGAGTTATTTTAGTTCTGAGGATTTGGATTTTGGGAGCTTGCTTGTTGCGGCGGATAGTTTGATTAATAAGAAATATAATAGGAATTGTTCTGAGGGTTGTGTTTTGCCTTTTGCAATTTCAGGGGTTGCTCAGAATGTTTCGATTTCGAATGTGGTTGTAGATTATTTTGATGGGGGGAGAGATGCTTATGTTGAAGAGTCTAGTACTTTGAATATTTTGCCGGCGATGGTTGATTTTAGTGGGATTTTAGATTTGAGTATTCTTGGGTTTGATGTTTCGAAGAGTATGGTGTACAAGATTTTTTTGGGGGGGGTTGAGCTTTTGAGTGAAGAGGTTGTTGTTTTGCCGGCGCCGATTGTGAGTTCTGTTTCGCCCTTGAATCCTCCGGCCGGTGTCCCGATTGAGTTTCGGGCATTGGTGCAGTTTGATGGGGGCAATTCTTTGAGTTATAAGTGGGCTTTTGGTGACGGGGGGGTTGCGAGTACAAATGAGCCCTTTGTTGTTCATACTTATGAGAATCTAAGTAATTATTCGATGTCTATTGAAGTTAGCGCTGGAGGGAATTTGAGTTCTAAGAAAACTTTTTTGATTAAGGTAATTAGTCCTGAGGCGGCTGTTAACGAGATGTTGTTTAACAAGAGGAAATATTTGGATGGTATTATTGATTTGATTGGTGGATTGCCGTCGTGGTATAGCGGGGCTTTGTCGAAAGCGATTGATGTTGATTTTTTTAATGGTGAGCTGAAGAGGTTGGAGAAGGCGAGGAATAATTCTGTTGGCGTTGAGGATTTTATCAAAATTGCTAAAGACCTTTATGCTTTGGATGTTCCGGTTGGGCTTGTTTATGATAGTTTTAATAGTCCGGGGTTGATGACGGAGTTTAATGATATTGATGTTGGGGTTGTTGCTGAGGTTGGGGGAGGAGAGGCTGATGATGGATATAAGAATACTATTTTAGTTTGGCAGAGTACTTATATTGTTGCGAATGTTTCGTCGAGGGAGTTTTCTATTTTGAAGATGGATGGGGGGAGGGAAGTTGTGTTTAATGTTTATGAGGTTGGGGTGAAATCGACAGATTATGTTGAGAGTTATTTTGTGATTGATAAGTCGATGAACGATTTGTTTTTCAAAGAGAGTGTTGGTGAGAGAAAGGTTGATGATGCGACGGTGGTTGTTTTAGATAGAGAGGGTTCTGAGAGTTTTTCGTTTTATTATGAGGGGGTGGATGGAGCTTCGTTTTTTGTTTCGCCGAAATTAAGTTCGCTTGTTATAGGGGAGAATGTGGATGTGAGTTGTAATTTTAATTTTGTTTGCGATGCTGGTGAGGATTATAAAAATTGTCGTAGTGATTGTAAGCCGATTGGTAGAGCGATTTTTTATATTGTTTTGGTTTTGGTTTTGGTTTTGGTTTTGTATGGTTTTTTGCAGGTTTGGTATAAGCGGAGGTATGAGAATTATTTATTTAAGGATGGTCAGCAGTTGTATAATCTTTTGATGTATGTGACTAATGCGAGGGCGAGAGGGGTTGGTGATTTGAGGACGCGGTCTGAATTGAGGGCGAAGGGATGGTCGAGTGAGAGGGTTGATTATGTTCTTAAAAAGTCGAGGGGAGAGATGGTTGGGATGTATGAGATTCTCCCGATTGGCAAGATTGCTGCTTGGTTGAGGAATAGGCGGGCGAGGAGGAGTGTTACTAAGGCTCAACAACAAATTAGGCAAAACATTAATAAATCTGAGTTCCAGTGGTAGTTTATGATTAAGATAATTAGGAATTTTGCGCGTAGGATTTTTGCTGGGATTTTTAAGAAGAAGGGGGAGATTAGGTTGGGTTTTTATGGTTCACCGAATGCGGGGAAGACGAGTTTGGCTAATAGGATTTCGCAGGATTGGCTTGGGGAGGATTTGGGAGCGGTTAGTAAGATGCCGCACGAGACGAGGGAAATTCAGATTAAGGAAAAAGTTATAGTTGAGAAGGATGGAAAGAAGATTGAGTTTAGGTTGATTGATACTCCGGGGATTGCGACGAAGATTGATTTTGAGGATTTTATGAAATTCGGGTTGAAGAAAAAGGCGGCACAGACTCGGGCGAAAGAGGCGACGCAGGGAATTATTGAATCTATTAAGTGGTTGGACGATGTTGATGCTGTGATTGTTTTGATTGACGCGACGCTGAATCCATATTCGCAGGTTAATATTACGATTATTGGGAATTTGGTTGCGAGGGATATCCCGGTTTTGATTGTTGCGAATAAGATAGATTTAAAAAAAGCTGATGTTAAGAAAGTACAGGGAGCGTTTCCGGAGTATGAAGTTGTTGGGATTAGCGCGAAAAATGGTGATAATATGGAAGAGTTTTATGAGGAGCTTTTCAAATTGGTGAAGAAGGTTTGATGGAAACTGGAGAGAGACATTATTTTGAAAAAGAGGGTAAACAGATGGTAGGGGTTGAGATAGTAAGATCGGATGGGAGTGTGAATGAAATGATGTCAACCGAATATAATCCATTTAAAGGAGGAGACAAAGAAAGAGTAACGAAGATGGTGGAGGGATTAATTAGAATTTGTTTAAAATAAATGGCGAAGAAAAATAAAAAGATGGCGAAGGGGAAAGCGGGGAAGGATTTGACGATACATTTTATGCCGTATTCTGAGATTGTGCATGAGGATATTATCGGGAAGATTAAGAAGATTATGGGGTTGGTTTTACAGAAGAAGATTATTATTTTGCAGGGGAAGTTGCAGCCGGATGAAGAGGTTAGGTTGATTGAGAATTCGATGACGCTGATTGGTAACATTAAAGGTTTTCAGGGGATTGAGGTTGCTGCGATTTCTGGTGATAATGATAAGAGGGGATTGTTTGAGAAAGTGAGGAGAAATATTGCGAAGATTCTTATTGGGGAGCAGGATGCGATTACGATTATTGGACCGGCTTCTGTTGTGAAGGAGATAACGAGGAATCCGAGGAAGATTGAGTTGATGTTGCAGAGAAGATGAAAACAATTAGCAGGATTAAAGGATTAAAAGGATTTTAGGAAGGTTTATTAATTTTGTTTAGGTTTGTTTGATATGCCTATGAAATTTTTTACTCTTGAAATAAACTGGAGGTTTGACTACTAAGTAGTCAAGAGCAAAACAATTCCCCACCAATGCGTTCATTGTTCGAAGATAATTAAGGTAGGGAGTAAGGAGATACTTGAGGGTTGTGGGAGCTGTGGTGGGAAGTTTTTTTTCTATATTCGTGATGAGCAGGTGCCTGGGATAATTGCGTCGAGAGAGGTTCCTATTCCTGAGTTTGATAGTGTTGATAAGAAGAGGGTTGAGGAGGATGTGCGGAGTATTTTGAAGATTGAAGATGATGAGAAGCCGGTGATTTTGGATTTGGAGAGTGTTCGGGTTTTGTCGCCGGGGAAGTTTGAGATTGATATTGTTTCGTTGATGAATCGTCGGCCGATTGTGTTTAAGTTATCTGAAGGGAAGTATGTTATTGATATTGAGGGGATGTAAGTTTTATATAATCTGTTTTAATTATGTTATTATGAATATGAAAAGTGTTTTGGCGGAGGAGCTTGGGTTGATTTCGCTTTCGCGCGATGAGGTTTTGGGGTTGGAGAAGTTGGCTAAAGATTTTATTGGAGCTTTGAAGAAGGCTGGGGTTAAGGCGTTTGTTGGTGGTAGTTTGGCGAAGGGGACGTTGATTAAGAGGGATAAGTCCTCAAAGGATGACTCTGGCGAGTCTCAAGATGTTGATATTTTTGTTGTGTTTGATTATAGCGAGGATATTGTTCGGCTTGAGAAGGTTTTGAGAGGGATTGATTTGCCTGGTAAGTTGAATAAGGTTCATGGGTCGAGGGATTATTTTCAGATTGATTGTGGGGGTGTTTTGTTGGAGGTGATTCCGGTTGTGAAGAATCGGGACCCAGAGTTGGCGGAGAATGTTACTGATGTTTCGTTGAGGCATGTTAAGTATGTCGTCGGGGAGATAAGGAAGAATTCTAAGTTAGCTGATGAGATTAAATTGGCGAAGGCGTTTTGTCGGGCTCAGAGATGTTATGGGGCTGAGTCGTATGTGAAGGGTTTTAGCGGTTATTCTCTTGAGGTTCTGGTGATTTATTTTGGAGGGTTTGTTAAGTTTTTGAAAGGCATTGGTAGGAAAAAAGTTGTTGACCCGTTGAAGTATTTTCGGAATGAGCGCGAGGTTTTGAATGAGATTAATGCTTCAAAGTTGAATGGGCCGGTTGTTTTGGTTGACCCGACTTATAAGTATCGGAATGTTTGTGCTGGGCTTGGTTCAGAGACTCTTGAGAAGTTTAATGGGGTTGCTAAGAAGTTTTTGAAATCGCCTTCTTTGGATTTTTTTAGATTGAAGGATATTGATGTTTCTTTGTTGAAGAAAATTAAGGGGCGTTTTGTTGAGGTTGCTTTGAGTACTGATAGGCAGGAGGGGGATATTGCTGGGACTAAGATGAAGAAGTTGTTTGATTTTTTTGTGAGGGAGTTGGGGCGGAAGGGGCAGGTTGTTTTGAGGAAGGAGTTTGATTATTCTGGGGTTGGTTTAAAGTCGAAAGGTTATTTGGTTGTTAAGGAAGTTAAGGAGATTGAGGTTCGAGGGCCGTCGGTTGGGTTGGAGGATTGTGTTGTTGCTTTTAGGAAGGCGCACAAAGGTGCTTACAAGAAGGGGAAATTTTGGTGGGTTAAGAAAAAGATTAGTGTCGAGAAGGTTTTTGATTTGGTTAAGAAGGTTGAGGTGGAGATGGGGGCTAGGATTATGATTATTTAGATAGATGTTGCGTATTTTTTTGATTCGTCGCTATTATCTACTTGGACACCTACACAACTAAAAGAACCATGGTATTCTGAAAGGATTGATGGTTTAGAATTTTCTATTTGGGCGAATAGGTTGTTTGGAGAGGTGTTTCGAGCTATTGTTCTTGAGTGTTGTGAGATGGTTGTTTCTCCTGTTTTAATGTATCTTTCCATTTTAATTTTTCCAGGCGAGGTCGAACATGTATGTTAGAGAGGTCGTGAAGAATGGGGAGTTTATCCAGACGCCGTAGTCGAAGTCCTCGTGGACGTTTGTTGGTTTAATTGTGAAGATTAGTTCTGTCTTGTCGGCGATTACGAATCTTGCGTTGATTGGTTTTGATTTGACTTCTACTCCGAGTTTTTTTGAGAGTTTTTCTGCTTCTTCTTCGTTGTCGGAGATTATTACTTTGACGTCGACTTTTCTTTTCTTTAGTTTTGTGAAGATGTCTTTGAACATTTTTAGTTTTGATGAGAGTTCGTATGATGAGGAAGTTAGGTGGATTGTTCTTTGGGCGGATTCCATGACGGCTCGCATTTGGATGTATAGGTTTGAGCGGCCTTTGATTGAGGTTGAGAGTTCGTGGTTTTTGATTGGTTCGAATCCGGTTTTGTGTAGTTCTTGTAGTTCTTTATATTCGGTTGTGTCTTTTAGGTTTACTAGTGTTTTGATTTTTTCTTCGGCGTATTTCATTGTGTTGTTTTTTAGTTTTTCGATTACGGTTTCTGGTTTGATTGCGAGGTATCTTACGGGTTTGCCGAGTTTTTGGATTACGAATCCGCGTTTTTCGAGGGATTCGAGGACGTCGTAGGTTCTTGACCTTGGGACTCCTGAGAGTTCTGCTATTTCACCTGCTGAACTTACACCTTTACTGAGTAGGGCTAGCCATACTTTTGTTTCGTAAATGTTAAGGTCAAAGTATGTCTTAAGTTTTTTTACGAGGTCGGGTTTTGTTATTGCCATTTTATTACTGTAATTGGATGAAATTTTGTTTTATAAATGTTTCTATATGTTGTCTTTTAGAAGGGGTTACACGCTGAACCTTTGGTTTAGGGGCTGTGGGTATTGGGTCGCTTCGCTTGTGGGTGGTGGGAATTGGGGAACTTCGTTCTCAGATTTATAGGCGGTCGTTGGTTGTTCTCTTCGCGGTTTTAGATTATTAGTAGTTTGGCGAGAAGGATTGCGATGAAGATTCCGGTTGTGATGTAGGGCATTGCAGGGTAGGCTTTGTCTTTTTTTGTTGTTGTAAATAGGTAGGTTAGGGCGATGAATGCGCCGGCTGTTACGAAGAGGGCTGGGATTATGCCGAATGCTCGGAGGAAGACGCCGGCTGTGATGATTGGGAAGATGATGTCTCCGCCGCCGAGGATAGCGAGGCTGACTTTGAATTTTTTCTTTTTTATTTTGTCTGGGATTTTTTTACCTTTGTATTTTTGTTTTATTCTTTTGATTTCGTTTTTCGTTTTTTGGGATGTGGATGGGATCATTAGTCCGCCGAATATCCTGAGTTCTTCCATTTGGAATTTTGCCATTTTTTGCATGAGGCCGGATTTCCAGACTGCCCAGGCGTCGTAGATTGAGATTAAGATTAGGAGTGTTATGATTGGCCAGATTTTGCCGATAAATGTCGTCGCTGCGGGTCTGACTAAGATTGGGACGAAGACTGCGGCGATGCCGGGGTAGATTAGGAGTTCTGTGAGATTGTGAGAGTAGACGTTTGGGCGGAAGATTTTTAGGGATGCGAGAGGGATTGCGATTACTATTGCTATGATTGCGATGTTTGTTAGTGGTGTGTATTTTAGGAGGGCGTTGATGGAAATGCCGAGGGCGATGATTGTGACGAGAAAGAACCATAGTCGCATTATTGTTTTCCATTTGTATTTCATTAAGATGAAGATGATTGCGAATGCGAATGCGAATGCGATGATGAGGTTGTAGATTCCGGGTTGTTCGTCTTCGGGAGTTTGAAGTCCGAATGGAAGGTCGTTGATTGGTGAGTGTTTTATTTCTCCGGTTTCGGGGTTTGTAATTGTTATCGGGGCGTAGGCGTTGATGACGAATAGTCCGATGAATTGGGTAAGTAGAAAGATAGAGAGGAGGATTAGTGTTATTGATAGTTTGTGTTTCATTGTTGGGATTAGAGGAGTAGGTATTTAAGAGTTGTGGGAATTATCTTAGTCGGATTGTTTCGAGGTTTTTTGGGACGTTTGTTTCGGTTCGTTGGGATTTGTAGATGGAGGATGCGAGGTCGAGGCATTTTGATTGTTCGCCGTGGTTGATGATTATTTTTCTTGGTTTTGGGTTGATGTTGTTGACGAATGCCATGAGTTCGTTTCGCGAGGAGTGTCCTGAAAATCCGTCGATGGATAGGAATTTTAGTTTGATTGAGACGGTTTCATCTTTGCCGTTGCCATTAAGTTTTATTTCTTTAAATCCTTCTTTTAGTTGGCGGCCTGGGCCTCCTGGTGGTTGGTAGCATGATAGGCATAGTCCGTTGTTTGGATTGTCTGCGAATTCTTTTAGGTATTCTACGGATGCGCCTCCTACTAACATTCCTGATGTTGCTAAGACGATGCATGGGCCACCCTCTATTACTTTTCTTCGTTCTTGTGGTGAGCCGACTTGGCTGAATATTTCTGATGTGAATGGGTTTTTGTCGGCGAAGATGCTTGAGCGGAGGGCGTTTGAGAGAAAGTCGGGATAGGCTGTGTGGACCGCGTTGATGTCCCATATCATTCCGTCGATGTAGATTGGGACTTTTGGGAGTTTGTCTGTTTTCATTGCATCTTCGAGTAGTAGCATTTTTTCTTGGGCGTGTCCGGTTCCAAGTTCTGGTAGGAGGACTTTGCCACCTTTTGATATGATATCTTTTACGAAGGTGATTAGTTCTTCTTCTGATTCTCGTCGTGGTGGGTAGTTGTTGTCTTTGCCACCGTATGTTGCTTCGAGCTGGAGTGTTTCGAGTCTTGGGAAGTATGACGCTGCAGCTTCGAGAGAACGGGATTTGCCGAATTTGATGTCGCCGGAGTAGAGATAGTTGTGGAGTCCGTTGCCGATGTTGAAGTGAATCATCGCTGAGCCGAGTGTGTGGCCGGCGTTGTAGAGTGTTATTCTGATGTCGGGCGTGATGTCGGTGACTTCTTGGTAGTTTAGTGTGACGGAATGCTTGACCATGTTTCGGATGTCGGTTGACTTGAAGAGTGGTGCGGCGGCTTGTTTGTATGCGACGCCGATGAAGTCGAGTGCCATTAGAGCGGAGATGTCTCGAGTCGGGGCTGTCATATATACTGGGCCTTTGTATCCCATTTTGTAGAGGTATGGTATTAGTCCTGAGTGGTCTAGGTGTGCGTGGGAAAGGATTATTGCGTCGATTGTTGAGAGGTCGAGTTCTGGGGCTTCGAGGTATGGGTATTTGTCTTTGCCTTGGGCGGATACGTCGACGCCGCAGTCTATTAGGATTTTTGAGATTGGGGTTTGTAGAAGGAAGCAGCTTCGACCGACTTGTCTTCCGCCGCCGAGTGCTGTGATTCTAACCCATTCTTCGATTTTGTCTGGGTTCCATTCTTTGTATATTTTTTCGCCGATGCTGTTTAGGAATTTTTTTCGGTATGAGTTGTCTTGGTAGAGGACTTCTCGGATTTTGTCTGTGATTTTGGATTTGATTGCGGCTGAACGTTGGACTTGTGGGGTCCACATTGTTGCTGTTTTTATTTCTTTTAGGATAAATCCATTTTTTCCGATTGCTAATCCGGGTTTTTTTGTTTCTATTATGACGATGCTTCGCTGGGTGTCGAAAATTATTTTTGTTATTTCGGCTTCTTTTGGGATTATTTGTTTTATTTTTGTTTCGGTTTCGTCGTTTGGCATTAGGAGTGATTTGTCGGCTCGGAGTTCTACTCGTTTTTTGATTGTGTTTACGACTTCTTTTATTTCTGCGTCGCCATTTTTGAAGAATGCTGTGTCCGATGTGTAGACGACGATGTTTGCTCCTTCGAATATAGTTGAGCTTACTATACCTCTCGGTAGCTGTTCTTCGATTGTTTTTAGAATGTCTGCCATTTTAGTTTGATTACATTTCTTTTTCAACTAACTCTGTTTTTATCTTTTTGGAAAAAACTTTTTTGATGTTGCCAGGGATTATTGTATAAATATCGAATCCGTCGCCTACGCCTGGTTGTCTTCCCTTTGTGGCTTCGAAAACTTTTATCGCGAGTTTGGTTCCTTCTTCAAGGGTGATTGTTTTATCGTATTCCACGTCTAGTATACCTAGGCTTTCAAATGGAGCACCTGTTGCTTGATATGTTTCGATTTTTTGTAGATAGCCATCTGGTGAGGCGTCGTATAGGCTTGCTTTTCCCTTGTTGTCATATCCTGCTATAAGAAAGTGTGTAATGCTTGGAATCATACTCGGTGTTCTTATGTTTTGAAATAAAATAGTAGACATTAGAGATGCGGCTTCTTTCATGCTTATTTCTTTTTTGTCTTTTAGTTCTTTTAGTCTGATTTGTGCGCTGATTATTTTTAATATTCTTCTTGAGTCTGAAGCTGTTCCTGCAGTTGTTGCAATAATTCTGTTGTTAATTTTGTTAATTTTTTCGGAGGTTCCTGCTATGTAGACTATTCCGTTTCCTGACGCGTAGGTTTGCCTGTTGTCTGCGGCGAGAATTATGCCGTCCTTACAGACAATCCCGACTGTTAGGGTTCCCGTCTTTAATACATATTTATCAAGGTTTTCTTTTGAGTTGTCCATTTTAGAATCTTGAGAATACTCTCAGAATTTATATTATTTGGTGATTTATTTTGTTTATAAGTTTTTTGGTTAGTTTTATAAGGGGGATTTTCGTGGGGGGTTGATGAGTTATGAGGCGTTGTTGGATGAGGCTTATGAGAATGTTGTGGCTAGTAAGGAGTGTGAGCGGTTTGAGATTTTGAAAGTTGAGGGGCATCACGAGGGGGTTCGGACTATAATATCGAATTTTGGGCAGATTGTCGCGTGTTTGAGGAGGAGTCCGGAGCATGTTATGAAGTTCTTAGGTAAGGAGTTGGCGAGTTCGGTTGAGAAGAGAGGGGATAGGTTGGTGTTGTCGCGGAAGTTGGCGAGTAAGGAGATAAATGAGAAGATAGAGAGGTATGTTAAGAGGTTTGTGCTTTGTCCGAAGTGTGGGAAGCCGGATACTGAGTTAGAAGTGGGAGCGAAGACTTTTTTAAGGTGTCTTGCGTGTGGAGAGAGGCGTGAAATTCATGGGATATGAAAATTAAATATAATGGAGGTAAAAAATGACAATTGAAGGAAGATGTATGAAGTGTAAGGAGCAAAAGCCTATGAAGGATGCTCAGATGACTGTGACTGCGCGTGGTGGCATGATGGCTAAGGGGAAGTGTTCGGTGTGTGGCTGTGGCATGTGTAGGATAATGTCTAAAGCTGATGCTGATAAGGCTGTTTCATCTGGTGAGGCGCGCAAAGTCGCTTAAGCGACTTTGCGAGGTGGTAGTGGTAGGTCGCTTCGCTTGTAGGTGGTAGGTTGAGTGTTGCATAGGATGGCCATGCTTTTTTATTTTTTTAAGTTAGGTTTATAAGGTTTGAATTTGATTTTTGTTGATGGGTGGTATTTTATTAAAGGTGCATAAGTCGTATCGGTGGGTTGTGGCGGTTTGTGATGAGGATGTTTTTGGGCGTGTGTTAAAAGATGGGAATTGTGTGTTGGATGTTAGTGGGGATTTTTTTCGTGGGGATGAGATGGGTTTGGATGAGGCTCGGGAGGAGATTGTTCGGTGTGCGCATGAAGATGCGACGTTTAATTTTGTTGGGGCTGATTCGGTTGGGATTGCTAAGGGGTTGGGGCTGGTTAAGGATGAGGGTGTTGTTTTGATTGATGGGGTTCCTTTTGCTTTGGTGTTGCTTTAGTGTAGTATATACTTTAGTAAACAAATGTTTATAATTGTCCGAAGGGTTGGTATTTTATGAGAAGGTTGAAGTATGATAAGGATATTTATGCGGCGATTGTTGAGACTGGAAGGCTTGTTCCGTTGTTGGATACGGATTTTGGGTTGAGTGATGTCGAGGCGCCCGATTGTAGTAAGTTTATTGTTGGTGAGTTTGAATTTGAGAGTAAATATATTTTTGATACAACTGATTTGGGCAGGATTTGTAGGGTTCATGCTCCCCTTAAATTTACTTGTTATTGGGAAAAATGTAAGAATAATATTTTGACGGTTAAGTTTTATGATATTCCTGTTCGGGGGGAGTAGGAACTGTTGTGATAGTTTTATAAATTAAATTCTTTTGTAATTATATGGCGTTTGGGAAATTTAAAGATAAGACGAAGAAGAATAAGCCGAAGAGTTTTGTTGAGGGGTTTGAGGGACCGGTTCGGGTTAAGATGCCTAAGGGGCGAGAGGTTATTGGAATTATCGCTCAGAGGCATGGAGGGTCGAGGATGTCGGTTTCGTGTATGGATGGGAAGACGAGGAATTGTCGGGTGCCTGGGCGGAAGAGGAGAGGGCTTTGGTTGAGAGAAGGTGACGCTATAATTATTGAGCCTTGGGAGTTTGATGATGAGAAGGGTGATGTTTTGTTTAAGTATACCGATAATCAGGTTGTGAAGTTGAAGGAAATGGGGAAGTTGGTTACGAGTGAGGGGGAGTTTTAATTTCGATTTCTAACGGCGATTTCTTGGTAAAAGATTTTCTTATGTGCAAGAGCACACGGCGAAAATTTTTACACTGCGAAATCTCCTGCTATAAATCGAAATTGTTTTAGGATTGGTGTTATTGTTTAATGGTTACAAATGGAAAGGTTTTTAAATAGTGATTTGTTGGAAGGATTATGGAAACACAAGAAGTAGTAAGTAAAATACTTATGTTAAAACAAAAAATAAAGGATGAGGTCGTGCTAGTGTGTGACGAAAGACTAAAAGAATGTTATGCCAAAGTGCCTTTTTTTCTTTTTGGTGAAAAACGTAGACAATATGTTAGAAAATTAGAAAAGATTACACAAGAATATGTGAGGCACCCTTTAGTATTGGAATTACAATCTCTTAGAGAAAAATGTTCTCATGTTTATAGTGATTGGCAGTCAACCGGTGAACCTCATAGAGAAAAAAGACAATGTTCTATCTGTGATAAGGAAGAGTATAGGATAAATCTTTCTTACTCTGGAACTATGTTGGGATAAAAAGTAAATTTTCATTTAATAAATTATTTTTAATTTATTAATAGAGTATTTTGGTAAAAGTATGATATAATTATTTTGGGAATGAATGAGATTGAAGATATAAGGTTTTTTTGGCAGAAATCCACAATCTTATAAACTTCTTTTATTTTTTTATATTATGAGAAATGTTGTTGTTGAGAATATGGGGAAGATTCGGCGAGCTGTGCCGGTGATTGAGAATAAGGTTAAAGTGAAGTTGAAGGTCGGAAGTCGGAAGTCGGAAGTCGGCGTGATGGGGAGTGAGTTGAATGAGTATTTGGTTGAGAAGGTTTTGAGGGCGGTTGATTTTGGGTTTGGCGTTGAGGATGCGTTGTTGTTGATTAGTGAGGATTTTGTTTTGGAGTTTGTCGGCGTGAAGAGTCATACTCATCGGAAAAATTTGAAGGATGTTCGGGCGCGGCTGATTGGGACTGGGGGAAAGGCGAGGAAGACGATTGAGAATTTGACGGGGTCGGTTCTTGTGATTCAGGGGAATAGGGTTGGGTTGATTGTTGATTCTGAGCATTTGGATGTGACTGTTCAGGCGATTGAGTCGTTGATTCAGGGGGCGAAGCATGGGAATGTTTTTGCGAGGTTGGAGAAGCAGAATGTTGCTCGGCGGAGGTTTGATAGTGAGGATTTGGGGTTGAAGGTATGAAGAGGTAGTTTTAAAAATGATTTATATTTTTAGTTGTTATGCTTTCGTAGCTCAGTAGGTAGAGCGCACGGCTGTTAACCGTGATGTCGGAGGTTCGAGTCCTCCCGAAAGCGTTTAATCTATGGGAGTGGTTTGGTGTTATTGTTTAGTGGTTATAATAGAAAGATTTAAAAGGTTTTTAGTTTGGGGGATTTTATGAGAAAGATTTTGTATAAAGTTCATTCGACGGTTCCACCTGCAGAGTGTGGGATTGGGATATTTACAAAAAGAGAGATGGATGAAGCGTTGAAGCAACCGAGAGTTGGAGGTGTTATATATGATGCACATTATAGGGATAAAAAAAATGATTTACCAGAGAATAGGAGGAGAACTGGAATAAAATATACTACTTGTTTGTGTGACGATAGTATTGATGTTGAAAAGAAGGCTAACGAAGCACTTAGAGATGCTGAGGCTGCGAATGAGATTGGGCAAACATTAGTGGGATATTTTGGGCATGAGTATGGAATTTTTAGAGATGGTATGAAAAGAGATTTTCTTGTTCCGCTGATGAAGGCATATAGAAAAAGGCACTTGATTACGGTGCTTCATCCACATACTGTTTTGAGTGATCCTGAGGAATATGGTGGGGATTATAGAGGGATTATGGAGGGTGCGGTCCAGGAGGCGGATTTGATTTTGGGGATGACGCCGAGTGCGATTGACATGCTGGAGGATATTTATGATGCGCCGAGGGAGAACATGGTTTATAATCCACATGGAGTTGATATGTTGTCTTTTGGTTTAAGTCGCCCTGTATTGAAAAAAAGATATTTTGGGAGTCCAGATTTTAATTTATGGCTTTCGGGAGGGTTTTTTTCCAACGGGAAGAAGATTGATGAGGCAATTAGGGCGTTGGGAATATATAGAGATAAATCTGGTGATAGTAATTGGAAGTATTTGGTTTTAGGATTACAGAAAGACAAAGCTTATGTTGATAAATGTTTTAATGCTGCAAAAGAGCGGGGGATGAATCCGATAAATTTTGGAGAAGGCAGGAGTGATGTTGATTTAGAAAAATTGAGAAGTTATGATTTAACTAAAAAGAATGTCATATTTTTTAATGCGTTCCCAAGTATCGAGGCGTCACATGTAGCTAAATTGATGTGTGATGGTGGTATTATTGTAAATGAGTCGAATTCGCAGATTTCTTCTGGGGAGTTGGTCAAATATTTGGCTGCTAAACGTGTTGCTCTTTGTTATGAGTGTCCTATCGCTAGTGATTTAGAAAGAGAGAGTGGGGTTTTTGTTGTCAAGCGAGACATTCAATCTTTTGCCGAGAGCATTGGTTTTTTTTGTAATTCTGCTGATAGGAAAAGATTGGAATTGTCTTCGGGAATTACCAGTACTCGTTTTGCGTGGGATAAGACTGTTAGAAATTTGGTAGATGCGACTTCTGTTATTGTGGACAAAATAGAGGAAGATAACCTAGAGGATAGAGTTAGAGGTTGTTGTTGATGATAATTTTATAAAGTTACTAATCTAATTGTTTTTATGAAGTTGAGGGATGCGATTGAAACGAGAACGAGTGTGCGGCGGTTTCATCATAAGAAGCCGGATTGGCGGAAGATTATTAGAGCGATTGATGCGGCGAGATTTGCTCCGAGTGCTGGAGGGAAGTTTGTTTTGAGGTTTATTTTGGTGTCTAATGAGAAAAAGATTGCGGAGATTGCGGCTGCGACTCAGCAGGATTTTGTTGGTAGTGCTAAGTATATTGTTGTCGCTGTTTCGGATGATTCGAAGTTGGTTCAGAGTTATGGGGAGAAGGGGGTTCGTTATGCGGCGCAGCAGGCAGGGGCGGCGATTGAGAATTTTTTGTTGGCTTTGACTGAGGAAAAGTTGGTAACGGCGTGGGTTGGGCATTTTTATGAGGAGCAGGTTCGGAGGACTTTGGATATTCCAGAGGGGTTGAGTATTGAGGCTGTGTTTCCGATTGGGAAGGAATCTGGAAGTAAGATTAAGGAGTCTGTCTCGAGGAAGATGAAGTTGGAGAATGTTTTGTATTTTGATAAGTGGGGAGAGAAGAAGATGGTTCCGATGGTTAAGGTTAGTAGGGATGTAGTTTAGTTTAAGTTAGAGTCTTCGAGGAGCCCTTCGGCTTCACATATTTTTTCACAGGTTTTTGATAGAGAAATTCTATTCCCCTTCGTGGTAGGAATGTTGCCACTCTTTTTATGTAATCTACTCCGAGATATCCAAGCCCGGTTACCATGTATGCTATACATTCTATACATTTTAGGATTGGTGTCGATGGTTCTTCAAAAGAGTAGTGTATTTTGTGTCTTTTGTTATTTTTCTCCATATGGTTTTTATAGATTGAGGGTATAAAAGAATTACTATGCCCGCTTTCGCGGGCAAAAAATAAATAAAAATAAATTGTTTGTTTATCGCAAGTCGTCTAAGCCGAGTTCGTTGACGCTGATTGATTTTTCGTCGTCGAAGTTACTCGAGTGTTTGCCGAGGATGTAAGGGGATTTTACTCCCGTCATTATTGTAATAACTCTTACTCTTCCTTGGAACTCTTTGTTGACTCGGGCTCCGATGATTACTTGTGCTTCTGGCGATAGGCTTTCTGTTACGAGTCGTCCGATGCTGTCGAATTCTTCGAGCTTCAAGTCTGGTCCACAGGTTATGTGGATTAATGCGCCGGTTGCTCCTCGGTAGTCCACGTCAAGTAGTGGGTGAGTGAGGGCTTGTTGCACTGCTGCGTCGACTCTTGCGTTCGAGTTGTCTTCTCCGATTCCTATTACTGCTACGTCGCCGTTTTTCATAATTGAAGAAACGTCTGCGTAGTCCAGGTTGATTAATGAAGGTAGTGTTATTGTTTCAACTATTCCTTTAATCATTGTGGAGACGAGTTCATTTGCGACGGCGAAAGCTTGTTCCATTGGCAATTGTCCAGCGATGTCGACGAGTCGGTTGTTATCTAAGACGATAACTGTGTCGACGACTTCTCGTAATTCTTGAAGTCCGAATTCTGCTTTGTCAATTCTTGATTTTTCGGCTTCGAAGGGCATTGTTACGACGGCGATTACTACTGCACCTGCTTCTTTGGCTAATTGTGCTACAACTGGAATTGCTCCTGTGCCTGAGCCACCTCCCATACCGGCTAGAACGAAAACCATATCCGAATTCGAAACAGCTTTCTTCAAGTCAGTGAGAGATTCTTTGGCAGCTTCTCTTCCTCTTTTGGGATATCCTCCACATCCGAGACCTCGAGTTAATTCTTTACCAACAAGAATTTTTTCGTCTGATTTTGTGATTGATAGATGAAGCGCGTCGGTGTTTATTCCGTAAATTGTTGCGCCATTAATGCCTTTGTTGAAAAGCCAGGTTGCCATATTGCATCCGCATCCGCCAAGTCCGAAAACTTTTATGTTCGCCTTGCCGGCTTTTAAGTCGTCGAAATTGATGCTATTTGCTTCTGCAGTTTTTATTGCTTCTTTTGCAAAGTCTAATGTCATTTTCTCTTTTCTTTTTACCTCCTTTCAGGATATGTAATTGTAGGGAGTGCTTAATTTAAAAGAATATGTGTGGTTGGGGTTGGTTTATTATGGGCTTCGGATTTGAAAAGAATGTGTGTGGTTTGAAGTTCTTAATTTTTTTGAGAGTTAGATAGTTTTAAATAATATTTATTTTTATTGTTATTATAGTGAGTAATTGGGTTAGCGTTTTATTCTTTTCTTTTTGCAAATTTGAGTATATCTTTTGTATAATAGGACGTGAGGGCTGTCCATTCATCATCCACTCCATGATAAAAATCAGTTCTATCTCCATTTGTAATCATTCCTATGGTAAAAATAACATTTGGGACATATCCTTTTTCTGGTAATAGTTTTTTTAAATCATCCCTTTCAAGAAGAATAGGACTTCTGTTTAAAACTTTCCATGGATTTTCAGCATCTAAT
>Ga0265594_1001277_pt1 | contig 19604 bp, 22 predicted proteins | sample saktaG_11_FD_190147 | JGI IMG/M metagenome (GOLD analysis project Ga0265594, IMG submission 190147) | Saline water microbial communities from Sakinaw Lake, British Columbia, Canada - sak_2011_5_24_80m | ecosystem: Environmental > Aquatic > Non-marine Saline and Alkaline > Saline ... | reverse complement strand
CCTTAATGCCTGCTTGCATTTCGCGAGCACCTGACTGCATCATTTCGGCGGCGGCTGCCTGGAATTCGGCGGCAGTATTCTGGTATAACGCTTTTTTGCCGTTAACTGTATTTGGGTTCACTCTTTTTGTTGCTCCTTTCTTCATTAGTTTAATTGCTGCTATCACTTTCTTTTTCGTTTTTTCTTCAGACAATTTTGTTCATCCCGAGTATGAAACGCTTTAGATTGCAGGGATAGGAGCGGCTATTGCGGCTTGCTCAACTTTTGTGATTTCTTCGGCGTAGTGTAGGAAGGTGTCAACTGATGCGACCACTACTCTTGCTTCAATAGTTAGGATTTCGATGCCAACCAGAGCAACTCTTGCCCAAGCGTCGACGACTAATCCTTTGTCAAGTACTCGATCGAGAACTTCTGCCAAACTGCCCGAATCTGGACTTTGACTTACCATTTATATCACCTCTATTTTTCCTTGCATGTTAGCACATCCACATCTGATATATTACTACTTAAGTAATATTCAAATTAAGAAAACAGAATTCGTATCGAAAACCGATATATGAATCATGTTACTTTTCACGGCATATTCCAGATTGAGACACAAAGCCTATACGCAATACTGACCACAGATGAACAAATTCTATGATGGGTTCCGACCCTAGAAAATATACGCAAAGAGAGGAGACATTTAATGTTGCTGATCTGCCAAACAACTTTCAGAAAAGGGAAAACCAAACTATTAATCAGAGGTATCCATGGAGCTGAATGGGTTTTTTGCCCAATGATCAAGAGCATAAAGAAAGACAGAGTCAGCCTACAACGTTGTCGAGGCTGCCAACGCTTCATCCGCCTTGAACAAACACACATTCCTCAAACACGCCTAACAAGGAAAGCAATTTTTTCAACAAAACGCACCAGCAGTTTTCATTTCACAAGACCATTAAACAGAGGGAAGGCAAAAAATCCAAGCACGGGATCACTTCATCATACGCTGGGCTTCATAAGGGAAAAGCAACCCCTTATCGATGTTTTTGAAGAGGAGGATTACGTAGTAGTTTTGGCAGAACTACCGGGTGTGGATGAGCAAGATGTGACCTTGAAAGTAGACGAAAACGCCATAACGATAACGGCTGAAAATGCAACGAAAAAGTATCTAGAAGTAATCAAAGTTCCAACGTGCGTCAAAAGAGATACAGTAAAGTTCACTTACAGAAACAATATTCTGCAAGTAAGATTAAAAAAAAACTAGGCTGCTACATAAAGAATTAGCTAAGAATACAGATGTCGAAATTCAAAAATTAAACATGAGCTAGATATGCTGACAATTTTGAGATGGCGGCAATGGGCATAGACGCAACTAAGGTTTGTGTGTTGGCAGCAAACCAGTCGCAAGTTGATCTATTGCATCTGTGAGCTTACGTATGCCTGACTCTATATCTCCGCTTGACACATGCAACACGATTTGAGAAACCTCTTTCCTCAATGACGCTACTCGATGACATGTTTCGCAATTCCACTTTCCCCGCTCATAGTCCGCACATGACAGGAGAGAATCAGCTACCTTCATTAGTTCTCGCGCCTTGGCAGCTTTTGCGGTCACATCCTTGGCTCTGTTTATTTCGTCAGTGAGCTGCTTAATTGTTCGTTCTATCTCGAGGTAATTGGAGCAACTTACCTTTTGAGGACGCTTATTAACCCTGAAACCTTTTGGGTTAATGGTTATTTCTAAGTATACAGAGTCACAGATCCTATAATATTTTCTCGCCGCCCCCACGGGACTCTTTCTCCAGAAGCTCTCTATCAGACCAGCCTTCTCGAGAATGCTGAGGTGCTTGAGAATAGCCGGTTGTGTAACTTCGAGCTTCTTAGATATTTCAGATATGTACAGAGGTCCCTCGGAAAGAATGGTAAGCATCTTTCTTCGGGTTTCGTTCCCAACGATTTGAAGGATTTTGGCATTTGATTCCATAGACTGTAGCTCACATAGAGACGTATATAACAAAAGGTTTATATATATTTCGTTAATAACTAAAGGTTAACTACCAACAAGCATTTAAAACAGGTCACGCGCATGTCAGAACACACACAAAAAACGAATCTCTTAACACTTCGTGTTGCTGAAGCCTCACAGAGAGATTTTGGCAGAGGAATAGCGAGAATAGATCCACAAAATATGAAAAAAATGAATGTACAAACAGGCGACGTTATCCAAATAACTGGAAAGAAAAAAACAGCTGCAAAGGTAATGCCCACCTACCCAGAAAACCGAGGCAAAGACTTCATCCAAATCGACGGGATAATAAGAAACAACGCGTTCGTCGGAATCGGCGACAGTGTTTACATTGGAAGGATCCACGCTGAAAAGGCGGAAAAGATTGTATTAGCCTCTCTGGAGCAAGATCAACCGTGGCTCAAAGGAGAGAAAAATACAGATCATATGAAGAAACTTTTGGAAGGATTGCCACTAGTTAAGGGAGACCAATTGCGGCTGAACCTTTTGGGAACAAGCGCTTCCTTTATCGTAGCCCGCATCAAGCCGAATAGTACCGCGGTCATAGTACAGTCCACAACAGAAATAATGATAAATGAAAAGGCAATGGAAACTGAAAGAAAAATTGGTGCTATATATGAAGATGTTGGTGGACTCAACGAGCAAATTCAGAGAATAAGAGAGATGATAGAGCTTCCACTTCGGCATCCGGAAGTGTTTGACCGACTTGGCATAGAACCTCCAAAGGGCATCTTGTTGTATGGTCCACCAGGCACAGGAAAAACGCTCATCGCTAAAGCAGTTGCAAACGAAACCTTTGCCGCTTTCATAAGTCTCAGCGGCGCGGAGATCCATGGCAAGTATTACGGGGAGTCTGAGGCACGCTTAAGAGAAATCTTCAACGAAGCTGCGCAAAACAAACCGTGCATCATCTTTATTGATGAAATCGATTCCATAGCGCCGAAAAGAGAGGAAGTAACTGGAGAAGTCGAAAAGAGAGTTGTTTCTCAACTGCTGGCTTTGATGGATGGACTAGAGCCTAGAGGACAGATAGTGGTTATAGGGGCGACGAACCGACCTAATACTCTTGACCCCGCCCTGAGAAGGGGAGGCAGGTTCGACCGAGAAATAGAGATAGGAATACCTGACAGAGATGGACGGTTTGAAATCCTACAGATTCACACCAGAGGAATGCCGCTCACTCATGATGTAGACCTGCGAAAACTCGCCAACTTAACCCATGGCTTCACTGGCGCCGACATCACAGAACTTTGCAAGGAAGCAGCCATGAAAGCATTACGGCGAGTTCTACCCGAAATAGACTTCGAAGTCGACTTTATCGCGGCCGAAGTTCTCAATAAACTCGTAGTAGCAATGGAAGATTTCCTAGATGCCTTGCGGTTTGTGGAGCCCTCTGCTCTGAGGGAAGTGCTCATCGAAACACCTAACGTCGCATGGAACGACATAGGAGGCCTTCAAGAGGTGAAACAGGAGCTTAGGGAGGCTATTGAATGGCCTCTAAAATACTCTGATGTCTTCGAAGAGGCAGGGGCAAAACCGCCTAAAGGCATATTGCTCTTCGGAGCTCCTGGAACAGGTAAAACTCTCTTGGCAAAAGCTGTGGCTAAAGAAAGCGAAGCAAACTTCATCCATGTCAAGGGTCCAGCGCTCATGAATAAATTCGTGGGCGAATCCGAGAAGGGTGTAAGAGAAATCTTCAGGAAGGCAAAACAAACAGCGCCGTGCGTCATCTTCTTTGACGAAATTGACGCTTTGGCACCCAAGCGTGGGAGCGGGATAACCGATTCTCACGTTTCAGAAAGAGTCATAAGCCAGCTTCTAACGGAAATGGACGGCCTAGAGGAACTCCACGGAGTCATCATTCTAGCAGCAACAAACCGCATCGACATAATTGACCAAGCTCTGCTGAGACCCGGGAGATTTGACCTTCTTCTTCAAGTTCCACCTCCAGATGAAGAGGCAAGATTAGAAATTCTCAAAATTCACACTGTGAAAAACCCTCTTGCAAAGGATTGTTTCCTTCAGGAATTAGTTGAAGAGACCGAAGGTTACACAGGAGCAGAAATAGAAGCGGTTTGCAGAGATGCCACAATGCGAGCCATTAGAAGATTCATAAATAACAGCACAAAACAAGAAACCAGACGAAAACCGCCCAAACTTGAAGAGTCAATGGAAGACTTGCAAGAAGCTATCAAAAAAATGAAAGAACACAAAAAGTTAGTTGAGAATGACGCAGGAGAAGCTGTCCTATGAAAAAGCTGGACGCCAAAGAAGTTGAAACCGCAAACTTTCAGAAAGACATCAAATCAATCAAAGAATCGATCGATCAAACACTTAAAAGTATCCACATAAGAATGGCGGAGTTATTCAATATCAATTTTGCTTACTTTAGCGACGTCAAAATAATAGATCATTCAGAGATTCTCAATCAGTTAACCCAACGCATGCGGGACGATCTCAAAGAAAACGGCATGGTACATAGCGACGTTCAATGGAGACAAATCTGTGAAACCCTTTCAAGGAATCAAGCGGCGGGATTTTTCGAAAATTTTGCCTTTTACAACCCAAAGGATGAAGTGTTGTACATGAGCGAAGAAATGGTGATAAATCATCCGAAAAAAATGATTTCTGTATGCGCTCACGAGCTTGCAGAAAAACTTCTTTCTACTTATATTTTGCCATCCGTAAAGTCATCCCTACAATCTGTAGTCAAACTCTATTTCGAAGCTAAGAAGAGTAACAATACAAAGAGACTCCATGAACTTTTGAATATGTACATAGACATTGTTTTCAAGACCGTTTTAAAAGAAGGATGCTGCGAGGCGATAGCACTTCAAACCTTACGTAATATGGGTTATGAAACAGAAGCAGCATCTTTGGAAAAAGAGTTACAGACAGGTTATCCAAAATGTATAGGTCTCCTATTCTATATAGAGAACACAAGAAAGAGTGAAAAGTTGATAGAAAAGGATCGAATACGCTACCAAGCGTTGGATGAAGAGAAACTGGCCAAAGAAGTCCTTAGAAGTTCCCAGATAATTAAAGGAGTCTCATACTACTTAGGTCATCCGCTCGCAAAGGCTGTTCTAGAGAAGTATGGAATTGAAGGAGTAAAGTTTGCCATAGAAAATCACCCACCGCTCAAAGCCCAGTATTTCGCCAATCCACAGACGTATCTAAATCTATTAGAAAAACTGATACGGCCTAACTAAACAAAGGAGGTGAAGTGAAGAAGTGACAAAAAAAGTAAAAGGGGAAAAAGTGGCTGAAGGAAAAGATCTTGAACATTTGAAGAAAGAAATTGCACAAAAGGGAAAAGAAATCGAACAGTTGAAGAAATCAGTAGAAGAGATGAGGACACAAATCAAGGGAAGCAAAAAAACTGGCGAAGAAACAGAGATAGGCAGAGTATTCGACGATGTTTCGGGGCTCCTTGATGTCGGTTTCGGCATATTTGGCGTATCGAATAAGGCTCAAGACAAAAAACCTAAAGGATTAATTGCATTGGTCAACGACTTGAGCAAGTTGGCAGAGAAGTCTCAGACGCACCAAAAGAGAATTAACCTCGGAAAAGGGGCAGTAGTTGACTTTCGTGTGAGTTCCCATCCGATAAGAGAATCTCCTGCACCAAAGCCTGCAAGTGGGGTGAAGATAACGAGACCAAATAGAGAGGTTTCAAAAATGCATACGTTATTGCCTCCAATAACAGGAACAATAAAAGAAAGGGAGCCAATTGTTGATATGTTTGAAGAAGAAGACTGCCTAAGAGTGATGGTTGAACTGCCCGGCGTCGAAGAAAATGAAATAAATTTGAAGGCAGAGGAAAATACTCTAACAATAAGCACTGACACTTCAGCAAGAACATACTATAAAAAAGTGGACCTTCCTAATCCTGTCAAAAAGGAGGCCATCGAATCCAGCTATCGCAACGGCATTCTAGAAGTGAAGCTAAAGAAAGCAAAGAACACTAAAAAGACAAAGAAAAACACATAGCACAAACGTACACTGATTATTGCGCGAGCAGCAAAAGAACAAAATCAACAAAGGGTCCGCTTATATTTGGTAATGCTACTATCAGAAAAATGAACACTACAGGTACACTAATAAACTCCTCTTCAAAAATTGTTAACATCCAGAATAAACGTCAGATTGGAGGAAACCAATTGAATAATGAAATAAAATATGTTCAGCTTGAAAAATTAGACGACATAATCAAAATGATGTCTGCGTCAATGAGGTCTCCACCGCTCCACCACAAGGAAGTTAAAGACGGCCACGTTTACTTTCTCCCAGGATCCTTGGCACTAGGAAAAGCAGTCATATACCTTGTCAAGGTAAAGGAAAAAGTAGAAAATAAATACATTGTTTTAGACACCCTTCACGACAAGATTTCTTTCAGCGATGAGCTTAGCACCAAACCAAGCCTAAAACACTTCACAATCGTGGAAGTCACTTCAGAGAACATCATGCCCACGGACATACAGTAACCCTGTGGTACCGCGCGCGCAGAAAAGTCGCCTAAAACTAGTTACCAGCCACCAGAATGATGAGACTGGCACACAAGTAAAGTTTGTTCACCAGAAGATCTTCATGCCTGCAAGGCTACTTGATGTTACAAAACGCCTAGACAGACAAAGATCCATCAAAAAACGAAATGCAAAAACGATTAGAAGGGGTGCACAGTTGGTTCTGACAAACCTGCAAAATGACTAGGAAACTAAGGAGTTGATCAGTTGATAAACTTTCCATTCTTTGCATTTCTCATAGCTAGTTTCGCCACAGTTTATGCATAACATTTTGTTTAGTTCTGTAGCCTCAGATACCCGTAACGCGAACTGATGTTTCAGTATCTGACACGAATTTTGCCTCCCAGTTCTTCTACTGTGGTTCTTAGTTTCGCTATTAATTCCACCATTTTTCCACTCACTACCTTTTGCCAACGTGGTGTGGGATAAAGAATTTTTACCTCAATGAGGCATTCATACGTTTCTGCCATTCTGCAACAGTTCCAGCGATCTTGGTTTGCTGGAAAAACCGTTTCTACACCTGCGATATTTAATACATATGAATTCAAAGTATTGATTATCTATATTCTAGAATCAGATTCAGAATCAACCTTTCATTGCTGGTCTTGTGCGGCCACAAAAAAGCGGGAGCGAAGAAACTGTCGCTTTACTTCACGCTGTTAATTCAAAGATTGCACGCTAGGGTGTTTAGAAATTAATTTGTTGCGATTGTTGGGAACTCTGGGGCAGGAAAAACAACTCTTCTTAATTGCATTGCTGGTCTGGATACACCTGATTATGCTGGTGCTGTTTCGTGGAGAAGATCTTCATGAGATGAGTGATTCGGCAAAATCAAGGTCTAGATTGTTAGAGATGGGTTTTATATTCCAAAGCTATGCTTTGTTACCTCATTTCAACCACACGTGAGAATGTAGCCCTGCCAGCAGATTTAGCCGGATTAAGTAAGGTTTTGAAAGATCGTATAGAAAATCTTCTAGAGGGAGTTGGGATTGATCAACAGGCTAAACAGTATCCCGCCACATTGAGTGGTGGACAGATGCAACGTGTAGCTATCGCTCGCGCATTAACCAATCGTCCCGCTGTGATATTTGCCGACGAACCAACTGGTGATTTGGACTCTGTAACTGGGAAACAAGTCATGGATTTACTCAAAAAATTCCATGAAGAAACAAAAACTACAATCATTATTATTACACATGAACAAGATATCGCCGATTATGCGGAAAGGCAAATCATGATGGAGGACGGCAGAATCACCCAGAGTTAGTTATGTATGTTTGAACATAATGTTGCAGCGCGCGCAAAGGTTAAGAGAAAAAAGTGCTCAAATATACCGAGGAAATAGAGAACTCTCTCCCGGTAATGGAAACCATCAGAATCTAAGCATTAGCTTAAGCAAAAAAATGGGGAAAGTTCTATTCTCCCTATGAGGGAATTAGCACGTTTTTAAGGCAGTTTTGGATTTCACCATTTGCTTGCCCGAGAACCTGTATGGCTTTTTCTCCCTTTTCTGTCAGCTTGTACACTCTTTTTCTCTGGTCTTGGACGCCTTTTATCAAGCCGTCCCTTTCCAGGGAATAGAGTACGGAATAGATTGTTCCAGAACTCACCAAAACATCGAATCTTTTGTGAACTAGACCAATAATATCGTAGCCGCTCAGAGAGTTCTCCTTCAGCTGACCCAAAATGAAGATGTCCATGAAATTCTTGATTGTTCTCTTGCGCAGATTTTTTAAAATCTTTGAGGACTGCATGACAGTTAGACTCCACTTCAGAACAAGGAATATTACCCCATAACGTTCTTATATAAGAAGCTTCTCTTAATTTCCGATTCAGAATCCGAATGGATGAGATTGGTTCTCAATATTTCATATTCATAAACTTATTGTTTGGGTCTTTTCATAATGTTTTTGGGCAAAAGTTTGTGGATGGCTTTAAGGTTTGGGCAGACAATATCGAACTGTGAAGTTACCTTCTAAGATGCTTGAGGCAATCGACACTCTTATTGAGAAGCATCCGGAATGCGGCTACAGCAGCAAAGCAGATTTCGTAAAAGATGCAGTGAGACATCATTACTGCTGGCACGTTCACAAAATAAGGTTTATAGAAGAATAACTTGCTTACCAAACCAAAACTGACTAATGCGTGACTCTCAACCTTTTTCTTTTTTAACACTTCCCAGTTAAGTGGGAAGAGAGATGGGAACCAAAAAAGCAGTCATAACCATTCTGCTCGTCAAAGAGAGTGAGGAGAAGTCCAATAAAGAGATTGAAGAGGAGATCCTGAAGGAGCTTGGTGACCTCAGAATTCCTTGGATGGATAAGGTAGAGAAGGTCGCTATTTTGGAATCTGGTGAGAACGAGGTCTAGCCAAAGCTGAAAGATCAATTTCTTGGCGAGGGCATAACTAAATCTGGCTCAGAAGTTGATTGGAATTTTTCGATTCTTGTCGCTATCTCCTCAAGAGTTTTTGTGACGGGATGATGCGGTCTTTCGAAAGCGAAGAGGTATTCTCCCCCGCATCGAAGTACGTCGCAGGAGCAGGGTACGAGTCCAACGATTGGTAGCTGGTGGGTTTCGAGTTTCACGGGGTTTCTTCCTGACAGGAAAGCTTCGGGAACTTTGTTCACTATGATTCCGGTTTTCTTCTCAAAGAGCTCGTAGAGATCACGTATCATCCTTTCTGTTCCTTGGACATCGGACTTGTCTATGGATGTCACCACCAGCACGAAGTCGGCAGCTACAATAGCGTTTATGGAGGAGTATTGGAGTCCAGGGCTTGAGTCCAAAATTACGTAGTCGAATAACATTTCGTCGAGAAGAGACGTTTTCAAATTAAAAAGCCGGCATAATGCCTCCATTTCCCATTTTCTGTTTTTTGCTGTCATCTCGCGGATGGCTTCGGTGGAGGGATTTGCCAGACCGACAAAAAGTTTTCCCTCCTTTACATAATTGGGGGTGCAGTCGTTCAGAACTCCATCTATCTTGCAGACTCTGTTCAGGTAGTCATTCACCCAGTATTTCTTGTCGTTCTTGAAGGTAGAGGAAAGACTGGGAGCTCGTAGATCTATATCCAGTAGGCAGACATTTTTCCCTCTGCTGGCATAGATCGTCGCCAGATTTACCGAGAGCAGTGTCTTTCCAGTTCCGCCCTTGTAGGAGTGGAGCGTCATAATCATTGTTTTTCCTCCATCTTTTGCTCGCGGACTCGTTGAGTTATAAGGCGCTTCTGCAAGAACTCGTAGCCGCAGTCACATTTGAATCCAACAATCTCACCGTCATTTTTCAACATGCTATTGATACGTGATGCAGTGCAACCTGTGTTTTGTTTATGTAGTTTCCACATCAATGCAAGGTCGTCCAGCGTCAAAGGCTGAAAAGTCTTTGCCCTAAAGAGGAACCACATGGCATATGCTGCCAAAGCAAGCCAGAAACCCCACATCAACAAATCCAACAACATTTTCATTCAACCTTTCTTTTTTCGTTCACAAGGACGTAATTTACCCGCGCCCCTGTTACACGTCAATCCACATCCTGTCGTAGCAGCTTTTATGGAATTACCCTGTTCCACCGTTTCTGGGAACCGAAACGCTGACTTCACCGCGAAGGATCTGTCTTCCACATCGCCGGCACCTCCTGTTTGAGGTTTTAGCTCTGAAGGCTCTCACTGACAGAGGATACATTGGAATCCTCCGTTCTATAGCTCCTTTGCAGTCAACATTCTGGACAATTTGTGATAGGCACTAACCATCTTGGTCTTCTTAACCGGATTCTCTTCATTATCTATCTGCCGTCGAATTCTATATAATTCATCTTCTAAACCACCAAGAAGAACCGTTTCCGCCTTCAATAGCAATCCACCACCCTAATACTGTACATTTCATTTACTTGCTAGAAAAATTGAAGTCAATCGAGATTTAAGTCATGTGAAAATATACTATGAATTAATAGTAACTATATATATTCTGATTCCGAATCAAAACATATATAAAAATAGGCAAGTATGCCATAACAGAGAAATACATGATAACACTCGCTAATAATCGGAGATATGTGTTCTGTCCCTTATGGGATTAGCAGCCTAAAATGTGCACGCGCTCTTTATCATGAACTTTAATATTCATTGGTTTGAAGACCTGATTTAATGCGGTTATCAGATTCCTCATATAATTGTCCACATTGATTTCACGAAAGTTATTCAAATGATCTATGGGTTTGACTGTAAATCTTCTTCCTTGATAATTGAAAGGTTTGACTTTTACGAAATGCATTTCATCTCCCCTCTTTACTTTTTTGCCTGAGTTGAGGAGTTGCATCGCACATTGATAGGGTTGATGAAGAGACTTAGAGGACCTATAAGAAACTTACAGGAATATAGTTCCGCGTAAGCATAAACCAAGGAACAGTAGAAAAATCTATGTTTTACCGAGAAACCCACTAAGAATCTGAGAAAGACCAGCGAGGAGTGAAGTTTATCAGAAATATTGCCATGAATGCAGCTTTATCGTATGAAAGGGCCCATGTGGAATGTTGTATAAGCCAAACCAACATCATTTATAATTGAAAACCATGGTTTTTTTTAAAAAAAAGTGAAAAGTCCCTTAATTGTCCATTATCAACATAGTTTATTGTTGAAATCAGTTTTGCGCGCACATAATATAATAATGTAGAAAATGTTCTGCCATGTACGGGCTGCGGGCTCAAGGATTAAGTCTACTGAAGAAGCGGTAGCAGTTCCTAAAATTACGTTGTTATATTTGGAAGCTAATAGAAATCCTAAATATGAGATAACGACCCAAGCAAGCATTATGCAGACCGGGAATTCTCCAATCCATAGATAATAGCCGTAGTAGGCGTAATCATGTGTCAGTAGCATGACAAGGTTTTCTTCAATAGCCATTATAACAGCTATGATTGTGAAAGACAGCAGCAGTCTTTTAGTGTCAAATCGGAGGATCCCATGAGCTAGAGTTAGGCAAAAGAGCAAAATCAGCGATATTTCAAAGACTATAATCACATTTTCACCCCATGATAGAAAAAAAGGGGGATTACCATCCTTTCGGTTTCTTCGTATTCATAACAATCTCTAAAGCACAATTAACTAAATCTTCCGATACGTCAGGATACTCTTCCATCTTCAATTTCTTATATAATTCATTAGCTTCCTTCCGCTGCCAAAACGTCAAAGACTTGTCATGTTGCTGGTCCCGAAGCTTATTAATTAGCTTTTGAACCTCAGTCTTAAATTTTCACCCCATTATCCGGGAAGTTTGTTTGCACCACACCTCGTCACGCAGGAGATCTCGCACAGCAGTGCGGATGGCTGAGTTACGGTCAGCATAAAGTTTCTTTTCTACTAGCATGTCTAAGTCTTCGAAATATCGTTGTGGTAAATGAATCAGAAGTGGTAGTTTTTCCACCACTATTCTTTTATCCATTATTTTCCTTTCTACTACACTATCCTCATTCATTCTCTCATCCCCAGGCCAGTTCTTTCCGATGTAGCAGTTTTTTCGTTTACCATCAGCTCTATGGGCTACAAAGAAGTAAGGACCGTGAGGGCATTTACTACAGTTGGGTTTATTACATTTTTTCGTCTTAGATTGTTTTGTGCCTGGCAAACCACATTTAGGACAGATCACTTGTTTCGGATAGTTTCTCTCCATCTTCTTCACCTTATTTGTTGGGAAAGAGCTACCGCTTACGTTGGGAAAGAAGTATATAAGTGTTATCCCAAGACACCACACCCCAAAAAAATTAGGAAATTATCAAGAGACTCTCCCTAAGGTCAGATTTTTTGTTGGGCGTTGTTGTGTAGGATTGTCGAGAAAGATATGTTATGTATTTTCTGAAGGGGCAATCGGGGCATATTTTAGGTTCTGTCATGTTTTATCCCTTAATGTAGGCTGCCAGCGAAAAACCAGTAGCAGATCTGATTGGAGGTCCCACGTCAGCCGATTTTGTTTCTCCCATCTTCGTAGCGTAAATATAGTGTTGTAGAAAATTTTTTCTCTGATCTTCCAAGTACCTGTCTAGCTCAGGCAAAAACCTTTCTATGTCAGGCCCAAAATCTCTAGTTAGCTCCCGAAAATATTCCATGTTTTCTTCGTGACTCAAAGATTGGTCGATGTGCTCTGGATCTAAATTATGTTCTTGGCAGTATTTTTTTAGTCTCCATAGTATCAGCGGATTCATTCTGCTTTTTCTCATTTCTTGTTCCTCTAGGAAGGACGGCTAAAATAGATTAAAATACCAAACCGACTTGGAATGATGTTCCAACCTATTTCTACTCCATATTTGTTTCTGCAATAATGGAAGCGTTTTGTTCCGCTTATCTTTGTAACACCAATAGTAAATTCAATTTTAACCTTTAATTCCATTTTTTTCACCCCGAAAAAATTTGGGATTTGGATTTGATGTAACCCTCCAAAAAGGGCTCCTGGAACAACAGCGCTTCTATTTCTTTGACTATTAGCCGAGCATCTGTTTTCCAACCAGGAATATCATCAAGGACACGTTTGCCAAACTCGTTTTTCTTGAAGAACGCTTTGAGATCCTCAAGTGTAGGATATTCAGTAACCCAGCCTCGAATGCTATAATGACAATACTACCGCAACAGAGATGAAGAAACTCGTAGAAATATTTTGAAAGAATTGTTTTTCCTACACTGGGCACACGCAACATACTGCCGATCGGAATATAACTCGGGTGTTTACCGTCATAGAGGGTCCCATGTTTCATGATTTGCTTGAGATTTCTTAGTATTCGTTTTTTGCTCCATACGCTGTTGCCGTTGAAGAGGATCCAAGCCTTAAGTTTGTTATCATCTATCAGCTGCTGAATTTTAAGACGTGAAACACCCTCATATAAAAGGTCAAGATTTTCAATTGTTTTTAGCAGTTCTTCAGCTTTCTCACAGTCTTTCTTTGAGCCGCCGATTGTAATTTTGTTTTTACGTCCAAACCCGTCTTTTGCTTTAAGAACTATTTCTTTTCGCAATTTTCACCCCAAAAAGGGAAAGTTACGAAGAGTCTCTCTAGCCTCCTAGGAAGACTCTAATCCAAAACGCAAGTAGCAAAGATTAGCGGAGTTTTATCTTTGTTTTTTCTAGCAAATCCGTAGTGGAATTGCAGCAACCTGTGATTATTCCAATGTCTTTTTCGGATAATTTTCTCCATAGCGTTGATTCGTGAGCTATTTTACATCTTTCTTTCCAGAGTTCCTTTAAAGGCTTTATCTCAAAATTGTATTGTTCAGATAGTCCGAGTTTTTTGCAGAGTGTTAGAAGGCTATTAAAACTAAGACTGCTTAATATATCTGAAACTTCTTGCCACTTATCTTTTGGTGGAGAAAACCTATCAGCAATTAATGATCTAAGGCGCATATCAGCATAAATGGTTGATAATAATAGTGCAGAGGTATATTGTTTTTCGCCCAGAAAAGTTGTGATCAATCCCTTTGCCCTTATTGTTGTCTCTTCCCTTTCTGTTTTGTTCCCCATAAAATCACCTATTAATACCACTCGATACACTCCGTATAAGACTCTTCGTGGAACCAACAGGTTTTGCAGAAAACAGTTCGGTTTGCTTACTCAATTACTCCCTTTCAAACACAAAAAATTGACCCCTGATTTGTGACACTAGTGACAGTTGTGACGCTTACCCCCCTCTCTAGCCTCTTCTCCTTCTCTAGCGATTTTCTAGATTTTTTAATATACTGACATAACCCCCCAGTTATAGTATGCGTCACATTCGTCACTTGCGTCACAACCTCTTCACAGTTCATGTTTTTTTGAGGCATCCTTCTTTTGGTGTGAAGATTGCTCCCTCTTTTAATAATTGAGAAATGAGTTTGCTTGCTTCTCCAGCCAAAATATTAAATTGTGTTTGCAAGCGCTCCAACAATTTTTCTCTTTTCACCATTTCCGTTTCTTTTCCCATGGTTGTAAGAAGTCCCAGAATAATGGTGATTTTTTCGGCGACAGTTGTGGGTTTGGGAGGAAGGATTGTATCTATGTATTTTTCAAGATCGCCGCGGGGTTTGTCTGGCTTGGTTATACCAAGTTTTTTAAATAAATTATTGTTTTCATATTCTACGACAAACTCCCGTAACCGCTTCTCCATCCTCTTTACATCAAAAAAGATAGGCCTGAAAATTTTTTTTCTCAATCTTATTCTTGTAGGTGCGTTTTCTGGATGAATATTTAAAGAAATTAATATTTTTCTTATTAATCTACTTGTAATTGATTTACCTATTAACTCTGATACTTTACCCGTTGTCAATGGAACAATCATTTCTGATTCTTCATTATCTACTCCTACATACTTTTCTTTTTCAGAACCAATATAGTAGAGACCGTTATGTAAACCCCAGAGATTTGCATCTATCTTTTCCCATAGAAAATTAATCATCATTCCATCGTCGCTTTGGGCTTTTAATTTTCTGCGTTCTTCATGAAGAACCAAAACATTCTTGGCGACAATCTCCTTGAGTGACGAGTCAAACTTGGTTAATGCCATTATTGGGAGTAATGTAGAGTTTAGCCTATGATCTGAAACATTTTCTATCCATAAGGTTTTATCAATGTGAACTTTATCCCAAAGGGTTAACCGAAGATAGAGAAGTTTATCCTGTAGATCAAATCCTCTTTTGATTTCTTCTACTGTGAGCATTGTTGTAATTTTTTTGTCTTCGCTAACGTCACAGTAAAACGGGATAGTTCTTCCTTCTGTGGCGTTGTCGTCAAAATGCCTTCTCTGTGTTACGATGGTTATACCGAAACTCTCGAAAGCGTCACATTTACTTGGCGTTTCCGGGTTTTGTCTTCCTATTGGCGTTCCTGTTGCACGGGAGTTTAAGAAGTGTATTAGTTGGGCTGTTTCTCCACTGTGTTTTATATCACACTCATCAATAAGCAAAGTTCCCTTCCAAATGTCTAAGGGACGATATAAACTTGGAATCCGGTAAGTACTAAGTTGGAGAAGTGGATGGTAACTGAGGAATCTTAACAAATTGGCTAAACGATTTTTTCCACTCCCACTCGGACCCCTACACGCTAGTATAGGTGCGAATACTCCAGTTCCAGCTACAACTACTATGGGCTTCTCTTTTTCAAGAAACCATCCAGAAATAGGGATAAGAATGATTATTTTTAACTCACTTTCTTTTCCGCATGGGTCAAAGTTTTTTTTCACAAAATCAAAAGACTCTTTGACAACCTCTTGAATGGTGCATTTTTCAGGTTTTCGGGGAAGAACAACCATGCCTTTTGTTACATGATCGTTCAGTACTGGTTGGTAAATTATGGATCTGTCTTTAGTGTCCTTTTCTCCTAGATCAATTGTGTCCTGAAACTCTATTTTGTCCCTGTCAAAATATTTAACAGCAAATTGTGGCAAGTTGGGGGGATCGTAAACCTCTTCCGCTATGAAAGTTTCTGTTATTATACGGCTTACTGCAACTATTTTTTCTTTCTCTTTATCATTTTTCTTCTTTTTGGGTTGGAACAGCTCACAAGCCGAATCAGTGGATGAGCAAGCGATAATGTTATCGTCATATTTTTTATATTCTGCACGTGGACAGACACCACGCTTCAAATGAAATTTACAGTCTCCACATTTCTTTTTTGGGATTGCATCTGTTATTATTTTCTTGCATCTGGGGCATTTATGGAATTGGGTTCCAACATCGTCTTTATGAGTGAAAATAACATCACTGCCGCACTTAGGACAAACTTTCCGGTCGATGGAGTTTTCAGAGGTTATTGTCTAGAACCTCCTTCCGGATAATGGATATGGAAGTAAGCAAAAAAACGACCAAACCCATGGCGATTGTTTACTCTGGCCGCTTCAACTTCAACGTTTTCTTCTCCCAAAATACGTTTCAATAAGCGCTCAAACTGATACAGCGTCTGTTTATCATATGTTTTCACCATCAACCGGATGTCTTCAAATTCAAGCCTCAATCTTTTCCTTTCCTTCTTCTACTTTTACTCTCCATCTTGCGGGGAGTGCGCACGCAAGGTTCTACTTCGGTATTTTTGTAATCAGCTTCCCGACCATGTTACTATAAGCCAGCACCTTCAAATCAGTCGGGTGAGAGCTTTGACAAGTTTCTCCTTATTTTTATAGGCGTCATCGTTAATCTTCTTGGTGAGTATGTTACACACTTCCCTGTAGCAGTTGATCACCTCGCTGATAGAGAGATCAATAAGCTCATGCTTTAGCGTTTTCAAAGCCTCTCCTATTTCTGCATCATATATGTATACAACATCGCCAAGAACCTCGCCGGAAAGGGGTTTCCCATAGGACTGTTTAACGTGGCCCGGAAGCCATTCTATCTTCAAATCATAGCCTAAGCCCAACAGGTTTTTCAGGCGTTTCATCTCAGCCTCGAGTCTGACGTATCCGTGTTTGTAGCAAGAAGAACTTTTATGGGACAGTTGGCGACACATCTTTTATACCTCTACGAGCCTTCGCTCTGTAAACCAGAAAGCTCTTGAGCGCCCTAGGAAGGCTCTCCGGCATATCACACACCGACCTCGCTTGGCGTTGAAGGTCCTGTTCAACCCTCCATGTTCATACCTCTTGAGCTGGAGTTGGACGGGTGGGGGGGCGATATTGGGGTCGCCTCCAAAACTTTTCATATTTCCTCAATTCTCCCTAAAAGATCTAATCGAAGAACTTCTAAACTCGCTATAATTTTTTTGGCATCTGTTTCAGGGTTGAACAAAATTACTGCGTGAGCATTGGGAACATATCCTATTTTATTGCCTAATTCATCTCTGATGTCTTTGGGAAAGTGGACGGTCCCTCGGGGTTGTGGTTCAATGGTGCCTTTTGGTTTAATTCTTTTTTTCTTCAATAAACTCACATTATAGCTGTATTATATATGCATTATATATAGTTTGCCACAAATCGTATTTATTAATAAATAATCTACTCCCAATCCATGCTATTAATTAATTTTAATAGCATAATTGAATCTTACACAACATAAGAGGGATGAACTAGAAATACACCAAAAGAATGCCCATTATGTCTACCGTTGCGAGATATCCATTATGTCCACCGTAACCGCAGCTCGGGTATGTTTTTGCATTTATCAGATAGATGGGGATGCCAGAAACTTTGGTAGCGAACTTTCCCGCAATATGGTGCCTCAAAATATCGCGAGTTAAAGGTTTATTGACACATGCACATTGGCCGTCTTTCCTTTGAACCATGTATTACCTGATGTCTGAGTAGCTGAATAACTTTGCAGCCAAAAATAAGATTTGAATCAAATTCTGTTCGGATACCGAAAAAGCGGGCTAATTCAAGTGATGGGGGCTTAAACCAAAATCGTGGACAGTTATTTGGAACCTAATAACAGCAGTAGCCTCTTCGTAAAGTGTCACACGGACTTTCTAATCTCCAGCATTTATGAGCTATTCCATAAAGACGAAGCTGAAATCTCTGCTCTCTACGAAGAGGCTGCCAACGCGACTATGTGTCCGCGTGGTGTAAACAAAAGCGGGCACCGTGGTAAGGGAATGTTTAAAATGTAGAACAACATCCGCACTTGCATCAATCTGTCTTTCTTATTAGTATCCTTTGCGAAGGTAGCACGCTTACGAATTGCCAACCCTCTGCAAGGTAACCCTTTAGTTCCTCCTCCCTCACTATGATTTGAGGGTCGCTTTCGCTTTCCCTCGTTTTCTTTATCTCATTCTCAAAGAGCTCTATCTCCTCGTCCCGGCTCAGCTCTTTCCCCAGTTCCTTCTCTTTTGCAACCTTGACCTCCAAAAGGTCGATGCCTAAGAGGCTCTTTGCTATGCTCTTCAGCGCCTCTACTTTCGCCTCTTTTACAACTGAGCTCTGGTCCAGCCCTTGCGCCGTTGTACCCAGAAAAGGCTCACAATCCTTGACGGACTTTCGCATACCCTCAATCATTTCTTCGGGCAATATCCCTTTGTTTGTGCTGTATCTAGCTTCAATGTCGCCTTTATGGCCGGCCATGAACTGGAGGTATGGATGGCTTATCTTTCCCTTGGACTCGGCTATGATCAGCTGGGTCTCCGCATAGGCCCTCAAGACGTAGGGGCGTTTGTAGACCCCCGCCCTCCTCATGGCCATCCTTATGAGGTGTGATATCTTCCTCGTCATCACGAACTTCCGGGTGGTTGCTCTTGGCCGTTCGTGGGCTATAAGTGGGCTTTCAGGCCTTATCCTTTCCCCCGACCTCAAGCGCTCCTCCAAGTATTCCTTCAGGTAGGTGCAACCCTCGCTTATGATGAAGGTGAAGTACTTATGCCTCGTTTTGCTGAGGGTTGGCCGCACAAGAATCATGGTTGGAACTCTCTCGAAGATAATCTCGCCCTTCTCGATCTTCAGTTCTGGCAGGTCCTTGAGCATGAGGCCGTCGCTACCATCATGATTTCCAAGAGTATGTGGCCTCAAATCAGCGAAGGCGATCAGAGCCTCAGCCACACTCACCCTTGCGTTGGAGGTCCGAAAGATTCTGCTCAGCTCCTCATTGGTTGGAATCTGCTCATCTTCTATGGTTGGGTTGGCGTTGGGATTGCTGACCTTAATCCTCCTTGTCAACCTCACATCATTGTATCTAAGCCAAGACTTCGCAGCCTTAAGCAACCCAACTATGTAACTAGGAGACTTGCGTTCAGACTCAAGCCTCGTCACCAAATCCTCTAAAGAATCCTGAAAACCCTTAAGATTCTTCTCAGCCATTTTAAGCATTTCTTGAGGGTTTGTGTCAAGCAACTCGCAAACCCTGCCCAACCGTCTAACAGCAACTTCAGCGGTAATAGGGCTCCCCCTAGCAAGGTTAGTGTGCCAACGAACAAACGTGGGATCTTTCTCAAAAACCGCATACTTGAGCGAGCGCGGGCGAGCACTCAAATCCTTCTTAGACATGAATAAACCTACGAGAACCACCGCTAATAAAAGTATCTGCACCTAAAAAGTGGCGGGCCCGCGGGGATTTGAACCCCGGGTCTCCGGCTTCGGAGGCTTGCGCACCGTCGTTGCTGGATGGTTCGGCGCCTTAATCCTGTCTGGGCTACGGGCCCCT
>Ga0265594_1001275_pt1 | contig 19631 bp, 16 predicted proteins | sample saktaG_11_FD_190147 | JGI IMG/M metagenome (GOLD analysis project Ga0265594, IMG submission 190147) | Saline water microbial communities from Sakinaw Lake, British Columbia, Canada - sak_2011_5_24_80m | ecosystem: Environmental > Aquatic > Non-marine Saline and Alkaline > Saline ... | reverse complement strand
GGTCTACGACGGCGAGGCCCTGTACCGCGGCGAGGCCTCATCCGTTGAGGTCGTGGACACGTTAGGTGCGGGGGACGGCTACATCGCGGGCTTTCTCTGCGCCAGACTGTGGGGCGAGCCCATACAGAAAGCCATTTTAAAGGGTCATGAGGCTGCTAGGGACATCTGTACACGTTTAGGCGCTTGGGGCGGGTAACGTGGGGCGGATGGACATGGATCCTGTATTCGAGTTCGGCGGGATGAGCGCTTTATGGAGGATAGTGGATGTGCTCCAAGCCGACAAGGAGCCCCCGAAGCATCAGTGGGATGAGCTGCTGGACTCTCCTGGCTATGTTGCTTTATCCAGCGAGTTCAAACCCAACTTCTTCAAAGAGAAGTACAGATTAGCATACAAGCCCTCATCGGAGGCCGCCAGAGAGAAGGCCGTGAGCAGAGGCGACTGGTACGTCAAACACTACGTCGAAGTGGCTGAGCGGAGACAAGAGCTTGAGGCCTGGCTGACTAACCTCGGGGAGAGGGAGGACTTCATCGAAGGCCCCGTCTCGAAGGCTGGGGAATGGCTTCCATCCGATGTGGAGGGAAGCCCCATCGTGGCGTTCGCTGTGTTCGACATGGACGCCAGGGGCTACGAGAACATCGTGATCGACCCGCTTTTCGCCATGAGCCTCGGAACAGACTTCGGCGACCTCCTCGCCCACGAGCTGTTCCACAACGTCGCCCGACGGTTCTACGCATACGACCCTGAGAAGGTGGAGGCCAACGACAGCGACATCATGTGGACCCTCAGGCAGCTCAACGAGGAGGGGATAGCCGACCAGATATTCACCCTAGCGTACCCGTCGCGCGACGAACATGTCGCGGACTCCCCCTGGGTGATACAGGAGATGGACAGACTCATACGGAGGATTGCGATCAACGAGGACGTAGGCGAACTCTCGAAGATGCTCCGCATGACCCCACCGAAGGCAGGGCACCCGACTGGGCACTACATGGCGAAGAACATAATAGAGGCCCTGGGCAAGGAGAGGCTCCTGGAGACCGTCGGAGACCCCTTCGGCTTCATTAGGGCATACGACGAGGCTGCTAAGAGGCGAGGGCTGAAAAGCTTCAGCCAGGAGACCCTCGGCTACATCGACGGCCTCGCCATGAAGTACGGCGGCGAATAGCTAGAACTTTACCTTGTCGTAGAACCGCCAGGCGCCCATCCTGCGGTTCCTCGCGAGGCTCAGATAGTAGCTGAGCCACTCCAGCTCGATGAAAAGGGTGAAAGGCGTCGTCAGGTTGTCTACGTCGAGGCCCTGAGAGTCGTACTCGATGCACTTGACACCGTTGCCCCTGCTGAACTCTATGATCGTATCCTCGAGCCCACGCTGGCCTCCTCTGCCGCGGAGGAATATGGCTGCCGTTCCCTCTGTGAACAGCTCCAGGGCGCCGTGCCTGAACTCGCTGTAGTCGATGGCGGTGCCGTGGATCCAGCACATCTCCATCAACGTGCAGAAGCCGTACTGGTAGGTGAGGCCCCAGTTTATTCCTCCTCCCAGCATGAACATCTCGTCATGGTCTTTGAGCTCGAGTCCGTGCCTTCTCGCGGCTTCCTTGGCTTCGGGGATCATCTTGGGCAGTATCTCGGGGAGCCTGGTGACGGCGTCCACCATCCTTGCACCCACCTCGTAGCCCTTCTCCCTGAAGATAGAGCCGAACAGTGTGTACAGGCTGCCCAGCTTGCCCAGGGTGACGCCGCGGGCGTCCCACCCGAACCCGTGGGACGCCTTGCCGTTGATGACGGAGTCAGTGTTCTGTGTGAGGCCCACGGTGACGGCGCCCCTCTCCACGCACCACTCCAGCGCCTCCACGATCTCCTTGGTCTTCCCGCTCTGACTGATGAATACGATGACGGCGTCCTCGTCGACGGCTGCAGGCCGTTGCTCCAGGAACTCCCAGCCGCTGTACGCCTTCACAGGGACCTTGGTGTATTTGTCGGCGAGGTACTCGATGGGTAGCTGGACGCTGTAGCTTCCACCGCTGCCCACCATGTAGTAGCGCTCATACTCGGACAGCTCCTTGCCCAGCTTCACCAGCACAGGCTTCTTCTCGACGACCGCGTCGAGGGTCTGCTCGGTTACCCCGTCCTCCAGCCACTCGGGGCGGTAGGTCTCCTCGGTCAAGTAGTCTACGGGTTCACTCATGTGCGGCACCAGATGCCCGAAAGAAACGCATCTGGTTTTAAAAACGTTTCAAAAATGGGGTCGAGCCTATAGCTCGAGGTGTAGGGATTCCTTGAGGCCCTTGTAGCGGTTCCTGATGGTGACCTCGGTGACGCCGGCGGCGTCCGCGATCATCTTCTGGGTCCGCTTCTCCTCGTTCATGACGCAGGCGATGTAGAGGGCGGCTGCGGCGAGCCCCATGGGGTCCTTGCCGGCGGTGGTCTTCATCTCCTCGGCCTTCCTGAGGATGTTCACGGCTGTCTGCTGGGTGTTCTCGCTGATGTTTACCTTGGCCGCGATCTTGGGCACCCTGTACTGGGCCTTGGGGATGGGCATGCTCAGGTTCAGCTCCCGTAGGAGGAGTCTGTAGCAGCGGGCCAGGTCCTTCTTGTCGATTGTGCTGACATCGCCGAGTTCGCGTAGGGTCCTGGGCGTGCCTGTGACCCTGCATGCGGCGTAGAGGCTGGCTGCCGAGATGGCGCTTATGCTGCGTCCGCGGACAAGTCCCTTCTCGAGGGCCTTCCTGTAGATGACGGCGGCGCGCTCCTTCACCGGCTTGGGTATGTGGAGCTTATCGCATAGCCTGCTGAGCTCAGTCATGGCGTGGCTCAGGTTCCTGTCTACGCTGGATTGATAGCTTGACCTGATGTGCCACTTCTTGAGCCTAAGCATCTGGAACATCGTGCTTGTCGGGATGGTTCTGCCGAACGCGTCCTTGCCCACCTGGCCTATCATCGTGCTGAGGCCCTTGTCGTGGACGCTGAAGCTGAGGGGCATCCCTACGCGGCTGCGGCTGTCCCGCTCGTCCTGGCTGAAGGCCCTCCACTCGGGGCCCTCGTTGATCATGGTGTCAGCCATGACGAGGCCGCATGCGCCGCAAATCCTCTCCCCGGAGCCACCGTCAATAATTACGTGTCTGCTTCCACACTCCGGGCAAACATCCTCGCTACCCTGTCGTGTATTGGGTTTATATATCATATCATATGCACCTTTTTTTGAGACTGATGCGCTAGGAATACCCCGAATCCCATCGGAATATTAATTAGCGTACAGAGCAGCGATACAGCACCTTTCACGTATATATATCTTTCGTCTATATTTACTATAGAATCAATTTTAATGGGCGTATGTTCTAGTATATAATTCTATTTTGGGTATAAACTATTGATTTTACGGGTCCATGGACCACGTTGTGGTGCATTCGGAGTGGCCCGGGCAACCGTTTTAACCCTTGAAGACATGATTTTGCCCATGGCTGAGATACCAAGGGTTAAGATCGCGGTCCTCGGGGGCTCCACCACCATAGGGTCGGGGTTCCCCCGCGGCTACGAAGGCGTCAAAGTCATTGCAGATGACTTGGTTTTCGAGACGCCCTTCGGCCCCACAGCGCCCTTCATCCACGGGGAGGTCGACGGGAAGGAGTTTCTGTACGTCGGCTTCCACGGGATAACCCGTGAGATAAGGAACACGGAGCCGGACAGCAGCGGTGAACGCGTCTTCTACGTGCTCTGGAAGGCAGGGGTCAAGAAGATCATAGGAACGGCGCTCTGCGGCAGCACCAACAGGCTCCTGGACCCGGGGGACGCCGTGGTCCCCGACGACTTCGTGGACTTCACCACCAAGCGGCCCCAGATGCTCATGGTGAGCCTCCGGGACAAGGGGCTGGACGTGCCCAGGTTCAGCTACAGGCTACACCAGCCGCTCTGCCCCTCCCTCAGCGGGCTGCTCGTGGACGCGTGCGTGGACGCCGGGTTCCCCCGTGTCTTCAAGCGGGGCATAGTGGGTGTGGCCGAGGGGCCGCGGCTGGAGAGCCCCGCCGAGATCAGGCTCAGGTGGCAGAACATGGGCATCGACGTAGTGACGATGAACCTGGTGCCCGAGGTCTTCTTCGCGCGGGAGATAGGGGCCTGCTACGCGGCTCTGGAGCTGGTTTCTAACTACGGTGAGGGCCTCGTCGACCCGCGGTGGGAGGGCTCCACCGCGTTCAGCGACTTCCAGAAACGGTGGAGCAGGCCGTCAGCCGAGGCGATACTCAGCGTCCTGAAGGCTATGGACCCTGACGACGAGAGCTGCGGCTGCGGCGGGCTCCGCTGGGAGAGCATCCTCCTCTAGCCCACCACCTTCTTCATCAGCCTCAGGTGGTTCCCGCCCAGTATCTTCTTTATATCCAATTCGCTGTACTCCCTGTTCACCAGTTCCTCGGTTATCCCCGGCATCTTGGTGGCGTCCTCTAGGCCGACCGGGGTGTAGGGGATGCCGTCGAAGTCGCTGCCGAGGCCCACGTGGTCAGGGCCTACAAGCTCGACGATGTGGTCGATGTGGTCCACCACTCCCTGCAGCGTAGCCAGCTCGGGGTGCACGAAGCTTGGGGCGAAGTTCATCCCCATGACGCCGCCGTTCTCGGCGAGCGCCACGATCATCTCGTCCGTCATGTTCCGGGGGTGGCTGCAGACGGCGCGGCTGTTGCTGTGGCTCGCGATGACAGGGTGTCCGGCGAGGTCGAGGACGTCCCAGAAGCCCTCGTCGTTGATGTGGCTCACGTCTATTATCATTCCGAGCCGGTCCAGCTCCTCGACTGCCTGGGCACCGAGCTCGCTGAGGCCGCCGCCCGTGCGCCTGTCCGTGACTCCGTCGGCCAGCTGGTTCCGCAGGCTGTGGACGAGCCCCACCATCCTGACGCCTAGCCTGTGGAAGACGCTGAGCATCTCTATCCTGCCCTCGATCACGTCGGCCCCCTCGATGCTCAGCAACCCGCCTACCATGCCCTCCCTCTTAGCGTCCAGCACCTCGTCGCTGCTCGTTACCGGAGTGAGGGAGCCGCAGCTCTCGCACTCCCTGTGGAACCTGTCGATCATCTCCAGGGCGGTCCTGAGGGGGTGCGTGGGGGTTCTGCTGCGCTCGCTGGAGACCGCGAAGACCTGGCAGTCCACCCCTCCCTCCAGGAGACGCGGGACGTCTACGTGGCCGAGGTTGCTTCTGACTCCCATCCCGATGTCGCTTCTGTCGTCCCACATGGAGTCCCGGGGACGCGTGAACTCGGGTAGGAGACACTTCAGGGTGTCGCAGTGGGTGTCCACGACCACGGCTTCCCTGTGCAGATTCACGGTGTCCATGGCTTCTCGTCCTCGATGATGAATGTCATGGGGACATATCGGTTGGCTGGTTTAATAAGCGTCGCAGGCGCCCCTTAGGGTGTGATTTGAATGGTTAAGGTGCCCGAGAACATCAGGGAGGCGTTCACCGCCCAGAGGGTGATCCCCATGGCGACGGTAAACGGGGAGGGCTTCCCCAACGTCATCTACGTCGGTATCTGGTGGTGGGAGGACGACGAGACTCTGTGCGTAGTAAACAACTACCTCAACAAGACCCTCGCGAACATAAAAGATAACGGCCGCGTATGCTTCGTGTGCTACGGCGAGGGCGGTAGCTATCAGATCAAGTGCATGGCGGAGAATGTGACGGACGAGCCGCTGTACGTCAAGGCTCATAAGTTGGCGACGGAGCGTGAGAAGCCGTTACCGGGCAGATCCGCGGTGGTCTGCAGAGTCTTGGAGATCTACCAGGGCAGCGGCGGCAAGGGGGCAGGCGACAAGCTAGCCTAGCCTTTGCCACGGGTCAAATTTATATTATGAAGCGGCTGGGCTCTTCCTCGCGCTGCTTGCCGAGGCCCTTCTTCATGCCAAAATCGGTGATGTCGCGGTCGTACTCGACGAACTTGGTGACCAGATCGAGGACGGTGTCGCTCATCTCCTGAAGCTCCTCCTGGGTGAACTGGCTCATGACCTCCGGGCTGTTTACCCACTGCATCCAGCCGCCGAGGCTCTGGCTGAGGGCGCCGAAGCCATACCTCATGGTCCTGACGAGGTCGAGGCGGTCCTGGCTGCGTTTCTCGCGATGCTCTTTGAGCATGTCCAGCGTTTTCTGGATTCGGTCGATCCAGCTGACGTTCATCTTGTTTCGGGTGATTTACGAGGCGGTCGGTATTAAACTGTGTGGAACAGGTGAGGATTTAAATCCCGGCCCTGTTAGACTTTGTCGGTGTTGCCGGGGTCGCTTAGCCTGGAAGAGCGCCAGCCTGGAAAGCTGGTGTCCGCAAGGACCCAAGGGTTCAAATCCCTTTCCCGGCGCCACTTTACTAGTAAATTTTAATTTTTTATTGAAAATTATTTAACATAAAAATGGATTATCACTAATATGCCCGATAGAAAAAATATGGAGCACATCCATCTTTTATATCTAACTATTTTATGTAATTAACAATTTAAATAGTAAATAATAGTAAATAAAACGGAAGGCTTTTCGTGTACCGAAGTAAATTGGGAAACGCATATGCGTTCTTATAACACGTAGCGAGATCGAAAAAACGCTTTATTTCTTGATAAGCATGTTATCTGAATCTCGTTCCACATATCCATTGGATTCAAGGTAACGGACAACTTTTTTCATCTTATTTATTATTTTCTTTCCAGAACGATTATTATCATAGAAAAGCCGTGCCACATTCTTAGACAAATGCTCTTCATTGATAGCACCCACATTCTCAATTAAAATCGTTGATGCATGAGCCAGCTCCTCTAGGGGGATGGAAAGGAAAGGTCGTTCAAGTTCAGTAGATATTCTAATAGGAGCAAGTTTAGGAATCTTACCTTTAGACACAGTATCACCACGCTTGTAAGTCAGTTTCGCCCTTGTCCTTTTCGACAAAATACTATCATACAGTTTCTTAATTCGAGTGCCCATCCTACCAACACCAACTACAGTGTTTATACGTTTGTAAAGAAGATCAATTGACATTGGAGACTCAACCTCCAATACACTAGCCATTACTTGCTCGATCATGGTTCTATGAGAATATCGTTTAAGATCTCCATATGAATCAAATTCCAGACTAATATTCATCTTCGGCAATTCAACTGCCTCATATTCAGAAAATATCTCTCTAGGATCGAACTCAGCTAAACCGTTCTCTTCCTCAACTCCTTCAAAAACATCATCAGGCTTGACCCAAACCGGGGCGGTTAAAAGTAAATTATTGATCTTCGATTTGATCAACTCAACTTCACCATTTTTATCCATCAACCAATCATCAGACCATATCCTGTGAATATTCCACCCCAGACTCTCAAGAACCTCTTGCCTAACCTTATCCCTATCACGTGCAAACCTTGAAGAATGATATTTCGCACCATCACATTCTATACCCAGAATATACTCACCGGGTTTGTCCGGATGCTTAACAGCCAGATCAATCCTGTACCCTGAACTCCCAACCTGTGGAACAACGTCAATACCTTCACTCTGTAAAGTATCATACACTGCTTCTTCAAAATCTGAGTCAAAATCCATAGTCGTTATTCCTGTTACGACCGGAAGTTTCTTGGTCTTTGCATACATGAGATAATTTTTCAGGTATCTGGGGCCCTCAGTATGTAACCGGTCATCTTCAAGCACAGAGGGATTAATAGAAGTTACGATGATCGTTTTGTATCTAGATCGGGTAACAGCTACGTTGAGTCTCTTATATCCGCCTTCCTTGTTTATCGGACCAAAGTTCGTAGAAAGGACACCACGGGAATCTGGGCCATAGCCAACACTAATTAAAATAATGTCCCTTTCGTCTCCCTGAACTGTTTCAAGATTTTTAATGAAGAGAGATTTTTCTGTCTCATCTATACTGCTTTCAATATCGATGCTTTCAATCTCAAATTGATCTCTTATAGCGCGTTCTTGGGCTCTACTAAAGGCGATTATTCCTATGCTTTTTCCTTTTTCTTCTCTAAGCAAACGTTTGTAAAGTTCAACGATTTTCTTTGCTTCAGCTCGGTTAGTTCTTGATTTCCCTCTATCATATATGCCGTCTTCTACATAGACGTATTCGATTCCTGAATCATCTAACTCATTTTGATTTGGGAACGTAATTAATCGATTATCATAGAATGAATAATTGGAGAATGCAATCAGGTTCTCATTCTTACTTCGGTAATGCCAGTTTAAGGCCTCCTCTCTAAAGCGCAAACTAGATTCAGTGAGGAAACTATCCAGGTCAATTAAATCTTCATCGACGTCATCATCGTCAAAATCTTTCATGAAGAAAGAAGTTGGGGGAAGTTGTTGTGAATCACCCATAATAATTGCTTGGTCCGCTCGAAGCAAACACGAGACGGCGTCTTCAGGCATAATTTGTGAAGCCTCGTCAAAAATGACTACATCGAAATGAATCCCGTTATAATCGATATATTGACTTACAGTAAGAGGACTCATCATAAAGCAAGGTTTGAGTTTGAAAACAAGATTATCAATCTGTTGAAGAAGAGTGCGGATCGGTTTTAATCTTCGCTTCTTTTTGTGCTCCCGTTTCAAAATATTAACTTCACTTGCTCCACTACCATTAATTAGGAAACGAGGCTTATTTTCCTGGACAGCGGCCATTATTTGAAATCTTTTTGCGTTTCGAACCTCAAAGTCCTGTTCTCTTAAAATTGGTATCTGGTTTTTCGGGGGTATTTTCTTTTCTTGTTTCTCATATGTGTCCAGAACATGGACGTGATAGGCTTTTTCAAACACCTGACTTACGGGTTCTAGAATGTCGTTACTGAGATAGCATTGAATAAATCTTTGAAGTTCATCGGAAAGTTGGGTGTATATTTGGTTAAAGAATAATATGTTGTTAATTTCATCGTAATCGTTTAATGTTTTTTCTAAATCGTCTTGAACGTCAATTATTGGATCTTCTGTGCTGATTATATTAAAATCGATGAAATAGTTATTGATTTTTTCAATATCAGGTTTATTTGTTTCAAAATATGGGAGCTTTGAATCAGTGTCAACCATATATTGAATTAAGTCAATTTTATCGTTTCTTTCATATTTTTTTAATATTTCATCTATTTTTTCACAGTATCTATTGTATTCATTTATTTTTGATATATTTAATGGAGTAAGTGATCTGCTTAATTTAAAATTGTTTTCAAGCAAAGTATCTAATAATCCACTTGTTTTATGATATTCTGACTTTAAAGTAAATAATTGAATCCAGTCAGAATCTTTTAATTTAACTTTACTATATGAATCAAGAGCCTTTTTTGATGCTCTATATTCACCTTTTAGGATTTTATTTAAGAAAGAGGTGTTAAGAATTATGTATTGAAATTTATTCGTATCTTCAGTAATGAATTTTTCTTCTACTTTTTTACATAGCTTATCATATAATTCACATTTATTTAGATAATATTTCTTTATCCTATCTAATACATTACAAATTTTGTAAAAATCTTCAGATAATAATATTTTGGGTAATTTAATAAGTTTTAAATCATCATGTTCTTTAGTGAAACTCTCTACATCATCTAAAGTTACTAAATCCAAATCAAGTTCTTGCCTCAATGCTTCAGTGTATGATAGAATAGATCCTACAAAGTCATTCAAAGAGTCAAGTATATTTTCATAGTTTTGTTTTCCCAGTATAGTGTTTTTATTTTTGTCAAAATAAAAATACGTATTATTCAAGGGATCAGGTACAACTGAAAAAACCGAGTCTATCTGATCGAAATTATACAATACTTTTTGATACGCATCATCGTCCAATTCTAGACTCTGAGATAATGGAAAATCTAGTAAAGGAGCCTCCAAATACTTCGCTATTTTCCCACGGGCATCATAAATAGAAAGGTCTCGTATTTCAGCAGGCTCACAGAGGTATTGATAGTAGGCATTAATCTCATTTTGAGCTGCTAGATAATTCGCGTAAGAATATCGTTTGTATTTTGAAGGGATTGAGGGTGAGTTTTCAAGCTCTTTTACGAGCTGATTCACTATCTCCTTCTTGTTCCCTTTATAGGTGTGTAGGTTTAACGCATATCTATCCAAACCGATCTCACTAAGTCGTTTGAGAACAACATCCAATGCAGCTTTTTTCTGACTTACAAAGAGAATTTTCTTATTCTGTTCAATGAGAGTTGAAATAATATTTACTACAGTCTGACTCTTCCCCGTTCCGGGAGGCCCCTGAAGAACGTATGTAACACCTGCCTTTGCTAGTTCTATTGCTTTTTTCTGGGATGAGTCTGCTTTGAGTACATCAACGTCAGTTGAGTCGTTGAAATCGCGAATCAATCGATCTTGATGAAGTTCACTTAGAGCCTCTGAGTCTCCCACATATGCTCGAATAAGTGGACTTGATTTTATTTGACTGTGATTTCGTTTCAAGTCTTGGTACATGATGAATTTTTGATAAGAAAAGAGGTCTACTACTACTGTTTGTTCTATATGCCATTCTTTTAAAGAGGAGATTTTCTCTAACATCTGAGGATAATAGTCTAAGGGAGATTCGCCCTCTTCTAAATCTTCCAAGGATATTCCCCATTCAAAGGACAGTTTTTCTTTTAAAGCAGGGTTAACGTGAATATCAACAAAGTCGGGGTCTATTTCAAATCGGTGGTATTTTGTGGGTACGCTCTTAAGTCTATCAATTTCTATCGGACACATCAAAATTGGAGCCTGGTTGAAATCATCAGTCCACTCATTATTTTTGTAATGTAGAATCCCTAATCCTATGTAACAGGTATTAACTCCTAACTCCTGAAAGTTCTCCCGTGCTTTCAGGTAAAGATTATATAATTTTTTATTAGTTGTTTTATCATCCTCGATGGAGACCCAGTATTTTGAAGTGTTTTCAACCTCCTCTTCTTCCTCGCCTTTTTTCTGGAAACGGATGTTGCTTTTGTTTCTTATATCACGGATTGATTGTTCTAGATCGGGAAATTCGAGTTTGATGCTTTTTGATTTCGTAAAACGATAAGAGACAAGGTTGTTTCTTCGAGATAGATCGATTAGTTTGTTTTGCCAATATTCGATTTTTTGGTCAATTTCTTTATCAAATCCAGTTGTTGAAGAGTTGTTTTCTTCTGTTTCCATGTTTTCATCTTCACCTAACTAATCGAGCTCGCATATGCGCAACAAAATTGTATCAACAATGATGACAAGGCTCCTCCCTTACACTAGTTATTAAATTACAGTACGGGCATAAACGAGGTTTAGCCGGCATTATCTCTCCTGTAGATATATCCGAGAGAATATATTATTATTGGAAGAAACTGAAGATTAAACTAGCTTAATTAATTTATCCTCAATGATAATATTCTCGTTCAAAGGTAAGATTGAATGTAATAAACACTCTTTGATCCCCAAGATCTGAGCTAAACGAGAGATTTCAATTTCTCGTAAGTCCCTTAGAAGTTCTTCGACAGTTTTTGCTATTCCCTCATAGGTGTACAAGGTCATATTTTGTATATCATACATTAATCCATCATATTGCCCGAGCTCGATTGCAAGCCCATTTGCTTTACTGTATGAAAGATCATAATTTGATGAGATTTCAAGCAATGATAATGAATCCTTTTGCATTACATCGTTCATAATTTGACTTTTTTTCGCTGTAAGCTCGAGTTGGTGATTCCTATAAATAAAAACAGAACCGGAGAATACTACAAAAGAAGTAATGAAAACTAGGTTCATGTAAGATCTACACCAACTAACCTGGATTACTAGGGGACCGCTGACGACTATCGAGTCTAAAATAGTCATGGAATCTATTCTGTAAACGTTAGACATCGGAATAAGAATCCCGGAAGTATTCAACGGTAAATTAAGGACAGTATTTTCATCAAACCATTGATTAAAAGTTGAGTCACTAGACGAAACATAATACTGTTTTACCCAAACTGCTTCCTGAATAGTATCTCCTTTAATTTGAAAACTAACGGGATTATAATTACCGGTATATCCTTCTTCGGAATGGCATCTCCACCCATTGAATTTGACCCTTGTTGAGTTTGACAAGTAAATTATTTCCGGTTCAATATCCAAGGTGACATTAGTGTCCTCATAATATAATTTGGAATCTGGTACATCGCCATAGTCACTTAAGACACGAAGTACAAAAGAATCAGCTTCGGATAGTTTTGTTTTCTCGATGATGGGTGCCTCAAGAGTTAAAACAAAGGTAGATTCGCTACCAGAATAAGACCCGATGCCCTCACCTTGCCATCCATTAAACTTGTACCCTTCGTGAGGAACACAGAAGAGTTGTATTTCTGACCCTGAATCATACCATCCTGTTTTTAACATGTCAGCGTTTGGAAGATTACTAGTTATATTAGCGAAGTATTGTTTTTTCCAAACAGCGTTTTCGATAACATCGTTTGTCATCTTAATTTCAGCAACCTGATCTACTCCATTGTACCCATTTTCGGAGGGGCTTGACCATTTCTCAAAAATATAACGAGTGGTACTATCTTGGTACACCTCTTTTTGGGTTAAGTTGAATTCCACCCATGTTCCTTCGAAATAATCACCAGACCCAATTGTTTCGCTATATTCAGAATATAATTCTAAAGAGTAATGAGGAACATCTTCTAGTATTAGGATTTGAGTTATTGGCCCCAGAATATTGAGCTCAGCTCTTTGATTGGTTCCTGTATAGGATCCTGGACCTGCACCTTCCCATTTGTTGAATATGAATTCAAGGTCTATTGAGATGTGTATAGTAATTTGGTCTCCTTCGTTGAACCATCCAGAGGTTACTGAAGTATCACTACCATTTGGGGTTTGGATTTCAACATAGTATTGTTTTTGCCAAGATACAATTTGGGTTATATCATTTTGAACAGTAATTTGAGCGGGATTATTGGGTCCGTTGTATCCTCCGTTACTTGTGCTGTTCCATCCGGTGAAAAGATACCTGACTCTGTTTCCTTCGTATACTGTTTCCTCAGTTACTCCAAAACTAGGGGTTGCTCCTAGATAGTAGTCACCTGACCCATATGAGTCCCCTACAGTTGATTCAACTCGTAAACGGTGTGTTTCGAGGTTTATCTTGGTTATTGAAAAGTCCTTGTTGTTTGTTCCTTTGTATCCGGTTATGTAGTAGGTGTTTTGGTTGATTGGATGAGTTTTGATCGCTTTCTCGTAGACGCTTGTTCCGTAGGTTTGGTTGAATGTGGTTTCTCCGTTTTGGTTCAGGGTTATTAGATAAGGGTCTAGACTGTTTCCGGTGTTTTTGAACGTGTTACACGTGAGAATTATTGTTCCTGAATTAATGGCGATGTTTTCTGCGGTTTCGTCTGAGTGGCTTCCTATGGTTTTTTCCCATAACGTGTTACCATTAGCATCGATTTTTACGATAAAGACATCGTTTCGGCCTGCTCCATAAGAGTTGGTTGTTCCAACTATCAAATAGTCATCACCGAGGCGCGTGATTTGGGAGGCGGTTTCCTTCTCTGGTCCACCATATTCCTTGTACCATACTTCGTGACCTGTTGAATCTGTTTTTAGGAGAAAGATGTTCGAGTTTGCGTTTGTTAAATCCGTAGTTTTTCCCAGAATGAAATAGCTATTTGCTTCCTTGATTATTGATGAGGTGTATTGATTGCCAGATATTTTGTGTTTTTTTCTCCATAACTGATTTCCATTACTATCAAATTTGAGGAGGTAAACGTCATAAGGTGACGAGAAAAATTCTTGTGTGGTACCCGCTACAAGTATCGAGTTATCCAGTTCTAGGAGTAGGTCGTTTCCCCAGTCCCAAGCGTTTCCACCATAATGTTTGCTCCATAGTTTGTTTCCGTTCTTGTCTAGTTTGAGTAATAATACGTCATCGCCTATTCCGTCTACGCTGCATATTTTTCCTGTGATTAGGTATCCGTCGCTTGTTTCTATTACTTGGTATGCTGCGTCATCTTCACTAAGGGATGGATCACTATGAGTTACGTTCCATAGTAAGTCCCCGGTGAGTGATACTTTGGCGATATAGACATCGTAGTGGCCGTCGGTGAATGAGTTACTCTCCCCTACTAACAGTAAACAGTTATCAGAGGTATAGATGGAGGAATGTAATATTTCATCTCCGTTACCACCAATATAGGCTATCCACTCCAACCCATCACTAGCATTGACGTATGAAGAAAAAGAGAAGTTTACTGCAAGAGACACAGCTAAGAGTAAAAGAAAACCCAGTCTATCTTTTGCCCGTGGGAACATTCCTAGAATAATCTAACTATAATTGATAAAAAATTATCTCAAACTAAAAAATGACTAGTTATCCAGCTAAGAAATATGTTGGTAAGGATGAACATGGGCACCTACAAGGGTACACATGGTCTTCGCGAAACGTTTAATAAATATCGTAAACAATTCTGTTTACGATTGACGTTGACGCAGGTACAGCTGAGGCTGCCCAAGAAGACCATCGAGGAGATAGACCAGTGGGTCAAGGAGGGGCGGTTCAAGAGCCGCAGCGACGCTATTAGAATCATCATAAGCCTCTACGAGGAACGGGAGAAGACCAGGGAGTTCCTGACAATGCTTACCACTAGGAGCGAGGAGGCCGAGGAGCGTCCCGAGACCCTCATCCCGCTAGAGGAATATAGGTGACCTACACCGTCCTCCTTCACCCAAAGGCAGCGCAGTCCATCGACAAGATCGGGGCACCCACGAGGAAAAGGATCAAGGAGCGCCTAGCCGAGTTGAAAGAGGAACCCGAGGACAAGGGAATCAGGTTGAGGCACACAGAATTCTGGAGGCTCAGGATAGGTGACTACCGTGCAATATATGAGATCAAGCTTGAGAAGAGGCAGGTCATCGTCCTTTACGTGGGTCACAGGAGAGATGTCTACGACGACTTCTCAAGGATATTCTGATAGTCGTTTGGAATAGGGCGTGAATCTGATGTTTGACTTCAACGCCCATGTACCTGAGGAGGATCAGGCATTCACCCCTTTCCCGGCGCCACTTTTCAAGGTTATTTCAGGGTGGATAACAGGAGTAGTGTACCATGTTTGGTGTGGGTTCATTTCCCGTCGAGTTTTTTCATGGATTGATTGAACTCGTCTGGGTTCTGTGCAACGCAGCCGGACCTTAATCCCGCCCGGAGAAGCCGCGTACAGTTACCGCAGGCAACGCATATCTTCGAGGGCGGTATGGCCCCTGTTTCGAACACGTATCTGGGGAATCCTGGGGCGGCGATGGCGAGGCGCCCCCACCCGGCGACGTCCACTCTGCCCCGCTCGACGTTATAGGAAGCCGCGTTTGTCCCGTACTGCCTTAGCCACGAGTACCCTGAGCCCACGAACTTCATCCCTGGGGCGCTCCGCTTCAGGGTCTCTACAATGTTGAAGTGCTTCTCCACGCCTTTCATGGGGTGGATCGGCGAGTCTCTGCTCCCCCTCATCTTGTCGTAGGGGCGCGTGAGGTACTGGCTGTAGTACGGGTTCCCGAGGGAGATGTTCACGAAGTCCACGCCGAGCCTCCCCAGCTCGCGGATGAGGCGGGTGGGCTCGGACGGGTCGAACCCCGTTAACCCGGTCTCCTCGTCCACTTCGCCGGAGCAGCCGAACCCGTAGGGCGGCGGGTAGCCGTCGTACGCGTTCAGCCGCGACGTGACGGTTCCACCTGTCTCCTCCTTGATCACCTTGATGGTGTCGAGGAGGAACCTCGCCCGGTTCTCGAAGCTGATTCCCCCGTACTCGCCTTCTCTCGTGTATCCCGATAACAGGTCGTTCAGCAGGTAACCGTGGCAGGCCTTCACGTCGACGGCGTCGAACCCAGCCTCGTACGCCATGGACGACGCCTCGACGAAGGCTTCCATCAACTCCTCCAGCTCGGCATCCGAGAGCACCCTGCCCACGTCCCCGCCTATGCCGAAGGCGTCGTCGACGCCTGGGAACCTGAACGCGATGGCGGGCGACCTCCTGGACTTCTCCACCCGGTACCGCCCGGCGTGGCTCAGCTGGAGCACGAGGGCCGCCCTTCCCTCAAGCCCCAGCTCAGACATGCAGCTCCTCGACCTCTCCTTCACCTCGTCCACGACTCTCTTCAGCGGCCGCAGCGTCTTCCGCGAGATCACCATCATGCTGCCGTGGCTTCGGGCCTCGGGGAAGTCGAGGGAGCACGCCTCGAACCAGATCAGCCCGGCGCCGCCTTCGGCGTAATCGATGTACCTCCTCCGCGTGTACTCTGTGGGTGCCCCTTCGGCGTCCGCGTCCGCAGCCTCCAGTGGCTGTATGGCGACTCTGTTGGGGAACGTCAGTTCTCCCGCCTGGACCGGGGTCTTGAGGATCGATATGTCCTCTGCGAACCCGATCCCCGGAGATTTCTCCCGAGCCAAGGAACGGATGGCGTCCAGGGACGAGAACGGGTCGTTTCTGCTCACAGCGCTCACCTAGTTCACAACGGGCAACCCAGCCGATCTGAGGGCATCCCTCAAGGGCTCAAGACCTGAGTCCGGGACCTCCACCAGCGGCTGCCGCACGGCTCTGCACGGAATCACGCCCTGCAGGTATAGGCACGCCTTGGTCCTGGCCCGGTACGCCCTCACGGGGGGAGCGAACACGGCGTCCACGAGGGGTTGGAACGCCTTGGCTAACTCAATGGCTTCCGCATAGCTTCCTTCGGCGCAGGCCTCATAGCACCTAGCTATCCTCGCCGTGTCCTGAGCGCCGGCGCCTATGAGGGCGCCGTCGCAGCCCCATAGATAGCTCTCGAGTATGAAGTTGTCGTTTCCCGTCAGGTACGCTATTCCCCTGCCTCTTTCGGCCTCCAGCTCACGGATGAGCTTCATGGTGGACTTGAACTTGGAGAAGTTGAAGGTGGCCTCCTTAATCGCCACGATCCTGTCAAGGGAGGTGAGAGCCCTTAGGGAGGCTTCGTCCAGCTCTATGCCGCCGAGGGCGTCCTGGAGCTGGAATAGGATGAGGTCCATGTCGGCGTTCTCAGCGATCTCGAGGTGGTGCCGCCTCATCGCCTCGGGGTCCGGGGGGTGGCCTCTGAACGCCGTGTTCGGGAAGACCAGCACCGCGTCGGCGCCCGCGTCCCTAGCCTTCCTCGCCTCCTCGACGGACTGGTTCGTCGACGCCGCCGTTAACCCGGCTATAAGTATCTTCGGGCTTCTCAGCCGCCTTCTGGCTATCTCCAGAAGGGTTACCCGCTCGTCGGATGTTAGCGTCGGTCCCTCCCCCGTGTCCACGTTGAGGGCTAGTCCGACGACGCCCTGTTTCACGATCCACTTCAGGTATTTATCGTAGGCATCTGTGTCGATCTGGGTGTTCTCGTCCATGGGGGTGATGGTCGCCGGGATCAGTCCCCCGAACCGGTCCTTGTTAACCATAAGTATCATGAGAAATCGTCGACAAAGATGAAAAAACTATCGAACTCTGCATACGACTCTCCCTTCAGGGTATCGTGTGATCGTTATCAGAAAGTTGTGGCGCCGTCGCCTAGACCCGTGTGAGACAGCCCCACAAGAATGATAATACTTTTTTATTTAATAGTAATACTATGCGTGTATGGGTTTGAACGATACACGCCTCGAGATCGAGGAGATGATCAGGAACGACGATCTTGCCGGCCTGCTCCGTAGGACAGCCCTCATACACGGGCACCACTGCGTCGGCAGCGCCATGGGCGTCATAGCGGGGCACTACGCCATGAAGACCCTAGGGGTTGTGGAGAACACGGGGATGGAGCACGTCATCGCCATAGTGGAGACCAACAGCTGCTTCAGCGACGGCGTCCAGATGGTGACGGGCTGCAGCTTCGGCAACAACAGCCTGGTGTACAGGGACTACGGCAAGACCGCGTTCAGCCTCGTGGAGAGGAGCGGCAGAGGCGTCAGGGTCTCCACCCGTCCCGACTTGGGGGATCTATTAAAGGCCAGGAACCCAGAGACGCAGGAGCTCTACAGGAGGATCGTCAACGAGAGGGACGCGACCCCGGAGGAGGAGGCCCGCATGATGGAGCTCAACAAGCGTCACTGCTTCTCCGTCCTTGAGATACCTGCGGAGAGGATCTTCAAGCTGGAGCAGGTGGAGGCCGAGCTCCCGGGCTACAGCCGTCTCCTCGAGAGCCACATATGCAGGGGATGCGGCGAGAAGGTGATGGAAACGAAGGCGGTTAAGAGGCCAGACGGGTACTACTGTATCCCGTGCAGCGGGGAGGGTTACGGTCAGCTGGACTGGGCGGGCATCCGCTGCGGGGAGGATGCCGGGTGATTGTCCTCAGAGTTTTCATTGATCCGAGTAAAGGTTAAGGATGGTACAGGGTAGATCATGGGTGTGGTTGGTTTGAGCGAAGAGGAGGCAAGGCTGAGGGGGCTCATAGAGCACTGGGCTCACCATAACGACGAGCACAGAGACAGGTTCCTGGAAGCGGCGAGCCAGGCGGAGGGGCTGGGGCTCAAGGAGGCGGCAGCCGAGATGAAGAGTGCAGCCGGCAAGGCGGACGAGGTCTCCAGACACCTGAGGAAGGCGCTGGAGCATCTGGGAGGCCGGTTAAATGTGTGAGTTCAAGGTTTTCCTAGGCGACGAGAGGGTAGCCGAAGACGTGATCTACGCCAAGGTTGAGGGCCAAAGGGTCACCTTGAGGGATGTACTCGGTAAGCCGGTGGTGGTTGAGGGCGTGCGGATAGTGGAGGTCGACGTGTCGTCGACGAGGCTCGTCTTAGAAAAAACAGGTTAACCTGATAACTTCATTTCCGCACGGCTATTTCCCGGCACCACTCATTAGGTAAACTCTTAGCGCCCAGAGAAGCGCGGGTTCAAATCTCGCCCCCGGCACTTTGTATATCCGCTTCCGAATATTAATCGGGTTGTCTTGGTTTTTCCTTAATCAGATAGATAAGTGGGATCCCGACGAGGAACAGCAGCCCCGCCGCGATGAAAGGTGACTTCGGACTCAAGAATGCATATAGGTATCCGCCGAGGAGAGGGCCCACGATGGAGCCCATCCGGAAGCCGGTCATCCTAACGCTGAAGGCCGCCCCCGTGAGCTCCGACGGGAACGAATCGGACAGCAAAGCGAGGGACGCGGACCCCATCATGCTCAGGCACCCGACGAAAAGAGAGTAGAGGACGAGCAGCACCACCCAGTCGTTCACCATCGCCCAGGCGCCAAAGATGAGAGGGATCGGCAGGAGGAAGGCCACGATGATCCTCTTCCTCCCGTATCTGTCGGCCAGCCACCCGCCGGGGACCTGGCTCAGGAGACTGAGGACGCTGGAGCCGGAGAAGAAGAGCCCTATGCTGGAGAGGGGAAGCGCCATCTGGTTCTTCAGGAAAAGGGGGAGCATCGTGCCGACGACGCTCTGACCCGTCGAAAGAACGAGCGCGAACGCGAAGAAGAGGAGAATCGTAGAGAGGTATTCTCGTCGAAAGATGGCCGACACGCTCACAGTCTCCTCCGTCTTCCCGACCCCTTTCCCCTTGAGCATCAGGATGGGCACCGCCCCCAGAGCCATAACGACTGCGGCGACCTGGAAGCTGAGGTGCCACCCTGACCTCTCGGCGAGGTAGCCGCTCAACGGGGGGGACACGATGCCTCCGACGGGCCAGTCCATGCTCATGAACCCGAAGACAGTGGCCTGGCTCTCAGGGGTCG
>Ga0265594_1001274_pt1 | contig 19672 bp, 23 predicted proteins | sample saktaG_11_FD_190147 | JGI IMG/M metagenome (GOLD analysis project Ga0265594, IMG submission 190147) | Saline water microbial communities from Sakinaw Lake, British Columbia, Canada - sak_2011_5_24_80m | ecosystem: Environmental > Aquatic > Non-marine Saline and Alkaline > Saline ... | reverse complement strand
CCCTCAGAGAGAAGCTCTCTTCGGATGATACAACTCTCAGGGAGGCTACTCAGCAGTTTATGGGCGACGTCAAATCAGGCCTTCAGGACATGGCTAATGCCCTCAGAGAGAAGCTCTCTTCGGATGATACAACTCTCAGGGAGGCTACTCAGCAGTTTATGGGCGACGTCAAATCAGGCCTTCAGGACATGACTAATGCCCTCAGAGAGAAGCTCTCTTCGGATGATACAACTCTCAGGGAGGCTACTCAGCAGTTTATGGGCGACGTCAAATCAGGCCTTCAGGACATGGCTAATGCCCTCAGAGAGAAGCTCTCTTCGGATGAATCAGTTCGCAAAGAAGCTACTCAGCAGTTCATGAACGAAATGGCTAATGCCCTCAGAGAGAAGCTCTCTTCGGATGATACAACTCTCAGGGAGGCTACTCAGCAGTTCATGAACGAACTCGCATCTGACCGTCGCGAAGCACAAGAAATCTGGCGAAGAGGTTTCGTAAGCGTGGTGGAAGAGGCTGCACCTGAGCCCGTTGTCAAAGAGGAAGTTGAGGAAGAGGTTGCGCCACAACCCGTCGTTGAGGAAAAAGCTGCGGAAGAAGCTGTCCCTGAAGAGGAAGAAACTGCCCCTGAACTTGCTACCGAGGAGGTAGAAGGGGAAGAAGCTGCACCCTCTCCCGAGGAGCAGGTATTGAAAGTTATTGCGAGATACCCTGAGGGGATCAGATTGGTTGACATCGGCAATGAATTGGGTGTGGATTGGAGAAGCCTCATCGGAGTTGTTAAGCAGCTTGAAGACAGGATCGAGAAGATCGATAACCTGTATTATCCGAAGAGCTAGGGCTTGAAAGGCGGAAGAGAGGTTATAAATATGGCAGTAGAGGCAACTGTTCTTCGCCTTGAACCTGGGAAGGATTTTGTGGTCACTCCGTTTATAGAGAGTATCTGCCGGCGTTGTTTGGCCTACTTAGAGGCTGGCTATCCCGTCCATTTGAGTGGGCCAGCAGGTACCGGCAAAACGACTCTAGCTATGCATCTGGCTGGGCTTTTAGGCCGACCTGTGATGATCATCTATGGCGACGAGGAATTCGGCTCTTCAGACCTGTTGGGCGGAGACAAAGGGTTGATTACCAGGCGGTTGGTAGACAACTATGTCCATTCGGTGGTGAAGACTGAAGAAAACGTGAAGAGTATATGGGTCGATCAAAGGCTCACTACCGCCTGTAAAAGCGGGTATACACTCGTCTACGATGAATTTTCCCGTTCTCATGCTGAGGCCAACAATGTGCTTCTATCTGTGCTGGAAGAGAAGCTGCTAGTATTGCCGGAAGGCAGATACGGTGAGGGCTATATAAGTGTGCATCCTGAGTTTCGATCTATCTTTACCAGCAACCCTGACGAGTATGCGGGTGTCTATACTCCTCAGAGCGCTCTGCTTGATAGGATGATCACTATCAAACTTGGGTGCTACGATGTCGAAACAGAGATAGCTATTACTGCGGCTAAATCCGGACTTCCCATAGAGGACGCTGAAAAGATTGTAGGGATCGTAAGAGCCTTGAGGGAAGAAACGGATAATATCATCCAGCCAACCATTAGAGCTTCCATCATGATCTGCCGAATCTTACGCCACCGGCAGGGAAAAATTAAGCTCGATGACGAGATCTTCATGGAAACCTGCTTAGATGTTCTGTGTGCTGGTTCAGATGCTTATGGAAAGGTTCGGAAGGCTATAGAGGCTATGCTCGGCTAGAATCCTCATATAGGTCCGTTGTAATGGCATACCAAAAGGAAAGGCGACCATGAACAATAGACTCAAAGGGCTTCGGGATATTTCCACCTTTATGAATCTTAGGCGATCGCGCGGCCAGGCACAATATAATGAATATGAAATATTCAATGAACTGGCTCGACTGGCTCGAGAAAAGGTTCAGTTAAATAAAGAGAAGAGAAACTGGCAGGAAAGAATAGATTGGATCGATGCGCGTTTAAGAGAGATAGAGAATCTGGTGGACTCGCTAAAAGGGCACACAACTGAGAAAGAGGGAATAGCTCCCGATATTCAGCATACTAGGCAGGCTGCAGGGAATGATGGACGTGAGTTGATCGTAAAGTATTGAGAGACAAGAGACAATATATGTTTTGGTAAATGTTAACCCAATAAGGAGAGGAAATATAAGGTTTTATCTTTCTTTGGGTTCTCCCTGTGATCCTCCTAGATATAAGGGGGTAAGATTATGTCCGCAGGTAGTTTAATAAGGGCGTTTGCCCAGGTGGATTCAGAGGGAAGGCTCGCGCTTCCGAGAAATATACTGATAGCGACGGATTTGAAGGAGAAAGATATCGTCGAATTGAGGGTTATTAGATCCGGCAAGGCAAATAAAGTAACAATATCAAAGCGCCTGGATTGCCGATAGATCAGTAGGGCCCGGGCCTTATGCTCCCCAATAATTGGTCAAACAACCAGTTCTGGTTGTTGTTGACATGCGCACCAAAATAATAGAGCGGGTAACTGGATATGCAACCAGTAACACATCTTATTCACTGCATCATCGAGAACGAAGACAAGGTTTCTATGCCTTTGGCAACTGATTTAGAGAAGATCGCGTACAAGGGCATTGCAGCGGTTGCCAGGAGAGTTGATGCGAGAAGCGCCGATGATCTAAACTCCGACAAGGAGCAATTGAAAAATTGGCTTGTGGCGTATCAGCAGACTAATATTGATATTTTTCACCATTCTACCATACTTCCTCTTAGATTTGGCACTATGGTGGATCAGAAGGAAGCGGTAGAGGATTTCCTAGCTTCTAGTTATATACATATAAAATGGGCTCTCGATAGGTTGAAAGGGAAAGCTGAGTTCGCCGTTCAGCTCTCCTGGGCTCTGAATATGGTGTTAGGAGAGATAAGCCAGGATGAACAGTGGTTGAGTAAAGTTAAAGCGTCGATCGACTTGGCGGACAAGGTTGAGATGGGGCGACTGCTCTTCCAAGTTGCAGACACGAAGAAGAAAGAGATCGTCGCCTCTGTGCATCGTAAGCTTTCTGCGGTCTCTCTTGATTCTTCGGATGGGAAATGTACCGATGAATCGATGATTATGAATAGAAGCTACATGATTGAGAGATCAGCGGAAGAATCGTTTGACGAAGCTATGGCGGAACTGGGCAAGGAGAATGAATCATATCTTAGCTTCAAATATGTGGGTCCAATTCCCCCATACAGCTTTGCCCCGTTGGAATTTAAGCTGGGAAACTTTGAGTTGATAAACGCGGCAAGGAAGGAACTTCTGTTGCCTGAGCGCGCGCGCTCCGCCGAGATCAAAGCTTCATATCGAAGGCTATCTTTGAAATATCATCCCGACAAAAATCCGGGCGATCAGCATTCTTCCAAATGTTTCAAAAAGTTAAGCGACGCTTATAAGCTCTTAGAAACATATTGTCGCAGTCGTGAAGAGCCTATAGCACCTGGAGAGAAGGGCGAATACTCCTTTACGAAGGACGATGTAGAGAAGGTTTTCATTTCCATTCGCAAAGCCTAAGACCTTGGCTTTGGCCGAACAGCTTCAAGAAGATATCCAAGGGGGGAAAATCATGTTGAAGGTTGCGGTTATCATTCTCATCATTATGCTTGCTTATGGTGGTATATACTCGCTAATGAGCATTATCGTACCAAAGGTGATGATGAAAAGCGCCTTCGCGGCTACAACTGGCAAAACTCTCGACAATGCCCAAGATGATGGCTATATGAAGGCACTAACGGGTGGACGAAGAAATCACGGATTATATGCACTGACCACAACAATAGCCGGTTTCTTTGTTTTGCTCGTTGGCTTCCGAAAAGCGCAGAAGTGGTCGTGGTGGGCTTTTCTGGTTGTAGGCGGCCTTGCATGGCTATGGGGATTATTATATTCCATAGTCATCGTTGATAAAGTGAATATCCCCTTTATGGCTATCGGTATGGTAATATTCCTGGTGGGATTGCTTCTTCCTGTTAAGACATTCTTTGCGAAGAAAGCAGAAGCAACAGGAGAAGCGAAAGAAGAGCCGAAAGAAGCAGAGCAAGCATGATAATGGGGAAAGCAGCATAAAGTTTGGGTGCATTAGTCTTAATGAATATGGTTGTGCGGTGCCGCATCTGTATTATATGGTTCACGAAGTGCATCAATCGCCTTTCCACTCCCCCAAGAGATATGCTCTACCATAGTATCAGAAGGAAATAAGCCAATGATCAGAAGAGACAGCAACGGAAATTACGGGAAGCTCTTCTACGCGGTTATCTTAGCGGATCGAGAGTGCAACTTCGGTCCTGTGGGATTAGATAACAAAACAGTCCACGGCATTCACTACAAAGATGTAGGCGTACTAGTGAGCGATTACCCGCGCGTTGACTCAATCAAGCTACTCAGAAAGAACCTCGCTCCATATCACCAGGTTATCAGGAAGGCCTCAGAGCACTTCACCACCATCCCCGCCAGGTTCGGCCAAATAGCCCGCGATGCAGGTGAGGTAAACATCGCGCTAAGAAAAAACTATCAGATGATCCGGGGAGAACTGGCGCGGCTTGACGGAAAGGTGGAGATGGGTCTGAAGATCGGTTGGGACGTTGAGGATGTCTTCGAGTATTTCATTGGGAAGGATGACAAGCTCAGAGCTCTTAGAGATCAACTCATGAGGCAGGATAAAGTTCCCAGCCGAAAGAAAATGATCGATTTTGGCAGCTATTTTCACGAGAGGATGAACCAAGCCAGGGGGCAGATCACTGAGAAGACTCTTGCCGCCTTGCCACCGGCTGAGGTTAGGGTCGAGGATATTCACGATGATAATATGATAACCAACGCGACGCTTTTTATAGCAAAAGATCTCCGAAAGCAGCTTGAGGATGCGATCGACAAACTTGGCAGGTCGATGGGGGATGAGTATAGCCTAAAATTAGATGGTCCCTGGCCGCCGTTCAGCTTCGTTGAACGTCTGGAACTGCATCTTGAAAGGTGATATTCCATGGGGTTGTTGGATAGTATACTGTTTGCACCTGTTAAGTGTGTATACCTAATAGGGAAGAAAGTGCATGAAATGGCGGTGGAGGAACTGCTTGACGAGGAGGGAGCCAGGGAGGAGCTAAAAGAGTTGTATATGTTATTTGAGACTGGCAAGATCGGTGAGGAGGAATTCGAGCGTCGGGAGGAGGAGTTGGTCGATCGTATAGAGGAGATCATGTCCTACAAGGAAAGCAGAAAGGCGTAAAGGTGTAAGCCATGCAGTTGAAGGAAGCTATCGATAAAGCCATAGAGCAGTTGAAATCGGTGTTGGCTCTGGAGACCTCCAGTGTCATCGCAGCTTCTAAAAGGGAAGATGGATGGCAGGTGACAATCGAGCTAATCGAAAGGAAATCTGTCCCGGATACGCAGGATCTTCTAGGTACGTATGATGTTACCCTCAATGATGAAGGTGAAATGACAGGCTATGAGCGAAGAAGGATACGCAGACGGATGGATTTGGAGGAATCCGTTGAGTAGAAACGAGGAATAGGAAAGACAACCTTGCTGCGATATTCTCGCTTTATTTACGATAGATACCCCCAGATCGCTTCCTGTTGAAGGATAATTTATGCCAAGGAGGAATTATAATCATAGTGGAGGAACTATACCTTTATTGCCTTAGAGAGAGAACCGAAAGTGCTCCAGCGATTACCACAAAAGGTATTGATGGAAAGGGGGAAGTCTTTGTCTTTCCTTACCGTGAATTGGAGGCAATAGTAAGTAACTCTCCCGAAGAATTTACATCGGAAGAGATTCAGAAAAAGGCACAAGAAGACTTGAACTGGATTAAGGAAAAAGCAGTCGCTCATGAGAAGGTTATAGAACAGGCGATGGGGAAAGATAATGAGGCTTTAAGCTTGATTCCAATGAGATTTGGCACCATTTTCAAGGACGCGACAAGTTTAGAAGAATCATTAGATGAAAATTATTCCAAAATCAGAGAAGTTTTACAGAGGATTCGAGGAAAACAGGAGTGGAGTGTAAAGGTATATCTGAAGGATAAAAGACTTATTGAGCGGAGGGTAAAAGAGACGAATGAAGCAATAAAAGAGAAAGAGAAGGAAATTGCTTCTTTACCTGAGGGTATGGCCTTTTTTATGGAAGAAGAGCTAAAAGAGGCTATTTCCAAAGAATTGGACAGAGAATTGAACAATATTGTGGATGTTCTTTTTGAAGGTTTAGAAAAGCACACTGCGGAGTCAGTCAAATGTAAAATTTTGGAGAAGGAGTTAACAGGCAGGCAGGATCCCATGGTTTTAAATGCAGCCTGTTTAATCTGTGAAGAAGAAATCGAGGATTTTAGGAAAGAGGCTGAGGACTTAAACCAAAAGATACAAGCAGAGGGGTTTTGCCTTGAATACAGCGGCCCCTGGCCTGCTTATAATTTCACTTCCTATTGAAGATATGGTCGATAAGAATGATAAAGTAACGTTAGTAGATGCCCTGGATAAGGTTTTAGAAAAGGGAGCGGTCATTAATGGAGAACTAGTTATAAGATTGGCCGATATGGATCTTTTTTTCTTGGGCTTAAGGCTTATACTTACATCGGTTTCTAAGGCAGAAGAGCTTTCTGGTAAGAATTTTAGTGACCGAAACAGAGAAGCTACCCCGGAAGATATCGAGTATATAGAAAAATTACAAAGAGAGATAAGAAAGGCTGAAGCAAACATCCCTAAACTCATCAATATGGATAACCCCAAAGAGACGGAACAGGGCTTAGCTAAATTGGTTTTAACCTTAGTTGAACTTATAAGAAGACTCATGGAGAAGGAAGCCTACAGAAGAGTAAAGAGAGGATCACTTTCTCCAACAGAAATCCAAAAATTAGGATTAAGCCTCAAAGCGATAAAGAAAAAGATAAAAGAAATTCAGGCAATATTTGGCATTAAGGATGAGGAGCTAAATATAGATTTAGGTCCTTTGGGGAATTTGATGTAGAAGGAGATAAAAGCAGAATGCAAACAATGGCACAAGGACAAATGATACATCCTACTGAAGCCGCTGGTCTTGCTGAGATCCTAGAGAGAGTTTTAGATAAAGGGATAGTGATAGCGGGGGATATTAAGATACAGATTGCTGACGTTGATCTTCTAACTATCAAGATAAGGCTTCTGATTGCCTCCGTAGATAAGGCTAAGGAAATGGGCATCGATTGGTGGGAACATGATTCGTACCTCTCATCAAGAGCGAAAGAGGTAGAAAGCGAAGAGAGGATTAGGGAACTTGAGGCAAAGGTTGAGCAATTAGCAAGCGAGGCATAGGGATGGAAATAAAAGATATTGTGGAAATAGCAAAAGGGAAGTTAGCCGAACTTACAGAATTTAGCTCACCAAATGCGATAGGAATCGACAGAGAAGGGGATACATGGCACATTACTGTAGAAATAGTAGAAAAGCCTTCTCAAGCAGTTAATTTAGAGATTTTAGGAATTTATGACATCCGACTCGATGCTTCTGGAAACCTCCTTGGCTTTGAGAGGACAGGCATGAGAAAGCGTGGCGATATCCAGAGAACATAGAATAGATATGAAGGCCCTTAGGAGCATTTCCAGGTAGACGATCTGAATGCAGCAGATCGTTCATGCCACTGAAGCCACAAATCTGGTTGATATTCTCGAGCGCGTTTTAGACAAAGGTGTTGTTATCGCTGGCGATAGTCAATAGGTAACAGATAAAGCTTCTATATTGGCTGACATTCCCCCCTATTGCTTCTCCTCCAGACGCCTCAGAATCCAAAACAATATCACAGAATCGAAAAAGCGATAAAATAATACTTGATTTTATCACTAAAAGTCACTATAATATATTATTGATTACTATATAACATTATTCAGCATTCAGCTTTGAGGGGGAATGTAGATATGCAGGATGATGAAAGAGATCGGGTTCTAACCGCTGAAGAGGCAGCGGAATATCTACGGATGGCGCTATCGACCCTTTACCGTTATATGCGCAAGGGTCAGGTACCATGTTTTAAGGTGGGCAACCAATGGCGGTTCAAGCGGTCCGTTCTTGATGAGTGGATGGAACGGATGTCCACGCTGGATATAGGCTTAAACCTGGGATCGGGGGACAAGGAGGCGACTGTTATGGAGAAGCGTGAGAAGAAAGGGGACATCAGTTTCGATCTAGGTCTAGGAGGCATCTTCAAAGGGATCGGCTCCCTCATAGACCTGGCTTCAGAACTGGCTGAAAAAGCTCCGGATGGTGTAGTAAAAGAGGGACAGATAGGCGATGATAAGGGGTTGAAGGCAGTATATGGCTTTTCAGTTAAGGTGGGCAGTGGAGGCCGCCCAACCATACAGCAGTTTGGCAATGTTAGAGAGGAAGCCCAAGGCCCTGTAGTGGATGAAATGCGCGAGCCCATGGTGGATACGTTCGACGAGGGAGACTTTATCTTGGTGGTGGTGGAGATGCCAGGTGTCAGTGAATCGGACGTCAAATACGAAATCAAAGGTGACATCCTGATACTGTCCGGTGAGACAGAGGACAGGAAATACTACAAGGAATTGCTACTCCCCGCTTCAGTTGATGAGGAGAAAGTCTCCTATACCAACAGAAATGGTGTTGTGGAGATCAAATTGTGGAAAGCCGAACAACAGTAAGAACGGATGATAATCTATATCTCTACGTTTCCAGACGATAAGAAGATCCTAATGTTATTGAAAGAACAACATGCGCGTTTAGATGCCTTGTTGACAAAGCTTGTGGGTAAAATAGAAGTTGGTATACAAGCGGCGTTCAATCAGGCGGCTACGGTTGCACCCGAGGCGTCCAAGGTGGAGAAGTCAGAAGATTCTTTGCCGAAAGGGGCAAACTACTTGCTCAAGAAAAAAGAGCAATTTGATATCATCAAGCAACTGAAGGAAGAAGCAGATCGGTTCACTCAAGAGCTTAATCAAGTCACGTCCCCCCTCTGGTCAAATGTGAAAGTACAGAAACGGTTCACAAGTGAAGCGCTTCTGCTCAGCCTCTGCTACTTAGTGGGCCAACAGGAATTACCCGCTTTCAAACGCGCATATCAGGGGTTTAAAAGCGGGAAGCCGAATCTAAAGCTTCTTTATACAGGTCCGTGGTCACCCTATAGTTTTGCTGATATCGATCTATCTACAGGCAAGGGGTAACAATGCGAAAGCTGGTCTATATTCCCATTATCCACACACCTGAGGATTTTGGTTCTCATCTGCCGGAGGTAAAGAGACAGTATATCGCCAGGCACGGGCTCTCGAAGTGGCGAGATCATATCAAAATGCTGGAAAAGTTCTGGCGAGAGCTTAGAGAAGTCCTCCTCTTCCTGCCGGTGGACCATGCGAAAGTGAGGCTATACCAGGATAGTTTGCCAGTATGCGGGCACGAACTCGAGATTGTCGAGAAGTTAGCACGCGGTGGAAACAGAAACTACCTGCTCCTCTCTGAACTGGTTGTGAAGGGCGCAACAGTAATGGGCACCGAAGAACCCAATCTGCTTATCGAAGAACGGGATCGACTTAGTAGGAAAGTTGCCATCGATCCAAACCCCACCAGTTCTTATGATGAGTTAATGGATCGGCGGGACGAGTATATCGCCCAAAGAATTGCTTCCACTCTGGAGGAAAGGGAAATAGGCTTGCTTTTCATCGGGGCTCTCCACAGGGTGGTAGAGAGATTGCCAAAAGACATACAAGTTCACGAACCAATCGCCAATCTAAAGGAGAGTCTGAAATGAGCATAGCAACAGAACCCTCGAATATAGTCCTTAAAGTATCTGAAGCCTCGAGCAGGGACGCGGGCAAGGGTCTTGTCCGAATGGACCCAAAGGATATGGGGAGGCTTGGGGCATCGGTGGGTGACATTGTCAAAATCCATGGCAAAAAGATGACTGCTGCTAAAGTTATGCCAGCATACCCAGAGGATCGGGATAAACAAAGCGTACAGATCGATGGCCTTATACGGCGCAATGCCGATGTGGGTATTGGAGAAAGGGTGACGCTCGAACTTTGCTCGGCCCGCCCGGCGGCACGGATTGTTCTAACCCCAGCGGCCGGCAGGCTTGCTTTCTCCCAACAGAGGGATACAAGATATGTGGGCAAGCTGTTGAACGACTTGCCAGTATTATCAGGAGATCTGGTTCGTGCCACGCTCTTTGGTTCTCAGTTTCAGGATTTCATAGTTTCTGATACCTCCCCGGATGGGGTGGTTCTGATCCGGCCAGAAACCAGAATCTGCATTGAAGCGCAGGAGGGCAAAAGCCTTGAAAAGGCACGGATCTCCTATGAAGACATCGGCGGCCTGGACAAGGCGATTCAGAGGGTGAGGGAGATGATCGAGCTACCTCTAAGGCACCCTCAGTTGTTTGAGAGGTTGGGGATAGAGCCTCCCAAAGGGGTACTTTTGCATGGTCCACCCGGATGCGGCAAGACCCTCTTGGCAAGGGCTGTTGCCAATGAAACTGATGCCGCCTTCTTCTCAGTCAGCGGCCCTGAGATCATTCACAAATTCTACGGAGAATCCGAGAAACATCTCCGGGAGATATTCAATCAAGCCAAGCAGAAGGCACCGAGCATCATCTTCCTCGACGAGATCGACTCTATCGCTCCGAAAAGGGAGAACGTAGTTGGCGATGTGGAAAAGAGGGTAGTTGCTCAACTTCTCGCACTCCTGGATGGCATGGAAGACCGCGGGCAGATCGTTGTAGTCGGGGCTACCAATCTGCCTAACCTACTTGATCCAGCGCTTCGCCGACCTGGACGGTTCGACAGAGAGATTGTTATTGGCATTCCCGACTCCCAGGCGAGGCTGCAAATTCTTGAGATCCACACGCGTGGTATGCCTCTAGCCGAAGACGTTGGTCTGGAAAAGATGGCAGAGATCACCCACGGCTTCACTGGCGCCGACCTTGAGGCACTCAGTCGCGAGGCGGCTATGATCGCCCTCAGAAAGGTGATCCCCCAGATCGACTTCGATCTTGAAATGATCCCCTACGAGCTTCTAGCCGATCTGGAAGTGACAATGGACAACTTCCTCGAAGCACTTAAGGAGGTTGAACCCTCCGGGATCCGCGAAGTTTTCACCGAAATACCCAACATACGCTGGACGGACATAGGTGGGTTGAAAGAGGTTAAGAGGGAATTGCAGGAGGCGGTAGAATGGCCGATGGAGTATGCAGATGTGTTTAAGCATGCGAATGTATCTCCAATAAAAGGTATACTTATTCACGGGGCCCCGGGCACAGGTAAAACGCTCTTAGCAAAGGCAGTCGCTACCGAAAGCCAGGCAAATTTCATCTCTATCAAAGGTCCTCAGTTGATCTCTAAATGGGTTGGTGAATCTGAAAAAGGGATAAGGGAGGTATTCAAAAAGGCAAAGCAGTCCAGCCCATGCGTGCTATTCTTAGATGAACTGGATGCTCTTGCTCCAGCCAGGTCGAGTTTCTCAGATTCTCATGTTTCAGAGCGTGTCATTAGTCAATTGTTAACGGAGATGGATGGAATCGAGGAACTGCGCGGAGTGGTAGTTTTAGCAGCCACAAACCGGCTTGACCTGATTGACCCAGCGCTTTTGCGACCGGGAAGACTCGACCTGCTCCTGGAAATGCCAGTGCCGGATGAATCGGCTCGGTATGATATCTTCAATATCCATACCAGCGGTAAGCCCTTAGGTGAGGACGTGGACTTAAGACGATTGGCTCAGATGACTGAGGGGCGCGTTGGCGCTGATATAGAGTTTATCTGCAGAAGAGCATCGATGCTTGCAATTCGAGATTTCATCCAGGCGGAAGGGATAAATGGGGAGAAAGATTGCTCGAAACTTAAAATTCGTATGAGTCACTTCCAAACAGCAGTGACGACTCTCCCCGATAAGTCGGGAAGCTTCTCACAGCACGCATAGCCCAATGGCTTACGTTACGCTACGAAGGCTTCGCCCAAGCCCAGAGCTTTCTGGAGAATCATCTCTTCCTCAATAATCGACAGTATATTTTCGCGTGTTCGCGTGGATGTGGGCAATATCATTTTTTCGCAGCTTATAAGGATCGTAATGAGCCATTAGGAAGGACAGTCATGAACAGAGCCAATCTATCCAAAGGCAGGATATTGGTAGTTGATGATAGTCCAATCGCCGTCAATATACTGCAAGCCAGGTTGGAAGGCGAAGGATACGAAGTGATATCTGCAATGGACGGGATCGAAGCTGTAAAGAAGGTATACCAAGAGCATCCCGATCTTATTATCTTAGACATCTTTATACCGAGAATAAATGGATACCAGGTCTGTAGACTGCTGAAGCATGATGATGCTACTTTCCATATACCGATAATCATGCTTACGGGATCAGAGAGTGGCGACAGATTTTGGAGTCTGAAGACGGGTGCAGATGAGTTTCTGACCAAAGACTTTGAGCTTCAGGACCTTATGGAGACAGTCGAACGGTTGCTCTCTAATTCTAATGCAGTTCGACGCCCAGAAAAAAAACCGAGCAACAGTATAGAGAATGGTGAGCTGGACGACGAAGTCTTCATCATGTCGAAGCTAACTAATCTTTTGGATAGGGAGCTTTACAATTCTACCGTAGAAAAGGCGAGATTGGAAACAATTCTCAACCTCAGCAGGGCATTGGGTTCAACCCTGGATCTACACCTATTATTGAGGGAGATTGACAATTCTGCTGTCAGATTGACAGGAGCCGATGCAGGCTCTATTATGTTGTTTGATAAACGCAAGGAATCGCTCTACTTCAGAAGTGCATCCGGCGAAAAAGCTGTCCTTGTTAAACCGTTGCGTGTGCGGAGCGGGATAGCTTGGTGGGTCGCACAACATGGAAAAGTCGCGCGGGTGAATGATGTAGTGAATGATGAGCGCTATACAGGCACTATTGACAAGCTCTCTGGGTATAAAGCAAGAAGCGTTCTCTGTGTGCCCGTGACACTGGAGGATGAAACCATAGGCGTTATCGAAGTGCTGAATAAGGTAGATGGAACTGGTTTCACTGATGATGATGAAAAACTGCTTTCTATCCTGGCAAGCCAAGCGGCGGTGGTGGTAAGGAACGCTAGGTTAGCTACAGAACAAAGGAACTTCTTTACCAACGTTATTGAGATACTAGTAACTGCGATAGAAGCTACCCTTCCTGTGCCTGAAGGTCATTGCTGGAGGGTGGCCAAATTGGCCACTGCTATAGGTCGGAAGATTGGAATGGAGGACCAAGAAATACAGGACCTGTATTATGGGGCTTTGCTCCACGACCTGGGTATACTGATTTTGAGACAAAACGGGCCTGAAATGGAAAACCGAATGGAACTGCATCCAACACTGGGAGCCAACATGGTAAGAGCAGTTGATATACTAAACGGTACAGAGCCCATAATACGTCACCATCACGAATATCTTGACGGCACTGGTTACCCGGATAGCTTGAAAGGTGAAGCGATTCCACTTGGCGCGAGGATAATAGGGGTAGTGGAAGCATACGAAGAGGCCATCTCGGCCGGTAAGGATAGAAGTTCGGCAAGAGCCGAAATACAGGAAAAATCTGGAAGGCTATTTGACCCGGTAGTTGTGGGTGCGTTTTTAGAACTAACAGCTTCCGACGGAGATTAATACTTGAAGGGGTTAATGCAGACTTTGCGGTTCTAATATCCACCCCAAGTCACTTAGACTTTGGATACGCTCTGTATTTGCAATAGCTTTTGGCACTATTGATTACTATTCCCTCTATTTCCGCGCTTAAACCAGCGCGGCCTTGATGATACCCGCTGGGACTCAAGTGCCTCCTGCGATTGTTTTAACTGCTCTGTAAGTTGTTGGATGCGCTGTTTTGTTTCTTCGAGTTGCCTTTGAAGATCCTCGCACTGTCCGGCTTTCTCCTCAAGCTGACTGTATTTTTCATACTGTTCAATCCATCTTTTTACAGTAAATTCTACCTCGTCACTCATCCATGGCTTCACCAGAACGTCATGGGCATGTACCGTACTGATGGCATTCATGAGCAGCTTCTGATCAATATAACCACTAAGGATTATGCGAATGGTGTTTGGATACATTTGCAGCGCTTTCTCCAGGAGTTCAGACCCCGACATGCCGGGCATTCGGTGGTCAGCTATGATAAGAGCGATGTCGTTCTGCTCCATTATGGACAAAGCATCTTCACCGCTGGTCGCTGAGAAGACATTATAATCCACGCGGAGTAATGTCACCAGAACACTCAGGACGTTCGGTCCGTCATCTACTAATAGAATATTATGTCTACGCGGTCTTCCTTCTTCGCTCATTTTCTTAAATCATCCTTAACTTCTCCCCACGTTGTAGAAAGCTTTCCCGCTGGTTTCACAGCAAGATCAATGACATCCACGAAAATTCCTCCGATCACAGCATTCACAGGACCGACCTGCTTTGTCAGAATCGTGAATAATTCACCCGGCTTAGCGTCTACCTCCCAGATCACATATACCCCGGTGCCGCCATTCGGGTATTAAGCCGATTGGTGTAACCATACACCCTAACGGATCCATGCGGTCGATAAGTTCCCTACAAGATTACCCTATGGAGATATAAATCCCTTATAGAATCAGGGATTAAGCCAGCTTCCCCAGAACGAGTAAAGAAACCCATAGTCATTGGTAATAACTTAACTTTGATTTCTTTACCGGGTTTATTGACATCAAATTCATGGAAAATGGGCGTCTCAAGCAGATCATTGGGATTGTTAAGAAAACCTAGGTTTTATATACGTTTATAGGACATCCGATTGCGATGCTCATATTGCTAAAGGTGTACCATTACAGTAATCGGCGTGATACCCGCCATTGCCGAATTTCTCTATATTCACATCGGGTTCACCCAGGACCTCATCACCAAGATAGCCGTATCCTGGTGTTCTCGCATCCACCATAGTAGGCAGCCACCTGATATCCCAATGATCTCGTCTTACTCTTCACAAGTGCCCTTCTGTGTATTCTGTGATTCCCTATAGAGGCGTCAGTCCTTTTATAACGTCTTTAAGGGTTTCGACTTGCCCTGAAAGACTCTTAATGCCATCTTTCAGGTTCTCCACGCATTTTTGGATGTCGTCCAATTGCTCCTGCAAAGCGGCGATATATCTCTGTAGCGATCGCGAGGTCTCCATGTTCTGTTCTCCTTCTGACGCATGCTAAAAACAACACGCCGTAATGTACCAGAAGGTATCAAATTACTGTCCAGGGTGTAGGACCGCCGGCTTTTGCCATCATTGTCTTAAACTTCCCCCAATCCTCCATATGCCAGATTACGACAATCATTCGATCTCCTATGATCCAACGGACAAATCCATCATCCATTGTAAACAGGTCAATATCACCTCGATAGAGAACAATATACTCCTCGGTGGGCGCATAAGGTAACTCAATGCCAGCAACTATAGACCTGATGGCTTGCCACTCCTTATAGCTGAACTCTAAAACCAGACGCCTCGCCGGAATGCACAGGCTGATAACCTGATCTGCCCTGTTGTCCCACACCAGGTAATTCTCATCTTGATACAGCTTTGGTAATCCGTTGATATCCATAGGAGATCTAGCAGTCGCAACCCCCACGCTCCAACTGAGAATATGATTTAATCATGGAGGGAAACCGTGATATCCCTTTCTCACAGTTCCTTTGATGGCTGGGAGCTAATCACAGGAATAGTTGACAATTATCCTTAGAGAACGTTAAGTAGCAAAATCCCCAAGAATCTTTTGCCCCTTCAGCTAAGGGATTGCGTTAACGCTTTGTGCAATATCCCGCTCAGCTCTTTCACCCTATATGGTTTTGTAATAACACCCTTAAACCCATATTCCCTGAAGTTAGCCATTATCGGGTCGTTGGAATAGCCACTGGAAACAATCCCTTTAACTTCAGGATCCATCTCTGTAAGTCTCTGGATAGCTTCCTTGCCACCCATGCCACCTGGTATAGTTAGATCCAGAATAACCGCGTCAAAAGGATGAGCTGATCCCTTTGCCTCTCTGTATAACTCGATGGCTTCACCACCATCCGCGGCAACTGCCACTTCATAACCTATAATGCTCAACACCTCACTGGCAAGATTCCTGATCTGCTCCTCATCATCCATCACCAAAATCCTGCCCTCGCCTATGAAGGTTTTGTCTTCAGCTTCTACCCTGTCTACGAGGGTTGCCTTTGGTGAAGCAGGGAGATAAATATAGAAGATTGTTCCGAACTCCACACCGGATGTCACAGTAATATGCCCGCCATGATTCCTGGTTATGGAATAGGAAGCCGCAAGACCCAGACCGCTGCCTTTATCTTTGGTTGTAAAATATGGATCGAATATATTCCGCAGATGCTCCCCGGGTATACCAACTCCTTCATCCTCAATGGATATTTTTACATACTTTCCAGCCTCCAGTGGGAGAGCATCCTCTGCTGTCATAGTCACATTCTCAGCGCATATCCTAACTACCCCGCCATCAGGCGTTGCCTGATCTGCGTTGACGATCAGGCTGTTGATGACCTGATCCATCTGCAATTTGTCAATTTCCACCAGCCAGAGATCATCTGGTATTGAGAATTCGCACCTGACATTGGAGCCTCTCAACGCAAAATTAGTTGAATCTCTCAGCAATTCCGCAATAGACGCTATTTCCTTAACCGGCGCACCACCTTTGGAAAAGGTGAGCAACTGCTGTGTCAGATCACGTGCCCGTATGGCAGCCTTTTCTGCCTCAGCCAATCTCTCAGAAATCCTATCCGGGTCCGCGTACATACTTGCAAGGGATATGTTGCCCAAAACCACAGTTAGAATGTTATTGAAGTCATGAGCGATACCGCCAGCAAGAACACTAACAGACTCGAGCTTTTGGACTTTCAGAAGTTCCTCTTCCATCTTTCGCTTTTGGGTAATATCCTCAATGACACATACTGCCCTAATATAGTTACCCTTTTCGTCCCTTAAAGCTGAGAACTTGACGCTAGCATCAATCACTCTACCATCTTTTCGAACCATTTTGAACTCTTTCATACGGGTAGCGCCTTTCGTCAGCCCTTCTTTCAAAGAATCGTGTATTTTTGCGATGTAGTCAGGATGAATAATACCTTCTATATATCGACCGACAATTTCGTCCGATGTGTAATTCAAGAGCCGTCGTATCTGACTGTTGCAATCGATGATAGTTCCGCCCGCATCAACTAAAGCGATCATGTCGGGAACGGCCTCGAATATAGAACGGTATCTTTCTTCACTCTCCCGCAACACTTCTTCTGCTCGCTTGCGATCAGTAATATCGGTCAGAAAGCTCAGAGTGGCTGGTTTTCCTTCCCAGTTTATCAACACAGTGTTGAGCTCTACCCACTTGATATTTCCATCCTTAGCAACAATTCTGAAGGAATATATGTGAGGGAGCTCTTCTCCTTTAAGTCTTTCCGTATACCGTTTAATCACCATCTCTCGATCATCCGGGTGAACGAATTCCACAAAGGGTCTGGAAATTAACTCTTCTTTCGGATAGCCTGATACTTCCAGAACTTTGGGATTGACAAATTTGACGATCATGTCCTGAGCAACCAGGATAGCTTCATTGGTATTCTCCACCAAAGCGCGATACTTCTCTTCACTCTCCCGCAATGCTTCTTCCACTCGTGTTCGTTTGGCGATCTCCTGTCGAAGTTCCTCGTTAGTCTCTACTAGCTCAACAGTTCGTTCTCTCACCAGAGCCTCAAGACGCTCACGGTGTTCTCTCAATTCCTCCTCCATCTGCTTCTGCTGGGTGCTGTCTCGGGAAATTCCCATAAAACCTGTTGGCTCACCTTTTGTGTTGTGTAATATGGAAGCAGAGATAAAGCTCGGAAAGCTCTCACCACTCTTGCGTTTGTTAGTGACCTTGCCGATGAATCGACCTGTCCTTCTGACAGATTCGTTAACCTCCAATCCCTCTGTAGGATCATTGTAGAGAATATCAATCTGCTTGCCTAACACTTCCTCTCGACTGTATCCAAATGTTTCCTGTGCCGCTCTGTTGAATTCGACGATCCTCCGCTCCTTATCCACAGCAATTATCATATCCAAGGAACTATCAATAATATCCTGTGCAGATTTCTGTGATTCTCTTAATTGCTCTCTAATCCTGCTATGCTCCTTTTCCAATTCATCAATACGCTGACGCAGTTTATCTGTTGTCTGTTTTCCTGTCTTATCCCTGTCCATCGCGTTTCACCCCCGCAAAAACACTGTTTTCAGACGTCAGTGATATAATATACTCGCAAACGGCTTTGAATTCGCTGTGCAAATCTTGAGCAATGCGGCTGTGATGAGTTTTGGCTTCTTTACAAAAAGTATCCACCATTTATGCCATTGATATTCGTTTTGCTTCTTAACCTTCATCAGCCTTCTGATATTCAACGTATGTCTTTAACTCTTCGAGAGTTACCTGCCCTGCTGATGCAAGTAAATAGGATGGACTCCAGAGGTGACCTTCACAAAGATACTGTTTCAACTCTGGAAAATTACGAAACAGAAGCCTCGCAGAGACGGATTTCAGGCTGTTTACAAACTTTGAAAGCTGTACCTGGGGCTTACTTGAAAACAGAATATGTATGTGGTCAGAGACAACCTGTTGCTGAATTATGCTGATACCATAGGCATCTGCTACACTAATATTGATAGCCTTGAGCCTTTCGGCAACATTATCGTTTAACACTTTTCGCCTGTATTTGACACAGGCAACATAGTGGAACTGAAGCATATATACAGAATGTGAACCCTTATCGATGGAGAATTTCATACTATATATTATAACATAGAACTGAAAATTGGGTCAAGAAGAAATCTGGGGATTTTTGCATATCCCCCCCAAAGGTACATTTCAGATATGCACCGCCGGAATAAACATGCGTTCTGTCCTGTAATCATCTGATGTTTCAGTATTTCTCAGACGATTTGAGAATCGAATTATTCATTGAATGAGACACGGAATTGACTCTCTCAGAATGTTTCAATTCTGTTACCCCATATTAACAAAACCCCTCATAATATCTTTTATGTTATATTTTCTTGACGTTATCCATAAAATATATTATAATAACACCGTATTTCCCCAATGTTATATCATATTTCACCCCCAGGTGATGCGGATGCTGGATAAGTTCGAATCATACATGCGCTCGGTGACCATGTCGGAGAATACCATCGCGTCCTACCGGAGGGATGCCCGCGAGTTTCTGACGTTTATCGAATCGAAGGGCATAAGCCCCCAGGAGGTGGATCATGGAACGCTGTTCCAGTTCCTGGAGCACCTGACGCAGCGGGGTCTGAGCAGCAGCACAAAGCGCAGGCGACTGGAGGCGGTAAAGACTTTCTATCGGGCCATGCGCAGGATGGGGGAATTGGAGGAGGACCCGGCGGCCGACTTCCAGGATATGCCCAAAATGGGGGAAGCCAAATCCCGGGTGCTGTCGGAGATGGAGTACCGGAGCCTTCGGGACGTGGTGAGGGTCAGCCGTCGGAAGAGCGGCGTCCGGGACTACGCCATACTGGAGCTGGCCCTGCAGACCGGGCTGCGGCGGTCTGAGATATGCTCCCTGGCCGTGGACGACGTGGAGTTCTCCACCAGGGCCACTGTGGGGCGGGTGCGGGTCCGGAAGGGCAAGGGGGGAAAGGAGCGGAGCGTGACCCTCAACGACGCGGCCCAGAAGGCCC
>Ga0265594_1001273_pt1 | contig 19673 bp, 11 predicted proteins | sample saktaG_11_FD_190147 | JGI IMG/M metagenome (GOLD analysis project Ga0265594, IMG submission 190147) | Saline water microbial communities from Sakinaw Lake, British Columbia, Canada - sak_2011_5_24_80m | ecosystem: Environmental > Aquatic > Non-marine Saline and Alkaline > Saline ... | reverse complement strand
TGTTGATATAGAAATCATACTTATATTTATGATCTTTATTGGAAATAAAATTATTTATTTATATATGGTATATTGCACATTTTTTATCTTATCACCCGATTATTGGACACTGTCAATTTATTGGCCTCATACATTACGTTCATTTTAATTTTTCAATTTTCACCGATTTTTTTAAGGATATCTGCAAACGATGGCTCTACGGATGGTCCTATACTCTCCCCATCATGAACATGATGTGGAAACGTTTCAATCTCATTATGATGAGGTGCATTGTCCCATCGTTTTATCAAATTTTTCTCTATGTTCAACCAGTGATAAGAGTAATCCAATTTATGAAGACCGGAATCAATGTACTCAAAAACATGAAGTTCACAGCCATCTCTGAGATCTAAGGCGAACCTGATAAATCCACTATTTACACCGATAAATTCCCTAATAATCCGAATATTCACAACTTCTGGACTATTTATGGCAATTCTTTTTAAAAAATCAAAATAATCCCCGATCATCCAATTGCCTCGAAGAGCACTGTTATCTCTTCTTTTAGCTCATTATAAACATCAGAGGATGCTTTCCATTCAAAAAAATCCATGTCATCCCCAAGCGATCCTGATGAAAACTTGGTATAAAATTCTTCCGTTTTCATGCCATATTTCTTTTCGAAATATTGTATACTGTCATAAAGATTCGTTAATTTCTGATTAATTTCTTCTATTCTGGATTTAATTGTCCTGTTTACCACGGCTTTAACGTAATCTTTTGATAGTTCTGTGCTTTTTATATCTGCTGTCATTGGTGCCACCAGTTCATACAATAGTAAATACATACCTTTTATTTAATTACATATCATTGTCTGTTTCACCACTGGCTCTGTCAGTTTATCAAATAACAGGGAATTGTCATATTATAATCACTTGAAAAATAGACAGAACCAACAACGGCACTATCGATTTTTCAAGTGATATTGCCAATCATGTTTTCACTTCTTATATCGATGTTCCGGTTGAAATGACATTCTTTCGATAATTGAACTGATCTAACCGCAGAGGGACGAGAGAGACTGTTTCAACTTCAATAATTATCCCTCCGAGTGATCTAATCTAACCCCGGAGGGGGCTGATATTCACAAAAAATCTTGCACGTGTTCCGCCCTCTGCGTCCTCTGCGGTTGAAAATCCTCCCATTGAACTGAGATATAGTTAATGGCTAAACTTCCTGGAAAGTTCACCTTAATCTATCTGTGACAGGAAGTTGATTAATGGATTGCGTGAAAGCTACTCGCTCTGTTCGGAGTATCCCTAATGGAACATGCGGCTATACACCAGAAATATGGCGGTCTGAAACTTCCATGACAATGTGAAACTCCGGAACCCAAATCCGGACAATTGCTAGGGAAATGATACCATGGTGAAGGTAACTGAACTGTTGGTAGAGGGGTCGTAAAGGTAACCAAGCGAAATTGGGTGAAACGCTTAACCAAAAGGAGGCATCAGGTTATACCAGCCGTAGATATGGTATAACGAACAGACAAATGATGCCCGGCCTACAGACAGCACCTAAAGTATCAATAACTATCCATGAATCAGAACCTGAAAAACCTGACCGGCTCCTTCAATTAGAAGGTAGGATTCTGGTCCGTATGCCTGGCAGGCAGAGGAATTGGCAAAAAGCAAATGCCCTGCCGTAATAGCAGGGATAGGAGTATATACCCTGACCTGAAAGGGTGCTGACTTGCCATAGGTGTACCGAAGCGAAAAGGATTGTACTTTTGCAAATGTGAGAAAACCAGAGATGCATAACAGCACGGACCTTACAGACAAAGAACTTGCAGCTATGTGGAAAGCAATCGACTGGAAACAGGCTGAAAGAACAGTTAGCAACCTGCAAGCCCGTATCGCAAGAGCAGCATTAGAAAAAAGATGGAAAGACGTAAGAAAACTAACACGCCTCCTTACCCGTTCTTACCATGCCAAACTCCTTGCAGTGCGGCAGGTAACGACGAGCAAAGGGAAAAACACTCCCGGAGCAGATGGCATAGTATGGAGAACACAAGCCGCAAAGATGCGAGGAGCACTGAACATGGATGATAAAGGATATCGTGCAATGCCTCTTCTTCGCACGTATATCCCGAAGAAAAATGGGAAACTTCGCCCGTTAAGCATCCCAACAATCAGGGACCGGGCAATGCAGGCACTGTATGCCCTTGCTTTGTCTCCAGTTGAATCTGCAACTGGCGATCTCTCTTCATTCGGATTCAGGAAATACCGAAGTAGTAAAGATGCCTACACCTATCTGTTCATCTGTCTCAGTGGAGAGAACTCAGCTCAATGGGTATTAGAAGCAGACATCAAGTCCTGTTTTGATATGATATCCCACTCATGGCTTCTTGCACATATCCCTATGAAACCTAACATCCTGAAACAGTTTTTAAAAGCCGGATTCCTTGAAGGGGACCGTATGTTCCCATCAAAATCAGGTACTCCACAAGGAGGGGTGCTTTCTCCGGTACTTGCAAATATGACACTTAATGGGCTCGAAAATATTCTAGGTAAGATATTTTACTCCAACAAAAAAGGAGTTATCACCAAGAAGTGTAATCGCCATAAGGTAAATATTGCACGGTATGCGGATGACATTGTGATTTCAGCTGACAGTTATGAAACTGCCGAAGAAATCAAGCACATCCTCAAAGAATTCCTGGAAGAACGAGGACTGGAACTTTCTGAAGAAAAGACTCGTATCACTCATATAAATGATGGATTCACATTTCTCGGATGGGAATTTCGTAAATACAATGGAAAACTCATCATTAAACCTTCAAAAGAATCTGTCAAAACCTGTATTGAAAAGATACATGACATCCTCAGAAAAGGAAGAAGCTGGACACAGGATGCAATAATTGCAGCAATCAACCCAATTATCAGGGGATGGTGCAATTATCATAACCATGCATGTGCGAGTAAAACGTTCTCCAGAATGGACCATGTTATTTTTATGATGATCTATTCCTGGGTCAAACGAAAGCACAAAGGTGAATCTCGAAGGGTAACAGTCGACAAGTACTGGCACCGAAAAGGTTCAAGAAAATGGGTGTTTTCAACATCAACTCAGGAACTTTTGAGCTTCTCAAAAACGAAAATCATTCGACATCGAATGGCAAAGCGTGATAAAAATCCTTTTTTGGATGTATATTACTTTGAGAAGCGTCGAAAGGAAATGAGACGTAACAAATCTTTTATTCCTGCTGCCGCCCATGTAGGGTAGAGGTAGGCTCGAGCCGGATGAAGTGAAAATTTCAAGTCCGGTTCCTAGAAGGCTGGGGGAGGGTAATCTCCTCTGGCTATTCGGCGTAGTACGATTGGCGTGTACGCCTTGGAATAACCTCTGTTTTACTGCGATATTCCAATACGTTATGCAAGGCACTATAATCACAGAGGTACGAAGCGTATCTGACACATGTTCTAACCTTCTGATGTTTGAATCCTTAAGTGATATAAAAAAACGCTGATGAAGCGTAGCTACATGCTGAATCGATGAAAGTGCTCAAATGAATCCTAATTCATATTCCAAGTGCTTTCCTGGAAATATGAAAGTCAGAATGTCATGTAATTACATCCTGCCTGAATATAATGATAGGTATCACTTGTTTTTCAGACAGAGCCCTAATTTGCCATTCTCAGACAGCCTCCTGGAAAAGAACAACCTTTGTTCTAAACTCTTCCAGGTAAAACTCATGCTGGTTTTTCATCCAAACCAGTTCACCCGCAGAAAAGAAAGTAACTGCCACATTACTCTTCTTTCTGCCGGGGTTCTTTTTTAATTGCAGCATTCTCATCACCATGAACAAGTCGCTGCACATACATTGAACCTGCCTCATATGCTTCTACAAGCAGTTCACTCATATTTTTCTTCCCGATAAAAAACGGAGAGGGACCGAGAGATCGCAACAGACCTCCCTTCACTTCCGGCCCTGTTGTCAGGCTGACTGAAAAGTCATCAAGAGATGCACGCAAATTATAAAACCCGGAGGTTGGTAATTCTATAACCTCATGTATTGTCGGGGATGAATCTCTGCTCTGCTCCTCAACACATTCCATTGAACCCCGCTCCTCTCTCAAAGCATCAAGGAGATCATCCTTATTCTTCCCTCGCATTGCAAAAATTAAAAATGGCTCATCATCAAACTGCTCAGCAAGAATATAATACACTGCTGCAATATGCTTGCAGGGATTGGCATAATCAGGACAGGAACAGGTTGCTTTTAGATCATTGCAATCCTTTGGGAAGAACCAGAGTCCTGCCTTCTCAACCACACTCTCTATCTCAGGAGGAATCTCACCGGTAAGCATCTGTGCAGAATACAACGCCTGCTCAGATATCTCTTTAATGACCCGTTTCCATTCCTTATCATCCCACCGTTTTATCCGAATGGTAATCTCATACGGTCTTGCCATAGATCCCTGGACCTTTGCCTCGACTATCCCATCAATGATTGAAAGCTTCATCACCTGTCCCTTCCGGGCATAGGTTCGCCCCCGTGAGAGTCGGTTATCCATCCCCTGAGCATACAACGCCTCTAAAAATCGTTGAGACCACCATTTCTCTCCTATGGCTCCCCGCTTGCTCTTTGCCTTAATTCCATCCTTCACATGACGGGGAGATGTCTTTGGATAATACTCCCAACTCATGATTCACCTCCAATAAGCTCCCCACGAAGGGTAAAGAGATCACGGAGTTCATCAGTCGAGAGTGAAGTTACCCAATCCTCACCAGTTCCGATGATACTTCCCGCAAGTGATCGTTTCTCTTCCATCATCGCATCAATCCGCTCTTCTATCGTCCCGGTGCTAATTAACAGATGAACAGATACATTCTGTTGCTGCCCAATCCGGTATGCCCGATCGGTCGCCTGATCCTCCACAGCCGGATTCCACCACCGGTCAATATGAAAGACATGACTCGCCCGGATCAGATTCAACCCAACCCCGCCGGCTTTGAGCGATAAGACAAAGAGTTTTGGACCATGAGGATGAGAAAAACGTTGTACCATCTCATCCCGTATTGTTCGGGGCGTTTTCCCGTGCAAAAAGAGAACTTCCTCACCAAATGTCTTCTCAATAAGAGAGACAAGCCGTTGTCCAAAGGTTGGGAACTGGGTAAAGAGAATGGCAGCATCTCCTGCTGCTATCACGTCTTCAAGCAATGAAAAGAGAAGACTTATTTTTCCTGACCTGGCTGTTATCAGGTTTCCATCGTCTAAAAATGCATCCGGGTGGTTACAAATCTGTTTAAAACGTATTAATGCAGTCAAAATCTTTGCCCGTCGTGCAATCCCTTCTGCATCAGCAACCTCAGTCAGGATGCTCTCGACCATAGCCTGATACAGCGTAGCCTGCTCCTGTGTCAGGGTACAGTACCGCCTCATCACATTCTTTTCAGGCAGGTCAGTGATAATTGAACGATCCGTCTTTACCCTTCTCATAATGAAGGGTTGGACCAGTTTTTTCAACCGTATCGAAGCCTCACTGTCATGATACTTCTCAATAGGTATGCTATATGCCCGTTCAAATGCTTTTTCTGCTCCAAGATATCCGGGATTTAAAAACTCCATAATTGACCAGAGTTCTGTTAACCGATTCTCAACCGGAGTTCCGGTTAATGCAATTTTTCGTTCTCCGGTAAGAGACCTGACCGCCTTTGCCTGCAGGGTTTCTGAATTCTTAATGTTCTGTGCTTCATCAAGAACAATAAGATCCCAGGGAACTGACTCAAACAATGTATTATCACGGTAGACAAGCTGATAGGTGGAGAGGACTACATTATGTTCTTTAACCAGTCCCATAAATCCATCCTGCAACGTCCTGCCGGTTCCATGATGAATATAAACAGACAGACCAGGGGCAAAACGGACGAGTTCCCGTTGCCAGTTTCCAATGAGTGACATCGGACAGATAAGAAGAATTGGTCCATTCATTCCCTGTTTCTGTCCCGCAAGGATGTATGCAATCAGCTGGACCGTCTTTCCAAGTCCCATATCATCCGCAAGGCATGCACCAAGCCCGAGACGGGTAATGAAAGAGAGCCAGGAAAGCCCTTTACCCTGATAAGGTCTCAATTCTCCTTTGAATGAATCAGGAACCTTCACAACTCCCATACGCCGGGTTCCCTCATCACCGAGGAGAGAAGTAAAGAGGCTTTTTGACTCGGTATCAGATCCTGTCACTTCAATGGAGAGTCCGGCCCCGTCAGTCCCGGTAAGTCCAAGCCGCAATGCATCCATTGCACCAATCATTCCCTGTGGATACTGTTTTTGAAATGTAGCAATTGCTTTTTTGATATCCTGGGGACTAAAAGCGACCCATTTTCCGCCAATGTGGACCAGCGGCATCTTTAAGTCAACGAGTTTTAAAAATTCTTCTGCCGGAATCGTTACATCACCAATTGAAATTTCCCATTTATACAAGAGGATAGTTTCGAGGGTAAAAAACCCAGATCCCTGTGCTGACTTCTTTTTATTCCGGTTCGAAGATACCGAGAGTCGCAGCACGGGTCGTTTGGATGTGTCTTTCCACCAGGCAGGCAAAAGCACCGGGATATTACATTGTTGTAGAAGAGGTGCTGCCTCATGCAAAAAAGGGTACACCTGATCAGATGCAAGAATGAATTCAACTGGGGCCCGTGATCTGAGAGCTTCCTCAAGCGGGGGAAAGATAGTCCTCGCACGATAGAGGTCCGCAAGCATCTGCTCCTGTGGCCGGTCAAACCGTTTGTTTAAGTAGGTAATACTACTGGATCGTTTCTTCCAGATCTGTTCTGCCGGGATAACAAGCGAGGGATCATCATGTGCCTGTAAAAGAAACTCTATCTTAAATTGTTCTGATGCTTCTGATGGTTCCACAAGCCGAAGACAGGTGGTAAACGGACGACTTTGTGGATCCCTGGCTGCTTCTGATAGCCATTCAACGCCTTTTTTTATAAGATCAGGATCCTGCAAAATCGGTTCTGAATCGTCCTTCTCCTCTCCCCACAGCTGTATAATCCAGAGCGAAGCAGGATTAGAACCACTTTTGGCACGGCCGGTCAGAGGAATTTTACGGGTGTGAAGTGCTGATTTTAGGACACTGTTTACGCAGGAGTCAATGAAAGTATGCACAATATTTATGGGACTTACATCTCTATCAGGAAAGGCAAAACAGATTCCAGGCATGGCACTGGCAAGTGTTCTGAGTCGTTCCTGCTCTTGCAATCCAAAAAAAGCAGCCCATCTGCCATCAGGACCTGAAGGCGTAATATGAGGGAGATACATCTCCCGTACAATGCATTCAAGTGAAAAATTACATGCGGTCTGGTAAAAATCAATGCTGTCAGTGAACACAATACCATCCTCATGGCCCTTTACAAAGGAAGGCAAAAGAAGAAAAAGACTATTAACGGGAACGGCAACTGCAGGATATTTTATCGGTATAAACGAGAGTTCTTCTTCTGTTCCTGTCTCATCAGGAAGCAGGGGAACAGATCCTTTCACCGGCAGAAGAAGAGAGACATCAGTCTCTTTTAAATCATCTATCTGATGATAATGCGTAAGCAGTTCTATTAACCGTTCATATGAGAGAGAGTATGGGTGCAATGTCCTTGTGATATTCTTTGGTTTTCTTCCTCGTTTTTTATGTATCTTTTCTCCCCGGTCTTCTCCAAAAAAGAGGAGAGCATCAGGGTGAACCGGATTGTAACAGGCATAAAGATAACGCATGAGTGTCCTCGTATCACAATATAGTTTAATAGCGAAACTTTCTAGAAAGTTTATCTTAATCTATCTAGTGCGATTAGCTTGCATACCTTCTAAATAACCGCCGTTTCACTTCGATTATTAGAGGAAGTTTTACAGTGCACTATAATTGCATTATACACCTGTTCGTTATCTGTACTCTTAAACAATTGGAAACTGGGTTGTGAGAGATACAGGTGCACATACCCTGCAAATACAGATTATGGTGCATTGTAAAACTGCGGGAATAATCAAAGTGAAACAGAAATTTTATGGTATAAAGACTAAAAACCTGCAAACCGGCTCTGTCTAAAAAACAAGTGATACCATATCATCATGTTCAGGCAGGATGTAATTATATGACATTCTGACTTTCATATTGAAAATTTACTATATTCTTTTAGAATTCCAACCGCAGAATACGCAGAGAGGGGAACCCAAGTGTCAGATACTCTGTAAACCAGCTACCCTCCGGGGGGTTACATCAGTTTCAATTAGAAGAATGGTATTGAGGTTTAAACAGTCTCTCTGCGTCCTCTGCGTCCTCTGCGGTTAATCAATTAAATTATCAAACGAATGTGTTTCAACTGGAAAGATTTATGTAAAGATTGAAAACGTGACTGCACTATCACTTGAAAAATCGGGAAAATTCATGCAGATAAGATCCGATTGATGATGATATGTAAATTTGAGGAAGAAAAAATATTTCAGTCTTTTCCTGGTATGACGAAGAAGTGCCAGCATAGATACCTATTCAGGAACAGACAAGAAGTACTATGGATATCTGTGTAAGTGCCGATTGGGATCCTGCCATAGAAGCGTGTCTAAAAAAACGGAATTTACCCGAGGCTTTAAAAGAGATCGAACACTCCATAAAAGGAGATCCAGAAAACCAGAATCTTTGGATCCAGAAAGGAATTATTCTTTATATGGAATGTAAATTTGAGGAAGCACTTGAAATATTTGATTCTGTACTGGAGAAAGATCCAGATTCATCAGATGCATTAAACGGTAAAGGGGCAGTTCTTATTTACCAGGAGCATAATGAGGAGGCAGAAGAAGTATTCACCCAAATCCTAAATAAAAATCCTGATTTTTTTTACGCGTGGGTAAATCTGGGAATGCTACATAAAGCAGAAGAGAGGTATGAAAAAGCATTACAGTGTTATGAAACCGCAATCACATTAAAGCCAGAGTCATCCATTGGATGGGCAGGAAAGGGAGATGTTCTTAATGAGATGGATAAGTATCAGGAGGCGATTGTAGCATGTGATAAGGCTTTAGTATGTGATCCAAATGACGGAAATGCCTTGATGACAAAATCTGACACATTAGCCAGATTGGGAATGTACAATGAAGCTTCAGAAGTTGCAAAAAAAGCCACAATCGTCTTTCCAGATCATTTTTTGTCCTGGCAAATTTATGGATCCATCCTGTATCATCAAAGCCGGTATAGAAAGGCTATCACTGCATTAAAAACTTCTTTGAAGAGAAATCCTGAAAATTCAGGCTGCTTGCACGTTCTGGGGCTAACTCTCATGAAATCCGGAAATGATGAGAGTGCATTAAAGGTGTTTAATCTCCTGATTGCCCAGGATCCAGACGATATTGCAGCATTAGGAAATAAAGGGACCATTCTCACGAAACATAAAAGATATTCTGAAGCGATTAAGACACTAAAAATGGCTCTTGAGTTAAATCCTTCCTATTTGTATGGTTTGAATAGTATTGGCCTTGCTTATAAGGGTATCGGAAAAATGAAAAGTGCATTATTGGCTTTTAATACAGCTCTTGAGATAGATCCCGGGTTTGAACCCGCCGTGCAGAATAAAGCCCTTTTATTACAAAAGAGAAGTCAAAAATCCTTCAAACACAACCAAAAAACAAAAAAATAAGATGTCCCATAACTAACAGATAATTGATATCGTATAATATATGGCAGAAATCTCATCTTTTCACATTTTTCACAGGATTTTCAATCCGATTTTTCATTCAGATAAAGGACCAGTTGCTAATCTAAAAAAGCGAATAACAGTATCAGGCATCGTAATGAGTAGTTCTGAAGGTTACCAGGTGGGAAAAACCATACTCTGTTGATCTCCTAAATACAGGGATTCAAATAAACACTGTATCGACAATTCGCAAAATAGAGAACCTCAAAACCTTAAATCCCCATTATATAATGTATATATTTATAGGGCAGGGGGATAATATTGTCCTTTTATTCGTTGCTGTTGCCGGAAGTTGGTTCCCTATTGTATGTGCTGACACCCAGAAGGAGTCTTTTACTGTACCCGGCATGTACGTATAGTACAGTACAATTTGTGATCAAAAAGATAAAAAACGCCATGCAAAAGATTTCAAACGACTCTGTCGATTTTTCAAGTGATATGGAATCATCATATTATTATCACTTGATTATTTTGACCTCTTTCTCCACCTTCTGCCTTCCTCTGCGTCTTCTGCGATTTGAATTTCTCCAATTGAACTGATGTAATTATAGAGGGACGAAAGAGACTGTTTCAACCTCAATACTATTTCTGATTAAACTGATGTAACCCCGGGGAGTTAGAATCATAGAGTATCTGAGACATGTTCCACCCTCAACAGTTTGAATTCTAGAAGTGTAATGGACATTGTCAATATGAATATCAACATGAAATAAGTATTAGGGCTTGATTTGTCGCCATGATCAACAAGCATGATGTAAACCTTAATAATGGTTTAAAATTCGAATAATACCAAAGGTTTTCTTTATATTACTCTGTGCTTTTTCCACGACACTGCATGAAATTATAATTAATACAATATACTTCCTATTCATTAAAAAGACAATGTATATAATAAAAAAAAGTTCATTTATTAAGGTGATATCAATCCTGCTGGTTGATGATGAAGAATCACTTCTTGATCTGGGCGCCAGATTCCTTTATCAACGAGAACAGATTACAGTTCAGTCAGCTTCATCTGCACAAAAAGCTCGTGAAATACTTGAAAAATCCACATTTGATGCTATCGTATCAGATTACGATATGCCTGAAATGAATGGAATTGCTTTTCTCAAGACCATCAGATCCGAATATAATGACGTCCCATTTATCCTATTTACCGGAAAGGGACGTGAAGAGGTGGTTATAGATGCTATCAACAACGGTGCTGACTTTTACGTGCAAAAAGGGGGAGAACCAAAGGCTCAGTTTGCCGAACTTGCTCATAAAATCCGTCAGGCAGTCGATAAACATCAGGCATATACCACTATCAAAGAAAAGACTGCTGAGATGAAAAAAATAACAGAAGAGACTCTCAAATTCATCTCCCTTAAGACACGTGAAGAAATCCTTACTCACCTTGGAGAGGTCCTTGAAGAATTTATTAGAAACAGCATCATTGTAACCATATCATCGTTTTCAGAGGGCAATATGAAGATTCATTCGATTCATGGCATAGATACAAAAACCATAGATCGAATTAATCAGATTCTTACAATAAATCTGATGGAACAGAATTTTATAACATTCCCGGAATATAAATCTATCTTCCTTACCGGAAGACTTTATAAGCATATTAACAACCTGGCTTATTTTGCACAAGGAGTAATACCTGAGCCAATATGCAGAGTTCTTGAGAAGATGTTTCATATCACGCACCTGTACTCCGTTGGGCTGACCACAGGTATAGCAGATGGAGGAAGTGTCCATATATTTTGCAGGGATGGGGATTTTATCCGCAATCCACAATCAGTTGAGACCCTGGTCTTTCAGGCCTCGCTTGCACTGGAGCGGGTACATACAGCTGAAGAGATGCAAAAACGCGAAACAGAGTATGAGAATATTATCAATCATATACAGGATGTTTATTATCGGACAGCCATTGATGGAAAAATACAGATGGTAAGTCCCTCGGGAACACGGATGTTTGGATATGACTCAGATGAGGAGGTAATTGGTATGTCAGCCTATTCATTATGGGTATATCCATCCGAACTCGAACGAAAAAAGACAGCCCTTTTGGCAGAAGGAAGTATTAATGATTTTGAGGCCACCTTGTTCTGCAAAGACGGATCCACACTAAATGTTTCCCTTACCTCTCATCTCATATATGATACAGCAGGCAGTGTCATCGGAGCGGAAGGGGTTATCCGGGATATCACAAAACGAAAGAAGGAATGGGAGCAATTACTAGCCAGTGAAGAACAATATAAAAGTGTCTTTATCAACTGCCCATATGGTATTGCAGTACTTGATACCATAGATGAGGGTACAGATTGTATAATTCTAGATATTAATCCTGCTGCACAGAGAATCTTAAACCAGTCTCATGAGACAATTATTACAAAAGGGTGTAAAGAACTCTTTGCAATCAATTCTAAACATGTTCTTATGAGAGCAATAAAGCAGGTATATCTGACAAAAGAACCAAATCATCTCCCGGTAACCTGGTACCAGAATGATATGTTTGAGGGATGGTTTGATATGAATCTGTACCTGCTTTCATCAGGAAAACTCCTCTTTATCTTCTCTGATATTACAGATTATATTACGAAAGCACATGAATTATCATGTGCAGATATCTGATTGAATGTTCTGCTGTACCCGGGAAAAATTGTAATGGTACGTTTTTCATATTACACTCACGTTTATTTTCATCAGCATAAAATTACATGGTATCTGAATTATGTCACTTAATAAAAGATATTTTGCATGTATTTGATGAATTGAGTTTCTATACGGTTAATAAAATTTTATATCTGCATACCTCGTATCATAGTATCTCTACCATAATTAAGAGAAAATAAATCAGATGCGATGTGTTTCTATGATAATCTTTCTTTCAGAGAGCTTTCATAAAGTTTTTTTGTTTATACTGCAAAGAGTAAAAACAATTGGGTTAGTAAATGTATGAAAAGAGAATGTCATTAGCACACAAATTAATGATATTTTTCTCAATGGTTTTTGTAATTCTTATCTGCATCCTCTCTTTTTCGATGTGTTTTCTTGCTGAAAAGCATATGATTTCATCTGAACGACAGAAAATCTACGAGAACACAGAGATTCTCGGATCAGCCATTACTATTACTCAGCGTGGCCTTGAATGGTACGATACCAGATATGATGCATATCTGCAATCTGTTCTATCGGTTTTTTCTGAACAATATGACAGAGCGAAAGAAGAAGGGAAACTCCCGAATCTTACCAGTGTACTGGAGCAGAGTCCGACATTTGTGAATGGAACAGTCTACCTTTACCTTATATCTAGTGACGGGATAATAGTCAATACAACGTTCGCTCCTGAGATGAGTCTTGATCTCAAGAAATATCCTGATTTTTATGAAAGATTAACAGAAATAAGAAAGGGAAATTCATTCCAGTTCGATCCGTGCGAGGCATCATTTGTAGATCCTACAATAAAAGTCAAATATGGGTACCTCCCGTCTTCAGATCATCAGTATATCCTGGAAACAGGACTTGAATGTGACTCTATTGAAAAGGAACGAACCAGTTTATTCTCTTATGAGATGTTGTTAAACAAAGAAATTGAGAAGGATCCCACTATTATTTCGTTATTTCTGTATGATACCCAGGACAATGAACTAAATTCTGCAACAACTCTGACAGACAGCTCACAGGATACATTTTCTACAGTCGAGCGTAATGCCCTGTATCAGAAAGTTCTCAATACGAAAGAGGATATTATCAAAGATTATCCTGAAAACATCAGGGTTCATGCATTTTATATTCCTTATACTGACAGTGATGTAGTATCTGCCAGATATCTGGATAAGATTTGTATCATCGTCTATGATACGCATATTTTGAATGAACATCGTGTAATTCTCCTCATTATTTGTCTTTTCATCACCATTCTTGCAGTACTGATAGCAATTACGGTATCCTTTTATATATCACAGAGATTGATACTTCCGATTGAGAAGATAATCGATGATATTGAACTGATTGCACAGGGAAATTATGAACACCGCATTCAGGATACTACAGGGAGAGAAACACAACGGCTTCAGCGGGCAATCAACCAGATGATCACAGTTATCCAGACAAATATTCTCGATATCAGGAAACAGAAAAACCTACTTGATTCCGAACTGAAACTGCATAAACAAGCAGATAATGAACTCATTATAGCAAATGAGAAACTCCATCATCTCTCCAATATTACCAGGCACGACATTCTTAATCAACTGACTGCACTCCTTGGATATATCGGTCTCGCACGGGAAGAAAAAGAAATACATCAGATCTCTGGGTATCTGGATGCGACTGAACGTATTGGTATAAATATTCAGAATCTGATAGAATTTACCAGAAATTACCAGAATGTGGGAATTAAAGAGTGGATCTGGCAGAATCCGGAAGCTTTATTCAGGGAAATAATACAAAAAATGGATCTGGATTCTGTTTTTGTATCAGCTGATCTTGGAGGATATCTCATCTACGTTGATCCACTCTTTGAGAAGGTCCTCTATAATCTGATTGAAAATTCTCTCAGGCATGGTGGATCTAATATGGATACTATCACCTTTGCGTATGCTCACGAGGATGGAACACTTCTTATCATCTATAAAGACAATGGATCCGGAGTTGCTGAAGAAGAAAAAGACCAGATATTTGAACGGGGATATGGTAAAAACAGCGGTCTTGGATTGTTTATGATACGTGAAATTCTCTCAATGACCGGCATTACGATAATTGAGAATGGTGTTTATGGAGAGGGAGTCAGGTTTGAAATCCGGGTCCCTAAAAATGCCTATAAAAAGAAAGATCCTGTAACTACTACGCAATAAGAACAGAATTACAGATTATGAAGTGATGTTGATTCTAATAATCAGGATTTTGTCAAATCCTGAAATCCTTAAAAAATAAATACAAAAAATAGTATACACTATGAATATTCTCGCATACAATCTGATAACATACGGATTGATTCCTCTAATAACCGTTGCGGTGCATATGTAAACCACCCGGTTGTGCCATTATACTCCAGATGGTATCAGTATTTATATGCAGTCCTGATAATTATAGAGTGTCATAGAATCCTCATAATTTACAACGGATTCTTGATCCTCCTACATCCACCCATTTTTATTACCACACTGCCAAAAATTATCAGGTTTCTGGTCCAGACAAAAAAGAGTGATACACCATAACTCCGCTGTTCAGGTTGTGAAACTATTCATCCTACAAGTCAATTTTTTAGATGTGCATTTCAATCGCATTATAGAGTATTGAATTGACTTTCTTACACATTATGTAGTACCTCTATCCATATCCACACCATAAAAGAAAGTATAGAGGACCGGATACAATGGAATTTACTCTCCTCCATTCTTTTTCATCGTATGTTTAATTATAAAAAATTCCCCTGTCGTTGATATCACGTACCTTTCTTTCATCTGTATCATCATCAGATCACTAGCATTAATTCATTTCATATCCAACAATTCGACACATACCAGGGAATAATACAAAAGCGACACATGTATTATCCTGATCATATCAAAGGAAATACAATGCCTCTGAAAAATTACGAGTGGCAAGAGATACCGGAAACGAAAAACGGGTTTATATATCCACTGATGAGAAAACCAGACATAACGAGTTCAAATTCATTTATTATCAGAGATACTGGCCATCTCATTATTATTGACCCTGGGGCAGATAAAGAACAATTCCTCAGAATAGAAGAGATAATCAGCCCATTCTGCATGGATATTCACCATCCCATCCTGATGATAACAAGTCATGCCCATATGGATCACCTGTATCAGGGACTTATCGCCCGAAAAAACAACAGATTCAGATATATCCTATGTGTACAGGAATATGGAGCCAACGCTCTTGAAACTGGCAACCACACACTGACTGCTGCAGACCTCATAAATATGCCATTTGAGAAGATATCTGTTGACATCCACCTACTGACAAAACACGACCGACAAAATGAAGGAGAACGCACCATCCAGATATCCGGCCTTCCTCCCCTTCTGTTAAGAACACAAAGCAGACTGACAGAATCAGGTATACCACTTATCTCACAGCAAATACTATTCGGAGCTGAAGAACCGCTTGAGATCTGGTATACCCCCGGTCATTCAAAAGACTCAATATGTATCTCATATGGGGGGTTTATTCATCTTGGAGACATTCCCTTTGCCACAAATCCGGCAGTCGCCGGCACTCCCGGATGGGAACCTGCAGAACTTGCATACACATTAGAACGGGTTTTCTGGATTTTTTGCAACCGGCCGGTATCAGTTATCTGTTCCGGGCATGGAAATGCACAACAGTATCATCAGATGTATCCTCATCTTGAACGGATGGTCCATGAACTGGCTGCAATGCCTGATATTATCCGTATTGATACCACACATGTTAGGGAATCAGTACAATATGCACTGGATCTGATTGATGAAGCACACAGGATTTTCCCGGTAATTGCCGGGCGTATCATGGTTCTGTCTTATCATCTTGAAGATCTTGGAGAGGAATGCACTGCCGCTCATATTGCATCTTTCTTTGAAGGCAACACGATTGATGATTTTCTTCATGCATTTGACAACTTTTATGACGCATATCGCAACGGAGAGAAGATAGAATTACAGGTATTGTTAAAGGGACTCCAGATACTAAAACAAATTGAAACGAATTTTCCCGCCAATACCCTCGCACTCGTCATTGATCCATCTATGCTTCGAAGAGCATCTCGTCTTTTTCAGGATTTTTTAACCACTCTTCGCGGATTACCTCCCAAAAGAATACTGACTGATATTAACCCCAGCACAGTTTTGGAATCCGTAATTCAGGCACGAATAACACCACAGATATCAGATGATGACTTCCTTCTTGCTGCAGAAGACGAAGAATCCTTCAGGGCTGCATTGGTAAACCGTATTGCACATGGAATTAAGGTAAGGACGCTGTCAATAGACATACAGACACCGCGTGGTGTTTTTCCTATTATCGCGGATAAAGAACGGTTCTCAGATTTTTTTGCTGCCCTTTTTGAGCAATACGAAGTCAGCGGAACCAGAAACCTTACCCTTTGTTTCACTCATACAGAAGAAAAAGTAGGGATTACCCTGCATCCGGAAACAGAGAAACAGAAATATGAGATGAATATCCCGGGAGCACTCATAAGAGAAGTACGATCCGCCGGGGGGTGGATTGAACAACCCCTGGATCCGAAAACTGCCGAAATTGGCATTGCATTTCCGTCTGCCATCTCACCAGTGTGATAATAGTAGTAATAGCAAAACGTTCTTAAAAATCGCCTTATTCTATACAGTGTAAAAAGCATGCACAAAATAAATACCCTCCCTTTGATTTTAATTGTTCCACTTCGATATACAGGAAATAATATTCTGATGTGCCAGATAAATGCGGTATGGAACAATCAATGAGAGGAGTGAAAAATGGCAGGCTCTTTATGATAGCACAACAGACAATCCATACAGAGTTATGACTATACCCGGCCAATCATCACATTCCAAATCAGGTATGAGAATTGGAGTTAAGAAAAAGGTATTTTTCGCATTTTTATCTCTTGCGGTCATTATCTTTACAGTTACCGGGGGTGTAGCATTTCTGATGATGGGTGATATGGGAACTTATTCTATCCAGACCATCACTGCTCTTTCCAAAACCGCTACACAAGATAGTGCTGGAGCTCTTGAGAATGAGGCCGAAATGTACCTCATTCGTCTGGCCACTGATCAGGCAGATATCAGCAATATTATATTTTCACGAATTATTTCTGACATGGAAGTCATTACAGCACACGCTGAAGTGCTCATCCAGCCAGATGCCTCATATTCGCCTCTTTTGATCTATGACCGCTATTTAGAACCAGCAACAATGAGGACTGCTCCGGTAACCCATTTTGCCCCGGGAACGAATTTAAAAGCAGTATCAGAAGAATGTGCAGCTATGAATGCACTGCAACAGACAAGTATCCCTCTGTACCTCTCAAACCATCAGCTCACATCAGTCTATGTGGCATCAGAATCCGGAATCCTTTCATTTTATCCATGGACATCATCAATTGAACCTTCATTTGATCCAAGAACCCGGGACTGGTTTACTCAGGCGATTAACAATACCGGTATCATATGGTCTCAGCCATATGTTGATCTTCTGGGCAACGGACTGATGGTCACCTGTTCACAGGCAGTCAGGGATAAGGAAAGCGGTCGGACCTGGGTCATTGCAACTGATGTCACACTTGAGACCATTAATAAAAATATAATCAGCACTCAGCTTGGTGACAGGAGTTATGCGTTTATTCTGGACTCTGACGGAAATATTGTTACCAGGCCAGGAATTACCTCCTCACAGGTAAACTGGGATGAGTCCTATCAAACAGACAATTTCTTTGAGAGTGACAATGCTCAGCTTGTGGCCATTGCTCAGAATATGACGAGGGGATTTTCCGGAATAAATAGATGCATATATAACGAGGGGGAGAAATTTATCGCCTATGCACCTATCAGAGATGTCGGATGGAGTGTGGGGCTGGCAGTTCCCGTCGATACCATCATGGCACCTACACGGATACTAATCAAACAGATATCACAGACAACCGTGCAGACACAGGATCATATCGATCAACAGAATGCTCTTTTCAAAGTAATCCTTCTCGGTGTCTTTTTTTCCCTCTTCATCCTGGTCACCGGACTTGCTATCTTATTTGCACGGCGGATAACCGAGCCGGTATTTATTCTAAAGAAAGGAACTTCTGCAATAGGAGATGGAAACCTGCAATATAAGGTGGATATCAGGACTAATGATGAATTTGAAGATTTAGCAGGCGATTTTAATCAGATGGCACAGAACCTTCGTTCACATATTGATGAACTCAAACGGACAACTGCAGAAAAGGAACGGTTACACAAAGAACTTGAGATAGCACAAGATATTCAAAAGAGTTTTTTGCCTGATTCAATCCCGGATATTTCAGGTTTTGATATCGCAGCATACTCACTCCCGGCTCTGGAAGTCGGTGGTGATTTTTATGATTTTATCCCGCTTGATAATTCCTTATGGGGACTCGTAATTGCCGATGTATCTGGAAAAGGCATTCCTGCTGCCCTTTTCATGGCACTCTCACGCACCCTTATCAGGGTTAGTACAGCCCTGACTCTTTCACCAGCAGATGCGATACGTGAAGCAAATAATCTCATCTTTCAGGATTCCAAAACATCAATGTTTGTCACCCTTTTTTATGCTATACTAGATGCTGATGCAATGACTCTTACGTATGTTAACGCAGGTCACAACCCGCCGGTCATGATTACAAAAGAAAAAGACTCAACTGTCAATCTCTTAAAAGCTGATGGGATTGCACTGGGCGTGCTTGATGATATTGAACTTGAAACCGTAACTATCAATCTTGATGCAGGAGATACAATTGTTTTGTATACCGACGGTGTAAATGAAGCAATGAATGCAGAAGGTGAAGAATACGGGATGAAACGATTTACCACCCTCATCAATGATTTAAAGGAAAAAAATGCAGAAACCCTGATACATAAAATTACCGACGCCATAGTAACATTTGCCGGAGGATATCCTCAATCAGATGATATCACCCTGGTCGTCATCCATGTTCCTGATGAAAGGTAATCAGTAACAGAATACAATTCAGAACCTACTGGATAAGATGATGATGTATTGCAAGATTCTCAAGTATCTCTACGTATGTAACAACATACAAATCACATTTTTCACGAAAAACGTTTACATTTCGAGCTTTTTGTAGTTCTTCATCATTACTTATATTATACCCACACAGATCAGTGCATTGAAGTGAAGGTAATCTATCCTGAATCTGTTCAATGTACTGACGTGTCAGGTGATACAACTGTTTTTTCATTTCACCTTCCGGATGAGATGAT
>Ga0265594_1001272_pt1 | contig 19682 bp, 18 predicted proteins | sample saktaG_11_FD_190147 | JGI IMG/M metagenome (GOLD analysis project Ga0265594, IMG submission 190147) | Saline water microbial communities from Sakinaw Lake, British Columbia, Canada - sak_2011_5_24_80m | ecosystem: Environmental > Aquatic > Non-marine Saline and Alkaline > Saline ... | reverse complement strand
AAAATAGAAAAAATAGAGAATATTCGGCATTCGTTGGCACATATATTGGCAAACGCCGTTAAAGAACTTTACCCAAAAGTTGAGTTGGGTATGGGGCCGGCTATTGAAAATGGCTTTTATTATGATTTTGCCTTGCCCATTGAAGCTAGTGGCGAAGGTGGGATTAATCTCAAAGAAATAGAAAAGAAGATGAAAGAACTGATTAAAAAAGATTTTAAATTTGAAAGGGAATTAATCACCAAAGAGGCTGCCAAAAAATTATTCAAAGGCGAGAGATACAAACTGGAATTAATTAAAGACCTAAAAGAAAAGAAGGTTATTGTTTATAAGAGTGGCGATTTCGTTGATTTATGTAAAGGACCTCATATTAAATCGTCAAAAGAGATTCCTTTTGATTCTTTTGAACTAGAGAGGATTGCCGGAGCTTACTGGAAAGGAAACGAAAAGAATAAAATGCTAACTAGGATTTATGGCATTGCCTTCTCCAATAAAAAGGAGCTTAACTCCTTTAAAGAGCTTCGGGGAGAGACCGAAAAAAGAGACCACAGAAAATTAGGGAAGCTACTTGATTTATTCGCTTTCTCTGAATTAGTTGGACCAGGCCTTCCCCTATTTACCCCCAAAGGAACTATTATAATAGAGGAGCTTAAAAAAGAGATTGAAAAAATCTGTCGTGGCTATGGTTTTGAAAAAGTTATTACCCCTCATTTAGCTAAAATAAAATTATTTGAGCTGTCGGGGCATGCTAAAAAGTTTGGCGAGGAATTATTTCACGTAACATCCGAACAAAGCGAAGAGTTTGCCTTAAAACCTGTTCAATGCCCCCATCAAACTCAAATCTATGCTTCTCGCCCAAGATCATATAAGGATTTGCCAATTAGATATATGGAATCAAACAATCAGTATCGGGCGGAAAAAACTGGAGAGGTTGGTGGCTTAAACAGAGTTTACGCTATTACCGTTGAAGACGGTCATACTTTCTGCACTATTGACCAAGTTAAAGATGAAATTAAGAATATGGTTAAGATCATAGAAAAATTCTATAAATCCATTGGGCTTTGGGACAACCATTGGGTTTCTTTATCTGTTCGTGATCCCAAAACTCCTGAAAAATACATTGGCGACATTAAAGACTGGAACTTATGCGAAAAGATTTTAAAAGAAGTATCAGATGAGATGAAATTAGGAGCCAAGAGAATAGAGGGCGAAGCCGCCCTATATGGTCCTAAGCTTGATTTCATGTTTAAAGATGCTTTGGGAAAAGAGATACAAATTCCAACTGTTCAAATTGATTTCGCTACTCCAAAAAGATTTGATTTAACTTATACCGATAAAGACGGTAAAGAAAAATCACCAGTTATGGTTCACCGAGCAATCTTAGGATCTTACGAAAGATTTTTAGCTCTTATTATAGAACACTTTGCTGGAGCTTTTCCTGTTTGGTTGTCCCCCGTTCAGGTCTATATAATTCCAATCGGAGAAAAACACATCAAATATGCTCAAGACATATTTAATAAGTTAAACTTATTAAATTTGAGAGTGGAGCTTAGAGATGAAAACGAAACACTTTCTAAAAAGATAAGACACGGAGAAACTCAAAAAATTCCATATCTTTTAATCATTGGTGACAACGAAAAGAAAAATAAAACAGTTAGTGCCAGAAAAAGAAGCAAAGGAAATGTTGGAGAATTAGCCATTGACAAGTTCTCAAAAATGGTTCAGAATGAAATATCTAAAAAGATATAACAACTAAATGGTTTATTTATCTCAAGCTACTAATACATTAATATCTCGCTATCAAAAATGGCATCAATCCCTTCAGCCCAAAGAAGGGATTGCTACTATTCACGTCGATGAAGTCGCTTCTAGGGTGGCTGCTTTTTATGAAAAAATACGAGGTATTATTGATTGGAAAGAAGAACATCTCTTGAAAAGAAGAGCCATTGAAAGAATCTTAAAAAGACGTCTTTTCGTAGAAGGTTCTGATATTGCTGAACCTTTAATTTTAGAGTTGATAAGGGGCGGGCATTTCCCTAACGATAAAATTGCTGAATCAAAGATTCAAGAAGTTCAAACAGCTATTGATAAATATACCCACATTCTCAATCAGACAGACTATGATCAAAATAAATCCAGGATACAACTATATAGCTGGCTATCCGCTATCGCTGCCTGCGAGATAGAAGAAATCTTGACGCCGTCTATCAAAGAAAGAGCACTGATTAATTATATGTTTGAGATAATGAATAGTCGAATTAAAATTAATGAGAAGATTAAAATTAGCGGTGAAGAAAAAAGCATTCAAACATACATTGCTGTTCAACGATCTCTCTTTAATTTAGATTCATCTATAATCAGCTATCATCTTTTAAAATACAAATACCCTGAATGGAAGAACCTTCCCGGAGAACAGTTAAACTATGTTACTAAAAATATTCATTTGATAGAAAAAAATCTAGAGAAATATTTAGATCATCCACTAGGAAATAAATTTTACCATATTTGTGAAAAATATGATACTCCTTTTTTATTATTAGGAGATGCTCTTTCCAAACACACCATGGAATCTAAAGAGAAATTTTCTGATCCAGAATTACTAGAAGCATCTATTAAAGTTAGCTACAACCAAAGAGTTAAAACCCTGAAAAAGAGATTGAGCCGAGCAGCTTTTTATTCTACCCTCTCAATTTTTCTTACCAACATTGTTTCTCTTCTGTTGGTAGAAATGCCTTTTAATAAATTAGTTACCGGTTATTTCTTTAATTATTGGGCTATTGTTGTTGATATTTTAGGACCAACTATTTTAATGCTTATTCTGGTTATTACGATAAAGCCACCCAAGAAAGAAAACTTACCAGTTGTCTTAATGGAGGTTATGAAAATTGCTTACGACAAAGGAGGAAAAGATGTTTATGAAATAAAGAGGTTTAGAAAAAGAAAAGTTATTTTTGAGGCAATTATTAATCTTTTCTATTTCTCAGGATTTTCAGCCATTCTCGCTTTAATAATATGGGGACTTTATCAAGTAAATTTCCCGCCTCTTTCATATATAATATTTATCATCTTTCTTTCTTTAATTGCTTTTGCTGGATCAAGAATAAGACAAAGAGCCAAAGAATTACAAGTGATAGACGAAAGAGAGCCTCTTCTTTTCTTCTTTATAGATCCTTTTGCTATTCCCGTTATTCAACTAGGAAAATGGTTAACCAATAAATGGAAACGCTATAACATCATAGCTGTATTCTTCAGTGCTCTAATAGATATGCCTTTCACCATTTTTGTAGAATTCATTGAACAATGGCGCTACTTCCTCAAAGAAAAAAAAGAAAAGCTACACTAATGAAATACTTTGTTGTTACATTTGGTTGCCAGATGAATGAAGCAGATAGTAAGAAGATTGCCTCGGCTCTGGAAAGTAAAAATTATAAGCCAGCTTTAGAGATAAATAAAGCTGATTTAGTTGTTGTTAATATGTGTTCTGTCCGCCAATCGGCCGTTGATAGAGTCTACGGAATAATTAATAAGCTTAAAAACTCAAAAGCTAAAACAATATTAACCGGCTGCATTTTAAGAAAAGACAAAAATAAATTCAGAAAATTGTTTGACGAAGTTATCAATATAGAAGACTTAGCTCAAAAGGTTGAACAAAAATATGATGAAAAGTCTTCGGCTGTTATTCCTATAATGACTGGCTGTAATAATTTTTGCTCTTATTGTGTTGTCCCCTACACTCGGGGTAGAGAAAAATCAAGACCAGCAAAAGAGATTATCTGTGAAGTTGAGAATTTAATTAAGCGAGGATATAAAGAAATATGGCTTTTAGGCCAAAATGTTAATTCCTATTCAGATATCCCCTTTTCAGAATTATTAAGGAAAATAAATAATATTCCTGGTGAATTTTTAATTAGATTTACCTCATCTCATCCAAAAGATTTTTCAGATGATTTAATTAAAGCTATGGCAGAATGTAAAAAAATAGCTAACTATCTAAACCTCCCTATTCAATCAGGAGATGACGAAGTTTTAAAAAGAATGAATAGGCCTTATACTGTTAAACAGTATAAGGACTTGGTTAAAAAAATTAGAAAAAAAATTCCAGACATTAATTTATCAACAGATGTTATTGTTGGCTTTCCTGGAGAAACAGAAGAACAATTTAAAAACACTGCCAAATTATTTAGAGAAATTAAATTTAGCTTAGCTTATATAAATAAATATTCCCCTCGCTATGGGACAATGGCTGAAAAGTTTGAAGATGATATTTCACCCAAAGAAAAAAAGCGTCGAGAGAAAGTTTTAGAAAACATCATAAAAGAAACCAAAAATGAAAAATAAACTAATTGTAATCTTGGGACCAACGGCTTCAGGAAAAACTGATTTATCTATAAAATTAGCTGAGAAGTTTAATGGTGAAATTATTTCAGCTGATTCAAGACAAGTTTACAAAGGAATGGATATTGGAACTGGAAAAGTAACCAAAAAAGAAATGCAAGGTATCCCCCATTATTTATTAGATGTCGTTTCACCAAAGACAAGATTTGATGTTACCAAGTATAGAAAGAAAACTCTTAAGGTAATAAAAGATATCCAGAAAAGAAATAAGCTTCCCTTTTTAGTTGGCGGGACTGGCTTCTACATTCAATCTGTTGTAGGCGGCTTAGAATTCCCCCAAGTAAAACCAGACTGGAAATTGAGAAAAGAGCTAGAAAAGAAATCTACTTCAGAACTATTCAAAATACTTAAAAAATTAGATCCGAAAAGAGCTAAAAATATTGAGAAGAATAATCCGAGAAGATTAATTAGAGCCGTAGAAATTGTTTTAAAAACGAAGCAACCCGTTCTTGAATTAAAAAAACAACCTATAGATTCAGATGTTTTAATATTGGGAGTTAAAAAAGATAAAAAGAAGCTTAGCTCCTTAATCAATAAACGACTACTAAAAAGATTAAAAAACGGCATGGTAGCCGAAGTTAAAGCTTTGAAATATCCGCCAGCTGGCGGAGGCATTTCTTGGAAACGCTTAGAAGAATTCGGATTAGAATATAGATATATTGCTCTATATCTACAAAACAAGATAACAAAAGAAGAAATGATAAAAAAATTACAAAAAGAAATAGAACATTATGCCAAACGCCAAATGACATGGTTTAAACGCAATAAACGCATCCACTGGATCAATAATCTTGAAAGAGCCAAACAGCTCATCAAAAACTTCTAATGAATGAGGTCGAGCCTCATTCATTTGACAGATAGTCTCTAATGCATTAATTTAATATATTAGGTTAAGTAAGCGAAAATGATCTTTTACAATATAGAAGGAGAGAGTTATGTCGACTATTATTGAAAATTTAGTAACAATAACGAACAAGATTAAATCTGACAACACGAAACCTTATTTTCCAGAAGAAAGATTGCCATATTGCTTAATCTGTGGAATGATCTGTTTAGATTCAGATCCCACGGGACTAACATGCGGGCAAAAAAAGTGTCTAGCTGAATTATTGACGTTTCATCTTGGTCACACAAAACAACTGAGAGATCTTTTTTCAAAGCAAATATCAGATGACGAGTTAAGGTCGGGTATAAGTTTCGATGACTTATTGCTCAAGATAGAACAAAAGTTGGAGGATCTCGACGCAATAAAATATAGTATAGCTGAACAACTCGGTTTGGATCAGGGTGATACTAAACTTAAAATGGAAGACTTCTCTGAGATAGAGGATGAGCTAATTAGCGATCCCGAAGGAGGCATATTAAGTATTCTTGGGCTCACAAAAAGAATAGCAGAAAATCTCGGCATAGACACAAAAGGAACCCTAAGAGAACTTCTCGGAAATATTGAAAGCGAAATAAAAACTATCAAAGAAAAAATTAAAAAGCTAATCGAATAGTACGATTAGCTTTCTTTTTTTGTTTAAATAAATTGAATAATTTTCAAACAATGAATGAGGTCGAGCCTCCTTCACTTAATTCTATTTAATTGGTATAATTATATAATAAGAAATTTAAAAATATTAAAATATGAAACGACCAATTTTTACAGAAGATTGCTTTTGTCATATATATAACAGAGGCACAGAAAAAAGAAATATATTTATGGAAGATGGTGATTATGTTCGTTTTATTCACTACTTATTTGAATTAAACAATAAAGAAAACTGCTATAACCTCGGAAGAACATTAACTAAATCTGGTTCTTTCCAACAAAAACCGAGAGAGTTATTAGTGGAGATATTAGCGTTTGCTTTAATGCCCAATCATTATCATCTAATACTAAGACAAAAAGCCGAAAATGGAATTCCCATATTTATGCAAAAACTAGGAACTGGACATACAATGTTTTTCAATACAAAATACAAAAGATCTGGTAGCTTATTTCAGGGTAAGTTTAAAGCTATCCCAATAGATAAAGACGAATATCTTATTCATCTTTTGAATTATATTCATTTCAACCCACTCAAACTCAAAGAACATGAAGGAGGCTCGACCTCATTCATTTTAGGGAAATATAAGTGGAGCAGTTTTTTGGATTATATAGGAGAAAAGAATTTTCCTTCTGTCACTTCTAGAGAATTTTTATTAAATATTTTTGGCTCAGAAGAAAAATACAAACGATCGGTGGAAGAATGGTTAAAAGAAAAAGATAAAAATATATCTTTAATTAGAAACCTCACTCTAGAAGATTAAAATGAATGAGGCTCGACCTCATTCATTTGCTACATTATCTGCTTTTTTATTTCCCAAGAAGATCTTTTAGTAATTTCTGGACGGTATCTGGTTTAGCACGACCCTTTGTTGCTGACATCACTTGCCCAGCTAGAAATTGGAGAGCATTTTCTTTTCCTGCCTTATAATCTCCAACTGGCTTGGGATTTTTTGAAATAACATCTTTGATAATATCTTCTAATTCATCTGTATTACTCATTTGAGACAAACTTTGTTCTTCGATAATATGAGAGGGGTCAATCCCCTTTTTAAACATTTCTTCTAAAACTGTTTTAGCTATTTTAGATGAAATCTTTCCTTCATATATTAAGGCAATAAATTCAGCAAAATTTTCTGGATTAATCAAAAATCTTTTATCCTCAACAGACATTCCACCAAGAAGGCATTGCAAATCTGTTGAAATATAATTTACAGCTATTTTAACTAGTCTAAAAAATTCTTTTTCTTCTACCTTTTCTTTCTGCTCTAGTTCCTTTACCCAGTTTCTTAATTCTGAAGCTACTTGTTCAAAATATTCTCCCAAATCTTTATTGGTAATAAATATTTCAACATTTTGGTTGTTTAAATTATATTCTTTTATCAATCTATCTCTTTTTTCTTGAGGAAGTTCTGGAATTTCAGAAGCAATTTCTTTAACAAAACTATTAGTGAAATGCATCGTTGGCAAATCTGGCTCTGGAAAATACCTATAATCATGAGCTTCCTCCTTTTTTCTCTGGCTAAAGGTTTCTCCTTTTGTCTCATTCCATCCTCTTGTTTCTTGAATAATCTTCTTGCCGCTATCTAAAACTTCTGTCTGTCTTTCAATCTCATAATCAATAGATTTTTCAACCGCCCTGAATGAATTTAAGTTTTTGATTTCTACCTTTGTGCCTAATTTATTATTTTTAGACAAACTAATATTCACCTCAACTCTCATCTGCCCTTTTTCCATATCAGCATTAGATATATTTAAATATCTGAACATCAATCTTAATTCTTCGGCAAATTTTCTGGCTTGATTACCAGAAGTTATATCTGGTTCCGTAACCAGCTCCATCAAGGGAACCCCCGCCCTATTGAAATCAACTAGCGAATTATTTCCTTTATGTATTAATCTACCAGTGTCTTCTTCTAAATGAATTCTACTTATCTTTATTTTTTCTCCGTTAATTTCTAGATAGCCTTGTTCGCAAAAAGGCTTATCATATTGAGAAATCTGATATCCCTTAGGCAAATCGGGATAAAAATAATTCTTTCTATCAAATTTTGATTCTTTGGCAATCTTACAATTCAAAGCCCAGCCTGTTTTAATTACTTTTTTTACTGCCTCCTGATTAATAACTGGCAAAGTTCCTGGCTGAGCAGTACAAACAGGGCAAATATTATAATTAGCCCTCTTTTCTAGAGGATCATTTTTAGAAGAACAAAACATTTTTGATTTTGTCTTCAATTCTACATGTATTTCTAATCCTATTGTTGGTTTGTAGTTCATAGTTTTTCTAAAATTACAAAAGAATAAGGATAAGGATTTTTCTCATCGGCTTCATTGTCTATTCTTTTTTCTTCTTTCCATTGATTAACATCAAACTCTGGAAAATAAGCATCACCTTCAAAGTCGTGATGAATAAATGTTAAATATAGCTTATTAGCCAATGGCAGAAACTGTTTATAAATAGAAGCTCCTCCGGCTATCATTACTTCTTCACTTTCTCCCACATCTTTCAACGCCTCTTCTATAGAAGTTGCTATCACACATCCCTCTACTTTATAATTTTTGTCGTAACTTAGGATAATATTTTTTCTGTTAGGCAAAACTTTGCCAATTGACTCAAAAGTTTTAGCTCCCATAATAACTGACTTACCAAGAGTGTTTTTTTTAAAATATTCCAAATCAGCTGGCATATTCCAGGGCAAAGAATTATTATTGCCTATTATCATATTGTCTGCTACAGCAGCTATTATTGAAATAATCATACTGCCATTTCCGCTTTAATTGGCGGATGGTAATTATAATCTATTAATTCAATATCTTCCATTTTAAAATCATCTATATTCTTTATCTCTGGATTAAGCCATAATTTAGGTAAAGCCATTGGCTCTCTTTTAATTTGTTCTTTTACTTGCTCAAAGTGATTTAAATAAATATGAGCATCGCCAAGAGTATGAATAAATTCCCATGGTTCCAGTCCTGTTACTTGAGCAACCATGTGTAGAAGTAAAGAATAGGAAGCAATATTAAATGGCACGCCCAAAAATGTATCACAACTACGCTGATACATAAGCAAAGAAAGTTTACCTTTAACAGAAAAAAAATGAAAAAGAAGATGGCATGGAGGCAAGGCCATCATATCTATTTCCGCCGGATTCCATGCACTAACAATTATTCTTCTGTCATGAGGATTTTCCTTTAATTTCTTAACAACATTGGCAATTTGATCAATTGGTTCTTCGGAATAAGGAGATTTCCATTTGCGCCATTGAACTCCATAAATACGACCGACATCTCCATCAAATTTAGCTTTGGGTGTCCAATAGTCAGCATAGGCATTACCATCCCAAATATGTGAACCCAACTCTTGAAGTCTATTAACATCATTACTTCCACTTAAAAACCATAAAAGCTCAGCTTTCATTGATTTAAAAGCAAGTTTTTTAGTGGTAACGGCTGGAAAACCATCTTTCATATTAAACCTCATTTGCATTCCAAAATAAGCTCTTGAACCAATACCCGTTCTATCAGGTCGGTCAACTCCTTTTTCCATTATTAATTTTAAAGCGTCAATATATTGTTTCATATTTTTAACTCTATTTGTCTAAAAACTTCTTCAACCGAATGTTCGCCATCAATTATATGTATATTTTTAAATCTAGAAGGAAGTGTCTTATAAACATCCCAGACTTTAGACAATTTCTCCTCTTTTTCGAATAAATCTATATGCGATCCTCTCTTTTTAATTCTTTCTATACAAATCTTGGGACTTACTTTTAGGAGAAATGTTACATCGGGATACAAGAACTCATTATTTAATTCGACAAGTTGTTCTAAATTAGAACCATGGGCTGTTCCAAAAGCAAAAGTTGAGAAAAAATATCTATCAGAAATAACTGTTTTCCCTTGTTCCAGAGCAGGAATAATTAAATTATTTAAATGTTCTTTTCTGTCTTGAACATACAATTTTTGGAATTCTAATGGATCCAATTCAATATGTTCTTCTAATATTTTTCTTATCTTTCTTCCAGCTTCGGAATCTTTAGTTGGTTCTTTCGTAATAACTGTCTCCTGACCTAAAAAATCCGCCAAACAAGATACTTGAGTACTTTGCCCAGACCCATCTAGCCCATCTATTACAATAAATTTTCCCTCATAAGAATTATCCATCATATACTTCAATATATCACAATCTCTTTCGGCGGTAAAGAAAGAAAATTATAATTAATATGGCGGAGAGGATATGGATAGCGACAAGAGTTTTGGGATCAAACAAATAAGTATCTATAATAGTAGAAGTTTGAGCTTTTTTTAGAATTGACGAAAAAAATGAATCTTCTGACTTAGCACTTTTGGGAGTTTTTACTTTTGGCTCAACTTCTGTTTTGTCAAGGTTTTCCGGAAATCGTTCTCCTTTTTTGGGATCAAATGGAAAATCATCTTCTAAATCATTAATTCCGTCGTTATCATCATCAAGGTCGGAATTATTACCTATTCCATCTTTATCGGCATCTTCGGATTCGTTAAAATCCAAAGGAAATGCATCGTGCTTATCTCCAATTCCATCTTCGTCAGTATCTTTTTTTAACGGATTGCTCCCTAAGACCATCTCTTCTTTATCGGAGAGACCATCTCCATCATCGTCAAAATCCTTTTTATTTCCAATGCTATCTTTATCCGTATCCAGATCAACATAATAATTAGTTTTAATTGCAACATTATTACCATCATCGCTATCCTTTGGATTAGTACTGACAATCTCAGCTTTAATATCGTGAGCTCCTGAATTAACAACCCAATCAACAAAAACATCGTCGTAAGTATTAAACTTAACAGATATTGGTTGGGGATCAGCTATTTCCTTATTATCGCTCGTAAATATCACAAAACCATAAGCATCGTTATTTCCTAAATTAAAAACTCTGGCAAAAACACGAACTTCATCCCCTTCTATTGGCTCCTGTTTGGAAAAAGTAATATCAGAAACAGAAATAGAAAGATCCGTGGCAGAGTAAACATTCCTAGCAAATAGTAAAAACAAAATAAATAATATATAAAACTTATTTTTCATATTATTAAATTCTACCATTTTGTTGAATTTTTTCAAAGAAAATGGTATGGTATTAGAAATATGAAAGCTATTTTATTTATAGTTATTATTTTAGCCATAGTCTTCGTTTATGCCCTTATAGATCAATATGTGCCTAAGGAGTTTTTTTTAGGTAACACTAAAATCAAAGAGGCAAAACCAGATGATGAAAAAAGCTTTTCTTATTCAGCAGTAAGCGACCCCAAAAGAGAAACCGAAACTCCTGAACCAGTTGATTCAACTGTTTCTCCATATATAGACAAAGTGGAAATTTCTCGTCTTCAAAAAGCAAGCACACATAATCCCTCTGTAATAACCTTGCGGATCAATCCGTACAAAGGAGAACCAATCAATCTTAATGGTCTTAAAATTAAAACAAGAAAGGGCACTTTTACTATTTCTCAAAGTATTATCATCAAAGAAGCACTAACTGTCTATTTAGTAGGAGACACTAATCCTCTACAAACAGGCGATAGCTTTAGAGCTGATAAATGTTTTGGTTATTTATCTAAATTAAAAAATCTATACCCTTCTTTTTCTGCTCGTTGCTCTGCTCCAAAGCTAGAAGACCTTCCTGGTCTTACCCCCTACTGTCAAGATTTCATTATTAAATCAAGTAGTTGCAAAATGCCTGATTATTCTAGTGATTTCAAAATATCAACTGATCCAAAATGTGTTTCGTATATCTTAGATTACTATACTTATAGCGGTTGCCTAAAAAGAAGCTCAAAAGATGAAGACTTTTTATCAAGATATTGGTATATTTATATAAATAAAAATACCGTAGAAGAACTCCACGATACTATTTCTCTTTATGACAGTAACGATCTCTTAGTTGATAAATACACTTATTAAAAAATAAAAAGTGACCGAGTCACTTTCGCTAAAGTGACTCGGTCACTTTTTATTTTTTAATCTTAATATCCCAAGAAATCGCGGATTTTAGTTATTGGAATAGCCGTTACTCCTCCCTCATCATCAATTGTATTTAACCCCAATAAATCTCCATTAATATTAAATAAAGCACTTCCAGAAAGTGTCTTTTTTTCTATAATATTCGTTCTAATATATTCCGATGTAAAGAACTTAACAATTCCCTCATTAACTATTCTTAATGGCTTCGTATCAAAAACAATGCCAAGCAAAAATACTCTTTGACCCAGTTTTGTTTCGTCAAAATCAGCAAAGCTAACGGTTTTCAAATCATCCATATCAACTTTTATTAATGCCAAATTTTTCTTAGTGTCTCTTTTCAATATTTGCCAATTAGGAGTTTCTCCGTCAACAAAGAAAACAAAATCTCCCTTAGGTGAGATGATATCTGATAAAGTGATTATTAACCCATCCGATGTAACCACCAAACCAGAACCTGAAATAATCTTACCATTTTCGGTTTTGGTTTTTATGCCAACGATTGCTTTTTCTATTTTTTCAATAGAATTTTGCAAAACATTATTTTCTTGAATAATAATTTCTTTAGTCTCAGTTACAGAAACAGGAATATTAGCTAATTGGTATTGATCTATAAGGGGTCTTTCTACTAAAGATGGCCATAAAATCTGATTGGCAAAAATACCACCGCATAGCCCCACTCCAAAAACCAATACAATCTTTAAAAAATTCTTAGACATAAACCTTTTCTTCTTTTTTAATTTCTATTAAATCAGCCATGGTCTTAATTATAATATTTTGACCATCTACATCTATTGTAATTTCTTCTCCATCTCTTATAATTCCGGAAACAATCTTTAAAGCCAAGGGATCAAGAATTTTCTTTTGAATTACTCTTTTAAGTGGCCTGGCTCCCAAATTAGGATCGAAACCCTGATCAGCTAATAGTTCTTTTGATTGTTCTGAAAATTTAATTTTAATATTTTTCGGCCTTAATCTACTTTTAACTTTATTCAGCTCTAAATCAACTATCCTTCTGATTTCTTGCTTGCCTAGATAATTAAAAATAACTACTTCATCAATTCTGTTTAGAAACTCTGGACGAAAATCTTCCTTCAAAGCAGCTCCCACTTTTGATTCTAAAGACTTTCTTTCTATTTCTTCTCCCTCTCTTAAGAATCCTAAAGACCCCATCTGGGCTATATATTCAGAACCAGTGTTAGAAGTCATAATTAAAATAGCATTCTTAAAAGAAGCTGTCCTCCCTTTAGCATCGGTCAATCTTCCGTCTTCAAGAATCTGAAGCAAGATGTTAAAAACTTCCGGATGAGCTTTCTCAATCTCGTCAAGTAAAATTACGCTATAAGGTCTTCTCCTAACTTTATCTGTTAGTTGTCCTCCCTCTTCATAGCCAACATATCCTGGAGGAGAGCCGATTATTTTTGAAACCGAATGTTTTTCCATATATTCAGACATGTCTAATCTAATCAAAGCGTTCTGATCATTGAATAGAAATTCAGTAACAGCTCTAGCTGTTTCTGTCTTACCAACACCAGTGGGTCCTAGGAACATAAATGAACCAAGAGGTCTTCCCTGCTCAGAAATTCCAGCTCTTGAGCGACGAATTGCGTTTGAGATGGCGTTAACGGCCTGTTTTTGACCAATAACCCTATTGGCAATTATATTTTCCATCTTTTCTAGCTTTCTAGCTTCTTCTTCTATCAACCTCATTACCGGAATACCTGTCCACTTAGAAACAACCCTAGCTACATCTTCCTCTTCTATCTCTTCTTTCAATATTTTGCTATTTCTTTGAACCTTAATTAATTCTTTTTCAGTTACTTTCATTTGTTTCAATAGGTTAGGAATCGTCCCATACTTAATTTCAGCAACTTTTTGTAAATTAGCTTCTCTTTGAGCAACCTCTATTTCAAAAGAAAGCCCATCTATTTCTTTTTTAAACTTCTTTATTTTTTGGATTAAATCTCTTTCTGCTTTCCATTTCAATTCAAAAGCCCTCGCTTTTTCTCTCAAGTCAGCTAAAGAGCGATTAATAGTCATCAATCTCTTATTGTCGTTTTCTTTTTTAATAGCTCGTTTTTCGATTTCAAGTTTTTGGATTTCTTTGTGAAGTTCGTCTAGTTTGCTCGGTCTTGATTCAATCTCTAAACGCAAAGCTGACATCGCTTCATCCATTAAGTCTACTGCTTTATCAGGAAGAAATCTATCAGAAATATATTTAGAAGCTAACTCAACGGCAGCAACTAAAGCTGAGTCCTTTATTCTTAACCCGTGATGAACTTCGTATTTTTCTTTTATACCTCTTAAAATAGCTACCGTATCGTCTATTGTCGGCTCTTGAACATAAACTGGTTGGAATCTTCTCTCTAATGCCCCATCTTTTTCAATATATTTCTGGTATTCCTTTAAAGTAGTTGCCCCAATAGCTTTTAATTCTCCTCTAGCTAAAGATGGCTTCAAAAGATTAGAAGCATCAGCCGACCCTTCTGCCGACCCAGCTCCAACTAAAGTATGAAGTTCATCAATAAATAATATATATTTACCGCCAGCTCTATTAATCTCTTTAATCAGGGCCTTGATTCTATTTTCAAATTCTCCTCGATATTTCGTTCCAGCAATCAAAGCTCCTAGATCTAAAGCAATAACTTCTTTATCTTTCAAGCTCTCTGGAATATCCGATCTCACAATTCTTTGAGCCAATCCCTCAACAATGGCTGTTTTACCAACCCCGGCCTCCCCGATTAAAACTGGATTGTTTTTAGTCCTTCTGGAAAGAACTTGCATCAATCTTCTAATTTCGTTTTCTCTTCCAATCACTGGATCAAGCTTTCCCTTTTGGGCTAGAACTGTTAAATTTCTAGAATATTTTTCAATAACTTGGTATTTTGATTCCGGCTCTGGGTCGGTTATTCTCTCTCCACCTCTAATTTCAGCTAACAATTTTAAGACATTTTCATAATCTATTTTAGCTGTTTCTAAAATATCTTTTGCTTTTGTATCAGCACTTAAAAGACTTAAAAACAAATGCTCTACTGACATAAACTCATCGCTCATCTTAATTGATTCTTGACGAGCCCTTTCTAAAATCTTCGCCATGTCTTGGGTTAAATAAAACTGACCAAAAGCTTGGGGAGTATTAACATTAGGCAACCTATTTAAAGCTCCTTCGGTTCTTCTTTTTAGAGTTTCTACATCCGCTTTAAGTTTTCTAAACAGGGTTAAAACAACGCTTTCTTCTTGAAGAAGTAAAGCTAAAAGCAGGTGTAATGCATCCACCTGTTGTTGCTTTCTTTCCTGGGCAATAGATTGAGCTTTTAATATGGCTTCTTGAGCTTTTCTAGTAAAATTAGCACCATTCATAGTATGCGAATAGCCTTACGAATAGGCACATGCGAATATTATTTATTATACTCTTTTTTATCATAAATCAATAATAAAATCAAGAAACAAAAAGAGCGATTAATGAACCGCTCTTTCCCTTTTTTGCAAAAATACGCATTTCCCAGTACCCTTACAGGTCGGACAAATAGGTCTTTTACTTTCGTCATTTTTACATGTGGGACAGCACTCCGTCCCATTACACTCGAAACAAGTTCCATTTTTAACACCTATCTTACAAACACGCATACTATCTCCTTTTTTTAAAGAACTCTGCTTTTGGATTTATTCTGGTCTTTCGGTTAAAGTTAATTTAATTTCTAATTCTTGATCATCGCGTAAAATCTTTAAAGTAACTTCTTCTCCTGGATTGTATTTTAAAATAATCTCGGCTAAAGAATTTTCAATATTAATTTTCTCATTATTTATTTCTAAGACAACATCTCTCTTTTTCAGCCCTACTTCTTCTGCCGGCGAGCCAGGAGTAATTTCAGCAATTAGAACACCGCAATCAGCCGTTAGACCATATTCTTCTTTAACTTTCTCGTTAACCATCAAATAACGAATACCGATAAATGGATAAACAATTCTGCCTATTGTTTGAATTTGTTCTATAGCCCTTTTAGCCTTATTGATTGGAATAGCAAAACCAATACTTTGAGCATCTAGAGCCATAGCTGTGTTTATCCCAATAACTTTTCCTTCTAGGCTCAAAAGCGGGCCACCCGAATTTCCCCTATTAATTGCTGCATCTGTCTGAATAATATCTTCTAAAGTTTCAACGAAAGTACCACCCGAAGCGGTAATTGTTCTACCTAATCCAGAAACAACCCCCGTTGAAACAGTATTTTTAAATTCTGCTAAAGCGTTACCAATAGCAATTACGGTTTGGCCAGGCCTTAAATCGTCTGAATCTCCTAGCTCCAATACTGGAAATAATTTATCTTCTTGGCTTATTTTTATTATAGCTAAATCCTGGAGAGGATCTCTAGCTAAAACTTTTGCCGAGAACTCTTCGCCATTGCTAGTAAAAACCGTATATTCTGCTTTTTCATCTAAGACCACATGTTTGTTAGTTAGAATTAAGCCATCATCAGAAACAATAAATCCAGTCCCTCCGCCCTTTTCTCCTACAACAACACTAACCACAGCTGGTGAACTTTTTTCAACTGCCTTAACTATTGGATCATCTATAATCTCTTCAATCTGCATGATATCTTCAACTTTTACAAATGGCTTAACATCTGTTCTATCAATATTATTACTAAATTGGAAATAAAAGAAAGTACTGGTCGCAGCACCTGATATAAAGCCGAAAACAATAGAAAGAGAAACCGCTAAAGTAACAATTTTAATATTGTTTTTCCTTCTTCCTCTTAACACTTTCTTGATCTTTTCGGAAAAATTAAATTTTGGTAAATCATATAATCCCATATCGTTTATTATATAAAAAAAGGTCTTGCTTTGCAACAAGACCCTTGCTTTTTCTTGCTTTCTAAGAGGTCTTAATTTTGCCTTCGGCAAAATTATGACTGGAAAGAAACTACGGTGCGGACACGCCACCGCGAATCAGCACTCTGCGGAGAACACCAACCCACGCTCACCTCACCATCGTCCCAATCCACGATCGGAACACCACCATCCGAAAAGCGAGAACCCGTACAGATAGTTATGTTTTCTACATCTAAATGTTCTTTTGTCTCATCCCAGTATTTCAGTTCAAGGATTAGATGTTCGGTCAGAGTAATTCCTGGCATCTTTTGCTCTTTTGCTTGTTCGGCAGAAATATTCTTGTTTTCTTTATCAGCTTCTTGCCTGTCTCTGACCCAAATAGCGTAAGTTTCTTTTGGCTCACGATCATTATGGGTTACGGCTTCATTCAAATCTTCTGTCCATTTCCAACAAGGAAAATGCTTAGCACACGCTTCATAAATCCGATTCGGCGTCATTCCCTTAGGCACGATGATGAGACGATCGAAGCCTTCTTGCTTTAGGGGAGTTTTGAGATCTGATAGATCCAACTCCATGCTAAAATACTTTTGGAAGAAGGTTTGCCAATCTAACTGCCACAATAAAGCCTTCTTTAATGCTTCCGAAACAGAATTCGCTAACTCTCTTTTGTGTGAGTTCCAATATCTTATTTCTTCCCCTGACAAATTAGTCGGGGCACTTTGAGCGAAAGCACAAACAAATTCTTTCATTTCGCCCAATGTTACTGGAGCTGTACCTCTCATGGTCGGTCTCCTTAAATAGATTTACAAAGAACTTTTAACGAAACAATGCGTTTTGTTTTCTTATCGAGTATAACAAAATTATTTCTTTTTGTCAATATTTTTTATTTTTCAAATGGTCAAAGTTGTATTTGAAGATATCTTTTTTGACAGGACCAATGAAGATCATGTGGCCTTCACAAAGAAGATATTTTGAATAAGTTTTAAACCAACCTTCTTTTTCAAATCTCCTATCTGAAACATGAAGCTTAGCTGATTTTAATATTCCATATTTACTAAGCTTCCCTGCTCTTCTAGCTAAATCATGGTCTTCAGCCAAAGTTATATTCTCATTATATCCCTTCAACTTATTAAAAAGCTTTTTTTTTATCAAAATTCCCATAGCCGCATGGGGAAGAGTTTTTTCTAAAAGAAAGATTGGGATATTATAGAAAAAAGTAAAAAAGAAACTTGCTAGTTTTTTCTTTTTACTCTTTTCAATAGGTGCTAAAAAGAATGTTGCTATTCCAAGATTTCTTTTCTTAAATTCTTTCAGTATTTTTCCAAAAACTCTTTCTGGCAAAACAACATCGGCATCTAAAAACAAGAGGCGTCCTCCTTTAGACGCTTTGGCTCCATTATTTCTTCCTTCAGCTGGCGATCCCCCTTTAACAATTTTACATTTATACTCTTTAGCAATTTCTAAGGTTTTGTCTTTTGAACCATTATCGGCGATAATTATTTCGTAATCATCAAAATCCTGCTTCTCTATTGACTGAAGTAGTTTCTTCAAATGTTTTTCTTCGTTCATTGTTGGTATTATAATGGATAACATATAATAACTATTGACCCCGTAGAAGAAATTTGACTAAGATTTTCCAAAAGAAAATCTAATCGCTGAAAGCAGTCAAATTTTCTCTACGGGGTTGACAACATATTTGGGTTTTGTTAATATTAAATAAAGCAAGTAGTTCTTTATTCCATCTATCATGGATGTTTAGCTTTCTCAAGCTTTTCATCACCCTCCTCCGAAGATGGATTCAATCTCGAATCCATCTTTTTTAATTAAAATAGTTTTTTGGCTTCGTTCCAGATTTCGGGTTGGTTTTGTTTTTCTTTCATCCAATACCACCATTCTGTTCCCCAAAAATAGAATTCTTTCAAACCAGTTTTTTTAGCAAATTCAACATTCTTCTTAAATCTTTCTAGATCCATAGATTTTTTCTGTTCTTCGACTGGTAAATTATAAATCAAAGTTGGACCCCATGGCTCTGCTTGAAACTCAACATTAATTACTTCTTTGCCAAATAATGCTTTTATAAGCATTGCTTTTCTTTTATAAAAAATTGCTGGAAATGGATATGTGACATATGAATTCAGCTCACTAAACCAAACTTTTCTATACATCGTCGTACCGACGATATCACCATATTTGGCTGCTTTAAACCATAAAGGAACTTCTCCGCTTTCAGAAATTATTATTTCCCTATTATCAAGCGATTTTACTAAATCAATCTCTCTTTTTAAAAACTGCTTGTCTCTTTTCGGACAATTCCCAAAAGGAAAGAATGGTTCATTCTCTACTTGCCAATATTTTATTGTTTTTGAATCTTTATATCTGACAACCACTTCCTCTAAATATTCTAAAACCTTTTCTTGTTGTTTTTCTTTGGTTAAATCTTTTGCCCATTTAGGAATATGGCATTCTGGCCACCCAGGAGTTTTCATTCCGACAACTAAAATAACTTCGGCGTCTCTTTTTCCGGCTTCCTCTATTTGCCAATCTAAATCACCAAAATTATAATTACCGTCTTCCCATTCAATATAATCCCAATAAGTTCCTATTTTTATTTTTTTTACACCTAAGTCATCCAGGATATCCGTGTAGGTTTCTCTCCAATCAAGGCCTAATGTTTGAGCATGTTTTTGAGAGAAATTAATACCCCAAGAAATATTTTCATTCTTTTTGGGAAATCCAACAAAAAAATAAATTACAAGGATTAAAAATATACCTAACAAAATTAATAAACTCATTTTAATTATTTTTTTAATATTATATTTTTTCATTTATAGTGCTAGCATAACAAGACCTAGTATTATAAGAAGCATTGCCAGGCCTTTTTGAGTAATAATTTTCTTTGAAATTTTCTCTTCTAAAATCTTTGGGGATTTTAAG
>Ga0265594_1001269_pt1 | contig 19730 bp, 20 predicted proteins | sample saktaG_11_FD_190147 | JGI IMG/M metagenome (GOLD analysis project Ga0265594, IMG submission 190147) | Saline water microbial communities from Sakinaw Lake, British Columbia, Canada - sak_2011_5_24_80m | ecosystem: Environmental > Aquatic > Non-marine Saline and Alkaline > Saline ... | reverse complement strand
TTGACAATGGGGTCCACTTTAGCAATCGTCAGTTCCGCTGATTTCTCAAGGTGTGTCTGGTACATTTTGCCGAAATCCAGATCGGTTAGCAGATCACCATTCATTGTAATCAAGACAATTTGCTCCTGCTTTTGAAAATTAAAAACCTTTCAATGCGCTCCCTTTCTGCCAAAAACTGTTTTGAAAGTTTTGAGGATGATTTTGAGCTCCAAAATCAATGACATATGATCTATATAATAAGCATCGTGTTGTAATTTGGCAGTTACATCGTCAATGGTTCTGTCGTAGTTAACATGCACTTGCGCCCAACCAGTTATACCCGGCTTTACCTGCAAACGCATAATATAAAATGGAAATTTCTCTTTGAATTGATTTATGAAGTATGGTCTTTCAGGTCTAGGACCGATAAAGCTCATATCACCATTTAGCACATTAATTAGCTGGGGCAATTCATCAAACCTGATTTTACGTAGGAACCTTCCGAAGCGAGTAATACGTTCATCATTTTCCCTTGCCCAGATGGGTCCGGTATGCTGTTCGGCATCCTGCCTCATTGTGCGGAATTTCCATATTACTATAATCTTCCCATGCTGACCGACTCTTTCCTGCTTATAGAAAATCGGACCCGGTGATGTCAGTTTCGTGCAGATGGCGACAAAGGGAAATAGAAAAGATGTGAATATCAAACCACTAATAGTAATACCAATATCCATAAGACGTTTTATCGTAAGAAGAGCTCTACTTGCCTTCTTATCAAGCAACTTAATATCGGGAAGGCAAATATCCTGCATAGAAACCTTTGCCTGAACCAATTCCCTATACTGCTCAGGAAATACCTTCAGAGGTATGCCTATGTTTACCAATTGTTGAGCAAAATCCACGAAAATGTCGCAGGACATGGCAGTCGGCTCAACACAGACCTCATGGGCATTGGCTTTTTTGGCACAAGACAGAATGGAATCCAGATCATTAACGACGGTGGCACAAAACTCCTCCGCATAGCCGGAATTCGGATTATCACAATAGTAAAGCCTAATGGTCTCAAAGTTTCGCCGCTTTTTTGTTGGGAAACTATCACTCAGCAAAGAAATATCATCAGGGCTTCCAATTACCAGTCTTTTGAAAGCCTTGCCTTCGTTGCTTTTGGTTTCGTGGATACTCATTATAAGCCCCCCTCCCTCTAAAAAGACTATGGCTTGCGAGCTTTTGTTGCGTTATGTACGAGTTCCTCATAAAGTTTGGATATATCTTCAATCAATCGCTCTTTTGTATATTTGGCAACGGCAATTTTCTGTCCATGACTCCCGAAATTTCGTCTTTTTTCGGGGTCACTGATCAATTCGATTATTGCCTTAGCTAGTCCTTCCTCATCTCCGGATTGAACTAAAATCCCTGTTTCACCATCCATAATAACATCAGGAACTCCACCAACTGCTGTTGATACGACTGCCTTTCCAGATGCCATCGCTTCGATTAATGTAACTGGTGTACCTTCGTTTAATGAAGTCAACGCAAAAATATCAATATCTGCATAAATAGCGGGCATATCGTTACGCCAACCAAGAAAAAACACTTTTTCGTTAATTCCCAATTCTTTTGCTAATTTCTTTAATGACGGTGCAAGCAAACCATCTCCAACAATTATAAATCTAACGTTATCATTTTGCCTTAATACTTTATCAGCAACCTTCAAGAAAAGCTCAATATTTTTTACAGATACAAGCCTGCCAACTGTCCCAATAATCATAGTATCTTCAGCAATTCCTAGTTCATTGCGAAGTTTTCCAGAATACTGTTCACCGTTATAAAACTCACTCAGATCGAAACCCAAAGGGATAACAGCGAATTTATTTTGTGGAGCAAGTCTGTATTTATGACAAAGATCACCAAATTGTAATTGGCTGATGACAACTATCTTGCTGGTGAATCTGGCAAGTATGCGTTCTATCCACATAAAAGCCAGTGTTTTGATTTTTCCAAAATAGCCATACAAAACGTGACCATGAAATGTATGGACTATGCACGGAACGCCTGATATAACAGCGGAGATTCTTCCGAGTGTCCCAGCCTTAGCTGTTTGAGTATCAACAATGTCAGGCTTTTCTTTTCTGATTATTTTAATTAGCTTATATAAAGCAATAAGATCATTTTTCCAATTAATCTCTGTTCTCAGTTCAGGTATTATAATCGGATTTATACCATAATCTGATGCAAGCGATGTCATATCTCCCTGATCACTACTGGGGACACCCGCAACCAAAATTGAGTCGAATCTTGTTTTATCAAGCTCTGCTGTAAGTATTATAGTATGTAATACAGAACCACCGATACCCAACTGTGCTATTATTCTAAGGATTTTAAGTCTTTTATTTTGCATTGTATAGGAAATTATATTTTTTCGTCATACATAGATTGTTGATATGACTTGCTATTAGTGTTATTGCATATCTGTTAAAAGTTGCGCCTGAAAGTCGCTTTGTTCTTGTATAGGAAATTATATTTTTTCGTCATACATAGATTGTTGATATGACTTGCTATTCGTGTTATTACGTATCAGTCAAAAGTTGCGCCTGAAAGGCGCTTTGTTCTTTCCAATATTCTTTCAGTCTAATAAGAAAAGAATTTCAGATTTGACAATTTTGCCCCTTTATTTGGGAAGAAATCTCATCTGATAAAGCACATATATAAAACCACAGACAATCCAAAAAAACCTTTGAGCAGTAGCTTCATAGGTTGTAAAAAAAAGGCAAAACGAAGTCAGTAAACTAAGTAATAGGTTTGAAAGCGACATCCCTATGTAGTCATCATTTATGGCATAATGCTTTAGACACTTTGCACAGCAATAAAATAAATGAGAGATAAACATTATAAACAGGCAAAATCCCACTAATCCAGTTTCTACCAAAATTCGTAAGTATGTATTATGTATCTCTATGTTTTTGTGGTAATTTTCTTGAAATTTTGCCAGATATCCTCCCCAACCAATTCCAATAATTGGATTTTCTAGGAACATTTTAAAGCCTAATTTATATTGCATTCTTCTTGATATAAGAAGAGTGCCTTCAGAGGTTTCCTTATATACAGTACGATCAATTAGGACAGATTTTAGCTTACCAAGAACACCAAAATGTATAATAGCCGCGTTGATAGAAAAAAAAATGATAAAATAAATAATCAGTGAAATTAAAAAGCCTTTCATGTTTTTCGTTAATAAAGAAGAATATAATTTAGCAAAAAAACTGACACTTATGCCACCTAATGCGCCAATAACTGAGCCAGTAGAATATGAAAAAGCTAATGAGACCAAAAGTATGGACATACAGAATAAATAATATAGTTTTCTAGCTATTTTCGCTTCATGTATTATATAATTTACTGATATTACAATACCAATTGCAACACACATCCCCCAAGCATTGGCATCAATCATGAAACCAGCAAACCGGTTTTCTAAGAAAACCGGTTTCTCTATAACAAATGCCACTATACTGGCTAATGTGATGGACATTGCGTATAGTTTAAGTGATCGTTGCATAAAATCTTTACTTACTGATATTATGGATATAGCTATACACGATAGAAATATAAGAATAAAAACAAAATAATCAGGGATGACATCGTTGAAATTTAGTTTTACTTTACCCAAAAAATGATTAAAATAGCCAATTATTAAAGCAAAGCTAATTATGCAAATTACACGAAATAGGAATCTTGTGTTGTAATATATCCAAAAAGGGACTAAGATCGCATGCATTGCAATCAATGAAGCACAAAACAATAGGAGGACAATCAATACTATATCCGAATAAGAAAAGGCAATTCCTGCAACCAAAATTCTGCTGGGGATAAAAAATATGAATAGATAAAACAAAACTTTCAAAAATTTTATTGTCTGTTCATCAGATATTTTATTAATAGTAATTTCGTCTGATTTAATTGTAGTCATATTGTTATATTTCGATCTATCGAATGTCTATAAGTATAATGTGAATCATCGTATAATGTGTCTGACCTCGTCAAGGAAAAAGTGGATTTTGAGATGCTAATCTTGCCTCTTTGTCATCTGCCTGTTAATCCGCTTCCTCTCTTTTTGTGCTAACGAATGTTGCTTCTTTCTCTGTCCAATCACCTCCTGGGCTTTACCAGTCAGCATGTCATGAGGAGTTACGTAGCCCAATGACTGGTGTGGACGACGATGGTTGTAGTAATCAATGAACTGGCCTATGCCATCCCGAGCTTCATACTGATCCCCATATTCACCAGGATATACTGCTCCTTGTTTTACTGTCCGCATGAAACGCTCCAGAATGGCCAAATCCTCTGGTACTCTGGGACGAGAGAAATCCTGTAAGACTCCCAATTCCTTAAGCAATTGCCCCAGTTTCCTGGCTTTCAGTTGACTCCCATTATCATTGTGAAGACGTGGCTTCTCATGAGAATCACGCAGTCCCCAGTCTTCCATGGCAAAGTCGAATACTCGGGCAAAGTCGAATACTCGCCAAATATCACGCCAGGTCATGCTGGATGATAGTTCCCAGCCCACTATGTAGCGACTGTAGACATCAATAAGCACTATGAGATACCAGTCAACTGCATGGATTGGGATATAAGTGATATCAACCATCCAGTCCTGATGTGGCCCTGTAGGATCAGGTTTCTCCTTGCTGCGATGTGGCTTCCCAAAAGCATGTGGCTGAACCAGATCCTCCCACTTCAGCACTCGGTAAACACTGGATGGCGATGTATACACTTTCCCTTCTCTAGCCAGGTTATACCACAACTCTCTGTGTCGCTGCTCTGGGTGCTCCAACGCATATCTGATTATCTCATCTTGCTCCGCCTTCACAAGTCTGTGTGGGATTGTCTTAGCAATAGGTGGCTTATCCACCAGACTTTCCCGAGCTCTCCACTGGTAAAAGCGATCTGGATTCAATCCTAACACCATACACGCCTGCAATGCACTGAACGGAGAAGACTCAATAGCTTGTATCAACTCTCCTTTTATCTTTGCTGACAGACGTTCACCCCGTATAGGACCTACCAGGTATAGGACCTACCAGTCCGAAATGGTCTTTTTTTTAAGTAGTTCTATCTCACCCGCCTGGCTCACAATGACTGATTTCAGATTCTCTATCTCTTGCTTCAGCGACTCCTTCTCCATATCCCGCTTCTGACGTCCATTCTGGCGTAGAGCCTCTAATCCACCTTCTACCAACTTCTCCCTGTAGCGATAGTAATCTGTGGGAGAGATGCCCTCTTGACGGCATAGTGAACTGATATTCTCCGCTTTCATACCCTCAATTACTATTCGAAGTTTCTCTTTTGCGGACCTAACTGTGTATGCCATGATGTACCTCCTGGGATTATTCTATACGCAGATTCCCAGGATGACAACCGCAAAATCGTAGCATCTAGATTTCTCGTTTTTCCTAAAAGGGTCTGAAACAGTATACTTCCAAACAAAGCTAGGATTCACAATGGCTTTATTCAACATATTAGTTCAGTGGCATGGATTTCAGCCTGATGAGAATGGCTTTGTCCATCTATCAATTGCTGAATTCAGCCTATAAACTAGCACCAAAGGTTATGTGTGATTTATTGCTAAAAAATATCTGTTCCGGTGTTTTATAAACCAGAGATTGATGTGGTCGCTGTGTGAACTATAAAAGAAGGGAATCGAGCAAATCAGCGTACCTTTGAGCCATCATTTCATGACTATAATATCTAATTTTCTGGATATCTCCGTGAAAGTGAACTATGCCAATTCTTTTATAATACTCATAATATTTTTGGATAGCAGATTGCATTTCCCAAATAGATGAAGCAAATTCACCAGCTTTCGTATATTCCAAGATTCCCCTTACAGCGCTAGTTTTATGTCCGAAGGCTATTATTGGCCGCATGGCAATCAAATATTCATATATCTTTCCTGATATACTTCCAGCATCTTGAGGATTATCCCAACTAAGATGAAGTAGAACTGTTGCTGTTCTTTGCGCATTTAGTGCATCCTTTCTTGGGACAATTCCCCTCATATTTACCAATGATTCAAGTCTATAATCGGATATTTCTTTCCTAATCCAATCCTCACAATGACAATATAGGTCTATCTCAATATCACTTATCTCAATAAGTCCCTTATCTGATAATGAGCTAATGGCGTCAAACAGGATTTTGGGGTCTCTTTTGCCTTGCCACAGTGCCCCAGTATATACAATTCTAAACTTATGTGTTTGTGTTTCTTCATTTTTGTGTTTCTCATTGATTACATCATCAGGATCATATCCATTTTCAATTATACACATAATTCTATTTTTATGCAACTTTCCTAAAGTATCCATAACTGGTTTAGATACCGAAATAATTGCATTTGCTGGTCTTATCGTATAATATTCAAGTAATTGATCAAATAAACGTCTTAAAATCCAGCGTTTTCTATAATGACTTTGCGCCCATGGGTCCCGAAATTCCGCTATCCAAGGAATGTCTAGCTTTTTCTTTAGATTATGTGCTATTAGATGCGAAGTAAATGGTAATGCACTGCTAATTATTGCATCAATTTTATTTTCTTTAATAAATCTAAGGGCTGATATATACCCGGGCAAATACCAGCCAAATTTATCAGTAGGAAATTCAAGCATGTTAAATATACAACGCATAATACTGCGCTTCATACCAAGTGGATTAGATAGAGGAAATGTAAGTTTTCTAATAATAGATAATAGTTTATCATATATTCTATTTTGCCTGCTTTGAGTTCCTAAAATTTTGCCTTTAGCTAAAATTGCTATATCATAATTTGGTGTTTCGACAATACTCATTTCTGGTATATATCTATCATTATCCTTTGGTGTCAAAATTATTGGTTGCCAATCATATTGGGGCAAATATTTTGCCAATCCCCAAGGTCTTCTGGCACCTATTGCTTCACTAGGTGGAAATAAATATGTTATTATAAGAACCTTTTTCACTTTTTGAGCCTCTTTATCCGATTCCAACATTATTTGGCTAAAACCTTTATGACACGGGCCGGATTTCCTGCGATAACAACATTCTCAGGAAAACTTTTTGTAACAACCGCACCTGCACCAACTATAACATGATTACCAAGTTGAACACCCGGCAAAATGACAGCATTTGCACCAATCCAGCAATTTTTTCCAATCATATCGGTGGCAATTCTTTGAGCATTTCTTTGTCAATTTGACTTTTTTTAGGTAATTTAAGTGTCAAAACTACAGGTTCCCAACCAAACGAAGGCAGATATTTGGCAATCTGACCAGTTCGTATCGCTCCACCAGCGGTCATGGGGGGGGAAGACGCTTGAAATGAAAAGGAGTTTTTTCATGAAATTCCCTATCCTAGATTATTAATGAACTAAATGGTTATCTTAATTAGAAAATCAGAAAAGATTATAGTGGTCTCTCAGATGCTTTACTGATAACCCAATACCATTATTTAATTTAATCCAGTCCAAACATTTTTTATAAAGCTGCATATATCCATAATGCTCTATAGAATCCAAATGCGAATTGTGAAATAAAATAACGATACAACCAGAATGCCTTTTTACAGTCATTAAAACTGATTTTATATAGTTCCATGTCTCTAAATGCGTTACGCCTTTATATTTTAAATCGCTAAAAGTGCCATCCATAATATTAAGTGGAATTTCCAAAGTAGTAAAACAACGCTCCTCATCTAAATTATATGGGTAAAATGGTAAGCAGAATCCAGTCCGGAAACCTTCATGTTGAGCATAACCAAGTGTTGTGTCGTATTCAATTCCGATCCTCTCATACAGCAAGTATGTTTTCCTTATATCGAATCGCAAAAAATGCTGACGAATACCAAATATTTTGCCAACTAATTTTTCTAAGATATTCTTCTCTTTTCTTAGAATTTCAATATCATTATATGAATAAAAACTTCCATGTAATCCTACTTCACAACCAGTTTTTTTGATATTATCTATCAGTCTTTGTATTTTTGCATCAGATATTCTATAATTTTTTTCTGACTTATGCTTACCACCAATAAGGAAATAGAAAGAAGACGAAAAACCATATTGCTTTTCAAGTTCAATTATTTCTTTAAAATTCCAATGAGGATCTTTACAACTTAAAATAGATTTAACAATTCTACCTTTTCTTTTAAGAACATTAAGCGTATTATCCTTTATTATTGGGCTTTTATTAAAATAAATTATTTCTTTAAATATACTTTTTAAGTTCCATCTTTTTACAGAGTCAACATCATGCGTCAAGCAAGCGACAAAGTCTTTATCACCCCAGAGTTTTTTGCGCTGAAAACCGAGATTAAAGCTATCTATCCATTCCCAGAGCAATTCTATGTATTCATTGACAATTGGTCTGGTCAAAAATCCCTCTTTGTATGCGATGCTTGCGGATGCAGGGAATCTGTCGTATTGGTCTCTTTCATCAACTAAGTATTCCTCATAGCGTGAAAGCATAAAGAATGATGATGCGATTATATCAATATTTGTTTCTATGATATTTCCATTTCGCACTACCCAATCCCGAATATCACCCTTGCCTTCATAGATTATGGGCAGATCATTCCACCGTTTCAATGGTAGTTTTGGCATTGATTCAAGCTTCATATAATTATCGCCAAAGAGTTCTGATTGATAGATATGGATATGATAGTTTGCTTTAATATCAGGTTTTTTATGTCCATAGCTTATTACCAGTGCGTCAGCATTTATCTCATTGGCATTTAGGATTTCATATTCAATGCCTAGTGTTGAAAGAATAAGGTCGAATGTATACTTAATTTGGTTTGCAAATATTGTATCTGCATAGATTACTATAATTACTTTACTTTCCATATCAACATCGCCTAAAAATAAATTTACTGAGAATTCTGAAATATATCATCAAGCCAATATTTATGGGGGTCTGAGTTGTATGCACTGATGAAAATGCTCGATAGAAATGCTTAATATAATATATGCAAAATCAATAATCCAATTTCTATTGCCCTATTTTTCTGGATTCCCGCCTTCGCGGGAATGACATCCGCGGAGCATTTTCATTTGCCCATAGAGTTCCAAGCCTTATCATGATTGGGTTTGTCAGATTTCCAGAATTCTCAGATTTAATTAAATATACTCTGTATGGGAGTCTGTAAAATCCCATGAAAAGGAATCAAGGTTTTGGGCTACATCATCGGAACTAGAAATATATATTGTTGATGTGTAACGTCTTGATAAAAAACCAAATTTATGTAAAAATCCATTAATTTTATAATCATAATCTGGAATGCTTATATGTATAGATTCGACTTCGTATTCTTTACACTGTTTATATAAATCAATAAAAATATCCTCAAATTCTGATTTTCGCAGTTCCAAACTTGACCAATCTTTCAAAACAACACGTCCATCATGTTTAGGTTTTCTAAATATTAGATAATTCATATCATTTCCATTATGTATCAAATATTTAAGGTATTCCTGATTAGAAAACCGAAAGTTTAACATTTTGGGATTTTGGCTTACTAAACGATTATAGTTATTTCTATTGCATAGACTTTCAGTATCTAGGTAGTCAATTTTTTCAGATATACTTTGTCCATTCTTGTTTATAATGGATTTTAATGCTAATTGTATTCTGAATATGGAGTAAAACTTACTTTGAACTAAAAGATTATTTATACGGTTAGTTCTTTTTTTAGGTAATCTAAAAAACGTAAAAAAGTGGCGACAGGGAAAAACAAACTTTTTTGCTCCAGCATATTCATGACACAAGGAAGCAACATCAGTAGCGACGACTAGGATGGCTTGTATTCCATGCTTAATTGCCTCTTCATTGGTTATTTTAACTAAATCAAAAGCCAATGGTATTCTTGGGTTACTAACATAATGTTTTCGGTAATTTGGATCAACAACCAGAAATTCACCTTTGGCACAAATTAACGTCTTACCTGCCAATCGCATTTCTGTTGGTATTAGACTGTAATATCCAATTATTTTTTCTTGATGAATTGCCAATCCATGCAATCCATTACCATAGGGATTATCCCTAAACCAATAAAGCCATTTATTGCTATCATAAGTTCTAGATGTATGTTTAGCGAATAACTTGAGACCATCAATAACTTCTGGCGTTATATCGTCAACTATTTTGATACTTGCCATATTAGAATTCATATATCAAATATCCAACAAGATAAACACGATTAAGAAGCAGTATAGCCACCATCAATAACAAGCACTGTCCCTGTAATCCACCTAGCATCATCAGATGCAAGATAGGCAATACCTCCAGCAACGTCTTCGGGTTTCCCAAATCCAAATGGGTGCATAAGTTTCATGCGTTCTTCTTGCTGAGAACCAAGTTTGTCAAAAATCCTTTGTGTAAGATCAGTGTCTGTCATTCCTGCTGAAATAGTATTCACTCGTATTTTTTTCGGTGCTAATTCAAGCGCCAGTGACTTTGTCAGCGAAATCAATCCGCCTTTGGTCATAGAGTAGATCGCTGATCCAGACACACCGACGATACCATATATAGACCCAACATTGATAATTGAGCCGCCTAATTTTGACATATATCGTTGCGTCGCTTGAATAAATCTTATAACCCCACCAAGATTTACTTCCACTAAATTCAGCCATTCTTCATAGGATGTCATACTTAATGAACGAACAAGCTCTACCCCGGCATTATTGACGAGAATATGAATATTGCCGTAAAGGTCTAAGGTTTTCTCTACACATGCCTTAACATCATCTTCTTTGAACGCGTCAAATAAGTGGCTCTTTTTGACACATTAACATAAATATAAATGTATTCTTTTCTGCTTTGCTTTGAGATATAATAGTTCCGACTCTTTAATTAAACAAAGGAGGGCCGGAACTATGAAAGTCAAAGTAGAGATAACCTTGACCATTGACGAATATACAGAAGATGCAAGAGAAACTCAAGTGCAAATAGAAGAAGATATTCCTGAAGGCTTTCAGAACCTGAACGCATGGGAGCAAAACGTCAGGAATATAGGCTTCAGATCCATGAGAATGCTATTCAGTAACGGTATAGAGCTTTATGAAGAGAAAATGTTGTCAGAATATATTCATAAGGACAGCGATTGCCACACAATAAAACGTGGTTTGCGGGAATTCACACTCAAGACAGCCTTTGGTAAAGTGAAGTTCCCCAGGAGACGGGTTTTCTGTAAGACCTGTAACCAATGGATAACCCCTATTGATAAAGCTCTGGGACTTCATGATGATGAGCATGAAAAAGCCACTGCCGGATTCAAGGAACTGTCATGTTTATGTTCTGTGAAACAACCATATCGGCAGGCAACCGAAACCATACGCCATGTTACACAGGATCCTGAGATAGTCAGCCATGAGGAAGTGAGACAGATCGTTCAGGAGGAAGGAAAACAGGTTCGGCAGCGGGAGGAAGAGGACCGTAGCGATGCAGTTTTCGGCTTCGTCAGAACCCTCCTGAACAGGCCAGACCGTCCCCCACCATCCAGCGGTAGATTGTATATATGTATGGACGGCACATTCGTCCGCAGCAGCGCGGGAAAGAATCAGTTCTATGAGGGCAAGGTGGGTTTCATCTGCACTGATGCCCGTCAGTCAGCAGGTAACAGACTAAAGATACCTCTGAAACGCTATATTTCCAGCTTTCAGGATACCTACGTCTTCGGTGGTCGCGTTCGTGGTCAGGCGCTGCGTATGGGCATCAGATTATACAGGGAAGTTTTTATCATAGGCGATGGCGCGCGATGGATACGAGAGATCAGGGAACAGCGTTTCCCCGGCACTGTATATATCCTTGACTGGTATCATCTGAGAGAAAGATTATATTTAGCATTGAAATTGACTTTGCCCAATGACGAGACAAGGAGAAACGATAATTTCAGTACATTAAACAGTTATCTTTGGATAGGGATGAAACATGAAGCCTTGCAGGCTCTGAGGGAGTTATATATTCAGATGCTTCCGGAAGTTAAGCGAGAGGCATTGGACCAGCCTGAAGGTTTACGAGAGCTTATATTCTACATAAAGAGCAATTGGGAAGGCATCATCGATTATCAGGACATGTCTCATAAGGGGTATCTTGTGGCTTCATCTCTGGTTGAGAAGGCCGTTGACCTTGTGATAGCCAAACGTCAGAAGAAATCCCAGGGAATGCACTGGAGTAGGATGGGTGCCGATAACATATGTGCCTTGCGAACTCTCTGGCTTAATGGTGACTGGAAGGACTACTGGTGCGAGCGGAAAGAAAAAGCAGCTTAATTGTTCTTAAGTTGATATGTCAAAAAGAGCCACTTTCTTGACGCATTCATCTTCTTTTGTAACGTCTCCAACAAAATAAGATGCCCTGCCACCAGCATCCAGAATCTCTTTAACACGTTCCTTTAGCAATTCTTCACGTCTAGCAAAAAGAACTACTGCGGACCCTTCAAGAGCCAACCTTGTTGCAGTAGCGAAACCAATGCCTGAAGATGCACCTGTTACAATAGCTACTTTATTTTCAAATCTATCTTTATAAACTAACATCCTCATTCGTTCCATTCTAATAATGCAGAACCCCACGAATATCCGACGCCAAATCCCACCAATAAGACCTTATCTCCATTCTTGAAGGCTTCTTTTTCTTGATAATCTTTAAGAGTAATAGGAATCGAGGAAGAAACGGTATTACCATAATTTTCAAGGCATATAGGGGCTTTATTTTTGGGGATATCTAACTTTTGTATCAAATGTTTAAGTATAAACGCATTTGCTTGATGCATTATAAACCAGTCAATATCATTAGGTTGAAGGTTGACTTTATCAAGAAGCTTGTGAATGGTCTTTGGGACAATCTCAATGGTGAATGTGAAAATATTAGCACCATTCATATAGAGATTGTCAAGAGAACGAATGTTCCCGCTTTCATCCTCTTTTTCTATGGCAGTTTCAGGACTCTTTGGTGTTCTAAAACCACTTGTCGGCACTATTAGATTTTTATATCCTGAACCATCTGTCCCCAAGTCAAAATCAATAATTTCAGCAATACCTTTATTAGAGCTTATAATGGTTGCTGATCCAGCATCACCAAAGATTGTTCGCACAGATTTATCTAGCGGATGAATAACTTTGGAATAGGTTTCCCCCGTTATTAACAAAATATTGTTTGCCATACCACTACAAATATATGCTGAGGCGATTGATAATCCATATATAAAGCCCGAACAACCTAGATTTATGTCAAATGAAGCGCATGAATCGGGTAAGCCTAATCGGTCTTGAATAATGCAAGCAGTCGTAGGAAGACAATAGTCAGGCGTTTGTGTGCAAAAGATAAGGAAATCTATATCTTCCTTATTAATCATATTTTTTTCAAATAATCTTTGAACTGCTTTTATACCTAAATCCGAAGAACACTCATCCTGATCAGCTATATGCCGAATAGAGATGCCTGTTTTGCTTTGAATCTTTCCGGCAGTCCATCCAGTAATTTCTTGTAGTTCATCGTTAGCAAGTATTTTGTCGGGAAGATAGTATTCAATACAAGAAATGAAGACTTTTCTTTTATTCATTTTATTCTAAAACACCCATTTTTTTTAGTTCGTCAATTATGATGCTTAAATTCTCAAATTTTAGCAATTCATCAGCCTTAAAGGAAACACCTAGTTCCTTGTCAATCATAGCGATAATATTCAAATACCCCAATGAATCCCATGATTCGACATTTTCTGGTGAGGAATCTCTATTTAGCGTTCCGAGCTCAACTTCTAAAGCAAAACAGCATTTATCAATAAAATCTTTCACTTTCATAATTAAGTCCACCTTTTATTTATTTTTTCAAATTTCTTTTTAGGTATATAACCATAATACTCATACTTGTCTCGTTTTTCCAATACTTTATCTTTATCCAGAGTTTTTATTACTTTTGCTGGCACCCCAGCAAGGACGCAATAGCCTTGTGGAAAACTCTTTGTAACAATTGCGCCTGCACCAACTATCGTGTGATCACCTAACTCAACATTAGAAAGAATAACAGCATTCATACCTATCCAACAATATCTACCAATTTTAACTTTACCTACTATATGGCTTTTGAGATCATATATATCATGATCAGCACTTATAATGCCAACTCCAGCAGCTAGTATTGAATAATCTCCTATTTCGATTTCACCAATGCCTTGTATATAAACACCGGGCATTAAACCAGGTGATGTACCAATTCCAACTTTTATATTATGAGCATTACTTATTATAGAGGCATGACTTACAGGCCAATAGGCATTTCTGTTAAATCCAATCACCTTTTGAAAAAACCATGTCTTTATTGTTATAGGAGTTGCTGTTCCTCTTGTCCTATATATATGCTTTATGATTGGTAAATAACAAAATATAGTCTTCAGTAAATTTTTTATCTTTCTCTGCATTTATCACGATCTTCCAAATAGTATCTTTCCTGATTTTTTTTGCATTGCATTACGAATATCTAAATCAATACGATACAATATGACGAATATGATCTAAGGAAATAAATCCATTAATACCAATACTTCTAATTGGTTTATTTTTGTGTGAATACAATATACTATTTATAAAATCTGGAAGATTATTATCATCATAAATAATATCCCTAATTTTTTGGTGTTTCTCTATACCCGAAATCATGCCATAGAAAGCATTGCTATCATTATTCAAAAAATGACTATACCTGTTTTTAATGAAATTCGGGGTAACTTTTTTCAATCGTGTATATAAAATACTTTTTAGCTTCAAAGTGTTAGGTTTGCCAGTTTGATTGTCTGATTTAGGCAATTGAAGTCCCAAAAATGGAATATTCGCAAGGTCGGACATTCCTCCTACATAGATTTTATGCAATAATGTATTTCCTACAAGCTTTCTTTCTGCTCTTGACTCCAATTTAACTCTTAAGAAGAAATCTACGATTTCATAATCCCACCAAGGAAGTAACCATTGGCTATTAAAAAACTCATAAGCCCTTACTGAGTTTATAACAAATTTGCATGGTCTAGCTTCAAAAAACCATGTTTCATAAGCCCTTAAAGCCGATGATTTATCTTCATCTGAAAATTCTGGTAATATTTCATTTATGCGCTTCAAAAATGAATTCTCAAATTCAGGACATTTCTTACGCCAATCCCATAGCTTATAGTGGGATGATAATACTGATTCCGGTAGTAGTGTTTTATATCCTTTATTCATTTCTGATAGAAGAAGCGGCTTAGGGATAAGATGAATACCTGCCAGCATATCAAAACAAAGCCCGGGCATAAATACTTTATCATTTTCTATTTTATACAATTCATTATTTAGCATTTCTCTTACAGCAGGCCAGTCTTGTATGCATGCTATACTTGAAAAATTACTAGCGTAATCCATATAAACACGGCATTGCTCTTCATGATACCACTTATACCATGATGCCTCATCATAAGAGCAAAACAGCCATTGATAACCAAGCGCTTTGGCAACCGCTCGGCTTGCTTCCGCTTCTGGATTACCGGGTCTGCCATAGCTGAAACATATAGCATTATCTACGCCGCATCTTTTAAGCATAGCGGCTAAAAGACGTGAATCCCATCCACCACTAACTGGAATTACAGGCGTCTTTCCTTTTAGTGCATTTGCGTATCTTGCGAAAGCCCGATGCAAAAGATCGGATAATTCATCTTCTAATTCTTCTTCACTAGCTTCAAAGTAATTCCCAAAAATATAGCGGAAATATCTTTCAGTATCTATTTCCAATCCTTTTTCAGTGATTTTAGCCTTTAGAATCTCACCCGGTTGAACCTGATATAAACCCCTATATAAAGTATCTTTTCCAGTAACGTAGCTTGTTACAAGGAATTCAGCAAGGCATATATCATCTAATTCTGCTTTACTCATGGATTTTAAGACTTCTTTTGCATCATCGGATATAATGATTACGTCATTTTCCATAGTATAGAATAATGGAATGCTTCGAACTCTATCAACTGCCGCTAATACATAATTTTCCGCATTATAAACCAATGACCAGCAACCATTGAGTTTTGGAATTAGTTCCTCTAGCATTTTGACTCGTGCATCTGGTAAGGAATTTTTAATGCAATCAGATAGATATTTGGCTAAAGCTTTATCAGGATAATATTGATCTCCTATGAAAGCATAACCACGAACGCAAATGGTATAAGAGTCAGGTATGGTTACTTTTTGCCATTGCTGATATTCACCGATTAAATTTACAATAATTCTTTGCTCTTTTTGCATTATACTTACCCCCGAAAATTAGACCACAAGCTAAGGTGGATTTTGAGGTATAATAAATACCCTATACCTTAAACTTGTGGAGGAAATATATGTCAGTAAAACGCCGAAATCATAGTCCGGAATTTAAGTTCAGAGTAGCATTAGAAGCAACAAAGGAGCAAAAAACTATCGGTCAATTAGCCAGTGAATTCAACCTGCACCCGACCCAGATAGGCAATTGGAAAAAGCATCTTTTGGGAGATGGAAAAACCGTGTTTCAATCCAATGGGAAACATGAATTACAGACTATCAAGGAATCAGAGCTTTATGAACAGATTGGTCGTCTCAAGATGGAACTTGAGTGGCTCAAAAAAAAATCTGCCCAATTCAGTTGATGACAAATGTAGTTTGATAGAACCAAATCATTTTGTCTTAAGCATCAGACGACAGTGTGAATTGATAGGGCTAAACCGAGGTACATATTACTATCAACCGGCAAAGGAAACTCCATTGAACCTGACCCTGATGCGCTTGATAGATGAGCAGTATCTAAAAACTCCTTTTTATGGGTACCCAAAGATGACTGAATATCTGAAAACACAAGGCCATGGAATCAATCCTAAGAGAATAAATAGGTTGATGAATCTTATGGGATTACAGGCAGTAGGCTTTAAAAGACGTTTAACAAGGAATAATCCCGACCATAAGGTTTATCCATATCTCCTGCGGAATATACCTATCACCAGAACCAATCAGGTCTGGAGTGCAGATATTACATATGTACCTATGAACCGTGGATTCATGTATCTTGTGGCAATTCTAGATTGGTTCAGTCGATATGTTTTGTCCTGGCAATTATCCAATACACTGGATAATATCTTCTGCATCAATGCTTTGGAGGAAGCACTCAAACATAGTCAACCGGAGATATTCAATACAGACCAAGGAGTTCAGTTTACATCCCGCAGTTTCACAGAGCAGCTGGAATCTGCCGATGTGAAGATCAGCATGGATGGTCGAGGTAGAGTGTTTGACAATATATTCATAGAACGTTTATGGAGAACGGTCAAATACGAAGACATCTACCTCAAGAATTATGATACGGTAACAGAATTAGCTCAAGGTTTAGATCGGTATTTCCGTTTCTATAACAATGAGCGATTTCATCAAAGTCTTGATTACAGAACACCAAATCAGGTTTATTATGATTTTCAAAGAACGACAGATTCAGATGATTAAAGCTCCACCTTATTTTTGCCAAATTTTGGTCTTGATTTTGGGGGTAACCATACATTTATAATCCTTTTGAATTTGATATATTCTTTTAGATTTATGTTTAGATTTATGACAATATTCTAGTTTTCTTTAATAGTCTATAAAATACAAAACCTAGAAACATGGGTCTTGCATTTTCATTCTTTAAGTAGCTATACAAAGTTTTATATGTTATTTTTGAAAATAGGTAGTTAAAAAAAGGGTTTTTCTTTGGTTTACCATAAATACCAGAGTTACGTTTATCTTTTGCTACGTTTATATGTTGAGAAAAAATTCTGTTTGAATCCTTCATCCATTTCATATAGTAATGTGTAAAATCTGATATACTATCAATATAATCAGAGAAAAAGCTATCATCTATAGATTCTACAATACCGGACTCCAAATTAATATGTATCGGAAATAGTTTATAATCATAAGAATCTTTAGTAAATTCACAATTTATTATCGCACCCTTTACTGTCAAGGGATGTTGACGATGATGCATAATATCAAAAACAAAATTCCCTAAAGAATAAAATATAGTTTTTTGTCCAGATTTTTCAATTCCCTGTAATACATGTGGGTGATGAGCTATTATTATATCAATGTCATAATTAATCAATTTTTTTAAAAACCTTCTACGTTTGGGCATAGGTATCGTAATATACTCTTCTCCCCCATGATAATTTAATATGACAAAATCTGAATTACTTCTTGCTTCTCTTATTTTTCTTTTAAGAACATCAATATATTTGTCAAAAAAAACTCCTGGGGAGTTCTTATCTGCCATCAATGCCGCCCCTTTACCACAGATACCCAATAGAGAAATAGTAATATCATTTTTTTTTAGATAAACAATATTCGAGGCATCTTGAATATCATCTCCAGCCCCAAAGTATAAGCAGGATTCCTTAATTATACTGCTTTTAGTATCTGTGAATCCCTTAAAACCACTATCAAACGTATGATTATTGGCAAGATTAAAAACATTAAATCCTTTTTGTTTCAAATAGTGTATACTATTGTATGGACTTACTACATTTGCATCGGGGCTAAATATTACTTTTTCATTTGTAGCGGGACCTTCAAAATTACAAATATTAAAGTCACAATTAGTTAAAAGGGATATAACGTTATTATCAAATATTTGCTCATTATTAGCAACTTTATTATAAAATATTCCTGTTAAGCTAAGATCGCCAGTAAAATTTAATTTGATATTTTCCATACATATTTCACCTTATATTAGGTGCTTTGAATATATTCCGTAAGCGAAATATCAAGGCTTCTCTTTCAGAAAAACATAAAATCAGGGCATAAACGATAGAGGTAATTATACATGAAACCAAAATAAATAGAGTATTCATTTTATACAACTTAAAGAAAAATGTTGGAATTAACAAAAGAAGCGATTGAAATAGATATTTGACGAATGTTATAGCCCCCAATCTGATAGTAATTTTAGCATAATAAAATATAATATAAATTATAATTATATTACTAACAGCACCAACTATGGCAAAACACACCAAAGCCAAACGTGGAGGACCAAGCCATGAACCAATTACTAAAGCAAGAAATCGAATAAATAATAAAAATACACTATATATTAATAATTTTTCTTGTTTTTTTAGGATCCCAAAAACAGAAGTAAGAGGAGAGACCATGAAAAAAAATGTTATCCAAATACTAAGAATCTGTGTATATACACCCGCTTCTATCCAGTTCTCTCCAAAGACAAAACCGAAAAGTGGTCCGCCAAAAAATCCCAATACCATAAAGGGAAAAACACCAATTTGAATAAGCCTTTTGAATGTGCTATTGACTATGTTAGTCAATTTGCCTGTCTCACTATATTCCTTCGCCGCAGAAGGAAAGAATACCTGGGCAATTGACCCGCCTAACAATGCCATAGGTAATCCAACAAACCTATTTCCCAGAGAATAGTATCCAACTACCGTTGTAGAAAAGTATATACCCAATATAATTGGCGGTAGTTGAATCGAAACTGTGTTAAATAATCCTGTCCATATATCATAAATCGGGAATTTTTTGTGATACTTAGCAACTTCCCATATATCCCTAATAGATAAATTTGCAGTTTTAGCTTCAGATAAAAACTCACGGGATAAGAAAATAAAGAGTATTAAAATACTCAATATCATGCCCGTAATTTGCCCGATAAATAAAAACTTTGCAGAAGCGCCGAAAATCAAGCCAAATGGTATTGTAA